>Ga0209254_10002262_pt1 | contig 17460 bp, 16 predicted proteins | sample FrelakmetDIP11DI_FD_187148 | JGI IMG/M metagenome (GOLD analysis project Ga0209254, IMG submission 187148) | Freshwater lake sediment microbial communities from the University of Notre Dame, USA, for methane emissions studies - DIP11 DI (SPAdes)... | ecosystem: Environmental > Aquatic >... | reverse complement strand
CCGCAAGCTGACATATACCAAGGCTGATGGAAGGAAGACCGTCAACAGTATGCCCAAACCGACAATGATCTGCACGGCAGTCAAGCGCCATTGTGCGCCATCCAACCCAGGAGTGAAAAAAGCGCCGCCGCCTACGAAGATCAGGCAACCCAACAAAGCCAGGCAGAGCAGCGCCAACCAAAACAGCTTCAGCCGGTCGACCACCCACCAGGACAGAGCCAGTGCAAATGCCAGGGCGACCACCACGTATAGAGTAGTTGATTCGCCTAGCCACAGGAGCATGACCAAACCCAGCCCGGCAAGGCTCAACACTGCCAGCAACAATTTATCAGTCACCCACAAGCGTCTAATAGACAGGTGGCTCCTCAAAAGCAAAGCGAACAAGGCTACCAGCAATGGCAGCATCCCTAGAGCCAGCGGCGAGCTGGAGAGGGAACGACCGTACGGGTTGGTCCAGAGCAAGAGGTCCAAAACTGCCAGCGCCAGCACGGTAGTCACCAGGAAGACCAGCTGCCTGCGCTTTTCGGTTTGCTCTCCGCCCCTGGCCTCGAGCCAGACCACGACAATCGCCGGGACGATCAATAATAACAGGAATAAGCCAAGTTGCGCCAGCTCTCTTAGAAATGACATCGATTCCTCCTCGCAAACCAAGCCTCACAGGTCGCAACGAGGTGTGAGGCTTCTGAATGGCATCAAGGTCCTTTCGCTCGCACGTATTCGCTCACATCTGCGTTATAGACGATATCCTCGACGGTGAACACCGCCCAGGGCGTGCCCTCGTTGATCCAGGTGGCTGAACCCACTGCACCGAAAGTATAACCGTTGATGGTACGGTACTCCAGGGTCTCATTCAGCCACAGGATCTTCTGCTCGCTATTCGATTTCTGGTAGCGCATCGATTCGAGCATGTGGTGCAAGCCTGTTTGGGGATCGAAGCGGGCGATGAAGCGCTGCTGATCTTCCCGAAAAGGCACCACCAGCACGGCAGTATCGCTGTCGAGCGGCTCCCATTTCACACGCGGGTCGGTGAGCATGAGGGCTGGAAACCACATCGATTCCGCCCACAAGCCCAGGTTGGCAGCCTGGTCGACTTTGGGACCTTCGTCGGTCATGCCAAAGGGCAGCTCTAACCGGCTCTTGCCGTCCAGGTAATGCTCATTGCCTTTGATCAATGGTAGACCAAAGAAGCACATCTCGAAATAATGACGGTAGTCCACACCTGCCAGATGGGTAAAGCGGAAACGCCCTTGAAAGGTAGGACCTTTGAGCACCGGGCGCATGGTAGCACGCCCGGTGATGACGGCGGAGGTGATCAAAGGCACCTGATCGCCGTAGATCTGTCGGTAGAAACGCTCCACCGGCGCAGGCAAGCCGGCCGGCAGCGGAACAGTCTGTATGGCCGGCGTTCTGGATTGGAAAAGCGGAAAAGACTTTGGTTTGAACTTTAGACCAAGCCAACCTACCAGGAACAGACCGACCAGGATGCATACGATCCAGATAAAAATTTCCATGAGTTATTCCTCTAGCTACCGGTCACCGTTCCCATCCAACGCCTGGATATAAGCCCAGGTGAAAGCATACGCCCGCCCCAAGACCTCGGCATCCACCTTGTCATAAGTATCCGAAACCATATGCCAGTATGGCGCGCCGCCCTCGGGTGTCCAGCCGGCAAGCGTGATAGCCGGGATGCCTATGCGCAGTGCATCGGCCATCTCGGTATTCCCGCCGTTGACCTGGGTGGCATGCGCCTCCCATTCCGGATGCTCCCGCGAGAGCTTTTCCGCCAGCGCCACCAGCTTTTTATCGGCATAGAACGGGATTACGATGCCTTCTTTCACCAGCCAGGCCGGACCCGCACAGCCCAGCATCTCGAAGGCGATCGCCAGCGGCTTGACTAGCTCCGCCCGGTGGCGGCGGAAGAAATCGATCGCGCCATAGTGCTGCACCTCTTCACAACCGGTACAGGCCAGCCAGACACGGGTATGCGCCAGAGGTTGCGCTTTCAGCTGCTCAGCCAGGGTCAGCACTATTCCGGCGCCGGTAGCGTTGTCGTTGGCGCCGGCGCAGAAGGGTGTGCTATCCGCCTGCACACAGAGCAGGATCAGCAACAGGCTGCAGACTGCACAGACCAGCGTGACCGGCCAGATCCAGCTCCAGCCGGTCAGCGTCCCCAAGATGTAAAGCAATGTTTGCAGCGCAAAGGCGACAAAAGCAATGGTCGTGAAAGCCTTATAGGCAGCCAGCCAGGCTGGGCTGGAAAAGATCAACGGGGTGCGCTGGGTATCGATGTGACCGATCAAGACCAGGTCTCGCTGGTGTTCTCCGCTGGGCGCAGCCGTAGCGACCACGTTCTGGCTGGAGCCTTTGGAGACCAGCCAGCGCAAGGGGTTGTCGCGAAAGCTCAGCTCGAGCAGGTCAGAGCCTAAAGCCAGCAACGACAGGGCGGCGGCGATGCCAGCCGTCAGGCGTCCAGCCAGGGGGTAGAGCGCGAAAGCAAACAGCATCCCGCTGGCGGCCAGCAGGTGCGGCTCGAAGATCGAGCGGGCGCTGCTGAAAGACTCTACCTGTGGAGTGTAGCCAAGAGCAGAGAGCTGCTGCTGGCAGTATTCCGCTCCACGCCGCTCGCCCTCGGTGGTCGGACCACGCGGACCGATATCTTCAGAAAGAGCACGGATGTGACTTAGCCAGGTTGGGACTGTATCAAACATCGTTGAGCCTCGCAGTGAATGGGGTAATTTCCTGCATTATAACCAAAAGTCGACCGATTATAAGGTAGAGAGGGAAAGAAGTATAAATATGCCCAAGACAACATGACAAGTAAATAATTGACATTTGCATCATTTTTCTTTATTATTATAGAAACAGAGCCTTGTGCTTTACACGAATCAATAATGAAAGGCGTGCCCAGCCCGGTTGGGACGTACGAGACCAGCAGATTAAGATAATGACAACAGCTTTGGGAGGGTATTATGTTGAAGACAGGCCAGCTCTGGAAATCGTTGCATCTCCTGATCAGCCTGGCGCTGTATGCCGGACTGGCGCTTACACCCGCACAACCGGCTTACACCGCGACCTACACTGTCAACAGCCTGACTGACCAAAACGATGGCACTGCTGGCGGGCAGCCCGGCGATCGATGGAGTGATTTACAATTCCCCCAACCAATGCCCGGCGGATGACCAGCGGGACTACCCGCGTCCCTATGGCGTGCGCTGCGATATTGGGGCTTTTGAGCGCTATTACCGCTTGTTTCTGCCTGTTGTTAAGCATCATTGAAAAATAAACCGGTTCTTACTCTATTTTTCATATTGTTAGCCACAGGGGTTTTCTTGATCCTATTGGTCGTGATATATCGCTGGATTCGTCCGGTTTTGGAGTATACCGCTACGATCACGACTCCCGGATGGTGTAGCAGCACCCCGAACCATGATCCTGGACCGTTTTCCTATTCAAAAGTAACCGATCTCGACCCAACGATCCCGATTGAAAGCAAACCCAGCTATATGATCGAACATAACAATGGAAAGTATGAGCTAATTTATTTTTCAACCGAAGAACAGCTTGCTAACTATTTTCAGACGCTGCAAGGCAGCTATTGTCGCTTAGGAAGTGCTCCACCGGCCTGCTTAATGGGTCATTACCCAGACGAGCCACCCGGTCGCGAGCCGTGCGTTGTCCCAACAAATAAAACAGGCACAAATATTCCTGCTTCTATCACCGCTGATCCAACTACTTCATTTACCCAAACCGCTCTACCGCCCTATCCTTATCCCGATTCTGGGTCTTTGACGACGCCCTTACCCTATCCCTCTCCCGTGCCTGGTCAAACTGTTCAGCCCCAAACTTACTACACACCCACGCCCAGCTCGCAGCTCTTCGAAGCCCCAGGCGGCTGGTTCACGCTGGAGCTGCCCGCCGCCTGGAAACCCGACCTGCCATCCTATGCTAACACCTTACCTGTGAGTTTTCCTGGTCCAGATGGTTTCTTTCGCATGGCCTACCTGCCCGAAATGGCTTATATGCGGTGGGCTACCCAGGTCTGCGAGCGTCTGGCTTATACCTCGCTGAAGGGCTGGAAAGCAGGCATTTATGAAGTGAAAGGCACTGGCAGCTGCATCCTTTTTGAAAAAACTCCCAGTGATCCGGGGACACGCCGGGTGGTGATTAAAAACCCCAAAGCCCCACCCGGGCAACGCTACTTCTACCTGGAAGCCGATGCCAAGCACATTGACGCCATCGCCGCCTCGCTCAAGTTAACACAGCCTGCCACCCAATGTGAGGCTTTCAATTACCAGGGCGGCCCACTGCGACCGGAAGATGAAGCTTTTTGGGCTATGACTGGCGAGTTTCCGGCTGGACTGACGCTTATCGAATCCCTCGATTTGATTGACGCCGGGCAAAAATGTGCAGGGGACGCCTTGCTAACCAAGCGTAAACAGCCTTTGCTCACCCCCGATAGCGTCACCTGGCGCAACGAACCCGCGGCCTCCACTGTTCAACAGACCTCCTCACCGAGCCTGGAACAATTTGGTTACCGCCTGAGTGCAACCGGGCACGACTCGCTTGGAAAGCCCGTCTATACTTTATACCAGAGTAATGATGTGGTGCTCAGCGATATTGAAGCCTTCGAGCCGATGATGCTCAACCCCACCGGCACTGAATTTTGGATGATCCTGAGAGATTCCAATCACCAAGAGTGGATACTCCAAAAAAACGACCTCAGAAAGTGGGATCGCTTTTACTGGATACTGAACGGCCCCGTTTTCTTGGGCGAGGATCTGATCTACACAATTTGGTCCCCTCCGAGTTGGCAGGTGCAGGTGATCCGCAAAGGCAGAACCATCTTTTCGCTGCCAGTTGCCTTGGGGGCGGATAACCCAGCTCGTTTTCATATCCGGGGCAAGAGCTGGCTGCTTGAAGCGCACGGGACATTTGTCCAGGACGGAGTGATCCTCAACGAAAAGCTGGGGTATGAAGAGATGTTTGACTGGCGCCTGCTGAACGAAAAGCCTTTTTATTTCTTCCGTAAAGGTCCACGCGTGGGCATTTCGTACGATGGCAAGATCCTTCCAATTTGGTTCGAGGATGTCTATCATTATGGTTGCTGCGGATATGCAGGCTTGAACCCTGATGGCACCAAGTATATGGTCGGGTTCTATGCGCTGCGTGACAATTTGTGGCGATGGGTTGAAATTGGGTTCAAATAAGCTGGCTTAGCAGCGGATCCATGCTTACTGGATGAATTCACCCTCAACGCAACGCGCTCGAGGCAAAATTAGACACCTGCCGGTGGTCCAGCCAAATCTTGCCGGTCAAGTCGGCTTGGGCGAGGCTGCCCAGATAAAGCGTCATCAATACCAAAACTGTCGCCTCCCGGTCCAGCGGCCGGAACAGCTCCTGTTCAATACCCTGCTCGAGGATATCCTGGCTGAGCAAACGGAACAGCGGCAGATTTCCACGGACCATCTGCTCCCTGAACTCGGCTTGCGCACCGCTCAGCGTGGTCGCCATCAGGCGCGCCTGAGCTGGATGCTGGGCGACGAATTCAAAACCAGCCTGGTAGAAGCGCTCCAACCTGCGCCTGGGGTCGTGTTCCTGGTGCACCTGCGCGGCGATGAACTCGCAATGCTGCCCGGCAACGTGTTCGATCAGCTCAGACATCAATTGGGCTTTGCCGGAAAAATAGTTATAGATCGTGCCCCTGGCAACACCGGCTGATTCGGAGATGCGGTTGATATTCGCCTGGCTATATCCGCAACGGGCAAATTCCTCGGCAGCTGCTTGCAACAACCGGCTGCGTGTGCTGCTCAGAATTTGATCTCGATCCACAGATTTATAGCGTGACATAAACGCTCCTGAATGATAATATGGGTGGCTGCCCACCCATATTATCGTCTAAATATAGCCATATGTCAATTGCCCTTCTAACCAGCAAGAACAGTACTAACGTCCCTTGTTTTCAAGCTCCCATTTCAGTATACTCTTTTCTGGATAGGAGCTTTGATTTGATCAAAACCGTCATTATCACCAGATTCGCTACCCTACTGTCGCTATGTGCGGTCCTTGCCAGCAGCCAGGGCGTAGCATTTGCCAGCCGGACCGATGCTAACCCGCCGCTTACAATGCCAGTCAGCCTAGCCACCGATGGCGCAATCTTTACTCCTGACGACCTGGCGGTCTACAACGACGCACTGGCAAGCGGCTGGGGCGACTGGTCGTGGGGAGTCGGAAGCAACCTTAACAACTCCTCGCCGGTGCATGCTGGGACAAAATCGATCGCGGTGACATTCAGTCAGGGCTGGGGCGGTTTTCAGCTCGGCCGCAATGATGGGCTGGATGCCAGCGCTTACGACAGCCTGCGTTTCTGGATCCACGGCGGCGCCAGCGGCAACCAGACGGTCGAGATCCAGGTCAGCGATGGCTGCGCGCAGGTCACCCAGACCGTCCACCCAGGCGCCAATAGCTGGACGCAGGTGGATGTCTCGCTGCGCCAGCTGGCTAAACCGTATAAAGTGTATACAATCGTCTGGAGGAACCCCACCGGGAGCACCCAGCCGGTATTTTATATCGACGACATCGCCTTCGTGGCGAGCGGCATGCCTGAGCCGGCGCCTGTCACGCGAGCGGGACCTGCCTTGAGCGTGGATGTCTCCGCCGACCGGCGCCCGATCAGCCCGTATATCTACGGGATGAACTTCGCCGATGAAGACCTGGCAGCCGAGCTGCACCTGCCGGTGCGCCGCTGGGGCGGCAACTCGACCTCGCGTTACAACTGGCAGAACGATACGCTGAATACGGGCAGCGACTGGTATTTCGAGAACGTGCCCCAGGAGAATGACCACCCGGAACTATTACCGGACGGCTCGACCACCGATCGTTTTATCGAGCAAGACCGCCGCACCGGCACCCAGACGCTGCTGACGATCCCGATGATCGGCTGGACGGCCAAACGGCGCACGGCGGGGCACCCCTTCGATTGCGGGTTCAGCATCAACAAGTATGGCAACCAGCAAGACAACGATAGCGCCTGGGACCCTGACTGCGGCAACGGTGTACGTAGCAATGGCAGCCCGGTCACCGGCAACAACCCGCAGGACAGCAGCACCGCCATCACACCCGTTTTTGTGCAGAACTGGATGAACCACCTGGCGAGCAGGTATGGCACAGCCGCCAGTGGTGGGGTGCGTTTCTATAACCTGGATAACGAACCCATGCTGTGGAACAGCACCCATCGCGACGTGCACCCGGACGGCACAGGCTACGATGAGCTTTACAACCGGACGGTCCAATACGCGGCGGCGATCAAAGCCAGCGACCCGGAGGCCAAAACACTGGGACCGGTGCTGTGGGGCTGGACGGCTTATTACTATTCGGCGCTCGATATCACGACCGGCGGCGCAAACTGGTGGGACACCCGCCCCGACCGCAAGAACCACGGCGATATCCCCTTCGTAGCCTGGTATCTGCAGCAAATGCAGGCCTACCAACAGTCGCACGGCACGCGCCTGCTGGATTACCTGGACCTGCACTATTACCCGCAAGCACAGGGTGTCTTCTCGGATAGCCCCGGAGACGCCGGCCTTCAGGCGCTACGCCTGCGCTCGACGCGCTCGCTGTGGGATCCGAATTATGCCGACGAAAGCTGGATCGCCGGTACCGAGGGCGGGCCAGCCGTGCGATTAATCCCGCGCATGCAGGCCTGGGTCGACGCCAATTACAGCGGCACCAAACTGGCGATCAGCGAATATAGCTGGGGCGCCATGTGCCATATCAACGGCGCGCTGGCTCAGGCGGAGGTGCTGGGGATTTTCGGCCGCGAAAAACTGGACCTGGCAACCCTGTGGGGGCCGCCATCCTCTGAGCAGCCGGGCGCCTTCGCCTTCCGGATGTATCGCAACTATGACGGCCAGGGGAATGGCTTCGGCGAAATGGGCGTGCGCGCCGCCAGCGCCGACCAATCCCAACTAGCGATCTATGCCGCCCAGCGCACGGTTGATAATGCTTTAACTATACTGGTCATCAATAAAAATACCGACACGCTGACCTCCACAATTTCGATCAACGGCTTTTCACCGGTCGGGCTGGCGCAGGTCTCCCGCTATAGCGCCCAGGATACCAGCGCCATCCAGCGGCTGCCGGACCAGAGCCTGGTAGCAGGAAGCTTGAACGCTACATTTCCTGGATCGTCGATTACGCTGTTCATGCTGCCATCATCAGAAAATCTGTCGCCGAGTCTGTTCCTGCCGTTGATCCGGCGTTAAACCAGGCAAGCATTCGATAACTGAACGCATTGATGGTAGAATGCCACGATGCTGGGTTGCCATCCATGAAAGACGCCTGGTTCTACCTGACGCTGGGGATTACGTTGGGCTTTGCTGCCGCCGTACAACCGGGGCCGCTGCTGACCTATATAATTTCTCAAACATTGAAAAATGGCTGGCGGAGCACCTTGCCGGCAGCCTTCGCGCCGCTCGTCAGTGATGTCCCAATCGCCACTGTGATCTTGCTGGTCCTGAGCCAGGTGCCAGCCTGGTTAGTACAGGCGCTGCGCCTGGCGGGCGGCTTCTTCCTGCTTTACCTGGCGTATGGCGCCTATAAGGCCTGGAAGAACTTCGCTGAATATCGACCCGCTGAAGTGCAAACCGGCAGGCAAAGCCTGCTCAAGGCCGCTACGGTGAACTGGCTGAACCCGGGCCCGTACCTGGGCTGGAGCCTGATCCTGGGTCCGTTATTCCTGAAGGGGTGGCGTGAAACGCCAGCGAATGGGATCGCAATCCTGGTGGGTTTTTATGCCAGCATGGTAGCCAGCATGATCGGTGTGATTATTCTATTTTCTTATGCCCGCAACCTGGGCGCCAGGATCAACCGGATCATGATCGGTCTGACGGCAATCGCGCTGGCGGGTTTTGGGGTGTACCAGATCTGGTTGGGAGTGTCTGCCTTATGGTGGAAGTGAATAAAGCCACGCGCGGATAACCCTGGATCTGTATTTGAAAGATAGACCGAGAAATAAAACAGCCGTCAGGAGATATTCCACCATGACGGCAATTTATGCAAATCCGCTGAACCTGAGGTATTACCAGGCTTGTTCGAGCGTGTAGAATTCTGTACGACCCGATTCAAATTCCAAACCCGAACTAAGCTCGGATTCCTGGAACTCGGGGTTTGAGAACATTGCTGCCCGGAGCTGTTCCCATTTTGCCAGGCTCTCCACTTCGATTTCCTGAACCACGGTATGGAATGGTCCACTCAAATCGGTATAAATTCGGACATGAGTATTCGTACCAGTTGCCCGGCGCATCATTTCCGCGGCGCGCTTAAATTCGTCGACTGCTACCTGGGCTTTGCCCCACTTGGTTTGAAAAACAATACGGACGACTACCATTGTGATCTCCTTTGACACCCTCAATATATATTAATAAGATAGTATATGTCCAATTATAACAGGTTATGCAAAGATCAAGATTAATATCTGGCTAGTATTATGGTTTCGTAGACCCCAGGCAGGCTATTGACCAACCTAGTGGTGACTGATGCCATGTACCAATCACAAAGACGGGTCAGCCATTTGGCTTTAATGAAGCTACCGACCGGATCTTTTCAACCAGCTCATCCGGCCTTTGCGTCGAGAAGGCTATATCGCGCACCAAACCCAGCTTGCGTTTGAGCGCAATAACTACCCTGGGATATTCCAGGAAATTGAACATGGCGCGATACCTGCCATGGATGGGCGAGAAATGGATGCCTGCCCCACCAATCCTCCACAGAGAAGTATCATCGAGGAAGCAATCTTCCACATTATCCAGCGCTACCACCCAGGTGAAAAGACCAAATTTCAGCTCCAGATGATCTGCCGATAACCGGATGTTGAGCGTTCGGTAATTAAGCGAGTAAAACATGCAGAAGACGCAAAGAAACAAGAAAATCATCGCCATCGTATCGAGACCGGCAGCATTCAAGCGCCAGATAGTTAGCAGCAGGCAAAGCAAGGTAAGCACGAGAAAAAGCGCTTCCGTTCTGTCCGAAGAAATCCTTTCGCTATATTCTGGAACCATTTTTTAGAATTCCGCTCTTACGCAGCTCTGTCCTGGCCCAGCGGTAGTGGCTACTGGTTATCGAGGTAATATATGCCGCCAGGATGTTCTTTCTTGCCCAGGCGTATCTCCCTGGTGCAAACAGCTCTTCTTCAGACAGGCTTTGCACAATCTGCATCACCTTCTGGTGCGAAGCCCTAAATTGAGTAAGGATATCCTCCAGCGCCCAAGGGCGATACTTCTCATAGATCATCTGGTTGAGCACCGGAAGCTGGCTCCATTTATACCCTTCTGCCGGAGTCGGTGGGTTCTCACCGCGCAACCCGGCGGCGTACCAGCCCAGGCACATGTTTTGCCATTCCAACAGGTGGGCAAGCGTATCCTTCACTGACCATTCGCCGAGCACTCCAGTCCTGGTGAACTGCTCAGGAGTTAAAGTAGCCAGGAACTGCTCCAGGGCAGCATATTCCTTCTGGCTTTCGGAAATGAGTTGATTTTTATTTGCCGGTCTTGGCATTAAATACTCCTCTCTATTCCTCTATGCACTCGCCAGCGCACTCGCACGCGTTCCAATAATCCAGCCAGCCAACCTCACCCAGCTCAGCTAACAGACGCTGGTTTTCAAACATATCCTGACCATACTTCAGCCAATTCTTGGCAAATTTCTTGAATTTACTGCAAGGATACGACGAGCACTGGTGGCAGAAACGTAATCCGCGCTCTTCAACGCAACAAATGTAGAATGTCCGGCATTTACGCTGCTGGCAGCGAGTGGCTGCCCCGGGACAGGGCTTTCGCTGGCGCACAAACACCGGACAGGCGCCGCAGAAGATCCCGCAGGGTGGAATGAAGGAGTGATAGGCTCTCATTTCTTAACCGGATGGCGCAAGATCGTCTTGAGCTTCTCCGGCTGAGCGCGCAACGGGTTGCCCAGGTAGATCTCGTGGTGCTTGCCGTGCAGCTGGTAGCCATTCTCACGCGCAAAGGCGTCCATTTTCTCGATTGTAGCTTGCTCGGCGCTATAGGGTCCAATGTGCATGATCTGGACGCTCGGTCCCTCGTGGAAGGCTTCCAGCCGCAAACGTGCAAAGCCAGGCTGGTCGCCCTTCTTCTTGCGCAACTGGTTCAGCGCTTCGGCAAACATCTCGGCAGAGACCAGCTCCGGCTGCAGGATCATCACGCTATAGGCCCAGCAATCATATTGCCCGAAGACGAAATCTTTGCCTTCCACCCACCATAGCCCCTCGAGTGCCATCACGGGGTAATCCACGGGATCGTTCTTACGCTGCTTGACCATGAATTTCAAGGTATACGAGACGCCATACAACGCCTGCATCGCCTCCGCAAAACCGGGCGAGGTGCCGGGCATTTTCCCCGGTTCGATCTGCCCATCGATCATGGCGAATTGAAAGCGCGGCACATCCACCACTTCCACTTTCTTGGCGGATGGACTGTAGAATGCCTTTAATTCTTTGCGTAAATCAAGCTTAGCCATTTTATTCTCCTTTTTATCGGTAATTTTGTCACAGGCGAAAGGCACTTTTCAAAGCGCCTGGCACCTTATTAAAATACGTTTTCGGGATATAACTCAAGTATCGCCTGCGCCCATTCTCTCACCTTCGTTCCAAGCTCGGCAGGCTCCAGAACGGTCACCAGCGGACCGAATGCCAGGACGGTGCTGGCTGCCCATTCCAAGTCGGGTGTGGAGAAGGTGACTATGATCGCCTCATCTGGCTGCTGCTCCATGGCTCCCCAAAAAGCGCGGTTATCCAGCGCGATGGCGGCAGCCTGCGGGGCAAAACGCATACGCACCGGCAGCATGGGATTCCCCTGGTACTCCGCTGCAAGATAAGCCTGCACATCAAAATCTGCTGGCGACTGGAATACCTGGCTCGTCATTGATAATTCAACGATCCGGTCGACCCGGAAGGAACGGATCGCCTGGCGCAGGTGACAGTATCCGACCGCATACCACCAACCCCAACGATGCACCAGGGCATACGGGTCCAGCTCACGCGATTGCGCCTGCGTCTGGTTGCTGCTGCGATAAAGCAGGCTCACTGTTTGAAGCTCACGCGCCGCCCGGCGCAGCGTCTCCAAGGTCGTTCCCAAGGCCTGCAGATCGGAGCGGTGCAGACCGGTCGCTACTAACGAGCGGCGCGCCCAGGCTACCTCCTGGCGCTGCTCGTCAGGCAGCACATTATCCAGCTTGGCCAATGCTCCCTGGGCTGCCGCGTGGTAAACACCGCCCCAGATTTCATCCACCAGGCTGGCGCCCAGATAAACCGTCGTCGCTTCCTGCGGCGTGAAGACCAGCGGCGGCATTTTATAACCGCGCACCAACGAGAAACCGCCGTGCGGACCCCGTTCGGTGTAGACCGGGATGCCCATCTCATCCAGCGAGGCGAAATAGCGGTGCAACGTGCGCACCGAAACGCCCAATTTATTCGCCAGGTCGCTGGCTTTCTGGTTCGGCTGAAGCTGGAGCAGCATGATCAGGGTGATTAGGCGGCTGGCTGGTTGGGTCATATGGGTCTTCCTGTGATCATTATACAAAGAATATATGTCAATTCTTGACATATATTAGCACAAGAATTAACCCGCGGAATGGTAATCTACACCACTTGCTGGAATTTTGACCAAGGGAGAAACCCGGCCGAAATCCGCCAGGAAAATCTATCTCATTCTTTACACCATTCGATTTCGATCGCCTGCCTGTTCCTGAAATAGACAGGTTGCAGGTTGAATTCCGATATTTTTCCCCCGATCAGATCAAAATGCGAGCCGATTTGCTCCCGCTTGTGAGAATCAGAGCCGGTGGTGACGCGACGCCCGCCACATTTCAGATATAGATCCAAGATTGTATCGCTGGGATGCAACTCCGGATAACCCCGGCGGATGGCAGAGCTATTGATCTCCAGCAGGATCCGGTTCTTGACCAGCTCGTGCAGGATTTCTTCCATCAATCCCAGCGGCTCGAAATTCGCCCCCAGGTAACGCTTCGGGAAATCGATATGCGCCAGGCTATCAAAACCTCCGAATTGCACGGCTTTCAGCACTTCCCGGTAATACATTTCGTAAGCCTGTTCAACCGGACAGTTTTGCAGCATTTCTTTTCCCCCTACCCAACTATCTCCAAGATAGTGTATGCTGCCGAGCACAAAATCAAAGCCTTTCTGCATCAGCTGTTCAAACTGTTTGGGATAAACATGCGGCTCACTGAACTCGATGCCCTGTAAGATATGGAGCTGCCCGTCGAATTTCTCACGGGCTGACTCGATCGCCCAGGTATGGCCATCATAGTGGTAATAATCCAACCCATCGTCTGTGGGATTCCAATCGACATGCTCGGTGAAGCATATTACCTGCAGACCACGCTCAATCGCAGTCTGGCACATCTCATCGATGGTCGATTTGGCGTCACATGAATAGGTTGAATGGAGATGCAGATCAGCGGACAGGTAATTTTCAACCATGCAGGACTTCTCGGAAGGAATGGATGACTTTTTCGATATCGGAGGCTGAAATCCAATAATGCGTCACCAGCCGGGGCTCCACCAATATGCCGCGTTGCCTCATCTGCGATCTGATTTCGGGGAAAGTCTTTTTGGTTGACGGGGAGAGATGGAAATACAACATATTGGTTTGGGGCGTTTCCGTGTCCAGAACGATGCCAGGGATCGCGCGCATCCCATCCGCCAGTTTGCGCGCATTCCTATGGTCCTCTTCCAACCGGTCAACCATCGTTTCCAGGGCCAGGATACCGGCAGCCGCCAGCACTCCAGCCTGGCGCATCCCGCCGCCGACCTGTTTGCGCTGGCGTAACGCTTCTGCGATGAATTCCTTCGAACCACATAAAACCGACCCGACCGGCGCGCATAGCCCCTTCGACAGGCAGAACATGACCGAATCGACCCCGGCGATCAACTCTTTGGCGGAGATATTTTGCGCTACCGCGGCGTTGAACAAGCGCGCCCCATCCAGGTGCAGCTTTAAATCACGGCTATGCGCTAATTCGACCGCCTGGCTCAAATATGCGCGCGAGAGGGGGACACCACCACAAATATTTTGGGTATTCTCCAAACATACCAGGCGCGTGCGCGAGCAATGTACGTCATCCTCTCGGATGGCGGCGGTGATGTCCTCTAAGCGCAGTGTGCCATCTGGCTGGTTGCGTACCACACCCGCCATAATCCCACCCAGGGCAGCCATCCCACCCGCTTCATCCACATAGATGTGCGAGCAATTGCCGACGATCGCCTCGCTGCCACGCTCGCAGTGCGTCAGCAGCGCCACCAGGTTTGCCATCGTCCCGGAGGGTACGAATAGACCAGCTTCCAGGCCGGTCTTCTCGGCTGCCAGCTCTTGCAAGCGGTTGATAGTCGGATCATCTCCATACACATCGTCGCCAACTTCTGCGTTCGCCATGGCAGCCCGCATAGCCGGGGTCGGATGTGTAACGGTATCGCTGCGTAAATCGATCAAACCATTTTCAAAACTCATCATAATCTCCTATTCTCTAATTTGCTTCTGCCCCCACCGGCTCCAGCTGGCTCTGTACATTTACCAACCGGCGGTAAAGCCCGTCCAACCGCAACAGCTCGGTATGGCTGCCCATTTCGCGGATCGAGCGTTCTTCCAGTACAACAATTGTGTCGGCTTCGCGCACCGTTGAGAGACGATGCGCGATAACGATGGTCGTGCGCCCGCGCATCAGCCGTTCGAGCGCCTGTTGGATCAATAGCTCGGTCTCCGTATCTACCGAGGAAGTCGCCTCGTCCAGGATCAGGATCGGTGCATCCTTGAGCACCGCCCGGGCGATCGAAAGACGCTGCTTCTGCCCGCCCGAGAGCTTCACGCCTCGTTCGCCGATCAGCGTATCATAGCCTTCCGGGAGCTGGGCGATAAACTCGTGTGCATTGGCGATTTTGGCAGCGGAGACGATCTCGGATTCCATAGCGTCCGGTCGTCCGAATAGGATATTCTCGCGCACCGTCCCATAGAACAAGAATACGTCTTGCAAAACGATGCTGATCTGCTGGCGCAGGCTCTCCAGGGTATATTCGCAAATATCGCGCCCGTCGAGGGTGATTTGACCGGAGGTCAGGTCATAGAAGCGTGGGATCAGACTGACCAGCGTGGATTTCCCCACCCCGGTAGGCCCGACCAGCGCCAGCATACTGCGGGCCGGGATGTGCAGGCTAATCCCTTCCAACACCGATACACCGGGCGAATACTCGAAAAACACATTAAGGAAGTCAATCTCACCCAAAGCGCGGCCAGGCAAATCAACGGCTTTCGGCACGTTTTGTGGTTCCGGTTCCTCAGCCAGCAAGTCAGCCACCCGGTCGGCGCCCGCCAGCGAGCTTTGCACGGCCTCCCAGGCGCTGCTCAAGTTGCGCACCGGCGCATAGAACATCTCCAAATACAGGAAGAACGCCACCAGATCGGCCACCGGCAGGCTGCCGCCCAACGCCAGCCGTCCACCAAAGTAGACCACTACCAGGATCCCGAGCGAAGAGGTGAAATCCACAAACGGCTGAAAAGTAGCCATCAGGCGCAAAGCGCGCAGCAGCGACTGCCGGTACGAGTCGATGCGCTTGCCGATACGCACCGCTTCGTCCGGCTCACGAGTGAAAGCTTTGATCTCGCGAATGCCGGCCAGGTTGTCGTTGAGCATGGCATTCAGATCGCCCAATTCCTTTTGCCGGTTACGGAAAGCTGGGCGGACGTACCGGGCATACGCCCTGAGCGAGAACACCACCAGTGGGATCGGAACCATGCTGAGCAGAGTCAGCCTCCAGTTCAGGCTGAGCAACACTGCCGTCACACCGACCAGTGTGATCAGGTTGACCACGACATCCGGAATGGCATGTGCGATCAATTGCTCGAACAGATCGGTATCATTGACCACATTCGACATCAATGTCCCGACCTGTTTATCCTCATAGAAACGCAGTGAAAGCCTTTGCATGTGCTCGTAGATATATTTGCGCACATCCGCTACCACTCCCCAACCGGCGATATGAGCCAAATATGAACGCAGGAACTGCATGATCGCGCGCACAATGTAGACGATCAGAACGATAATTGAAAGCTGAGTGATCACCGACCCGCTCGAAGCCAGCGTAGCGCCTGGAGCAGTGATGGTAGCAACCAGGATCTTAATAATCCAGGGGATTAACAGCTGCACGCCGACCAGTACCAGCATGCTGAGAGTAGTAATGGTTAGAATCAGGGTGTACTTACGGGCGTAGGTAAAGATGAGCTGAAAGGGTTTGGAAAGCATGGGGGTAGTATAAACCCGTTCACGACAAGCTGGCAATAACGGCGCAGGGAGGCTGGCTTACACCATACTGACCGGGTATTTGGTTTCTAACCGAATCTTCATTTGAATACACGTCAGGATTAAGGATCATCACGTATATTAGATATATAAGACCTTAATTGAAAAGATAACATCAGAACACCACCATCTGAATTCTTATAGTCTCTCGCATTCGAACCAATCCAACCCATTCCCTCTCTATGCGAAAAGGCTATCTAATGGTGTGTGGTCTCCATGAGAAAAGAGAGCAGCAATGTCTGGAGAACGACTTTTAATCGTTGAAGATGAACATGCAGTAGCCCGCAGTCTCGATTACGGGCTGGTTAAAGAAGGCTACATTACATCGATTGCAGAAACTGGCCAGCGCGCCCTGCAATTGGCTCATTTGAATGATCCGCAAATAATTCTGTTAGACATCCGATTGCCGGATATCAGCGGCTTTGATGTATGCCGCCAGTTGCGGTCCGAGGGAAAACGCATGCCGATCCTGATGTTGACAGCCAGGGATGAGGAAATGGATAAAGTACTCGGGCTGGAGCTAGGCGCAGACGATTACGTTGTAAAACCGTACCAGATGCACGAGCTGATCGCCCGCATCCGGGCGCTGTTGCGCCGGGCATATGGTGAGCTGGCTCAGGCCTCCCAGGGAGAACGGCTGCATTTCGGCGACGTGATTATCGATCTGGAGACATTCCAGATCACACGCCAGAGCCAGAACATCTTCCTTACTCCCATCGAATTCCGATTACTGCGCTACCTGGCCAGCCATCCCAACCGGCCACTCAGTCGTGGAGCGTTAATCGAATCGGTATGGGGGTATGAAGAAATAATCGGCGACGAGCGGACCGTGGACGTCCATATGCGCCACCTGCGTGAAAAACTTGAGGCTGACCCTACCAATCCACGCTATCTGGTAACGGTGCGCGGCGTTGGGTACAAGCTCGAGCCCTGATATTTGTGATGCCGATTGTTACGAAAGCTTAACAGAGCCACAATTCTCCCATAATCATCGTGTGTAATAATACAAATGCTTGCGAAGACAAGCAAGATCAGACCAACGATCTACAACTTATAATCACAGGAGATAAAGACCATGTT
>Ga0209254_10002261_pt1 | contig 17467 bp, 13 predicted proteins | sample FrelakmetDIP11DI_FD_187148 | JGI IMG/M metagenome (GOLD analysis project Ga0209254, IMG submission 187148) | Freshwater lake sediment microbial communities from the University of Notre Dame, USA, for methane emissions studies - DIP11 DI (SPAdes)... | ecosystem: Environmental > Aquatic >... | reverse complement strand
CTACACGCATGGCAGGTTGAGCCCATTCTCGCGCGCGCAAGCGATTGCCTCTTCGTAACCCGCATCGGCGTGCCGCATCACGCCGGTGGCGGGATCGTTCCATAGCACGCGCTCGATGCGTTTCGCAGCGGCTGGCGTGCCATCACACACGATGACCACGCCGGCGTGCTGCGAATAGCCGATGCCCACGCCGCCGCCGTGGTGGATCGACACCCATGTCGCACCGCTCGCGATGTTGAGCATGGCGTTGAGCAACGGCCAGTCCGCCACCGCGTCCGAGCCGTCGCGCATCGCTTCGGTCTCGCGGTTGGGGCTTGCCACTGAGCCCGAGTCGAGGTGGTCGCGCCCGATCACCACCGGCGCCTTGAGTTCGCCGCTCGCCACCATCTCGTTGAACGCGAGACCGAGCCGGTGGCGCTGCCCGAGCCCCACCCAGCAGATGCGCGCCGGCAGGCCCTGGAACTGGATGCGTTCGCGCGCCATGTCGAGCCAGCGGTGCAGGTGCGGGTCGTCGGGAATCAGCTCCTTCACCTTCGCGTCGGTGCGGTGGATGTCCTCAGGATCGCCCGACAGTGCCGCCCAGCGGAACGGCCCCACGCCGCGGCAGAACAGCGGCCGCACGTACGCCGGCACGAAGCCGGGGAAGGCAAACGCATCCTTCACGCCTTCGTCCAAGGCCACCTGGCGGATGTTGTTGCCATAGTCGAACACCGGAATGCCGAGCCGCTGGAACGCGAGCATCGCCTCGACGTGTTTCGCCATGGACTGGCGCGCCGCAGTCTCGACCGCGCGCGGGTCGCTCTCCCGCAGGCGATCCCACTGTTCGAGCGTCCAGCCGGCGGGCAGGTAGCCGTTTACGGGATCGTGCGCCGAAGTCTGGTCGGTGACGGCGTCGGGCCGCACGCCGCGACGCAGCAGCTCTGGCAGCACTTCAACGGCATTGCCGAGCAGCCCCACCGACACCGCGCGGCGCTCGCGGACGGCACGCTCGATGACGGCGAGCGCCTCGTCGAGCGTGTCGGCGCGCACGTCGAGGTAGCGTGTGTCGAGGCGCTTCTGGATGCGCTCGGGACGGCACTCCACCGCGAGCATCGAAGCGCCGGCCATCGTCGCCGCGAGCGGCTGAGCGCCGCCCATGCCGCCGAGGCCGGCGGTGAGGATCCAGCGGCCCGCGAGATCGCCACCGTAGTGCTGGCGGCCCATCTCGACGAACGTCTCGTAGGTGCCCTGCACGATGCCCTGGCTGCCAATGTAGATCCACGAGCCGGCCGTCATCTGGCCGTACATCATGAGTCCCTTGCGGTCGAGCTCGTGGAAGTGCTCCCACGTGGACCAGCGGCCGACGAGGTTCGAATTGGCGATCAGCACGCGCGGCGCGTCGGCGTGGGTGCGGAATACGCCCACCGGCTTGCCCGACTGCACCAGCAGCGTCTCGTCGTCGCCGAGCGAGCGCAGCGCCGCGACGATCCGCTGGTAACAGTCCCAGTTGCGCGCCGCGCGGCCGATGCCACCGTACACGACGAGGTCGTCGGGGCGTTCGGCCACTTCCGGGTCGAGGTTGTTCATCAGCATGCGCAGCGGCGCCTCGGTGAGCCAGCTGCGGGCTGAAAGCGTGGTGCCGTGCGGGGCGCGGATCGGCCCGACCGGGCGGTTCTGCGGGTCACTCATGGCGCGCGTTATATCATCGTGCCGCCGCCCGCAGCGGCGCCCCCTCGCCGGAGATGTCCGTGATTCGCTGGATCGTCATCCTCTCGTTGCTGCAGGTCGTGCCGTTCTGGCGCATCTTCCGCCGCATGGGCCTGCCGCCCTGGCTGGCGATCATGGCCTCGGTGCCGCTCGTGAACCTGATCGTGCTGTATTACGTCGCACTCACGCCCTGGCCGGCCGAGGCCGTGAGCGGCACGGCGCCTGTTGGCAACGGCCCCGACGCCCAGTTCTAAGGCTCCGTCGCTGGCCGTCCGTGCCGCGGCGTTGTGACCCGGGCCGGGCTCCGGTACCGTGGCGGCCCGATTGACCCCCCAGCCCAGGACCGACGCGAGGAGCCCCCATGGCCGGCCCGAACAACGCCCCCGAACCCAAGATGGACGCGAACGACCTGTATCGCGAGGACCTCTATTCCGATCGCAAGGTCGGCACCATCCGCGTCATGACGCCCGTGAAGTCGGACGGAACGCCGGACCTGGCGAGGCCGACCTCATACGTCGGCCAGGCGCAGATCATGACCCCGGCGGGCGCGCTGCCGCTATCGTTCGAGATCGACGCCCGGACCCTGGCCGAGGCCTGCGCGGGGTTCGCGGACGGCGCCCGGATCGCCTTCGAGGAGACCATGAAGGAGCTGCAGGAGATGCGCCGGCAGCAGGCCTCGTCGATCGTGATTCCCGATGCCGGCGCCGCTTCGGCCCTGGCGGGGCAGGGCGGGCCGCCGCGGGGCAAGATCCAGTTCCCCTGACGGAATTCCGCCGTTCGCTGCCATTTGGCGAATTTAGCTTCGATCCCGTCATGTTAGGCGACGTTCGCGCCTGATCCGGGCGCTGTCACAAAACATTCAAGCAAATTGTGCGCTGTTTATATTGCGGCGCAGCAATTTAGGCGTAGCATTCTCCTCGAACCCGGGAGCCTATTTTGGCTGCCGGCGGGAGGAAAAATGGAACGCAGCTGGATCGATACAATTCAAATGCTTGGGCTCGACGTGCAACTGGCCATTGTCGCCGTCATGTGGGTCCTGGTCGCCGCAACGGACCTGCTCAGGTCGGCGCAGGCGGGCATGCTCCGCCGGCTCGGGTCCGGGAGCCTGACCCTGCGCCGCCGCCCGCCGGCCTATGTGCCACCCGTGGACAGCGACCCGTGGCCGCCGCAGGAGTGGCGCCCCAGTCACTGACGACTCGCCGGATAATGGGCGGCCACTGATGGGAGGCCGCCCTTGTGACTGATGCACTGACCGGGCTGCGCGACGCCTTGCGCGCCTTCGCCGCCGAGCGCGACTGGGACCAGTTCCATTCGCCCCGCAACCTCGCCACCGCCCTGGCCGTGGAAGCCGCGGAGCTGCTGGAACCGTTCCAATGGCTCGGCGAAGGGCAGGACCGCGACCTGCCGCCTGAGACCCGGGCCGCTGTCGAGGCTGAGATGGCCGACGTGCTGCTCTACCTCGTGCGCCTCGCGGACAAGCTTGGTGTGGAGCTCGAGGCTGCCGCGCACGCCAAGATCGCGCGGAATGCGGAAAAGTACCCGGTGGAGACGTCGCGCGGCTCGAGCCGGAAGTACGACGCGTTGTAGACAGAGCGACGCTTGTGCCGAGATGTTGCCGCGGCGATGAGAGAATAGTCGCCGACCTGATCGCGGCATGCCATCAAGAGGATCCCAACCATGGCCGGACGCTTCTCCCGCAGCCTCGAACTCGCCAAAGCCTCCTGGTCCGTCGTCCGCGCGGACAAGGAGCTGCTGCTGCTGCCCGTGCTCTCCGTCGCGGCGCTGATCCTGATCGTCGGCAGCTTCGTCGCGCCATTCGCCGCGCTGGGTGGCTTTACAGCGGCCGCAAGTGGCGGCGGGATTGAGACCGGCACAATGCTGGTTGCCCTGTTGTTCTACGTGGTCTCGTACTTCATCACGCTGTTCTTCAGCACGGCGCTGGTCGGTGCCGCCATGATCCGCATGGACGGCGGCAACCCAACCTTGAGCGACGGCCTGCGCATCGCCTGGCAGCGCAAGGGCCGCATTTTCGGCTACGCGTGCATTGCAGCCACGGTGGGCTTGCTGCTGCGCATGATCGAGGAGCGCGTGGGCTGGGTCGGGCGCATCGTCGTGAAGCTGATCGGCGTTGGCTGGACGCTGGCCACCTTCCTGGTGGTGCCGATCATCGTCACGCGCGACGTCGGCCCGGTGGGAGCGGTGAAGGAAAGTGCCGACCTGCTGCAACGCACCTGGGGCGAAAATCTGATCGGCAACGTCGGCCTCGGACTGGTGTTCGGGGTCGCGTACGTCGGCCTGGCGCTCGTCGCGGTGCTCGGGGTGGTGCTCGCCGGCCAGACCGGCAATGCGATCGTCATCTCCACGGTGATCCTGCTCGGCCTGCTGGGGTTCTTCACGTTGGCGGCGCTGCACGCGACGATGCAGGGCGTGTACTCCGCCGCGCTGTACCGCTTTGCGACCGACCACGCGACGCCGCTGCCGGGATTCGGGTCGGGACTGCTCGAGAACGCCTTCGCCGCGAAACAGTGACGTCGACGCCAGTGTTGCGGCGAGTACCCATGGCTATCCGTGCGGATACCGATGCCCGAGCGGCGCATTCATTGCGCCCGCACGCTTTCGGCGCGTGCCGCCGCGCTATCCTACGCGCGGAGGTGGCGCGCGCATGCGACCGGACGAACCCGTATCACGAATCATGACCGAGGCGGTGGTGGCGATCGACGTCAGCCGCCCCGTCAGCGAAGCGCTCGACTGCTTCTTCCAATACCCGATCCACCACCTGCCGGTGGTGCGTGACGGCAAGCTCGCCGGGATGCTGGGCGCCGCCGACGTCATGAAGCTCGAGTACTTCGTGCCGAAGGCAACCGCCGACCGCTCGCGCTACCTCGACGAGCGGCTCACGATCGAGCAGGTCATGCGCAAGCCCGTCGTGGGGCTGCGGCCGAACATGAGTATCGGCGACGCAGCCGAGCGCCTCATCGATCAGGGCGTGCACGCCGCGCCCGTGGTGGACGAGGCGGACCACGTGCTCGGCATCGTGACCACCACCGACATCATGCGCAGCCTGCTGCACGGGCCGCCGCGCAGGGGCGACCTGCCCGCGACGCGCGGCGCCCAGTCGCCGCCGACCGAGACTGCGTCCGACGAGTCACAGCACCATCGCAAACCGACGGACCCGGAGTATGCGACCGCGCTGCGCACCGCCGAGATGCTGCACGTCGAGGCACGCGACCCGCGGCACCTGGGCAAGTCGATGCTGTATCTCGACGAACGCCGCCGCTACCTCGAGAAAGTGCTTGAGCTGGCCGACCGCTTCCTGCTCACCGGGCAGGACGAGCAGACGCACGCGCTGCTGCTCAAGGCGATCCACGCCGCCAAGCGCGCCGAGGAGTACGCCACGGGCAAGGCGCGCGTGCCGTTCCCGCTGGAGTGAGTCCGCGCTAGAGGGACGCGGCCAGGCGCGTGCCCTGCTCGATGGCGCGCTTGGCATCCAGCTCGACCGCTGCGTCCGCGCCGCCGATCAGGTGCACGCTCGCCCCGTGGGCGCGCAACGGCTCGACCAGCGTGCGGCACGGTTCCTGCCCGGCGCACAGCACGATGGTGTCCGCCTCGATGAGCATCGGCTTGTCGCGCCGCTCGCCGAAGCTGACGTGCAGGCCGCGCGCGTCGATGCGCTCGTAGTTCGCGCCGCCGATCATCTCGACGCGCTTCATCTTGAGCTGGGCGCGATGGATCCAGCCCGTGGTCTTGCCGAGCCCCTTGCCGAGCGGCGCTGGCTTGCGCTGCAGTAGGACCACCTGGCGCGCGGGCGGTGTGATCTCGGCCTTGCCGAGGCCACCGCGCGCGACGGCCGGGTCGACCACGCCCCATTCCCGCAGCCACGCCTGGGTGTCGAGCGTGGTCGAGTGGCCACCGCTCACCAGGAATTCGCTGACGTCGAAGCCGATGCCGCCCGCGCCGATCACCGCAACACGCTGGCCAGCGGGCTTGCCGTGCAGCAGCAGGTCGACGTAGGACAGCACTTTGCCTGCCGCGCGGAATTCCTGCTCGCCCTCGATGCGCGAGTCGCGCGGCGTGACGCCCGTCGCGAGCACGATCTCGTCATAGCCGGCGGCGGCGAGTTCCTCGGCCGAAACGCGGCGGCCCAGCGCCAGGCGCACGCCGGTCGTCTCGATGCGCCGGCCAAAGTAGCGCAGCGTCTCGTGGAACTCTTCCTTACCCGGGATGCGCTTCGCCATGTTGAACTGGCCACCGATCTCGGCGGCGGCCTCGAACAGGTCGACCACATGGCCACGCTCGGCCAGCGTCGTGGCGCAGGCGAGCCCGGCGGGTCCGGCACCCACCACGGCAATGCGCCGCGGCGTGGCGGCGGGGCGAATCACGATCTCCGTCTCGAACGCGGCGCGCGGATTGACCAGGCACGAGGCGACCTTGCGCTCGAAGACGTGATCGAGGCACGCCTGGTTGCAGGCGATGCAGGTGTTGATCTCGTCGGCGCGGCCGGCCGCGGCCTTGTTGACGAACTCGGCGTCGGCGAGCAGCGGCCGGGCCATGGACACCATGTCGGCGCAGCCCTCGGCGAGCAGGCGTTCGGCCACGTCCGGCGCGTTGATGCGATTGGTGGTGCAGAGCGGCACGGCGACCTCGCCCTTCAGCTTCTGCGTCACCCAAGCGAACGCCGCACGCGGCACCGAGGTGGCGATCGTCGGGACGCGCGCCTCGTGCCAGCCGATGCCGGTGTTGATGATCGTGGCGCCGGCGCGTTCGATGGCCTTCGCGAGCGTCACCACCTCTTCCCAGCTGCTGCCGTCCGGCACCAGGTCGAGCATCGACAGCCGATAGACGATGATGAAATCGCGGCCGACGGCCTCGCGCGTGCGTTCAACGATCTCCACCGGCAGGCGCATGCGGTTCGCGTAGCTGCCGCCCCATTCATCGTCGCGGCGATTGGTGTGCGCCGCGATGAACTGGTTGATGAAGTAGCCTTCCGAGCCCATCACCTCGACGCCGTCGTAGCCCGCCTCTCGCGCGAGCTTCGCGCAACGCACGAAGCCGCGGATCTGCCGCTCGACCCCACGTGCGGTGAGTGCCCGCGGCGTGAACGGCGAGATCGGCGACTTGAGGCGCGACGGCGCCACCGCGAGCGGGTGATAGCCGTAGCGACCGGTATGCAGGATCTGCAGCGCGATCTTGCCGCCCTCGGTGTGTACCGCATCGGTGATCGGCCGGTGCTTCGCCGCCGCGGCGCTGGTAGTGAGGCGGCCCGAAAATGGCGCCGCCCAGCCCTCGATGTTCGGCGCAAAGCCACCGGTCACGATCAGGCCGACGCCGCCGCGCGCGCGCTCGGCGAAGTACGCGGTGAGGCGATGGAAATGCTTCGGGTCGTCCTCGAGCCCGGTGTGCATCGAGCCCATCAGCACGCGGTTGCGCAGCGTGGTGAAGCCGAGGTCGAGCGGGGCGAGCAGGTGCGGGTAGAGTGCAGTCATTGGCAAGCCTCAGAGGATCAGCCGGCCCGCGTAATAGGCGAGCGCCGCCATCAGCGCGGCGGCCGGCATGGTGATGATCCACGCGACGACGATGTTGCCGGCCACGCCCCAGCGCACCGCGCGGGTGCGCTGCGCCGAGCCGACGCCGACGATCGCGCCAGTGATGGTATGCGTGGTGGAGACCGGGATGCCAAGGCTCGAGGCGAGGAACAGCGTGATCGCGCCGCCGGTCTCGGCCGCGAAGCCGCCCTGCGGTCGCAGCTTGGTGATCTTCTGCCCCATGGTCTTCACGATGCGCCAGCCGCCGAACATGGTGCCGAGCGCGATCGCCAGGTAGCAGCTGACGATCACCCAGACAGGCAGGTGGTCGCGCGTCGTGACGCCGGCGGCGATCAGCAGCAGCCAGATGATGCCCATGGTCTTCTGCGCGTCGTTGCTGCCGTGGCCGATGCTGTAGGCCGCCGCGGAGGCGAGCTGCAGCCTGCGAAACCAGCGGTCCACCTTGCGCGGCGCCGAGTGGATGCAGGCCCAGGACACGCCGACCATGATCAACCCGCCCAGCAGCATGCCGAGCAGCGGCGAGACGAAGATGAACGCGGCCGTCTTGAGTATGCCCGGAGCGAGCAACGGCGCGGTGCCCGCCTTGGCGATCGTCGCGCCCATCAGGCCGCCGATCAGGGCGTGCGAGGAGCTCGACGGGATGCCGTAGTACCAGGTGATCAGGTTCCAGGCGATCGCGCCGATCAGCGCGCCGAAGATCACATAGTGGTCCACGGCCGCCGGGTCGACGATGCCCTTGCCGACCATCGCCGCCACCTTGAGGTGGAAGATGAAGATCGCGACGAAATTGAAGAACGCCGCCCAGATCACCGCCTGGTAGGGGCGCAGCACGCCGGTCGAGACGACGGTCGCGATGGAGTTCGCGGCGTCGTGGAAGCCGTTCATGAAGTCGAAGACCAGCGCCAGCGCCACCAGCAGCGCGAGCGTCCAGAAGGCGAACTGCAGGTCCATGCTCAGACGTTCTCGACCACCACGGACTCGATCACGTTCGCCACGTCCTGGCACTTGTCGATGGCGTTCTCGAGGTACTCGTAGACGTTCTTGTGCTTGATGAGCTGGCGCACGTCCGCTTCCTCGCGGAACAGCTTCGAGATGCCGGCGCGCATCACGGCGTCGGCTTCGCTCTCGAGGCCGTCGATCTCCTGCGCCAGCGCCAGCGCCTTGGTGGCGTTGTCCATGGACGAGAGCAGCCCCACGGCCTCCTGCACCCGGATGCAGCACGCATCGAGCAGTTCCGCCATGCGCATCGCCTCGGGCGGCAGGGTCTGGATATCGAACAGGTGCATCGACTCGGCCGAGTCCTGCATCAGGTCCAGGATGTCGTCCATGCTCGAGATCAGGCGGTGGATGTCGTTGCGGTCGAACGGCGTGATGAACGTCGCGTGCAGCAGTTGCACGGTCTCGTAGGTGAACTTGTCAGCCCGGCGCTCGATATCGCTGATCTGCTCGATCAGGGCCGCGCGACGCGACGTGTCCGCGTAGTCGCGCACCAGCTCGACGGTGGCCCGTCCCCCGGCGACGATCAGTTCGGCGTGCTGATTAAAAAGCGCAAAAAACCGCGCCTCGCGCGGCATCAGGGCGGACAGGAACCGCATAATTGTCTAGGCCCCGGAATCCTGGAATTGTTGTGGTACGAAGTATCCGGGATCTGGGCGGATCATGGTAGCGTGATTAGCCCGGCCCGCCCCGTATTGCCGCCGGCAACCCGATGACTTTGCATACCCACGATTGCATCCGTGTCCGCGGCGCGCGCCAGAACAACCTGCGCGCGCTCGACCTCGACATCCCGCTGCGCCAGCTGGTCGTGGTCACCGGCGTGTCCGGCTCCGGCAAGTCCTCCCTGGTGTTCGACACGGTCTACGCCGAGGGCCAGCGCCGCTACGTGGAGACGTTCTCGCCGTACGCCCGGCAGTTCCTCGACCGCATGGACAAGCCGCAGGTCGACCGCATCGAGGGCATCCCCCCGGCGATCGCCATCGACCAGACCAACCCGGTGCGCACCTCGCGCTCCACGGTCGGGACGATGACCGAGCTGAACGACCACCTGAAGCTGCTCTACGCGCGGGCGGCCCGCCTGCACTGCCGCGGCTGCGGGCGACCGGTACGTCGCGACACTCCCGACAACATCGCCGGGGAACTGCGCACGCGCGCGGCAACCAGCGGCGATCCGCGGCTGGTGCTGACCTTTCCGGTGGAAGTACCGAAGAACTTCACCGAGGCGGAAGTGCTTGCCCTGCTGGCGCAGCAGGGCTACACGCGGGTGCACGCACGTGCGCCGGGGCTGCTCGAGATCGTGCAGGACCGCTTCCGCGCGGGCACGGTGGATCGCGGCCGACTGCTCGAGGCGGTGGAGGCTGCGCTGCGGGTCGGGCGCGGACGGGTCAACGTGCACGTCGAGCAACCCTCTCCTGCGCAGGCGGGCGAGGGTGTGTGGCGCTTCTCCGTCGACTTGCACTGCGCCGACTGCGACATCCACTACCGCGATCCCACGCCGAGCCTGTTCTCGTTCAATTCCCCGCTCGGTGCCTGCGACACCTGTCGCGGCTTTGGCCGCGTCATCGGCGTCGACTACGGCCTCGTCGTGCCGGACACGGCGAAGACCCTGCGCGGCGGCGCGATCCGCCCCTGGCAGACCGAGTCGTACCGCGAGTGCCAGGATGACCTGGAGAAGTTCGCGCGCAAGCGCGGCATGCCACTCGACGTGCCGTGGCGCGAGCTCACCGAGGAGCAGCGGCGCTGGGTGATCGACGGCGAGGGACCGTGGGAGAAGAAAGTCTGGTACGGCGCGAAGCGCTTCTTCGCCTGGCTCGAGACCAAGTCGTACAAGATGCACATCCGCGTGCTGCTGTCGAAGTACCGCAGCTATACCGCCTGCGCGGATTGCGGCGGCGCGCGGCTCAAGCCCGAGGCATTGCTGTGGCGGCTCGGCACCCCAGGCGACGGCCATCCGGGACTCAGCATCCGCGACTTGATGCTGTTGCCGGTGGAGCGCGTCAGCGGATTCTTCGCCGCGTTGGCGTTGCCCGCGCCGCTTGATGAGGCCGCCGACCTCCTGCTCGGCGAGATCCGCGCGCGCCTCGACTTCCTGGTGCGCGTCGGCCTCGGCTACCTGACGCTGGATCGCCAGTCGCGCACGCTGTCGGGCGGCGAAGTGCAGCGCATCAACCTCACCACCGCGCTCGGCACCTCGCTCACCAACACGCTGTTCGTGCTCGACGAGCCCTCCATCGGCCTGCACCCGCGGGACATGCGGCGCGTGATCGAGGTGATGCAGCGGTTGCGCGACAACGGCAATTCGCTGCTGGTCGTGGAGCACGATCCGCAGATCATGCTCGCGGCTGACCGCATCGTCGACCTCGGGCCCGGCCCCGGCGAGCACGGCGGGCAGATCGTCTTCAACGGCACGCCGGCCGAGCTGGCGGGCGGGGCGGACACGCTCACCGCGGCGTACCTGTCCGGCCGCAAGGATGCTGCGCAAGCCGCTGGACACCGGGGTCCGTCGCTGCCCGGCGATCCGCGGCTGGTGGTGCGCGGCGCGAGCGAGCACAACCTGCAGGACCTCGACGTGGAGATCCCGCTCGGCCGCCTGGTGTGCGTGACCGGCGTGTCGGGCTCCGGCAAGTCCACGTTGGTGCAGGACGTGCTGCACGCCGCGCTGTTGCGCGCCAAGGGCAAGCCCACCGAGGCGCCGGGCCAGCATCGCGAGCTGCTCGGCGCGGAACACGTCGGCGAGGTGGTGCTGGTGGACCAGGCCGCGATCGGTCGCACCACGCGTTCGAACCCGGCGAGCTACGTCGGTGCGTTCGACGTGATCCGCAAGCGCTACGCGGCCGAGGCGGTGTCGATCGAGCGCGGCTACACGCTCGGCACCTTCAGCTTCAATTCCGGCAACGGCCGCTGCCCGACCTGCGCCGGCAACGGCTTCGAGCACGTCGAGATGCAGTTCCTCTCCGACGTGTACCTGCGCTGCCCGGATTGCGACGGGCGGCGCTATCGGCCGGAGGTCCTCGAGGTGAAGCTGGCGCGGGGCGACGGGCCGGCGCGCAGCATCGCCGACGTCCTCGACATGACGGTGTCGGAGGCCGCCGCGTTCTTCGCCGGCGATCGCGAGCTGCTGGATCGCATCGAGCCGCTGGTCGCCGTGGGACTCGAGTACCTGCGCCTCGGCCAGCCAGTGCCGACGCTGTCGGGCGGCGAGGCGCAGCGGCTCAAGCTCGCCGGGCACCTGGGGGGGAGGGGACGGTCTCTTGAGTGTCCCCCAACAGGGACACTCAAGAGACCGTCCCCTCCTCTCTTCCTGTTCGACGAGCCCACCACCGGCCTGCACTTCGACGACGTCGCCAAGTTGCTCGGTGCGTTCAAGCGCCTGCTCGACGCGGGCAGTTCGCTGGTGGTAATCGAGCACAACCTCGACGTGATCCGCGCGGCCGACTGGATCATCGACCTTGGTCCGGAAGGAGGCGAGCGCGGCGGGCGACTGGTCGCCGCCGGCACGCCGGACGAGGTGATGCGCTGCGAGGCGTCGCACACGGGTCGCGCACTGCGGGACTACGAGAGCGAGCGCACGCGACTGCTCGAGTCGGCAGCCCAAGGAGTCCCCGAGCGTCCGGCGGCATCGGCGTCACGCGTGGCGGACGCCAGCCGCGACGCGATCGTCGTCCACGGCGCCCGGGAGCACAACCTGCGCAACGTCGACGTCGCCATCCCGCGCCATGGCATGACTGTGGTCACCGGCGTGTCGGGCTCCGGCAAGTCCACGCTCGCGTTCGACATCGTGTTTGCCGAAGGCCAGCGTCGCTACCTCGAGTCGCTCAACGCCTATGCGCGCCAGTTCGTGCAGCCGGCGGGCCGCCCGGACGTGGACGCGATCTTCGGCATACCGCCGACCGTGGCGATCGAGCAGCGTACCAGCCGCGGCGGTCGCAAGAGCACGGTGGGTACGCTCACCGAGGTGCATCACTTCCTGCGCCTGCTGTACGTCAAGCTCGGCGTGCAGCACTGCCCGGATTGCGCGGTGCCGATCGAGCCGCAGAGCGCGGATGCAATCGCCGCGCGACTGCTGCGCGAAGCGAAGGGCAGGCGCATCGAGTTCCTCGCGCCGCTGGTCGTGGCACGCAAGGGCTATTACACCGACCTCGCGAAGTGGGCGGCAGGCAAGGGCTTCAGCCGGCTGCGGGTCGACGGCGAGTACCTGCCAACGGCACCGTGGCCGCGCCTCGACCGCTTCCGCGAGCACACGCTCGAGCTGCCGCTCGGCAGCCTGCCGGTGGACGGTCGCCAGGAGCTCGAGCTGCGTCGCCTGCTGCAGCAGGCGCTCGACTATGGCAAGGGCGTGGCGCACCTGCTCGATCGCGGCAAGCTGCGCGTGTTCTCCACGCGGCGCGCGTGCCCGTCCTGCAGCCGCAGTTTCGCCGAGCTCGACCCGCGGCTGTTTTCGTACAACTCGAAACACGGCTGGTGCGAGTCGTGCTTCGGCACCGGCGTGGCCATCAAGGGCTTCGACGCCGAGCAGAGCGGCGAAGAAATCTGGTGGAACGATTGGTTCGAAGGCGAGGCGGTGGCCTGCGGCGATTGCGAGGGCCAGCGGCTCAACCCGGTCGCGCTCAACGTGCTGTTTCGCAAGCGCTCCGTCGCCGAACTGGCGGCCCTGCCGGTCGACGGCGCGCGCCGGTTCTTCGACGGCCTGAAACTCGCTGGCCGCGAGCGCGAGATCGCCCGCGATCTGCTGGCCGAGATCCGCTCGCGGCTCGCCTTCCTGCACGACGTCGGGCTCGGCTACATCTCGCTCGACCGCGCGGCTCCGACGCTCTCCGGCGGCGAGGCGCAGCGTATCCGCCTGGCCGCCCAGCTCGGCTCGAACCTGCAGGGCGTCTGCTACGTGCTCGACGAGCCGACCATCGGCCTGCACCCGCGCGACAATCGCGTGTTGCTCGACACGCTCGACAAGCTCGCTGCCAAGGGCAACACGCTGCTGGTGGTGGAGCACGATGAGGAGACCATCCGTCGCGCCGACCACGTGATCGACCTCGGGCCGGGCGCTGGCACACGCGGCGGTCGCGTCGTGGGAGAGGGCCGCATCGACGACCTGATCGCTGCCCCCGAGTCGCTCACCGGCCGCTTCCTAGCGCAGCCGCTGCTGCACCCGCTTGCCGGGCGCCGTGCCGTCCGGCGCGCCGACCCGGCGCTCGAAATCGAAGGCGCGCAGCTGCATAACCTGCGCCAGGTGAACGCGCGGATTCCGCTCGGCCGGCTCACGGTGGTCACCGGCGTGTCCGGGTCTGGCAAATCCACGCTCGCGCGCGACGTGCTGTACGCAAACCTGCATGTGCACGCCGGCGACGCCAAGCGCCGTCGCCGTGCGCCGGCCTGGTTCGGCTGCAAGGCGCTGCACGGCGTGGAGCACGTCGCGCGCGTCCTCGAGGTGGACCAGACGCCGATCGGCAAGACGCCGCGCTCCTGCCCGGCCACCTACGTCGGATTCTGGGACGACATCCGCAAGCTGTATGCCGGCACCACCGAGTCACGCGTGCGCGGCTACGGGCCTGGCCGCTTCTCGTTCAACACCGCTGGCGGTCGGTGCGATGCGTGCGAAGGCCAGGGCGTGCAGACGATCGAGATGAGCTTCCTGCCCAACGTCAAGGTGCTGTGCGACGTCTGTGGCGGGCGCCGCTTCAACGCCGAAACGCTCGCCGTGCAGCATCGCGGCCGCAGCATCGGCGACGTGCTCGCGATGAACGTGGACGAGGCGGTGGACTTCTTCGCCGCGCACCCGCGCATCCATCACGCGCTGCAGTTGCTGCAGGAGGTGGGCCTTGGCTACCTGACGCTCGGCCAGCAGAGCCCGACGCTCTCCGGCGGCGAGGCGCAGCGCATCAAGCTGGTGACGGAACTGGCGCGACTCCGGCCGCAGGTCGATCCGCGCCGTGGCGGGATCGTGCCCGGCACCGTGTACGTGCTCGACGAGCCCACCGTCGGATTGCACATGGCCGACGTCGAGAAGCTGATCCGCGTGCTGCACCGGCTGGTGGACGCGGGGCACACGGTGGTGGTGATCGAGCACAACCTGGACGTGATCGCGGAAGCCGACTGGCTCATCGACCTCGGTCCGGAAGGCGGCTCGGGCGGCGGGCGCATCGTCGCGCAGGGTGCGCCCGAGGCCGTGGCCAAGGTGAAAGGCAAGTCGCACACCGCACGCGTGCTGCGCGACTTTCTCCGGGAGCGCGCAGCGTAGCACCCGGCGGCCAGATCACTGGGCGGTCCGTGCGCTTTCGACCTGCCACTTCACGGAGCGCAGAACGTCGCTGCTGCTGAAGGGTCCGAACGACGTGCGCAGATTCACGGACTGGCCCGCGGCAACCACGCTGCTGCCGGTGCCGATGCGCTCCGGGCCGTAGACGGTGCGCCCGGTCTGGTCGACGATCCCCACGACGATGCTCACGCCCGAAACCGGCAGCGAGGTGCGGTTGCCTACCGTGAGCCAGACGCGCCCCTGGTTGTCGAGCTGCGGCTGGATCGCGAGGTAGGTGTCGGGACTCTGCGCCAGGTCGAGCCGCGCGAGGCGCGCGCGCGCGTCCTCGCCGAGCGCAGACTTCGTGCCCGCGGCCAGCTTGTAGTAGCGCACGGCCTCGGCGGTGTTGCCCCGGTCCTCGTTCAGGCGACCCAGGTAGTAGGCGCCGGGGGCCGTGGGCAGCAGCTGCATGCTCTTCGTCAGCAGCGGCTCCGCCGCGGCGCGGTTGCCGAGCTGGTAGTGAGTGATGCCCGCCTGCGCCATCGGCTTGAAATAGCCCGGGTCGAGCTCGCTGGCCTTTTGAAAGTAGGGCAGCGCGCCGCGCGGATTCTTCTGCGCCAGTTCGATGTCGCCGAGCATGCCTTGAAAGCGTGACTCGCGCGGCTGCATCTTCGCCGCCTCGTTGGTGAGACGGCGTGCGGTCGCGAGGTCGCCCTTGTTCGCGGCCGCGAGCGCCTGCTGATGCTTTGCATACGCCGGTGCGTCGCGCATGAGGCCCGCCATCGCTGCCTGGTAGCGCTCGGTGCCGAGGTCGCCGCCCGGGCCACCCAGTTCCTGCATGGTGCGGCGGTTCGCGTCCACGCGTTCCTGCGAGGGTGGATGGCTGGCAAACAGCCCCGTCATCCAGTCCTGCTCGACTCCGGCCTGGTACTTGCGGACGAACAGTTCCTGCAGGGCGACCGCCGCCTGCAGGTCGAAGCCGGCACGCTTCATGTACTGCATGCCGTAACGGTCGGACTCCAGTTCGTCGTCCCGACCGTACCTGGCCTGCAGCAGCTGTGCGCCGAGCGCCGCGCCCTGGCCGACCACCTGCCCGAGTTCCGAGCCACCGTAGGCCGCCGCGCCGATCGAGGCGATGGCTGCGCCGATCTGCAGCAGCTGGCCTTTTTCCATCTGCTGCGCACCGTGACGCGCTGCCGCGTGCACGATTTCGTGACTCAGCACCGCCGCCAGCTCGGCCTCGTTCTTGAGCTCGACCAGCAGGCCGCGATTGACGGCGATCTTGCCGCCTGGCAGCGCCCAGGCGTTGAGCTCGCCGCTGTTGAGCACCACGAACTCGTACGGCAGCCGCCGCTCGGCCACGGCAGCAAGCCGGTTGCCCACCTGCCGCACGTACTCGGTGACGCGTGGGTCCGTGACGTAGTCGCCGCCCTGCGACTGGCGCGAGGGCGGGTAGTACTGCTGCCCGACCTGGATCTCCTGGGCCTCGGAGACCATGTGCAGCTCGGAGCGGCCGGTGACCGGGTTCGCAGCGCAGCCCGCGAGCGCCAGGGCGGCGAGCAGTGTTGCGGTCAGGCGCGGTAGGCGCATCGAACCTCCTCGGCGATCAGGCGGATGCCGGCCTGCACGCGATCAGGCGCGTGCGCGCAGTTTATTCGCAGGCACTCGTCACGATGCGCCCAGGGCTCGGCGAGGCCCGGGAAAAAGTGATGGCCAGACAGCACGAGCACGCCACGGGCCTTGAGGCGCGCATACAACTCCCGGCTGGTGACCGGCAGGCCCGGGAACCACAGCCAGAGGAAGAACGCCCCCTCGGGTCGATGAATGCGCAGTGGCAGCCCGGCGCAGGCCTCGCGCAGCCAGTCGACGGCGCGCTGCGAGCACTGCTCGTAATATGGCCGGATCACCACGCGACACAACGCATCGAGTTCACCGCTCGCCAGCAACGGCTCGACGATCACGGGTCCGGTGGCGGCCGGCGCCAGCGCGGCGGTTGCGTTGAACGAAGTGATCGCCTCGATCACCGGCTCGGCTGCGACCACGATGCCGGTGCGCGTGGAGGGCAAGCCGAGCTTCGACAGGCTGAGGCACAGGATCACGTTGTCGTTCCAGAACGGCGCGTCGTCCGTGAACTGGATGCCGGGGAAGGGCAGGCCATAGGCCGCATCGACGATCAACGGCACGCCGCGTCGGCGGGCGATGGCGTCGAGGCGCGCCAGTTCGTCGCCGCCGAGCACGTTGCCGCTCGGATTGGTCGGGCGCGACACGCACAGTGCGGCCACGTCCGGCACCGCCTCGAGCCCTTCGAACCGTACCCGGTACTTGAAGAACCCGTCCGGCAGTTCCTCGATGGCGGCGGAACGAGAGACCAGCAGATCGTCACTGAGACCCACGTCGGCGTAGCCGATGTACTCCGGTGCCAGCGGCAGCAGGATGCGCCGGCGCGGCCCCCCGCCAGTGTCGCCCGCGAGCAGGTTGAACAGCGTGAAGAAGGCCGACTGGCTGCCGAGCGTGAGCGCGACGTTGCGCGCCGTGAGCGGCCACCCGTAGCGCCTGGCAAGGACGTCAGCCAACGTGGCGCGGAAGCCGGCCTCGCCGGCCGGAGCCGAGTAGCAGGCGGCGAAGCGACCGAACTGCGCCGGGTCGGCGGCGATCTCCGCCAGGCGCCGGGCATACACCGCCTCGACGGCCGGGATGCGCGCCGGGTTGCCACCGCCGAGCATCAGCGTGCCCGGTCCTGCGCTGCCGAGGTCCTGCATCAGTTCGAGCGAACCGGTGGGTCGCACGAAGCGGCGCGCGAAGCTCGTGTCGAATGCCATGCTTGTCTCCAGCCGCCGCGGTCGCGACGCCTCCGTTAGACTCCGCGCTGCGATGCGCGACGTGCAGGCGGTCATTCTCGATCTCGACGATACCCTGTGGGAAGTGGGGCCGGTCATCGTGCGTGCGGAGCACGTCATGCTGGACTTCCTCGCCGAGCGCTACCCGCGCGTGCTCGAGCTGCACACGCTCG
>Ga0209254_10002260_pt1 | contig 17469 bp, 17 predicted proteins | sample FrelakmetDIP11DI_FD_187148 | JGI IMG/M metagenome (GOLD analysis project Ga0209254, IMG submission 187148) | Freshwater lake sediment microbial communities from the University of Notre Dame, USA, for methane emissions studies - DIP11 DI (SPAdes)... | ecosystem: Environmental > Aquatic >... | reverse complement strand
GCTCAAGGTCAACTCCGACTGGAACAAGGACCTCAAGGTCAAATTCACGGTCCAGGACCCCTGCAACCAGGTGCGCAAGACCTTCGGCGACGCCTACGCCGAGGACCTGCGGTTGGTGACCAGGGCCGTGGTGGGCGAGGAGAACTTCGTCGACATGACCCCCAACCGCTCCAACAACTACTGCTGCGGCGGCGGCGGCGGAGCTCTTCAGGCGGGATATACCGAAGAGCGGCGGACTTACGGCAAGCTCAAGTTAGACCAGATACTGGCCACGGGGGCGACCTACTGCGTCGCGCCCTGCCACAACTGCCACTCGCAGATCCACGACCTGAGCGAGCACTATAAAGGCGGCTACCACACGGTGCACCTGTGGACCCTCATCTGCCTGTCCATGGGGATCCTCGGGCCGAATGAACGCACCTACCTCGGCGAGGAGCTGGCGGAGCTGCTGATGCCGGAGACCAAGGAAGCCGACGAGTAAAATGAGGCAGAGCGCATAGGGCATAGGGCAAAGAGTAAAAAGCAAAGAGTAAAATAAAAAAAGCAGAGCCGGAATTCGGCTCTGCTTTTTTTATTGGCTTTTTAACCCTATGCTCTCTGCCCTATGCCCTATGCTTCTTGCCTTAGGCGGCCTCCAGCTTGACCGCGCATACCTTCAACTCAGGGATGCCGCAGACAGGATCTAGGGCCGCGTTGGTCAGCCGGTTGGCGGCGGCCTGGGCGTAGTGGAAGGGCAGGAAGACCGTCCCGCGCACCGCCTTGGGCGAAACCTTCAACCGCGCCTGGATGCTCCCGCGGCGCGAGGCGATCCACACCAGCGCGCCGTCCTGGAAGGCGAGGTCCCGTGCGTCCCGGGGCGAGATTTCAACGAAACATTCCGGAGCGATCTCGTTGAGCCCGCCGCTCTTCATGGTCATGGTGCCGGTATGGTAATGGTAGAGCAGCCGGCCGGTCGTAAGGAAGAACGGGTAGTCGCTGTCGGCCGTCTCCGCGGGCGGGCTGTATTCAATGGCGCTGAAGACACCCTTGCCGATGGTGAACTGCTCGCGGTGCAGGATCGGGGTGCCCGGGTGCTCCTCGTTGGGGCAGGGCCAGTGGATGCCCTGCTGCTCAATGCGCTCGTAGCTGATCCCCGCGTAGGAGGGGGTCACTGTGCGCAGTTCGTTCATGATTTCGCGGCTGTCCGTGTAGGCCATGGGGTAGCCCATGCGTGTGGCGATGTCGCAAACGATCTTCCAGTCCTCGCGCGCCTCTCCCGGCGGCTCGACCGCCTTGCGCACCCGCTGCACCCGGCGCTCGGTGTTGGCGAACGTCCCGTCCTTTTCGGCGAAGCACGCCGACGGCAGCACGACGTGCGCGAGCTTGGCGGTTTCGGTCAGGAAGATGTCCTGAACCACGAGGAAGTCCAGCTGGCGCAGGCTTTTTTCGCAATGGTTCAGGTCGGCATCGGACACGAGCGGGTTCTCGCCGATGATGTACATGGCCTTGAGCTTGCCGTCGTGGGCCGCCGGGATCATCTGGGTCACCTTCATCCCGGCCATGGGAGGCAGGCTCTCCACCTTCCAGGCCGCCGCCATCCGCTGGCGCGCGGCTTCGTCCGTGACCCGCTGATAGCCGGAGAAGACATCCGGCAGCCCGCCCATATCGCAGGCGCCTTGGACATTGTTCTGGCCGCGCAGGGGATTCACCCCGGTGCCGGGTTGGCCGATGTGGCCGCAGAGCATGGCCAGGTTGGCGAGCGACTTGACGTTGTCGGTGCCGGTGGTGTGCTGGGTGATGCCCATGCAGTAGAGGATGCTCGCCCGTTCAGCCTTGGCGTAAATGCGGGCGGCCTCGATCAGGTCCGCGGCCGGGATGCCGGTGATGCTCTCGACGCGCTCGGGAGTGTAGGCGGCAACCGTATTGCGGACGGCCTCGAAGCCCACCGTGCGGTTTTCAACGAATTCCAGGTCGTGCAGGTTCTCGGCGATGATCACGTGCATCAGGCCGTTGATCCAGGCCACGTCGGTGCCCAGATTGGGTCGCAGCCACCTGCGGGCGTAACGCGTCATGGCGATGCGACGGGGATCGACCACGATCAACTGCTTGCCCTTCAGGTGCACGGCGCGCTTGACGACGCTGGAGATGACCGGATGGTTCTCGCTGGTATTGGAGCCGGTGATCAGGATCACGTCGGCCTGTTCGATGTCGCCGATGGTGTTGGTCATTGCACCGCTTCCGTAGGCTGCGGCCAGACCGGCCACAGTGGAAGAATGTCAGAGACGGGCGCAATGGTCGATGTTGTTGGTCTGCAGCACCGCCCGCGCGAATTTCTGGGCGACATAGTTCTCCTCGTTGGTGATGCGCGCCGAGAGCAGCACGCCGATGCTGTCGGCGCCGTGGCCGGCCTTGATCTCGCCCAGGCGGCGGGCGACCAGTCCGGCGGCTTCGTCCCAGGTGGCTTCCCTGAAGCCGCCGTTTTCCCGGATCAGCGGTTGGGTGAGGCGCTCGGAGGAGCCGATGAAGTCGAACCCGAACCGGCCCTTGACGCACAGGCTGCCGTAGTTCGGAGGCGCCTCCTCCGCCCCGGTCACCTGCACCACTCGGTTGTCCTTGACATGCAGATCCATCTGGCATCCGACCCCGCAGTAGGAGCAGGTCGTGCGCACACTGCGCCCCTCCCACGGCCGCACCTTGTAGCGCACATCCTTTTCTACCAGGGCCCCCACCGGGCATACCTGGACGCACTCCCCGCAGAAGACGCAGTCGGAGTCCCGATAGGGGCGGTCGCCCGCGGCGATGATCTTGCTCCGCGCGCCGCGGTAGCCGAAATGAATCGCCTGATTGACCTGCACCTCGTTGCAGGCCTGGACGCAGCGTCCGCACTGGATGCAGCGCGAGAAATCCCGCACGATGAAGGGGTTGACCTCTTCGATGGGATAGCGCGCCGGGGTGGGCTCGAAGCGCTCGCCGTTGACCTGATAGCGATAGGCCAATTCCTGGAGCCGGCAGTCTCCCCACACCGGGCATAGTTCCTGGCTGCTGTCCGCGCGCTGGATGGCGAGCTGAAAATCCGTCCAGTTGTTGCCGTCCGAACCACGGATGGAGCAGTTGTGGTTCCCTGAAGCCAAAAGCAGCTGGATCACCATGCGCCGCGCGGCGACCACCTTGGGAGATTCGGTCTGGACCACCATCCTGGGAGCGGCCGGCATGGCGCATGAGGCCACCAGGGACCGGGCGCCCTGAACTTCGACCACGCACACGCGGCAGGCGCCGGTGGGGGTTGCGCCCTTGAGATGGCACAGGCTCGGGATGTCGATGGAATTGCGGCGTGCCACCTCTAAAATGGTTTCACCCGGTTCAAAGGTGAGCCGGTTGCCGTTGATGATGATCGGATCGGTTGGAGTGTTCATAGGCCCTTCGACTTGCGGTCTGGGTTAGCGGGGAACATGATGGCGTTCGTTCGGCGAATGATTTTTCTTTGGCTCCGGACCGTAAGGATCCGGCGATGATTTTTCTATCCGAACGCGCCTTCTTTGTCAATCCGCTTAGAGCCGAGGCGCAGGTCTGACAACGCCAGCAGGACAAAATAGAACCCGACGCCGAGGGCGGCGCCGATGGCGTCGGCCAGAACGTCCCAGGCATCCGCCGTGCGAGACGGAACCAGGGACTGGTGGATCTCATCGCTCAAACCGAAAAGCGCGGCCGAGAAAACCGCCGCGCGGGCCAGGGAGCGTGCGGAGGCCTCCGGCCAGCCCGACCGGTACGCCCGGCAGAACAAAAGCCCCAGCAGCCCGTACCCGCCGGTGTGCAGCAGCTTGTCGAAAAACGGCAGACGCGGGACCGAATCGGGCGTAGGGAAGTGAGACTGAATCGCGATGAAGGCACCGTAGGCGATCAGCGGCAGCCAGTGAGAAAGGAAAAGGCGGAAGGCGGAAGGCGGAAGGTGGAAAACAGAGGAGCGACTATCATGGTCACCCGCTAATTTTTCTTCTCCGACTGCCACCTTCCACCTTCCCCGTTCATTTCTTCCCCCTTCCGCCTTCCGACTTCCACTTTCCGCCTTCAAAACCCCGTCGTCGGCCGGCGGCGCCCGTAGCGCGCCTCGCAGGGGGCGTTCTTGGTGACATGCCGGTGCAGCTTGCGGCACCAGACCGACATGAAGGTGCGGCAGCTGCCGTCAAGGGCCGCGGTCTTGGCGAAATCCGCGCTCGCGCAGCGCAGATCGCAGAAGGTGACGCGGCTGGTCGAAACGCCGGCGTTGGCCGTCGGCTTGGAGGGCGTGCGGGCGGCCCTGCCCTTCACGAGTGCGCCTCGGCATCGAAGCTTTCGAAATTCAACGCGCGGCGAAGAACATTCCCGCGCACCGCATCGACGAAGCGCTCCTGCGATATCCCGTAGGAAACCTTGCCGTCCAGGGTGCGCACCGCCAGCGTGCCGTTCTCCTTCTCCTTCGGCCCGATGGTCACCGTGAGCGGGATCTGGTTCAGCTGGGCCTCGCGCACCTTGCGGTTCAGGCTCTCGGTGCGGCTGTCCACCTCGACGAGCAGGTCGGCCGCATCGAAGCGCGCCTTGACCGCTTCGGCGTAGACCGTCAGATCGTCGTTCATGGGCAGGAGCACCGCCTGAACCGGCGCCATCCAGAGCGGAAACCGCCCGGCGAAGTGCTCGACGAGGATCCCCAGGAAGCGTTCGATGGAGCCGTAGATCACACGATGGATCATGATCGGCCGCTTGCGCTCGTTGTCCTTGTCGACGAAGTGCAGGTTGAAGCGCTCGGGCAGGGACATGTCAAGCTGGATGGTCCCGCACTGCCAGGTCCGGCCGAGCGCGTCCTTGATGTGCACGTCGATCTTGGGCCCGTAGAACGCCCCGTCGCCCTCGTTCAGCTTGTAGTCCCGGCCGTAGGCGGCCAGCGCCGATTTCAGCCCGCCGGTGGCGAGCTCCCACTGCTCGTCCGTCCCGATGGATTTCTTGGGCCGCGTGGAAAGCTCCAGGTGGAATCCCAGTCCGAAAGTCCCGTAGATCCGCTCCACGAGCCGCAGCACGCCCAGGATCTCCTGCTCGATCTGCTCCGGCGTCATGAAAATGTGGGCGTCGTCCTGGTGGAAGGCCCGCACCCGGAACAGGCCCGAGAGCACCCCGGAGAGCTCGTGGCGGTGCACCAGCCCGATCTCGGAGGCCCGCAGCGGCAGGTCGCGGTAAGAATGCGGCTTGTGGTTGTAGAGCAGCATTCCGCCGGGGCAGTTCATGGGCTTGATGGCGTACTCGGTCTCGTCGATCGAGGTCGTGTACATGTTCTCGCGGTAGTTCGCCCAATGGCCGGAGCGTTCCCAGAGCGCGCGGTTGAGGATGATCGGGGTTTTGGTCTCCACGTATCCAGCCGCCCGGTGCTCGCTGCGCCAATAGTCCAGAAGCGCGTTCCAGACGACCATGCCCTTGGGATGGAAAAAGGGCATGCCGGGCGCCTCGTCGTGGAAGCTGAACAGGTCCAGGGCCTGGCCGATCTTGCGGTGGTTGCGGCGCTTGGCTTCCTCCAGAAAGTGCAGGTAGGCATCGAGCTCCTTCTTTTCGAAATACGCCGTGCCGTAGATGCGCTGCAACTGGGCGCGCGTGGGGTCCGCCCGCCAGTAGGCACCGGAGACCTTGAGCAGCTTGATGGCCTTGACGAAGCCCGTGTGGGGCACGTGCGGCCCGCGGCAGAGATCGGCGAACTCGCCCTGCTCGTAGACCGAAATGGTGCCTTCCGCCAGGTCCTGAATCATCTCCAGCTTGTAGGGTTCCTCCCGGTAGGCCGCCAGCGCTTCGGCCTTGGTCACCTCGCGCCGCCGGATGGGGATCTTGGCCTTGACGATCTTCTGGATCTCGGCCTCGATTTTAGGGAAGTCTTCCTCGGACACCGGCGGCATGTCGATGTCGTAGTAGAAGCCCTCTTCGACCACCGGGCCGATGGTCAGCTTCGCCCCCTTGTATAGGCGCAGGATGGCCTGGGCCATGACATGGGCCGCGCTGTGGCGCATGATCTCGAGCGCTTCGGGGTCCTTGGTGGTGACCAGGCGCACGGTCGCGTCGCGCTCGATCGGCGTGTTTAAGTCCACCAGGCGATGGTCGAGCTCCATGGCGACGCAGTTGCGGGCCAGCCCCTCGGAGATGCTGGCCGCCAGCGCCTGGCCGGTAACCGCCTGGTCAAAAGCCTTTATGTTCCCATCCGGAAGTGTTATGCTGACCATGATCAGATGTTCTCCTGTTGACGATTTTTCAATGTTACACCCATTCGTCGGATGGCACAACGGCCGCCGCAGATCGTTGGTTTCACTTGGCGAATCAAATCCCTTAAGAAAAAGGAACGACCGGGTCAAGCAGAAAAAATGCCTCCTGAGGGTTCTCTTCGTTACGACATAGTCGCAACCCCGGCGGACCTCCAATTACTGGCCGCAGAGCTGGAAGCGGAAAATGTTATCGGCGTCGACCTCGAGGCCGATTCCATGTACCATTACCAGGAAAAGGTCTGCCTGCTGCAGCTGGCCACCGGCGAGCGCAACGTGGTCGTGGACACCATCGCGCTCACCGATCTGTCCCCACTGAAACCCGCCTTCCGCAGCGCCGACATCCGCAAAGTGTTCCATGGCGCCGACTACGACGTACGCTGCCTTTATCGCGACTTCGATATCCGCGTCAGCAACCTTTTCGACACCCAATGCGCCTGCCGCTTTCTCGGGTTCAAGGAGACCAGCCTCGAGTCCGTCGTCAAGCGGCTCTTCGGCGTGGCGCTGGATAAGAAATACCAGCGCAAGGACTGGTCCCGACGGCCGCTGCCGAAGGAGATGCTGGCCTATGCCGCCACCGATGTGTGCTACCTCCTGCCCCTGGCGCAGGCGCTGGAGGCGGAGCTGGCCGCCAAAGACCGTCTCTCCTGGCTGGGGGAGGAGTGCCGGTTGCTGAGCAAGGTGCGACCGTCGGTGGGTGAAGACGGGCCCCTGTTTCTGACCTGCAAGGGAGCCGGAAAGCTGGAACCCCGCAGCCTGGCGGTGCTCGAACAGCTGCTGAAGCTGCGTCGAAAGGTCGCCCAGCGCAAGGATCGCCCCCTGTTCAAGGTTTTCAACCACGAAGCCCTGCTGCGCCTCGCCGAGAGCCGGCCGGCCGACCTCGGCCAACTGGAAAAGACGGGAGCCCTGAGCCCGGTCCAGATCGAACGCCACGGCGGCGACATTCTGGCGGCCATCCAGAAGGCCATGCGCCTGCCGGCCGCCGAGCTTCCGCGCTACCCGTTTAGGAAGCCGCGCGCGGTGCCCGCGGCCGTGTCGGACCGCATCCGGGTCCTGCGGCGCTGGCGCGAAACGCAGGCCCGGAGGCTGAAAATCGAACCCTCCCTGATCTGCTCCAAAGCGGCCATGGCCGTCATCGCCGAACGCCGGCCTGCAAGGCCGGAGGACCTCGCGGACATTCCCGAGCTGCGGGCGTGGCAACGCAAGAGCTTCGGCCGGGACATCGTCGCTGCCCTGCAGAAGGAGCGCTGAGAAGGGAGCATGGAAGAGCGGGTATTCTTCAGCTCCGGCGGGCTGCGCATCGAGGGGATGCTCGCATCGGCGGCGCCCGAGCGCGGCGTGGTCATCGCCCACCCGCATCCCCTCTACGGCGGCGACATGGACAACCCCGTGGTCATCGCCGTGCAGCGTGCCTACCTTCGCCACGGATTCAGCACCCTGCGCTTCAATTTCCGGGGAGCAGGCGGGAGCGAGGGGCGATACGACGACGGCACCGGCGAACGGCGGGACGCCGCCGCGGCCCTGGACTACCTGTCCAGCCGCGGAATGACGTCGATCGACCTTGCCGGTTATTCCTTCGGGGCTTGGGTCAATGCCGGCCTGAAGGATGGCTTCCGGCACATGGTGATGGTGTCGCCGCCCCTCGCCTTCATGAGCTTCGATCCGCCTGCCCCGATCCCGACCCTGCGCCTGATCGTCACCGGCAGCCGCGACGAAATCGCCCCGGCGCGCACGATATCGAACTACCAGCCCCGCTGGAACCCTTCCGCCGTGCTCGAGATCGTCCCCGGCGCCGACCACTTCTACGCAGGCTTCCTCAAAATCCTGGAAGATACGATCGCCAGGCATGTTGCTTGAGCTTTAGCTTGAGCAAGTGGAGATTCATTTCCGGCGGTTGAGACACGCGACCGGCGCCCCCTTCCATAAATTGAGTTTTTTACCATCTCGCCGGTGTTTGCGCTCTTTCCAATCCTTGAACCTGACGTATGCGCCGCATTAACGGCTTGACATCGTTTGGGGCCGATGATATTTCCATTTCGTAACTTATTTGGGAACTGCCGTACATTTTCTTGTTTATTCCGTTACTCATAGACTGATAGTGTCGAACCTTATCACGCCTTACCACAATCCGAAAAACAAGATGAAGGAGGTCGGAAAAATGTCACAGAGCAGGTTTCTTTCCATGATGGCCGTAGTCGGAGGACTGGTGCTTCTGACTGCATTCGGGGCAGGCACCGTGGCGGCCCAAACCAGCACGCTGGCCTTGGTTCCGCCGGATGCCAAGCCTGGGGAATGTTACGCCAAGGTGCTCATTCCGCCGAAGTACAAAACGGTAACCGAAAGAGTACTGATGAAGGCCGCGTCTGAGAAGGTCGAAATCATTCCCGCGAAATACGAAATGGTCGAAGAAAAGGTGATGGTCGAGCCGGCCTCCGAGCGCTGGGAAGTCGTTCCGGCTGAATTCAAATGGGTTGAGGAGAAAGTCGTCCTCAAAGAGGCTTCAAGCCGCATGGAAACGGTTCCGGCGAAGTATTCGTGGAAAGAAGAGCAGGTTCTCGTCAAGCCGGCCGAAACGAAATGGAAGAAGGGCCGCGGCCCGATCGAGAAGCTCGATGGCTCCACCGGCGAAATCCTCTGCTTGGTCGAAGAGCCGGCCATCTACAAGACCGTCAAGAAGCAGGTGGTCGCCGAACCGGCCAAGACGGTTAAGGTTGACATCCCGGCCGAACACGGCACCGTCAAGAAGAAGGTGCTGGTAACGCCGCCGACGGTAAAGAAGATCGAGGTGCCGGCCGTCCACAAGACCATGACGATCAGAAAGATGGTCGCCCCGCCGCAGGAGATACGGACTGCTATTCCCGAGGAATACCAGATGGTCACCCGCAACGAAAAGGTGAGCGAGGCGCGCACGGAATGGGCCCGAATCCTGTGTGAGACCAACACCACGCCGGACTTTGTCAAGCGCGTGCAGGAATCACTGGCCAAGGCCGGGTTCAATCCGGGCCCCGTCGACGGCTCGCTCGGCGGCCAGACCCAGGTCGCTATTCAGGCTTTTCAGAAGAAGAACGGTCTGAGCGTCGGTGCGTTGACTTACGAGACAGTGGAAAAACTGGGTCTCAAGTTGAACTGAGGCTCAGCGCTCTGCGCCTTCGCTTCTGATCAGAAAAAGCAACCCCGCCGATATTGCACCGGCGGGGTTGCTTTTTTTTTATAGATCTGCCGGCCGGCCCTGCGCTGTTCGCGCTGCAACGCCCCGCGCGCCAACGCGGGGATCAGAACTCGGCATACCGCAGCACGGCTTTCTTGCGTCCGGCCGGCCGCTGGTAGGTCACCGCCGGATGGCCGACGGCGATAACGGCGTGCACGCTTTCTTCGCGGGGGATTTTCAGCAGCAGTTGGATGCGGCGGTCCTTCCGCATGGCGCTGACGGCGAATCCGATCAGACAGGTGCCCAAGCCCAGTGCATGGGCGGCCAGCAGGATGTTCTGCGCCGCGAGCAGAGCGTCCTCGGCCGGACAGCTGCCGCCGGGGGCCGAGCCGACCACGATGGCGGCCGTCGCTCCATGGAACAGCCGATCCCGGCCGCTCTCCTCCCAATCGGCCAGACCTTCCGCGACGCTCTGGTAGTACTCCCGGTAGTAATCCGCGAGCTCCGGCCGTCCGATCAGGCGCAGGCCGTGGCGCAGCACCGGATTCCGGGCCATGCGGTTCAGGCGTTTGAAGAAAGCGCCTACGGCGCTGCCCAAGGCCAGCACCGCCGTGCGGGTGGGCAGAAGGGTGAACGTCCAGCGCTGGCTGTTCGTGCCCGATGGCGCGGTGGCGCCGATCCTCACGAGGTCTTCCAGGAGCGAACGCTCCACGGTCTTGGAATCGAAACACCGGCAGGAGCGCCGCGAGGCCATCAGCCGCACCAGTTCGCCCGTGTCGACGGCGCCGTATGGCAGCCATTCCGTGCGGCAGCCAAAGGAGTGAAACCGGAAGCTGTGCGGATCGAGCGCTTCCACCCGAATGGCCTCGACCGGGCAGACCGCTGCGCAATGGCCGCAGGCCAGCGAGGTCGCGCCCGACACCACGGCCCTGCCGTCCTGCATGGCAAGGGTCTTCGAGGGACAGACCCTCACGCACTCCCCGCAGCCGATGCAGCGCTCGCGGTCGATCACGGTGGTCACGGTTCGGTCGATCATTCAGCGGTCCGCTACTTGGCCTTGATCTCGCCGCGCAGGATCTGCTTCAAGCCTGCCAGCGTGCCCTTCCAGGCGGCCTCCTCGCCGACCATGATCGCCACGATTACGTCCTTTTCCACGCTGATCTCCAGAACGATCTCCTCGCCGCCCACCTTGAAGACCGCCTCGGCCCAGCGCTCGGCCGGCAGACCGTTGGCTTCGCAGTCATAATCCGTCCGCAGTTCTCCCGTCATCCTGATTTCGGACATGGCTTTCTCCTGAACCCGCGCCCCTCTCAAATCAAGGCATGCAGCGTCTGCAACAGCTCAGCGGCTTCGCGCCCGCTGAAGCAGTAGCGCATCTCCAGAAAACGCCGGCGCAGGCGGACGGCCGCCTCCTTCACCGGCTGGGTCCGAAGAATGCAGTCGGCCATGAGCTGCGCCGCCTCTGCGAAATCGGCCGGCTGCATGCCGAAGCGCGTCATCTCCTGCACGCCCATGCGCAGGGCGCCGGAGGCCGTGAACCCTTCCTCGTCCGGCGCGGCCTGGTAGTTAAGAACGATGTGGTTGTCCTCGAGCCTCCGGGCGACTTCGGCGCCCCTGGCGTAGCCGACCCGCACGATGACCTGATGGGTTTCGGTGAAGCCGATCCCCGGATCGCCGGCCACGTCCAGGCCGGCGTCCGCGAGCGCGCGCGCGAACGCCTTGGCGTTGGCGATGACGGCCGGCTGATAGCTCTGCTTGAAGTGGTTCATCTCGTAGGCCGCCAGCAGAAGTCCCAGCAGCGTTCCGAGGTGGTGGTTGCTGAGGCTGCCCGGGAAGGTGCGGCGCTGGATGGCCTCCCAGAAGGGATAGCGCGGATGCTCGGGAGTGAGGTTGGCGGCGATGACGCCGCGCTGGGTCCCGAAATAGGTCTTGTGGGTCGAACCGGTGACGAGGTCCGCGCCCTCCTGGAACGGTTTCTGGAAATGGGGGCCCACCAGTCCGAGCACGTGCGCCATGTCGTACATCAGAACCGCGTCGATGTTGAGCTCGGTCAGCGCGGCGCGGATCGCGGCGACCGGCTCGCGGTGCAGGATCATGCTCTTGCCGAGGATGATCAGCTCCGGCCGGTGCTCGTCCAGCAGCGTCCGGGCCGCGGCGAGGTCGATCTGGTAAGGGTTGTCCGCGAGCACCGGGAAATTCACGACCGCCGGCTTTTCCCAGCGGAGGTCGCGGCTGACGAAATCCCGGAGCGCGCCCATCGGCTGGGCGCTGAGGTGGCCGCCGCGGATGATGTGGTGATTCATCACCTTGCGCAGGCGGTCCTGTTCGCGCTTCCGGTCGGCGCGGTTGAGGTAGTCCACCATGCCGCTGAAAACGGCCGCATTGGCCATCTGGCCGGAGATGGTGCGGGCCTCCACCGCGCTGCACTCCAGATAGACCTTAAGCTCCGCCGCCAGCAGCTCTTCAACCTCGGCGATGAAATCGGTCCCCTGGTAATAGAAAACCTCGGCCTCCTTGAACGCCTTGACGGCCTTGTGCTCGGCGTAGCGTCCGGCCGGGTCCGTGATCGAAAGCAGCCGCACCATGGGCGAAGCGGTCTGCTCGGAAGGAATGAGGTTGATGCATTCGGTCTGCCGCCAGGCATGGTTGCGCGCAGCCTTCTCCACCAGCGCCCGCACCTTGGACAGCGGGTCGGCACCCGCCGCGGCCGCCCGCCGACCGCTGCGCAGCGCGTTCCACGGAATCGGGCACGCCCGCGGCGGGGCCTCGTTGCGCAGGTGATAGGGCACGATCACTGCGCGGGCCAGTTTGCCGCGGATATCGATTTCCACCCCATCGTTTTCCCCCAGCTCGCTGTCTAAAAGCGCGAGCCCGATGGCCCGCATGCCCTTTTCTTCGGTTTGCCGCGAATCGATGCCCGCTCCCGAGTCCAGCCAGTAAGGCACCATGGTGCCGCTGGTGACGAAGCCGACCGGTCTGCCATCGCGCACGACCCGCAGGCCGGCCCGGGCGATGCCCTTGTCCAGCAAGGCGATGGGCTGCACCAGACGGGGGAGATCGGCGCGGCGGCTGAAATCGCGGTCCAGGATGCGGCGGAACGATTCAAATTGCCGGGCCAGCGCCTGCCGGCCGATGAAATCGCCTTTCAGCGCGGAGAAGCTGACGGCGAAGCGCGCCAGGCTGCAGGCGAAGATTGGTATGTCTTGGCCCTCGGGGTCCCGCCCCAGCTCGTGCCCGTAAAGCGGCAGGGCGGCTTCCAGACGCAGGGTGTCGCGCGCCCCCAGCCCTACGGGCAGCGCGCCTCCCGCGATCAGCCGGTCCCACAGGGCCGGTGCCCGGGAGGCGTCCAGGAACAGTTCGAAGCCGATCGGCTCGCCGGTATATCCGGTGCGACCCAGCAGGAGCGGGGTACCGTCGAAGTCGGCGCTTCCCAAACGGTTGCGCATGGGATCGGGCAACCGGTCGGACTTGATAATGGCAGTCAGGATGTCTCTGGCGGCCGGCCCCTGTAGGCTGATCATGGCGAGCTGCGCGGTGAGGTCCGTCAGCTCCGCCGCGGGGAACCGGCGGCGGAGCGAATTCAGGTGTTCCCAGTCCCGCTGCCGGTTGGAAGCGTTGACCACCAGAATGAACTCCTGCCCGACAAACCGGTAGAGATAGGCGTCGTCGATCGCGCCGCCCTCGGCGTCGGGGATCATGGTGTACTGGGCTTCGCCGACCTCCAGCGCCGCGGCATTGTTGCTGAGGGCATGCTGCAACAAGGGCAATGCGTCGTCCCCGCGCACCCGGAAGCGCCCCATGTGGGACACATCGAAAAGGCCCGCGTTCCGACGGGTCGCCAGGTGCTCCTGCACGATGCCCGTCGGGTATTGCACGGGCATTTCCCAACCTCCGAATTCAACCAAAGTAGCGCCGAGGCGCGCGTGACGATCGTGCAACACGGTCCGCAACAGCTCTGCCATGGTTTCCTCCTTACGATGGGTGCGCCGGCGCCAGCGGATGACTCGCCGAGTATGCGTGCATTTAACCCTGAAACCGCCATGGGTGTCAATCGCTTCCTCCCGCTCGACTTTCAACCTGAATTGAGCTAATCGAAAATTCATATGCGCTGCGTGCGCAACACCCGAAAAAGGAGGTGCACTCATGGCCGTCACGACAACCCTGCGTTGGCTCAACGACATGCATTTCGTAGGCATCGACTCCGGCAACCACTCGGTGGTTCTCTCCGGCCAGGCCGACGGCATCGGCGTCAAGCCTTCGGAGATGCTGCTGATCGCATTGGCCTCCTGCTCCTCGGTGGATGTGGTCGAGATTCTCGCCAAAAAGCGCCTGAGGCTCGCCATGCTCGAAGTGGTGACCACCGGCGAGCGCGACCCGGAACCGCCGTGGCCCTACCGCAAGATCCATCTGAAGTATCGTCTCGCCGGACAAGGACTGACGCCGAAAGCCGTCGAACAGGCCATCAACCTGTCCCAGGAAAAATATTGTTCGGTGGCCGCTACGGTCCGCGGGGTGGCGCAGATCACGACCGAGTACGAAATCATCGCTGTTCCCTGATCTCTGTCTTCTTGAACCCAAGCGGCATCCGTTTGGAATCGGTCCAGACCCAAGGCGCCGCGATTCTGCAACCGCAGACGTGACGGACCGCGGCGACGACTGCGGAGGGCGCGACGGCCGGCATGGACCGGAAGACGCCGTCTCTGGAAGAACACCGCGCAGGAGACGCGCGCTACTATTGCTCCATCTGGGATTCGGACGGGCAAGGAGTAATAGCGCATCGTCCCGATAGATTTATAACCATCTAATTTAAATACACATTTAACAATTTCTAGATTTGACTATCTCGCTGGATGCTGCTAAAATGGAAGTATTTAAATCATCCGCGCGCGACGAGGCGCCCGATGTGGGCATCGCGGCCGCCGCGAACACCAAATCCAGAGGAAAGGCCCTCCATGCCGACCGCTGATCCGCAGCTGGGAAAATACGGCATCACTACCAAGCTCTTCAGCCTGATCGGTCTCATGCCCAAGAACCAGCAGCTGGTCTTGTTGAGCCAGCTGGCAGGCGATCGGATCGCCGAACAGCTGTTCAAGCTGATCGTGGACTTGTCTGAGGAGCAGCAGATGCTCCTCTTGGAGCAGCTGGGCCAGCCCCTGGAGTATGAGGCGCCTGAGACGACTATCAGCCTCGAGGGCAATGAGCCTTCGATGCGCGAGAATCCACGCAAATCCTGTCTCATCAACGCCCATTACAGCATCCAGGGCAACAGCTTTCTTAGTTACATCCTGGACATCAGCATCGGGGGGGTATTCATCGAAACCAGCGAACGGGTCCCGGTGGGTGAAACTATCACTCTCAACTTCACCTTGCCGAGCCTGTCGCAGCCGTTTACGATGTCGGGCAGGATTGCCTGGAGCGGTCCTCAGGGGTTTGGAGTAAAATTCGAGCGCATCCCCAACCCCCAGGGGAACGCGATCAAAAAATACATCGAGATCGAATAAGGCATGCCGGCCGACCCGGCCGAGTCCGGACCGGGGGCGAGGCGCACAAGGACTCAACCATAGTTAAACCGATTGGAATCACATGAAATTTCGAATCCTGATTGCGGCTATTTTCTTTGTAATCCCGAGTCTGTCATACCTCAGCGCGGATATTTATCGCTGGACCGATTCGAACGGCAACGTGGTGTACGGCAACCAGCCCCCTGCAAACGCCAGCAACGTCAAAGTAATGATTTCCGAGACGCCCGGCAGGGCCGGAGCCAGTTCATCAGCCCAGCCCGATAATTCGAGCAGCGTAGAGGCGATTCTCAAGGGGGTTGAAGAGGAGAAGCCGGGCGTGGAACAGCCTCCCGAGGACTCCGGGGCGGCTAAGCCGAGTGCGGCTCCGAGCCGCGAGGAGATGATTGCGCTCGAGCGGGCCAAACTCGAGAAAAAGATCAAGGATCTTGAAGAGTTGCCTCTTGACCATTTCGGCTCCCAGAAAAACAAACGCGTGCGCATCGGCTACTACCAATACCGCTTGGAAACCCTGCTCGCCGATCCGGAAAATTATTTCAACAACCCCGAACCCTTCGAAGGCAACATCAAGACCCCCGGAAAATCCCCCTAATTTTTTCATTGCCTTTATCCCCAAAACCGTCTATATATTGTATATACTCATGTTAGGCACCCCTATTTAAGGGTGGAGGAGCGTTTCCCGCCCCAAGTCCAACTTTTGTTAAATCCCGGGCAGACGGGCCTGAATCCTATCGTTGCCATTTCAGGGACAAGGAAGTTACGCGAAGGCGCCAAAAAAGAGGCTGAAAATGCACGAGCACGAAAGCAACCCCAAAGAAGATTTCGTAATGAGTGGCAAACAGGCGAACGCTGAGGATCGCGAGGATTCTTACAGCTACTCCCAGACGGGAGACGGCAGCCGCCAGAAATCCCTGAAACCCGTCCTGATAGGGGGTGGTGCCCTGCTTGTGGCCGTCATCGTTATTCTCATGTTCCTTTCAACCGCACCCAAGACGGCCGAAAGGGACCTGATCAAAGGGCTCGAGACTCGGCTCAAAGGCATGGAAGAAAAACTTGCCAAGCTGGAATGGATCGATACGGGGATGGCCCGACTGGAGCGCAAGGAAAAGGAAATCGCATCTCTCAGCGATCGCATGGCCCAACTGGAGAGCAACCTGACCAGAAAGGTCGATCAGCTTTCCAAAGACATGGTGAAACCCGCGCCCAAGGCGTCCGAACCTGCCGTTCCCAAAGTCGAAGCTGCCGCCCCGAAGCCCGAGGCCGCCGCTCCGAAACCCGCTGCCGCTGCACCGGCAAAAGTCGAGAAAGAACCCAAGGCCAGGGTGCACGCCGTCCAAAAGGGTGAAACCATTTACGGCATCAGCCGCAAATATGGCATTACCCCCGACCAACTGAGGAAGCTGAACAAACTCGGCCCCAACGATCCCATCAAGCCGGGTCAGCAACTGATGCTCGGTCCGGCCAAAGTGAGCTGAGGCAGATTCTTCCGTTTTATTTCCGCTCGCCTTTCCATCTGAAGCTCCAGCCTCGATTCTGCGATCGGGCTGGAGTTTCTTGTTTGGCCGCTCTCATAGCCAGGCTGCTGAGTCCTCCCCGATCTGTATCACCGCGGCTCGTTATCGCCACTAGGCCCCCGCCGATTCGACCTCCGAACTCCTGACCGAACCGTCCGATATACATTACTAATATAAATAAGGTTTTATAGTAATCTGTTAATTAATTAAATTTTTATCTTGACATATTTACTTTCGATTTTAAATTTCAAGCCATGATCAGCAGAGCAACTGAAAACAAACAACGCATAAGGAGGTCCGACATGATCTACAGACGGTTCTGGGGGTTTCCGAGTTGGGAAGCGCGGAGCCCGTTCGCCGAGCTCGAGCGCATGAAGCGGCAAATGGATAGGCTTATGGAAGGTTTTTCCGGCACCTATCAGCAGCCGTACGCAGGCGTTTTTCCCCTGATCAATCTGACGGAGAACAAGGAAAGTTTCGTGATCCGCGCCGAACTGCCGGGAGTGACAGCTGGCGACCTGGACATTCAAGCGACCGCGAACAGCCTCTCCATCAGCGGGGAACGCAGGATTCCGGCCGAGAACAAGGATGCCGGCTGGCACCGCCGCGAGCGCGAGGCCGGCAAATTTTCCAGAATGATCGCCCTGCCGAGCGAGATTGACCCCAACAAGGTGGATGCCGGCCTGGTCAACGGGATTCTCACGGTCACCATCTCCAAGGCGGAAATTACCAAACCCCGGCAGATCGCCGTTCGATAGCTTTGAAAGGAGGCGGGTAAAATGCCAGACACTAAAGATATCAAAGTGCGCGAGAAACAGGAAGTGACGACGAAGGCCGAACTGACGACCCCCGGAATGGTCTTCACACCGCAGGTGGACATTTTCGAAACCGAGAAGGAACTCACCTTGCTGGCCGACATACCGGGCGTCACATCGGATAAGCTCAACATCGACTTGCGGGACAACATCCTTACCATCACCGGCGATGTCGCGCCGAGCGCAGGCTCCGGCGAAGAGGACGTGCTCATCGAATACGAGACGGGG
>Ga0209254_10002259_pt1 | contig 17470 bp, 16 predicted proteins | sample FrelakmetDIP11DI_FD_187148 | JGI IMG/M metagenome (GOLD analysis project Ga0209254, IMG submission 187148) | Freshwater lake sediment microbial communities from the University of Notre Dame, USA, for methane emissions studies - DIP11 DI (SPAdes)... | ecosystem: Environmental > Aquatic >... | reverse complement strand
GGCAAAGCCTCGGTCGGCCAAGAAGATGACTTGACAGCCACAGGGCCGCAACAGCTGGGCGGCTTTGTCCAGCAGGTTTCTGTACAAGTCAAAGGCCACAGTACTGCTGGGATGCACCAGGACGGTCCATACCAGGGGAATGGCTCGGCCGCGGTAGACCACCGACAGGCGGATGACGCAGTACTTATCCCACAGCAGCGAAGTATCCAGAGCCAGATAGAGGCTGTGTTCGCCCCATTCCGCCAAGGCCTGCTGGATCAAGGGACCGTAGAGCTTGTGCACCTGGATGCGTTCATTGTCCAACCAGCGTCGGAAGCGGCGCACGATACTTTGTGCAAACTGGGCTCGACTATGGATGAAAGGCACCCATTCAGGCAGGCTGACGGTCCGAGACTGGATCAGGCCGACCATCATCCAGGCCAGCGTTTGGAGATGCCGCAGATCAAGCCAGTCGTGATGTTGACACAAGACCGTAACCAGGGTATCATAGAGACGAGGTGTGTTTTCCATTGATTCCTCTCCTGCGTTGCCAATCGCAGAGAGTATACGCGCTTTTGGCGCTTTTGGAAAACATGCCTCCACTTTTGTCAGTCAATCAGCTATGAACACTCAATCGTTGGTTACCTGGTGGACGACCCCCGTCATCCACCCAGGACCAGAGGCGAGGAGACCGATTTTGGTCTCTCGCTTTTTTGCCAAGGTTGACAGTCAGCCCTGTTCAGGATAGAATGGCTACAATAAAGGTATGCAGGTGGAGCTAGTTAGGGGAGCGAGAGGAAATCATGTCTCCAGGCCGGTGCACTACTACATCTACCGCGTGTGCAGAGCAGATTGGGAACCAGCCGCCATGGCGGATCGAAGTACTTGGCAATCAGGGCTTGCCACAGCTTGCAGCCCACCTGGTGCATGACGATTCAGTATGCAAATTGCTCCCTTTACGGCAGAAATAGCACCACGGCTTGAAAGGCTGTTTCCGGAGAATCGACCTATCCCGACTCGCCTGTGGGCCATTCTGGACGGCATCATCCAGGGGCGCATCCTGGTCGACGACCCCGACCATCCAACGGTTGCCCTCGTCCAGGACTTGGTCGAAGGCGCCACCTATCTGGGCGGCGCGATCACTGCGCCGGCGCTGCGCGATGCCTTTGCGATCGCGCGCCGATATCAGGAGATCGTGGTCTGTCTGTGGTTCGATGCTCCGCTTGCCTCACTGCTTCCCGCCGGGCCAGATTATGAGGGGGTGGCCATAGACTTTTCCGATCGCTCGCCGGCCGTCGATCTCGACCGGCTCGCTGCACTCCCTGCCGGCTACCGCATGCAGAGGATCGACGAACAGACCGTGCCGGCGATGGAAGGGTTCGAGTACTATGTGACGATGTTTGGCAGTGTCGAGCGGGCCATCCGGAACATGATCGGCTACTGCCTCATGCACGGCGAAACGGTTGTGTGCGAAGCCGTGGCCGCGCCGCTCACCCGTGGCGTGGCCGAGATGGGCATCGACACCGCCGAGGGCTACCGGCAGAAGGGTCTGGCGACCGCAGCGTGCGCCTATGTGATCCGTGAGTGCGAAGCGCTGGGGTATCGCGCCTTCTGGAATGCTGCGCAGCAGAATGTGGCCTCGGTCGCACTCGCGAGGCGGCTGGGCTTTCGGACCGAGCAACCCTTCACCGTACTGGCATGGTCTGCCACCCACCAGCCGGCCACCCAGCACGGCGCTGCACCCGACACGCCTCCGGCTTAATCTCAGGGCAGGTGAGCGCGACCGTCAGGCAGGGCCAGGAGAGAGCGGCTACCAGAGGAGGGGCATGCACAAGGTCTTCTCACTCAAGCTCAGATGGGCACTCGCCATCTTTGGTCTCGTCGACATCGTCTGCATGGGGCTTGGAATGGGCGTACCCATCTTCTGCATTCTGTTCGGTTTGCCGGTTGGGAGGTATATCGCGAGGAGGATCACCCTTCGCCCTTTCGATGCCAGACGGACGCTGAGCAAGATGCTTCTGGGCGCAGCACTCACCTCTGCTTTCACTTTCGTCGGGATGGCGTTGTTATGGGGGCGTTTCGCCGTGATGCTGTTCGACCCCTCTGCGGACCTGGCGAACTTTGGTATTCCGCTGATCCTATACGAGCCGCTGGCGAGCTTTATTGCGTGGTTAGTACTGATGATCGTCATCTCGCCATTCTTGCAGTTTCTGATGACGCTGTTCGGGTCGCACTTGACGTTGCTGTGGTGGCTGTCGAGGAGTGGAGGGGTGAGTGAGGAGGAGGCCAACTCTGCCTAACACAACAAGCCTCGATTCCTAGTCGGGCCGGAGCCTTGCTGCCAGTATCTCCCCTGCCAGCATGGCCACGGCCACCACGCCACAGAGCCCGGCGCCCCATAACCTCAGCGCCCTGTTCGAATACCAGCTTCCGACGAACAGAAAGAGCGAGAAAGCAGCAGCCAGCCCCCATGCCGTCAAGTGAAAGGCCCGCAGGGCCCGGCGCTTTCTGCCAAGGAGGAGCAGCACTGTGCTGAGAAAGGGCAGCGCCAGCAGCAGGCACAGCACTTGGCCCAGGACGAATGACTCCCCAAGCGCCGCCATGAGAGATACCAGGCACGCGCAATGGCCACTGCCCAGCCAGACGAGGGGAGCAGAGCACGATTCCTGTGTCGCCGGGTGGCTGTCGTAAAACCAAGGTCCCATCATCGCCACCAGCAGCAATACCAGCGCCGCCACCCGGCTGACGGTCTTGATGCTAATCCGCGACATACTGCCTCCCCTCTCCAGGCACGAGCGCAACCCGGAGGTCTGCCTGGGCGCTCGTAGTCAAACTCCTTTCGTCGCAACGCGGTCGCGAGTGCGGCCCTCACTATAGCGCCAGGGGGACGATTTGTCAACTCGACGAGGGAGGGGCTGCTTGGGTGCAGTCGGGTAGGTACTCCCGCCGGACGGTCCAGGCGTTGACTATGAACACCCAATTGTTGGTTACCGGGTGGACGACCCCCGTCATCCACCCAGTTATGTGAAAAGACCTGTCCGAGACAGGTCTTTTGTTTTTTCCTCCGATTGATCGCGGCTATGCAGTTCCTGGGAACCCCTGTGCGTGTGATTCCCCGTTTGACCAGGGCACCGATCTGTGTTACGAGGAGTCACATGCCTTTGGCCGCTTCCAGCATTCCCGGTGCGCGGATCCTCAGCCGCCGCCCGGGTTCACCACGACCAAGCTACTGGATCCCACATGCCCGCTGCCTCACCGCGCAGCACCGGATCGAGAAACCGGCGTGCCGCCTCGCTCGCGTCGCTGAGCGTCGGGTATTCCAGGCCGATCTCACCGGCGAGCCTGCCAAAGGGGAGTGACCAGGTCGAGGGTGGCTCCGGCAGATGCTGCGGCAGGGCATGGGTCCTGCGCTCGTTGAACGTCGCCTCCAAGGCTTGGTGCAGGGCCCGTGCATTCATCGGGCCCAGGCTGGCAATCAGCAGGATGTCGACCAGGTCTTTCACCCGGCTGCTCTGACCCGCGGGGTGAGGTCGCGTGTAGGCGTGGGTTTTTTCGGCGACCTGTTGCGACAGTGGATAGCAGGGGATCTCGGCCGGCGGAATGCCGGCGAAGGCCAGGAGCGTGGGTGTTGTCAGGATCTCCACCGGCTCAAGCAGTGCATCGCCCTGCCCGACGTCGATGTGAAAGGTCTCAAAGCGCCGCCCATCGAGCAGGCCTCGCACCAGGAAGCGTGCGCCGCCAGCTTTGTCCTCGGAAAGGTCATCTACGGGACGCTCCACCTCGAACTGGAACCAGTCCCCCACATCCAGGAGAGCAGCATGGACTAGCACCTGATGGATGTCAGCAGACGGCCTGGTCAGAAGTATGTCGATGTCCTTAGTCGTCCGGGCGCGGTTTCCGAGCCGGAGCTGCAGGGCAAAGCCTCCCTTGACTACCCACGCATCGGGCTGATCCTGCGTGAGGCGAACCAGGAATCGATCAAACACCACCAGCTTGCGCAGCCGGACCAGGGGCACTCCCGTCTGCAGGCTCTGCATGCGCAGCCGGTCCTCCAGTGCGCGCCGAAAGCTGGCTCCCGTGCTATAGGTCATGCAGCCTCCTCTTCACGCAAGGTCTCATCGGCGAGGCGTTTGAATCGTCCCCCGCGTTGACCAGCCATCGAAAGCAGGTTCTCGCGGGTCGCTAGCCCTCTGCGCAACGCTTCTTGGATAGCCTGCCGCACCTGCTCATCGGCGAGACCTGCCGCCGCAACGTCTGCCAGTGTTCGCTGCACGGTGGTCACAGGCAGCCCTTCGTAGCTGGTCACGTCCTCCTGCCGCAGCCGGTTTGTGTGCAGCCGGATCCCGGGCTGCCGGCGTGAGGCGGAACGGCGCGCCGTGACATGAACCTCGGTAGGAAGCAGGTCCGACAGCTCGTACAGGGCAAGGGCGCTGTCATGTGAGATAACTGCCTCTGACCCGACTTGCAGGCAGGCAATATGCAGATCCTCATGCGACGAAGCCGGGAACTGGGCGAGACGGTAGACGCCGGACCTCACGCGGGCAAAGCGGCCGGTGCTGTGGTGGTAGGAAAGCAGCGAACGGCTGAATCCGACCTGCCGGGCTTGCGACGCGGAAAAATACCCTGCTTGCTGCTCGGCAAGTAGGTACAGCCCTCTATGATCTGGCGCATCTTGAATTGATTCCGCCATGTGTGCAAAACGCTCAGGAAAATTGGACGTTCTGCACACATTATCGCGCAGAACTCCAAGATTGTCCAGTTTGCCCAGCTAGGTGGAAAAGCGAGCCTTGTGCCAGGGGTGGCCTGTGACCACTTTTTGGTGCCAGAGGGCGGGGAGTCTGGCCACACTCGCTACAGATCGTTGGTTACCTGGTGGACGACCCCCGTCATCCACCCTGTTATGTGAAGAGACCTGTCCTGGACAGGTCTCTTTGTTCTGGTTCCGCAGGCATCGACTGCACAGGACGACTTGCCAGCGGTGCTGGTTCGGATCCTACGCCGCTATGGCATCTTCTGGAGCAGTTCTTCTAGATCGCCATAATCGTACGGCGGCCGCTTGCGGACGGCCAGCACATCCACTGCCCTTTCAGCTTCAGTCACCGCATAGACAATACGCCATCTGTCCAGCCGGAGCCGACACAATTCACGTTCCGACTCGGGCACATCCAGCACCAGACTTTTCGCAGGATGAGGGTTGCCAGCCAGTGCGGCAATAGCCCGTTTCACTCGTTGGCGCACGTTGCTGGGCAAAGCCTTGATCTCCGTTATGGCCGGAGGGGTGACATAGACCGTGTATGTGTCCACGTCACAGGTCCTCTTTTACATCATCCCACTTGTACCATCCTGCTCGTTCCCGATCCCCACCGGCCGCTTTCAACTGCGCAAACGCCTCTTTTGCCAGCTCTACGTCTTCCAGGGTCTCGAGCCATTCGATCATGGCTTCCCATTCGTCAGCACTGACTATGGCCAACCGTTTGCCCTTGACGGTCACGTACTGAACCGATTCAAGCACCTCTAAAGCGGTCATCTAACCTCCTGCATGCGACCCCTTCCGCATTGCACACGGCCGTCGGATCGGGGTCCTCTGAAACCATTGTACACCTCAACGGCAAAAAGGTCAAGCGCCGCATTTTGGTTACTGGGTGGACGACCCCCGTCATCCACCCTTGTACTTCAGGACAGCCTGGTCCCGAGCACTCTGGATTTCCTATGTGGAGCTATTCAGAGCACCCAGCCGTATGGCAGCCACCTTGCGATATACCTCCTCTGGGCGTTTGAGGCTGTCGCCCACCGTCAGCAGCTTCTGCACCTGGATGCCAAACAGCCGTTCGTTCTCCTCCAGGAATGGATGGATCAGCGCCCAATCGGCGTGGGTCAGAGACACAAGCGCTCCGCCGTTGAGCTGGTCTTCTGCCACCAGATGGTACGGATCCCGCACATAGATGGCCCCGCCCGAGGCCAGTGAGAAGAGATTGCCCCCTGGGTAAGGCGCCGGTTGGGGCGCCATCTGTCCGTGGGCATCGAAAGCCACGCCGTTGAGGATGACAAACCCGCCGCCGTGGAGCGGATCGCCGGCCATGAACGACTCGGCCAGATAGTCCAAACAGGTGCCGTTGATCACCACGCGGGGGTTGCCGGCGGCGTTGATCAGGGGGCGGCCGGCGGCGTTACCCAGCACATAGGCTTCTCCTCCTTTGGCGCCGTACATGAAGGTCTGGCCCACATCGCCGTGAATCACCAGCTTGCCGGCCTTCAGGATCTGGCCCACCTGGTCCTGGGCGCTGCCGTGAACGTGCACCTCGGCCCCCTGCAGGCCCGAGCCCAGGTAGTCACCGCTGGAGCCATAGACATCGATCCGTACACCCGCACCGCCCGGTCCCAACCCGCAGCCGCAGAATCGCCCACCGCGCCAGTTGTAGGTGACCAGCCGCCGCCAGCCCAGCTCCGCCGCTTTAACGATGAGCCGGGCTGCCGAGTCGTCCCCCTCCGGCCGGAAGCCGGCAGCGTCCAGCACCACTGTCTCTTCAATGTCACGCGGGCCGCGCATCGCCGGCTGCGTCGACCGGTCCACCCGGCGCTGCCGGCTTGACCCAGGCGCTGCCAGCAGCGGCACGGCATCCAGGATCCTGGCGAGCGTCCGATCCACCAGTGCCAGCACCGAGGCCCGCCGCTTGCCCCCGGGGTCATAGTGCCGGTCTCGCAGCCCGGTGAGCAGCCCTACGGCAAAGGTCCATGCATCGCTCCCCCCGCCAGCCAGGCCGGCCATCTGCCGGCAAAACCAGGTCAGCTCGCCATAGCTCCACGTCGGCATCTCCCGCCACAACCACCGCCAAGCCACATCCACCCCCTCTGGCCCGGTGGCAACCCACTCCGACGGCTCGGCGACGGCCCATGCCATCCGTAGCGGGTTCAGGATCGCCGTGCTGGGGTTGTTGTGGACCTGATCGGGCGGCGTCGTCACCTGCTCCCCGAATTTGTCTGTGACCACCAGCTCTTTGCCCCGGCTGCCATCCTCTCTGCCTGGCCGGTCGTGGACTGAGAACAGGAACGCTCCTCCATCCGTATGGCTGCCCCCGCGCGCATTCCAGTAGCGGTCGGCCACCGGGCAGATCCGCTCGTCCTCGGCGGCCAGGCTCTCCAGTGCAGCGTCTATGGCTTGCTTCTCAGAGGCGACCAGCCCGATCTGCACCTTGCCTTCGTGCAGGGCAAAGACCTGGGGACGGAGCATGGAGGTGTCGGTAATGCCCAGCAGTTGCCACTGCCCCTCATCTGGGCGGCTGCGGGCGATGATGAAAAACCACGGCCCGTCGGGCGAGGCGTGCAGGTGGGTCGCCTGTACGGCCTTGTACAGGCGCTGCTTGTCCAGGGGCAGCAGCTCGAAGTCGCGTTCGGTGGTGGGCGCCAGCGCCTCAATGATCACCTCCAGCGGGTAGCCGTAGACGCGATCCAATAAGTCGAAGAGGAGCACGCTCACCTCGGTGTCGGTGAGGAACAGTGGGACGATGTTCCGTTGCTGTAGATAGGTCGCCACGGCGTGATAGTTGGCAAAGTCACCGTTGTGCACCAGCGCCTCGTTGAGGCCGACGAAAGGGTGCGCTCCACCGGGATGCCACACCCGCCCCTTGGTCGGATACCGCTGGTGGGCGATCCAGACGTGAGCCCGTAGATCCGCCAGTTGGTAGTAGGCCGCCGCCTGCTCGGCATAGCCGACGATCTTGAAGACGAGCAGGTCGCGCCCATGGGACAGGACAAAGGCTCGCTTCTCGCCCAGGCTGGTGTAGAAATGCACGTTGAGCCGGAAACTGCTCTGATAGACAAACTCATCCTCAACCTGGCGAGGTGGCAGCTTTTCCAGCCCATTCTCAGCGGCGAACTGCTCCAATCTGGACGGCCTGGCCCGCACAAAGTAGCACCACACTTCAGGAGGTGCGATTTCCAGGCCGGGCACCTGTCGCCAGTCGTCCAGAGTGGGCAGTCGATAGCCCTGCAAAACGTCAAAGGCCGGGTGCAAGGAGGTCTGCTCCACCTCTGCCCGCGCAGCCGGATCCAGATAGGCGATCTGCAGCAGGGTCGCCTCGCGCAGTACCTCGGCAGGAACGCGCATTTGCGCGGGGGACAGGCCCGCGGCTGCCAGTCCCCCGCCCTTGCCGTTGCCCCGGTTGTGCATCTGCGCGGCGGCCTGGAGCAGATGGCGGCCAGCCACAGGAGTACTGGCCGCCAGTCCTATGACCCCACAGCCTCCCTCTGCCTCGCTCCCGTGCCAGGACGGTGACCCGCTGTGCCGGATCAACCGCTGGCGCGAGGCGATCAACAGCTCAGCCGGCTGGTGCTTCCCCATCGCCTACGATATCACCGCCAGGATGGCCTCGTGGAGATCTGCCGGATCCACCAGCTTGACTCGGCCCTGCATCTCGCCCAGGCGGTCGCGGGCCGCGTCGTGGAACGCCTTTTCGGCGACAAGCACCACGGGAATCTCGTGACTGATGCAGGCAAACAGCAGGTCGCGAGGAGCGACTGCGATGCCATTGGCAGGCAGGACCTTGTGCAGGTAGCCCACGATCACCGAGACGCCATCCGACGGGGTTAGGTGCACGACGTACTTGCCGTGCATGTCGAACCCGTTGCCGAGAGGAAGGGTGCCGATGCCCTTCGCCGCCAGCCTGGTAAGCGTAACTGGATCTGTTCCTTCGAAATAACCGACGGTTGCCATTGGATTTTTCCTTTCTGTTTTTATTCGAGATATGCCAAAAGGTCCGACCTGCCGCGGAGGTTTCGGACGCTCTGAAGGCCAAGGTTGTGCAGGATGGCGGCCAGTTGGATGCGCCACGAGGCGTATAGATTGGCGATGCGCCGGCCGCCCTCCTGCGGATCTATCTGCCTGGCGAGCTCGGGATCGGTAGTGGCGATCCCCAGGGGACAGCCTTTGTCCCGCTCGCAGGTGCCAAGACGCATGCAGCCGAGCGCCACCAGCTCGGCCGTGCCGATGACACAGCCATCTGCCCCAAGCGCGATGGCTTTCGCCACGTCAAAGGCGGTGCGCACACCGCCAGAAGCCATGATCACCACCTCGTCGCGGATCCCCTCCGCTTCCAGGAAGCGATGCACCTTGGGAATGGCGTATTCAAGGGGCATGGCGATGTTCTTCTTGGCGATCTCGGGGGCAGCCCCCGTGCCGCCGTATGCCCCGTCCAGGTGGATGATATGTGCCCCGGCATAGTAGCTGCCTACCGCCACCATATCCACGTCAGTGGGCGTGGACACCTTGACCGAGATCAGGGCGGAGGGATTGACGAGACGGATCCAATCCAGGTGTTTCTTGTGATCCTCCACCGAATAGACGCTGTGGAAAGGGAAAGGCGAAAAGAGGCTGGTGCCCTCCACCACCTCGCGCATGGCGGCTACAGCAGGGGTGACCTTGCTGCCCAGCAGGTGCCCGCCCAGGCCCGGCTTGGCTCCTTGGGCGTACTTGAATTCGACGATCCGCGCTCTCTGGATCGTGTCCTCCCGGACGCCGAACAGGCCGGTGGCTAACTGGGTGATGATGTGGGCGGCATAGGGAAGCAGATCGTCGGGATAGCCGCCTTCGCCGGTGCTGGTGAAGGTGCCCCAGAACTGCGCCGCCCAGGCCCGGGCGAGCATCGTCTGCAGGCTGACCGAGCCGAACGACATCCCCGCGCCGTACCATGGATGAGGGATGCGGATGCGTGGCCGGGCCGGATCGCGGCGGTTGAGGTCCAGCGACAGGTCAATCTGGGTTAAGGTTTGAAGTCCAGGGCTTGAGGGTTGTGGCTTGCCTTCCCCGTCGCCGGGGATCCGGTTGCCGTCCAGCTCAAAACCGAACCGCAGGCGGTCAAAGCCGCCGCCAGAGCGCCCGACGCGGCTGAGGGATGCGTCCAGGCCAGATGCGGTTGCCGGCGGACGGCCGGTGCGGGCTTGCTCGGTGGTGGCCAGGATCAGGGCAGTCGGCCAGCGCAGGTCGCCTTCCAACTCGCCCTCGCCACAGGTCCGAGGCCCGGCGGCCGGGTGGCCGCTCACGATGCGCCCAAAGAGCGAGCGAAAGGTGGCCTCCTCCTTGGGCTGAAAGATGACACGGCCCAGCTCGCCTCGTAGACGGCGCACCTCGCGCAGGCCCATGGCCCCCAGAACCTCCAGCAACTGGTCACGCCAGGCAGCCATCAGGTTGACGATGCGCTGCGCGCCCCACTCCGAGTCGGTTTCCAGGCCTTCGACCGGGCAGGGGCGGCGCACGTCAGCCCACAAGGCGCAGCCCAGGGCGACTATCAGGGCCAGGTCCACGGCCACGGCGTCGGCCCCGCAGGCAAGCGCCTTGGGCACGTGCTCGGCAGCGGCGATGCCCCCGCTAATGACCAGCGTTACCTGGTCGCGCCGGCCGGCCGCCACCAACCGGTGGTGCACCTCCTGCAGGAGGTCGGTCAGGAAGCGAGGTGGATCGCCCGAGAGTTCGTAGCCGGCCTCGTCGGCTACCAGGTGCACCATGCCGATGCCGGAGGCCACCAGCCGATCGACCTGGTCCAGGCTGCCGCTCGCGAGCGCCAGGCGAAGGCCGACGACGGCCCGGGGGTTGGCTGCCTGCACCTGCTCTGCCATGGCCAATGCGGGCGCCAGGGTGTCATGGCTGTCCACCTCGATCTCGACCAGGCGAGCCGCCTGGACCCAAGGCGCTGCCGGATCATCGGCGACGTTGAGCAGGGGGGCCATGGTCCCGCCATAGCCGGCGAGCGCCTCGATCCCATCATCGCTGCGGATCAGGGCCAGCGTGCCCAATTGCGCTGCCGCTCGAACAACTGCTGCCTGCGCGCCCTGGCCCGGCAACGGCAGCGGCAGCGGATCGAACAGCACCGGGATGGGGATCTCGAGCTGCGGCGGAAGCTCTAAAGCCAGTCGCCCCGCTGTGTCGAACTGCAGAGCTGAGGGGCGACGGCCCAGGACAACGACGGTGGAGATATACTCCCGGCCGTGGATGCCGTCGCGGGTAGGCCGCACGATCTCGGACATGTCGAGCCAGATGGAATCAAAGCCGGGCCCGGAAAACGCCCCTCCATAACCCGCCCCGGAGATGGGGATGCGGCCCGTCTCGGCCTGGTACCATATCTGGCTGATAATCTCTGGCGTCCAGTGAGCGTCGCCGCCGCGCCGTCCCTGCTCGAAAGGAGCGTGGCCGTATTTGACATAGCCGTCTCCCTCGCCCAGGCGGAACCGCGCCGGATAGGGAAAGCCCGGCGGAGCCGGCCTGGTAGGAATGTGATAGCGACTGGCCAACTACTGCCTCCTTCAAGAAAAAAGTCTGAAATGGAAAAGCCCTTGGATCAGAACCGATCTGGTTCTGATCCAAGGGCTTCGCGGCCCCAAGTCTTGGTTTATCTACTGCGCCATGTCACGAGACACAGCTCAGTATGGCCCTATCTATACCACAAAGCTTCAAGAATGTCAAATCGGGCAAGCGCACCCCTGTCACTCTGGCGAAAGCTGTTAATCTTCGCCGGGCTCGCCGCTCAGCGCTTCTTCGGCTACCTGGCGCATCGTGCGGCGTTGGCGGCGGGCGCGATGCTGGATCTCCAGGAATGCCTGGCCTTCAGTCAGGTCATCGCGTTGCATGAGCACCTGTTTGGCCCGAGCCACGATCTCTCGCACCGCCAGGGCCTCCTGCCGGTCGGCGGCTTCCTGCTGGAGCGCTCGCCACTCGGCAAAGCGGGCCACGGCCAGCTCGATGACCGGCGCCAGGTCTGTCTCGCGGACCGGCTTGACCAGGTAGGCCTGGACGGTCTCGGTCGCCGCTGCTCGCTCGATCAGATCGTGCTCACTGTAGGCGGTGAGCATCACCACCGGTAGATGGTATCGCTCTGCGATAGCCTCTGCCACAGCCAGACCGTCCATCCCCGGCATTTTGATGTCCAAAATAGCCAGGTCGGGCCGGGTCTCACCCGCCAGTCGCAGCGCAGCGACCCCATCGGCGGCCGCACCGGCGATGGTGTGACCCATCTCGCGGAGCATCGTCTGCAGCCCCATGCGGGTCAGGGCTTCGTCGTCGGCGATGAGCACGCGCATTGTCAGCCTCCTGTGTAAGATCCTGCCGGGCGAGGGAAACGCCGCCGCCTTCTCCTTCAGGCCAACGGTCTCTCGCCGAGAGGGACGGTGATGCGGGCTGTAGTGCCGCCGTTCCCGGTCAGCAGCCACTCGCCATGCAGATCTTCGCACACCAACGTCTCGACGATCTCCAGTCCCAGTTGTCGGGCCGAGCGGTCGGGCACCGCAGAAGCGGTACTCCGCAGGCCCACCCCATCATCTCGCACCTCGACGATCAGGCGTTCGGCCGGACTCTGGCGCAGGGAGACGACAACGCGCCCTCGTGCCCGGTCGACGAAGGCATGTTCCAGGGCGTTCTGGATCAACTCGTTCACCACCAGGGCCAGCGAGGTGGCCATCTGGGAAGGCAGGGCTACTTCATCTCCTTCGACGCTGACCTCGACTTCCAGCGCGGGCCGCTGCATATTGTGGGCCACGGCCCGGCCCACGCGGGTCAGTACCTCCTTGAGATCCACCAGCCGGAACCCTCGCTGGGAGAGTACCTCGTGGACGGCGGCAATGCTCAAGATGCGGTTGATGCTCTCGTGGAGCACTTCCCGCGCCGAGATCTGGCGATCGCCGCTCATCTGCAGCCGGAGGAGCATGGCCACGTTTTGCAGGTTGTTCTTGATGCGGTGGTGCATCTCGCGCACCATGGCGGTGTTGGTCACCAGGCGGGCATTTTCGATGGCCAGGGCGGTCTGGTTGGCCAGGGTTGAAAAGAGGGCGATTTCGTCGTCGGTGAAACGGTGAGGCTCGGCGGTATAGCAGTTGAGCACGCCAATGATCCGGTCGCGGACGGTCAAGGGGACGCACAAGAGCGAGCAAAGCCCTTCCTGGCGGGCGATGTCGGCGTGCCGATAAAGAGACTCCTGGCGAACGTCGAGAATGGCCATTGGCCGGCCGCTCTTGGCGACCAGGCCGACGATCCCCTCACCTACCTTTAGTGGCGGCTTGGCGCGATAGGCCGAACTCAGATGGTGCGCCGCCCGCAGGACCAGTTCGCCGGTCGTCTCGTCCAGCAGCATCAACGAGCAGAGCCGGGCCTTCATGACGCGGGCTGTCATCTCGACGACGACCTCCAGCATCTCGTCCAGGTACAACGGCGAAGTGATCGTCTGGCTGACCTCGGCCAGGGCCGACAATTCGGCGATCTGCCGCTGCATCCCTTCGTAAAGCAGCGCCTTCTGCAGCGCCCCGGCGGCCAGATCGGCAATGAGGCCCAGCAGCTCTACCTCGTCGGCAGAGAACTCGTGGGGGGAGCGTGTCTGGACATTCACGGCGCCGATGACGCGCCCCTGGTTGATCAGCGGCATGGCCAGCAGCGATTGGAAACGTCTCTCCTGCGTCTCGGGCAGAAACTTGAACCGGGGATCGTGGGCTGCGTCGGCTACGGCCACGGGTTGGCCGGTCCTGGCTGCCCAGCCGGTGAGCCCTTCCCCCACGTGCAGTCGGGCCTGGCCAACGGCCTCGGCGGCCAGGCCGGTGGTCGCCTTGAGCACCAGGCTCTCGCCGTCGGCATCCAGCAGGTAGATAGAACAGGAATCCATGCCCATGACGTCGGCCGTGCGGCGGGTGATCAAGCCCAAGGTGGTCTGCAGCTCCCAGGCGGCATTGATCGCCCGCCCGATCTCGCGCAGGGCGGCCAGTTGAGCCGTTTTCTGTTCAAGCTGGCGTTCAAGGTCTTGCATCATGGTAATGGCTTCCAGTCGGCAACCACTCAGAGGTAGATAGTACACCACGTTTCTGTCCCAGTCAAGTTAGCCGATAACAGCTAGACACCAGGCGGTACTGGCCGAAAGCGCTCATCCACCCAGGCTTGTGTAAAACGGTCCGTCCTTGGGGCACACCTCAAATCTCCATCAGACAGAAGGAGTTTTGCTATTTCCAAAAACTGTGTTATAATGGCGTTCTCCTACAACAGGAATAGTGGAAGAGTTGGCTGGTCTGGTCGCTGATTCCTCCCCGCCGCCTTCAGAACGGATCATCCTGATGATATCGGGTCCTCGTGGAGCCAGCCTGTCGTCGGGCGAGAATTGAGGCAGTTTGGCCCGGATTTCGGCTCGTCGCATCCCATCTGGCGATGGAGGCAGGCGCGATTCGATGCGAGCCCCAGTATGCACAAAGAAAGGTATGGGGAACCATGCAGTTTGCGATCAACGACAAGGTGATACACCCCCGTCATGGTGCTGGCAGAATCACCGGCATTCAACAGAAGGGATCAGCCGGTGAGGCCAACTCCTACTTTGTGATCTATATCCCCGCGCAACGGTTGACGGTCTATGTTCCCACCCAGCAGATGGAGCAGGTGGGGGTGCGGCCGGCGATTTCGTTGGCCAAAGTGCCTCGGGTGCTGGACACGCTCAAGAGCGCGCCCGATAGCCTGCAGGATGATATCGACGAACGTCAAAAAGGGCTATGGGCCAAGCTTGGAACGGGTTATGTCGTGCAAGCGGCCGAGGTGGTGCGAGATCTGACCTGGCGCCGGTACCAGTCTCACCTGACCAGGAAGGACACAGAATATCTGACCCGGGGCCGGGAGTGGCTGGCTGCCGAGATGGCGCTGGCCTCCGACGGTGAGATCTCGGAAGCCAACAAGGCGATCGATGCGGCACTGGCAGCCGGCATGGAGAGCGCGGCCAAACGAGGGTAGCATCCCTGATGATATCCGCCAGCGTGCTGAAGTCCGGGCGCCCGCGGATGAGCACTGCACAAGAAACAGCGCAGACCAGTTTTGCCCTGGTCTGCGCTGTCGCTTATCATTCCTGCCAGCCGAGTGCCGGTCGTCTTACTCGGGTCCGGCGATGGCCGGCGACGCTTCTACCAACCTGATCGGCTTCTGCTGCTCTGCCGCCGGTCGCGATCGGGCTGCGGTTTGGCCTTGTTTACCTTGATCTCGCGCTCGTCTACCATCTTGCCGTTCAGGCCAGAGATGGATGCCTCGGCTGCCTCCTGGGTTGCCATCTCGACGAAGGCAAAGCCCCGAGGCCGGCCGGTTTCGCGGTCGGTAATCACACTGACCGATTCGATCTCGCCGTACTCGGCGAACAGCGACCGCAGCTTCTCATCGGTCGTGTTGTAACTCAAGTTGCCCACATATAGTTTCTTGTCCATGGTTTCTCCTATTACCTTGTCACGGTCACATCGGTGGCTTGCAGGCCCTTGCGGCCCTGCTCCACATTGAACTCAACGCGCTGTCCTTCAGCCAGATTCCGAATGCCATCGCCTCGGATGGCGGAGTAATGGACAAACACGTCAGCGCCTCCCTCCCTCGCAATGAAGCCAAAGCCTTTGTCCTCATTGAACCACTTGACGGTTCCTTTCGTTCGCTCAGTCATTTCGTACCTTTCACGTATTTTGTTAGGAGGAAGGTCCAGCCAGTTGGTGCAAAAAAAACCACCCAGATCAAAGAATCTGGGTGGTCGTCTTCTCATGCTCGAACCAGTTTTATTCTTCGTCCTACAGGCATATCATAGCACACTTGTCCCAGGCTGTCAAATTCGTGTTGAGGTTTGGTCAAGGCAATGTGCAACCTCTGGGCCGGTGGTCCACCTCTAGCGTGCAGCTCTACTCGACCAGGACCTGGCCTGTCCGCTCGTCGGGCGCCTGCTTACGGCCGGGGCCGGCCGGCCACCGCCCCTGGGGCGGCCCGCTCCACTCCGCTCGGGGCTGGAGGGCTCCGCTTGGTTGTGCGGTTGGGGTTGGCGCTCAGGTGAAAAGCCGCCATAATCGAACCCGGGCAGGCGCAGGCGTTGAATCGGGGCACCCAACACCTTCTCGATGTCACGCACCAGCGGCTCATCCGACTGCACGGCAAATGTGTAGGCCTGGCCGGTCAGGTCGGCGCGCCCCGTGCGGCCGATGCGGTGAGTGTAAGCATCGACAGTATCCGGCATGTCAAAGTTGATCACGTGCGTGATTTCTAGGACGTCAATGCCGCGCGCCGCGATGTCGGTCGCGACGAGGATAGGGTACGTTCCATCGCGAAAACCATCGAGCGCGGCCTGGCGCGCGTTTTGCGACATGTTGCCCTGCAACGCGGCGGCCGAAAGGCCCTGTTTCACCAGCTCGCGAGCCAGGCTGCGGGCGCGATGCTTGGTGCGTGAAAAGATCAACACCCGTTCCATGGCCGGCTGGCGCAGTATGGTCAGCAGAAGCTGTTTCTTGAGGCCATCGGGCACCGGATAGAGGGCGTGCGACACGGTTTTTGCCGGGGCGATGATGCCGATCTGGACCGTGACCGGGTGGTCGAGGATCTCATCTGCCAGCCTGCGAATATCATCCGGCATCGTAGCAGCGAAAAACAGCGTCTGGCGCTTTTTGGGCAGAACCTTGAGGATGCGCCGGACGTCGGGCAAGAAGCCCATGTCGCACATCCGATCGGCTTCGTCCAACACCAGCACTTCGACCCCCGATAGATCAATGCTGCCTTCGGCGAGCAGGTCGAGCAAGCGCCCCGGACAGGCGACGACGATCTCGGCGCCACGGCGCAAGGCGGCGACCTGGTTGGCTTTGCTCACACCGCCATAGACGGTGGCGCTGTGCAGCCTGGTATTTTGGGCGAGCTCGGACGTCACATCGTGGATCTGTTCGGCCAGCTCGCGCGTGGGCGCGATGACGAGGGCCCGCACGCGGCGCGCCGGGCCTTGAAGCAGCCTTTGCAGAATCGGCAAGACAAAGGCCGCCGTTTTTCCGGTGCCGGTCTGCGCCAGGCCCAGAATATCGCGCCCCTGAAGCACAACAGGGATGGCCTGTTGCTGGATGGGGGTAGGCGTGGTGTATCCCACAGCCCTGATACCCGCGACAATGCGCGGATCAAGAGAAAATTGTTGAAAGTTCAAGAGCACTCCTTGGCTTTGCTGAGCCAAGTCGCACTCTCGGCCCGTCGATTTTGTGGCAGAATGACCTGCCGGTTGGCGCGAACCGGTGGCTCACACAAACGGCTTAGTATACCCGATCAAGACAGGTTTGGCAATTCCAGGGATCGGTCAGACCAGGCTTACCACAAAGGACCCGCCTCTCAGCAGCACAGCATAGACCGGACCCTGTGTCAAGCACTCAAGTGCCCAGATTGCCGGCCCTGAGTCATCGACAAGGGCCGGCCATCTGCTGTAGAATGGACGAGATGACTGCTGCAAACAGATCAAGGAGCAAGCCCATGAGAGTCAAGATGATCCTCCCGGCTTTGACCGAAGCCCTGAGCCCCTACTGGCGGCCGATCAAGTACTCCCTCTTCCCGCCGCTGGGCCTGGCCACTCTCGCCGGATATCTCCACGAGGACGACGAGGTGACCATCCACGACGAGCATGTCGAGGGGCCGGCCAGGTGCAGCGCGGTGGATCTGCACGACGCGCCAGACCTGGTGGCCATCCAGGTCTATATCACGTCGGCTTGCCGGGCCTACGAG
>Ga0209254_10002258_pt1 | contig 17471 bp, 14 predicted proteins | sample FrelakmetDIP11DI_FD_187148 | JGI IMG/M metagenome (GOLD analysis project Ga0209254, IMG submission 187148) | Freshwater lake sediment microbial communities from the University of Notre Dame, USA, for methane emissions studies - DIP11 DI (SPAdes)... | ecosystem: Environmental > Aquatic >... | reverse complement strand
AACCGGCGGCGGCTGTGAGAGTCGATCTAACCCTTCATCAGGTCTTTGATGGAACGCGTACGATTCGTCGCGATTGTCTGCGCATCCCACAGCTGTGCGAACTGGAACGAGCGTGGGCAATGGAAGTACGCCTCATCGACGTCGAGCAACAGACCCTGGACCAAGCCCGCATTCGTATCCGGGTTATGAACTTCCGGCACCACACCGCGCTGCGCCATCGCAGCACCGTCGACGACCCGCACACGCCCGTTCACGCGCACCGTCACGTCCATGCCCGGAATCAGAAACAACAGACCCGCCTTCGGATTCGATTCGAAATTCGTAAAGCTCTGGAACAGCTTGTTGCCGCCGATGTCGGGAATCAGCAGCGTGCGTTCGTCGAGCACCTTTACGAATCCCGGCTGCCCGCCCTTCGGTGACGCATCACAATCACCGGCCCCATTGCTGCTCGACATCACGACGAACGGCGAGTGTTCGACGAACGCCCGCACGAACGGCTCGAGATGATCCTTGACCTTCGTCGCAGCGAGCGGGTGTGTGCCGCCAAGTTCTGCCCTCAACGCATCGATCCGACTCATCGCAACCTCGCGTAAACAACACTGAGGCCGCGATGATAACCCGGCGCACGCCGCTGCGGTTCAGGTGGCCTGCGTCAAACCATGGGTTGCGCGCTCGTGGACAGACGCAGCTGCTCGTCGCGATGGCGCCGCGCCAGAACCGCGCGCAACGTTGCAGTTGCGTCATCGACGCTGGTTCCCGGTTCGAATTTCACCGGCGCGAACACGTCGACGCCCGCCGGTCCTGGTTTAGCATGCAACGCACCCTTCGGCCGCATCTCACGCAGGCCCGACAGATACAAGGGCACCACCGGCACACCGTGTTCCAGGGCGAGCAGTGCAACGCCCGGCTTGAAGCGACCAAGTTCGTCCTTCGTTGTGCGGGTACCTTCCGGAAAGATGCAGACGTTTTTACCCTGCCGCAGCAACCAGCCGGCGTAGTCGAGCGCCTTCGCGCCACCGCCGCGTACGATCGGAAAGTTGCCCAACACCAGCGACTGATACCACGGCTGCAGCACGAGCTTTTTCTTGCCCTTGACGAACCAGCGATCGGCCGCCGCGCCAAAGTACAGATTCGTTTTGACGCGTTCCGGCATCGCATGGAACAGCACGAGCGAGTCCATATGACTCTGATGATTGGCGATGAAGATCGAAGGTCCTTCGAGGGCAGCGAGATTATCGACACCCCTCACGGTGAACGGGTCGCAATACGCGTCGATCCAGCGTGTGTAGGCGCGGTGGCGCATCACACGACGGACACACCTCGCCCAGCCATTGATCTGCCAGCGATGCGGACCCGCGTAGTCGGGTTCCACGGTGGATCGAGTATCGGCATGGGTGGCGGCGTACTGGAGCATGATTGTTCCTTGGCGCAATTTGGTGGGACTCTTCACTGCGATGCACACAAGAGCCTGAACGTACGCTATGCAGGGAACGGGCCAGACCCTCCTCATCCCGACAAAGCCCCGACGACGCGGCTGAGCGGCGATCACATCGGCATCGAAGTCGTTGCATCGGCACCCCGATGGTGCAACACCAACCTGCAGGATCGGCAACGGTGCGCCGCAGCCAGCGCATCCCCGGAGAAGCCCAAGGCGGGAAGCGAGCCGGTCTAAGCCTGCGGCGGCGCGTCGGGATCGCTGACCCACGCAACCAGCGCCGAGTATCCGAGCACCAGCACGATCGCGCCGACGAACAGACCGATCACACCCATCGTCAGCAGTCCGCCGATTGCACCGACGACCACGATGAACATCGGCACGTCGACACCGCGGCCGAGCAGCAGCGGTTTGAGCACGTTGTCGATCAGCGTCACGAACGCGCACCAGACTGCAAACAGCACCGCCGTCGCAGTGGTGGCGGTCGAAAAAATGTAGATCACCGCCGGGATCAGTACGAGCGCCGGGCCGACCTGAACGATGCACAGCATCAATGCAATGATGGCCCACAGACCCGCACCGGGGATGCCGACGACCAGAAACCCCAGCCCCGCCAACGTCGCCTGGATCAGCGCGACACCCAGCACACCGCGCGCCACGCTGCGCGTCGTGGCCACCGCCAGCCTGGCAAATCGTTCGCCGTGCGGGCCGACGATTTGTCGGGCAATACGCCGGCTCATTTCGCTGCTCGACTTCGCAGTGGCCAGCAGGACGCCGCTCAACAACACCGCTACAAAAAACTGCACCAGGCCCAGGCCGGTCTTCGCAGCCTGCCCCAGCAACCAGCGGCCCATCGCGGCAAACTCGTCGCGAAACTGCAGAATGGCCGCGTCGAGGTTGGTCGCGGCCAGCGTCCACACTTCCGCCAGCCGCTCGCCGATCATCGGCCATGTTTGCACTGACGCGGACGGTAACGGGATCGCAAGCGTGCCGTTCTGCAAGTCCTTGGCGAGCACGCGCACGCCCGTGACCAGCGTTTCCGACAACACCGCGGCCGGCACGATGAACACGAGCAGGAACACGATGGTCATCAGCAGCGCCGCGGACTTCGTGCGGCCGCCGAGTAACGTCCGCACCCGATCGAAGGTGGGATGCAGCGCGACCGCCATCACGACCGACCATCCGATGATGCCGATGAACGGCTGCAGAATGACGAAGCACCACGCGACCAGCAGCACCAGAACGCCAATACGGATGCCGATCTCTGCGCCGCGACCCGCCAGCGTATTTTGTTCTGCCATATAGAGCCCCGTGGTTGCCGCCTCGGCCAGGACACGAGGCGTTCGCATGCTACTCGTGCCGCGCACGAGGGTCACGCCGGACGGCGCTGTATCTGCTTGACGGCGGCCGATATGCTCACCGGGTCGATTCATACCCGCATCGCGCCGGATGCGATCTCTGCTGTCACTGACTGGGGGATATATGCGTCACCGTCCTGATCGTTTGTGGACCGCCCCGATGTTTCGACCAACACCTGGCTACATGCGCGCCATCGTCGTCTTGTCAGTGTGCTTTTCCGGTTGCCATTCGATCGGCCCCGCCACGGTCGGACGCGATCACTTCGACTACAACGAGGCGATCTCGGCATCCTCGAAGGAGCAGATGCTGCTCAACATGATTCGGCTGCGCTACGGCGAGTCACCGATGTTTCTGGACGTCGTCTCGGTTATCGCCCAGTACTCGCTGGAAGGGTCGCTGTCTGCCAGTGCTCCGAGCTACGACCGTCCCAGCACACTGTTCCCGAGGGCGAGCGCAGCGACGCGCTGGACCGATCGACCGACCATCACATATGCGCCGCGGACCGGGCAGCAGTTCGCCAAAACGCTGCTCGCGCCGCTGCGGCTCGACGCGGTGTTTGCGCTGGTGCAGGCGGGTTGGCCGATCGAACTCACGTTGAGCACCACGATTCGTTCGATCAATGGCGTACTGGCGCATGACCGACCGGGTGACGCGGCCTGGAATCCGCTCTTCCTGCAGGCAATCGACGTGGTTGGACGCGCGTCGATTGCCGGCATCGGGGCGGTGCGACGTGACGGCGAACGGATGATTTACGAGATCCATGAAGAAGGCGCATCTGCCGAAGGCACAGCACTTGTATCGGAACTGCGTACCCTGTTCGACCTCGATCCCCAGACCGACGAATACGAGATCGTCGCCTCGCGGACGCGTGCGTCGCGGCGCCAGATCGCGTTCGGTACCGCCTCGGTCATCGACGTGTTGTCGATCCTCTCCGCGCAGTTCGAAGTGCCCGCCGAACACGTGGCCCTGGGTTGGACGTTTGCAACCGTCGCCGTCGAAGGTCCAGGAGTTGATCCGAATGGCCGCCCGCCCATCGTTGTACATTCGGGTACCGCACTGCCCGATCACGTCTTCGTCTCGACGTTCGAGCGCGGCACCTGGTTCTGGATCGCTGAGGGCGACTACCGGTCCAAACGCGCGTTCTCGTTCCTGGTGACGTTGTTGAGCCTCGCCGAAGCAGGCGCATCGGCGGGCCCCGTTGTCACCATCGGCGCAGGTGGGTAGTGAAGCGTCCTGACCGGTTGCGCTACGCGTGTCAGCGCATCGCATCCTGCGCCGACGCCTGCGGCCTCTACCTATTTTATGAAGGTACGGGGCAAGCCAGAATCAAAAACATCCCGTGATTGCACCACGCCTATGAATACATCCGAGACGACGCTAGCGCAGGATGAGCCAACTGACGTTCAGCGCTCCCAATTCCGCTCGCGCGATGAGCGGATCGCCGCAGGCAAGGCGCTGCGCGGGCGCCTGTTGCGCAAAGCTCACGCCGACTGGACACCGTCCCGGGACCGTCGCGATCCGATCGACATTCTCGAAGAATCGAATCGGGGTCGTCTGCCCCAGCTGATCCCGATTCGCTATGGCCGCATGCTGCGCAGCCCGTTTACCTTCCTGCGAGGCTCCGCGGGGCTGATGGCGAGCGACCTCGCCGCCACTCCCAACAGCGGCATTCGGGTGCAGGCCTGCGGCGACTGTCACTTGCTGAATTTCGGTCTGTTCGCGACGCCCGAACGCAACCTGATCTTCGACATCAACGATTTCGACGAAACACTGCCGGCGCCGTGGGAGTGGGACGTCAAGCGCCTCGCAGTCAGCTTCGTGGTTGCTGCCTTCGACAATCGCCATTCGAAGGAAGACGCCAGAGCGGCCGCCGTCGGGTGTGTCCGCGCGTATCGCGACCATCTGCGCGACGACTCGAAAAAGAGTCCGCTGGACGTCTGGTACGAGCATCTGGATGCGCAGACGCTGATCGAGACCGCGCCCGACGCCGAGGCGAAAAAAGTTCGCGAGGACATGGCGGCACAGGCACAGCGGCGCATCGGCGAGTATCTTTTTCCGAAGATCAGCGCCCCGGTCGGCGGACAGCAACGTCTCGTCGATCAGCCACCGCTGCTCTACCATCTCTTGGAGACGGACATGGAGGAGAGATTCCGAGAGGGCTTGGCCGAGTATCGCCGCTCGCTGCCGGACGATCGCCGCGTCCTGTTCGACCGCTACCGCCTGTGCGACTTTGCGGCGAAGGTGGTGGGTATCGGCAGCGTGGGTACCCGTTGCATGGTCGGATTGTTTTTCTCGGCGGAAGGTCATCCGCTGTTGCTGCAATTCAAGGAAGCCAACGCGTCGGTGCTTGCACCGTATGCGGGCCCGAGCGTCTACGAGAACCAAGGGCAACGGATCGTCGAGGGCCAACGCTTGATGCAGGCCTCCAGCGACATTTTCCTGGGCTGGACCCACGGCCGCCTCGGCTACCATTTTTTCGGCCGGCAGTTGCGGGACATGAAGCTTTCCGCCCCTATCGAAGGCTCGCCGCCAAAGATGCTGAACAACTACGCAAAGCTGTGCGGTTTGACGCTCGCTCGCGCGCACGCCAAATCCGGCGATGCGGCACTGATCAGCGGCTATCTCGGCAAAACCGATACATTCGACGAGGCGATCGGCGACTTCGCGCTGGCGTATGCGGACCAGAACGAACGCGACCACGCGGCGCTGGTGGCGGCGGTAAAGGCCGGGCGCGTCGAAGCGCTGGTAGAGGAAAATCTGTGAGATCGATCAAGGGGTAACTCAAATCAACACCCGCGCGCCGGAGCCGAACGACAAGTTCAACCTGCTGACACATCCGCCCGACTTCTCGTTCGTTCTCGGCGGACCGCTGTTTCAGCTGCTGCGCCGCGCGCGCCTGGCGGACGATGCGCTGCTGATGGTGCGCCAACGTGTCATCGTCATCTCACTGTTCACCTGGTTGCCTCTGCTATTGCTCTCCGCGCTCGAAGGACAAGCGCTTGGCGGCAACACGGCCGTGCCGTTTTTCCACGACATCGAAGTCCACATCCGCTTCCTGATCGCGCTACCGCTGTTGATCGTCGCCGAACTCGTCGTGCACCAACGGATGCGGCCGCTGCTGCAGCAGTTCCTCGAACGAGATCTGATCCCGCAGGACGCGAGGCCACGGTTCGAAGCCGCCGTCACCTCGGCGTTCCGGCTGCGCAACTCGACGCTCGCGGAGGTGCTGCTGATCGCGTTCGTGTATGGCGTCGGTATCCTCGTCGTCTGGCGGCAGTACATGGCTCTCGACACGTCCACGTGGTACGCGACGTCGTCCACCAACGGTTCAACGCTCTCGTTCGCCGGCATGTGGTATGGCTACGTGAGCCTGCCGATCTTCCAGTTCCTGCTGGTGCGCTGGTATTTCCGTCTGTTCATCTGGACACGGTTTCTCTGGCGGATGTCGCGCATACGGTTGAACCTGATTCCCACCCATCCGGATCACCTCGGCGGTCTCGGTTTTCTGTCCAACACGGTCTATGCGTTCGCCGTGCTCGCGGTTGCACACGGCGCCTTGCTTGCCGGACCACTGGCCAACCGTATCTTCTTCGCCGGGGCCGCGCTGACGCAGTTCAAAGTCGAGATCGGCGTCGCTGTCGTCTTCCTGCTGTGCGTGATTCTCGGCCCGCTGCTGATGTTCGCGCCGCAGCTCGAGCAGACGAAGCGACGCGGTCTTCGCGAATATGGAACGCTGGCGCAGCGTTACGTACGCGAGTTCGACGCCAGGTGGCTGCGTGGCGGTGCGGCTGCCGATGAGCAGTTCGTCGGCAGCGCAGACATTCAATCCCTCGCCGATCTGGCCAACAGTTTTGAGGTGGTGCGGACAATGCGGATCGTGCCCATTACACGGGATGCCGTCCTTGGACTCGCGATCGCAACACTCGCGCCGCTTGGGCCACTGCTGCTGACCATGATGCCGATCGGTGAACTGCTGAAGATGCTGTTGGGCCTGTTCGGTTTTTAGGAACCCGAGGAAAACAACCGATGACCGACGAGACAAACCCCACCGGCGAACTCGCGGCTGGCGTTAAGGTCCGCGGGTGGCGCGCGGCATTTCCCCCTGCACAGTGGCTCGCGACTTATCAGATGAAGTGGCTGCCGCGCGACGCGATCGCCGGCATGACCCTGGCCGCCTACGGCATTCCGGTGTCGCTCGCCTACGCATCGCTTGCAGGGCTGCCGCCGCAGTACGGCATCTACTGCTATCTGGTCGGCGGCCTGTTCTACGCGCTGTTCGGCTCTTCGCGCCAGCTGGCGATCGGGCCGACCTCGGCGATCTCGATGCTGGTCGGCGTCACGGTTGCCGGCATGGCAGCGGGCGATCCGGCACGCTTTGCGTCCATTGCGGCACTGACGGCGGTCGTTATCGCCGCAATGTGTTTACTGGCGTGGCTGCTGCGGTTGAGTTCGCTCGTCAATTTCATCAGCGAAACCATTCTGCTCGGCTTCAAGGCGGGCGCGGCGCTGACGATTGCGATGACCCAGCTGCCGAAACTGTTCGGGGTTGCCGGTGGCGGAGAGAACTTCTTCGAACGCATCGTGGTCCTCGGTGGCCAGCTGCCCGATACCAACCTCGCCGTGTTCGCTTTTGGTGTCGGCGCGCTCGCGGTACTGCTGCTCGGAGAAAAATTCCTGCCGGGCCGCCCGGTCGCGCTGGTCGTCGTGGTGATTTCCATCATCGTGTTGTCGGTGACGCCGCTGATCGATCTCGGCTTCAAAGTCGTCGGCGCGTTGCCGCAAGGTTTGCCCGACTTCCGCTTGCCGGGATTGCGGGTAGCCGACGTCGACGGGGTAATTCCGCTCGCGTTCGCGTGTCTGTTGCTCGCGTACGTCGAAAGCGTTTCCGCAGGACGCACCCTCGCGCAGACGCACGGCTACGAAATCGATCCCCGTCAGGAATTGCTCGGTCTGGGTGCTGCAAATCTGGCGGCTGGATTCTTCCAGGCCTACCCGGTTGCCGGCGGCCTGTCGCAGTCATCGGTGAACGACAAAGCCGGCGCCAGGACACCGCTCGCGCTCGTTTTTGCCTCGGTCACGATCGGTCTGTGTCTGATGTACCTGACGGGCTTATTGAGCAACCTGCCCAACGTCGTGCTTGCAGCCATCGTGCTGGTTGCCGTCAAGGGTTTGATCGACATCGGCGAGCTGCGCCGGGTGTGGCGGGTCAGCCGTTTCGAATTCACCGTATCGATGGTCGCGTTCGCTGCGGTGCTGCTGCTTGGCATACTGCAAGGTGTGATGGTCGCGGTCGTGGTATCGCTGTTGTTGCTGATACGGCGCGTCGCGCCCCCGCATGTAGCCTCCCTCGGCCGCATTCCCGGCACCGGGTATTACTCCGACATCGAGCGCCACCCGGAGAACGAGGCCGTTCCGGGCGCGTTGATCTTCCGCGTCGATGCGTCACTGCTGTACTTCAACGTCGAGCACGTGCGCGAAGCCGTGTGGCAGAAAATCAGCGCGATGACCGAACCGCCGAAGCTGGTGGTATGCGATCTGTCGACGTCGCCGATCGTCGACCTCGCCGGTGCGCGCATGCTGGCTACGTTGCATGCGGCCCTGCAGGCGGTGGGGATACCGCTGCGGCTCGTCGCAGCGCATGCGGCGGTGCGCGATCTGCTGCGCGCCGAAGGACTGGAGGAGCGCGTCGGCCACATCGGCCGCCGGGTCTCGGTGGCCGAGGTCATCGATGAATTTCAACACAATACGGACAACGAGGGCGCGCTCGGGAGCAATCCGCACGCCACAAAACGTCGGTAACGCGCTGCCAAGTAGACGTTGACCGTGTCAATCGGACTTCCCACCCGAATCGGATGTTAAGCTCCCGGCCCGCGAGCCCCTGGTCCATCTGAGGCGTTCAATTGGCCGCATTTCTCCCTGCAATCAACAGTGGCGGCGCCACCGTCATCGGCAGTTATGTCGCCGCGATCATCCGGGCGCTCGAGGCCCGCGGTATCGCGACCAGCGCAATTCTCGAAGCCGCGGCCCTGCCGCGCGTGCCGCCGAACGATCCCCTCGCCCGCGTGCCGTTGGCGTCGTTACAGAAGCTCTTGGACGCCGCCGTCACTCTCACCGACGATCCGTATTTCGGTTTGTACGCAGCCAAATTCCTGCACCCGTCGAACCTGCACGCGCTCGGCTACGCGCTCCTCGCCAGCGGCAGCCTTCGGGAGCTGTGCGGCCGGCTCGCGCGCCACTTCCGTCTGCTGGCCACCACCGTTGTGCCGCGGTTACTCGAGACCGACGATGGGGCACGTCTCGAATTTCCAATGCTTGCCGAAAATCCGCACTTGGGCGACGACATCTTCGGTCTGTTCCTTGTCAACCTGATCAGCGAACTGTCGGACGGCAAAATCCGGCCGCTGGCGATTGATCTGCATCGGCCGACGCCGGCGGACGGCGGCTCGCGGCATCGTCGCGCGTTCGGCTGTCCGCTCCGTTTCGACGCATCGTACGTGTCGATGCTTTTCGATGCGGGCGCGCTCGACATGCCGCTATCGGGCGCGAGCCGCGAACTCGCCGAGTACAACGAGCAGATCGCCGTCGGCTATCTGGCGAAGTTCGATCGCAATGACATCGAAACGCGCGTCCGCGCTCTCGTGCAACAGCAGTTGCCGTTGCGCACGCTCACAAAGGAAGACGCCGCGAGGCACCTGCACATGAGCCCGCACACGCTGCAGATCAAACTGTCGAAGAACAATACGACCTTTCAAGCCGTGGTCAACGAGACGCGCCGCGCGCTTGCGTGCATGCATCTGGAAAATTCCGCGCTGTCGATCACCGAGATCGCGTACATGCTCGGTTTCACCGACACCAGCAATTTCAGCCGCGCGTTCCGGCGCTGGACCGGCCTGTCGCCGAGCGAGTACGTCGCACAGTTGCGCAACGGTGCACGCCCGACACCCCCGTAGGGCGATCAACCGCTGCCTTGCCGAATTGTGATCACATGAAAATTGAATGCTCGGATTACCGCCATTTTGCATGCGCACGGGCGGCCACCGCTTTGCTGATCGCGACCTGCGTGCTATCCGCCTGCGGTGACAACCGCAATCACAATGTTCGTTTCGAATCCCTCGACGGCGCCTTCTTGCGTCCGATCTCCCGCGCTGCAACGCCGAGGCTGTCGGCGCTGGTCGATGCACGCGTCATGAGGAGCCGTAGACAGTCGGACCTTTCGGAGAAATCGTAGTGCCGGCCTCACCCGCGATGATCCTGCTCAGGTCCGCGAGCGCACCGATCGCCGCACGATTTCCGGTTGCCGACGCGAAGCGACATGCAGCCTGCACCTTCGGCCCCATCGAACCGGCTGCGAATTCGATACCTGCCAACGACAGCGGTGAGCTGCGACGAATCGCGCGTTGCGTCGGCTTGCCCCAGTCCACGTAAACCGCTTGCGCATCGGTCAGCATCACGAGCAGATCGGCGTTGAGTTCGCGCGCGAGCAGCTCCGAACACAGATCCTTATCGATGACGGCCTCGACACCGATGAGTTTACGATTCGAGCCCTGCTCATACATCGTCGGAATGCCGCCGCCGCCGGCGCAGATCACGATCGTGCCGTGATCGAGCAGCCAGCGGACCGGCCGGATCTCGAAGATGCGCTGCGGCAACGGCGACGCCACCACCCGACGCCAATTCTCGCCGTCAGGCTTGAAGACCCAGCCCTTCTCGCCCGCGATACGATCGGCCGTCTGCTTGTCGTAAACCGGTCCGACGAACTTGGTTGGATTCGCAAACCCCGGATCGTTGGGATCAACCTCGACCATCGTCAGCAGCGTCGCAAACGGCACTTCGATGGGGAGCAGATTGCCGAGCTCCTGTTCGATCATGTAGCCGATCATGCCCTCGGTCTCGGCGCCGAGCACGTCCAGCGGAAAGGCCTCGTCCGGTTTGTACGCGGCGCCCTGCAGCGCGAGTAGCCCGACCTGCGGACCGTTGCCGTGAGTGATCACCAGCTGATGATCCTTGGCGAGCGGCGCGATCGCTTCCGCCGCCACGCGGATGTTGGCGCGCTGCACCTCCGACGTCATCGGTTCGCCGCGTTTCAGCAGCGCATTGCCACCGAGCGCTACGACGATGCGCATCGCATCAATCTCCCAGCGTCGCGACGAGCAACGCTTTGATCGAGTGCAGCCGGTTCTCGGCCTGCTCGAACGCGACGTTCGCTTCCGACTCGAATACGTCGTTGGTAACTTCAACCCCGTTCGTCATGCCGTACGTTTCGCCGATCTGTTTGCCGAGCACGGTCTCCATGTCGTGGAAGGCCGGCAGGCAGTGCATGAACTTCACGTGCGGATTGCCGCTCGCCTTCATCAGCTTCTCGTTCACCTGATACGGCGTCAGCAGATCGATGCGCTGCTTCCACACTTCTTTCGGCTCGCCCATCGACACCCATACGTCGGTGTGGATGAAGTCGACGCCTTTCACTGCCGCTTTGACGTCGTCCGTGATCGTCAGGGTCGCGCCATACTTTTTCTCGAGTTCGCGGGCGATCTTCTGATACTCGTCCGTCGGCCACAGCGCCTTCGGCCCGCAGATCCGCACGTCCATGCCCATCAGGCAACCGGCGATCATCAACGAATGTCCCATGTTCGAACGCGTATCGCCCACGTAGGTGTACTTGATGTCGGTGAGCGGTTTATCGCAGTGCTCGCGCATCGTCATCACGTCGGCGAGCATCTGCGTCGGGTGGTATTCGTCGGTGAGACCGTTGTACACCGGCACGCCGGCATACTTGGCGAGTGTTTCGACGCCGGACTGCGACGCACCGCGATACTCGATCGCGTCGAACATGCGCCCCAGCACGCGCGCGGTGTCTTTGAACGACTCCTTATGACCGATCTGCGAACCCGCGGGGTCGAGATACGTGACGTTCGCGCCCTGGTCGTAACACGCCACTTCGAACGCACAGCGCGTGCGCGTCGACGTCTTCTCGAATATCAGACAGATTTCTTTGCCGTCGAGGTGTTTCTGTTCGGTGCGTGCGTATTTCGCGCGCTTCAAGTCTCGCGCAAGATCGAGCAGATAGCGGAACTCGCGCTGCGTGTAGTCCTGCACGGTCAGCAATGAACGGTTGCGCAGATTGAAGCTCATGACGTCGCTCTCCTTAGATAGAATTTCTGCTCGTTAGTAGGCGGGATCGCGCGAGATCGGACACGTCATGCAATGGCCGCCGCCGCGACCGCGGCCGAGTTCCGCTCCGCGTACCGTGATCACTTCGATGCCGGCTTTGCGCAGCAGCGTATTCGTGTGCGTGTTGCGGTCGTACGCCACGACGACACCGGGTTCGAGTGCGACCACGTTGTTGCCGTCATCCCACTGCTCGCGTGCGGCTTCATAGCTGTTGCCACCCGTTTCGACGACGCGCAGTTCACTGAGTGCGAGCGCGTCCTTGACGACCCAGAGCAGCGGCTTGTCGTCGCGGCGGACCTCGTAACCACCATCGCCGTCCTTCGGATAAATGCTGAAGCAACGGATCGCATCGACGACTTCACGAAACAGCGTCACGGCATCGCGATTGCAGAAACTGAATACCGTATCGAGGTGCATTGCCGCGCGACTTTTCGGCATCAGACACGCGATCACACGCGTTGCCGCTTTGTTCCTGAACAACGCCTGTGCAACCTGCAGCACCGCCTGCCGTGTCGTGCGCTCACCCATGCCGATCAGTACGACGCCCTTGCCGACCGGCATCACGTCGCCACCTTCGATCGACGCACCGGTGAAGTCCTCATCGGAATCGCCCCACCAGATTTTGGCACCGGCGAACATCGGATGGAATTTGTACACCGCGCGTTGCAGCAGTGTTTCGGGTTTGCGCGCCGGCCAGTACATCGGGTTGCACGTTACGCCGCCATAGATCCAGCACGATGGATCGCGCTGAAACAGCGTATTGGGGATCGGCGGCAGCACGAATTCGACGCCCCCGAATGCGTCCGTCAGGAACGCGCTGGTCTCGCCTTCCGGCAGATCCGCGATCGATATGCCGCCGATCAGATGGTCGACCAGCGTTTTCGCCGGCATCTCGTCGAGCCACGGCCGGATTGCTTGCGCGGTTCCGCTACCGACGGCATTCGCGGTGATGCGCCGATCGAGGATGAAGTCGCGCGCCGCCTTCTTCTGGAGCGTCTGCGCGAGCATGTCGTGCAGTTCGAGCACTTCGACGCCGCGCTCCTGCATTTTCAGCACGAAGTCGTAGTGATCCTTCTGCGCTTCGTGCACCCACAGCACGTCATCGAACAGCAGATCCTTGCAGTTGCCCGGCGTCAGTCGCTGATGAGCGAGACCCGGGCGACACACCATGACGGTGCGCAGTTTACCGACTTCCGAATGAACGCCGAAGTTAGCCATGAAGACCTTCCGTCTGTCTCAGAGCGTGAACGACACGTAGAGCATTGCGTACTGCCAGTCTTTGTCGCCACCGGTCCACTGTTCGGCGGCATCGCCCGGGTTCAGCTGAGCCAGCACCGCGATCACGTAGATCCGATCGGTTGCCTGCCAGTCGACGGTGAGGTCGACCTCGTCACCGAAGTCGTCACTCGCCACGCCGAACGCAGCCGGGTCGGCCAACGTGAAGTTGTAGTAGAACAAATTCACGACCACACCTTCGCGCGGCTTGACGTTCGCGCGAAACATGTTGCTCTTCAGATTGTTGTTGAAGAGCGGGTAGTTGCCGGCGATCTCGCCCTGGAACCAGTAGCCGTAGTCGGTATAGCCATACGCGATTGGATTGAAGTCCTCGTCGAACTCCGCATAGCGATACGTCAATGCAGGCTTCCACGCGACGTCGCTGAATTCGTACAGCCCCTGCGCGTAGTAGCCAGTGCCGTCGAAGTCGTCACTCTCCTCGTACACGTACTCGCCGGAGAACGTCAGGCCCGGTAGCGCGGTCCAGGATGCGCGGCCGTTGTAGACGTCGACCGTGTCGACACCGGGCAAGTCCTGATCGATGTATATGTAGCCGCCGCCGAGCGTCACGGATTCCCCGAACGTGTAATCGAAGTTCAGCCCGCTCCCTTCGCCCTGGTTGCCGCCACGGCGCGGGTTGTTCTTCAGACGGAACGCCTGGGCTTTCAGCGTCTTGCTATCGAGGCTGACCATCGCACCGTTCTGGAACGCCTTGCGCATCCCGAGATACCAGCCACCGCGGTCGCCGCCGTCACTGCCGCCGTCGTTGACGATCATTCCGGTGCCGATCGAATAATCGAACCTGCCAAGCTGTACCGAAACCGTGTCGTCCTCGAGTGCGGAGAACACGTCGCCGAGTTTGTAACCGAGATTGCTCTGCTCGAGTGTCGTCGCGCTCATGTCATCGAGTCCGGCGGTGACGCCCGAGGCATCGTCGCCGGAGGTTCTGGTATAGACACCGCTCACCGAACCGAAGAGCGTCCCGGCGCCGAGCTTCGACTCGCCCTTCAGGCCGAATTTGCTGCCGAATTCGGTCCAGTGGCTCGCGCTGACACCCAGAAAGCTGTACGACTCGCCGAACCACGATTGGTTCTGGCCGAATTGCGCGCCGACCACCATCAGCTGGAGATCGAGCTTCATAGCGTCGTTTTTATACAGCTCGTAGTCCGCCATTGCGCTGGACGCAAACAGACCGATACCGACGCACAGTACTGCACGCCCAACGCCATCGTTCATCCTGGGCATATCCCTAGCTCCTTTGTCACTCGAGTTGCGTCATCAAAAAAGCGTCAGCGGTTGGCGCTCTGCGCGAGCGCGGCATCCACGCCGAAGTCCCCGCCCAACGCGAGGTACAGATTCACGCGCTGCACGCGTCGCTCCGACTGCACCCGCAACAGCGCGGTGCGCACGCTATACATCGCCATCTGCTGTTGCAGTACCGGGCGCATGTCGCTCGACCCGACGCGATAGCGCACCTGCTCCAGTTCGAGCGCGCGTTGACTCAATTCGAGCTGCATCGCGAGAATAGGCTCGCGCTCCTTGAGCGACACTTCGCGCGCGAGGGCCGATTCGACTTCAGCGAACGCTTTCAGTCCCGTCTGCGCCCACAGCGCGACTGCCTGATGTTGTTGGGCGGTGCGGGCTTCCACCTGTGCCTTGAGGTATCCACCGTCGAAGAGCGGCAGGAACACGGTGCCGCCTACGCTCTGGACGATGTCGTCGCGGTTGTTGAGTACGAACAGATCGCTGGTGATGTGCGAAAGACCCGCCGACAGCGAGATTGTCGGTAACCTGGCCGTGCGCGCCTCCTCCACCTGCGAAAACGCGGCGGCTATTCGATGTTCCGCCGCCTGCACATCGAGCCGCCGCTCGAGCAGTTCACTCGGTAGCCCCGCCGGTGCGGCATCGGCAAGCGCATCGAAGCTTTGCGCGGTGTCGAGTTGCGCCGCGGGATAGCGCCCCACCAGCACCTCGATCGCCCGTACCGCGTCCTGGTACGCAAGGTCGATCTGATTCGCTGCGTCGCGCGCGGTCTGCAGGGTTTGCCTCGCGAGCGTAACGTCGAGCTCATTGCCGGCGCCGATCCGCAAGCGGTCCTGCGCGAGCGCGACGGACGCTTCCGCGTCACCGATCATCTGCCGCGCGATCTCGCGCTGCTGGCGGCCTTCGATGGCGAGAAACCAACCCTTCGCAACGAGTGCCGCGAGCGACTGGCGGGCACCCGCCAGATCGACTTCAGTCGACAGATACGTTGCCTCGGCGGCTCGCCTGCCGTAGCGCGCCCGCCCCCATACATCGAGTTCCCACTTCGCGGACACGAGCACGCCGGATGTGCCCGAAAAGTCACCTCCGAGCTTGCCGCCGCCTTTGCCAAACGCGTTCACCGCCGGTCCCAGTTGCGCGCCGGCCGCTTTCAGGCCCGCTGTCGCCTGCTCGACGCGCGCCGCAGCCACCTGCAGATCCGGGTTGTATGCCAGCGCCTCGCCAACGAGTGCTTCGAGGCGCGGATCCTGAAAGCTCGCGAGCCACGGCGCAACGACCGCGCCGTTCGTCGCGGCTGCGGCCCAGGTCCCGGGTACTTCGACACCCGGCAGCGCCTGGCTATAAAACTCCGTGCGGTCCGGTGGATCTTTGAGCGCGCATGCCACCGCGAGAATGCTCACTCCCGCAAACGCCACGACACGACTGAAACGAACCCAATCCATCAGTGCAGCTTCAGAATGAGGTAATCGAGCTTCGCGCCAATGCGCAGAATGACCCGTCGCAGGATCTGGATCACTTCGACGTGCTTCGTGTAAACCGCGCCGTTACCGACGGCGCCCGCAGGGAGAAACAGGTCCTTGTGCTTCGGGGCGACCTCGAGCTTCACCGGAAATCGCCCTGGCGGAATCGGCGCGACACCGGTCTGGGGCAACGTGCTGCTGACTGCAATCTGGCCCTGCCCCTGCGCCCACACGATCGAATCGACCGTCGCTTTGATGATCTGACCCGGATACGTCAGCAGCGTGAATTCGGCCTCATTGCCGGGTTCGATCTTGTGCAACTCATTCTGCGCGAACAGCGCAATCACCTGATACTCCGACTCGACGAACGTCATCACCGGCAGGGTCGGAAACGCCGCCGTCATCGCGCCGGGCCGGATCTGCACGTTGATCGCGTAGCCGTCGGCCGGAGCGTAAAGCGTCGTCTGTTCCAGATCCCACTGCGCCTGCGCGAGTTGCGCGCGTATCTGCGCCACTTCGGCCTGATCTTCACCGACCGTTGCGTCCAGTTGCGCGCGGATCGCCGCTTCGTTGGCCCGTGCGGACACGAGATCGGCTTCGAGTCGTTTGGTGTCGGTCTGCGCCGATTCGAGCGCGAAGCGATCCCCCGCGCCCCGCGCCACCAGTTCGGTATTCTGTCCAACACGCAGGGTCGCGAGCGCCAACTGGGCCGCAAGGCTGCGCGTCCTTCCGCTGGCAGCGTCCAGATCTTCCCGCGTCGCCTGCACACCGCCCTGCGCATTGACCAGCGACGCCTCGAGCGAGCGGACCTGGATTTCATAAGGCGTGGGGTCGATCCTGAACAGGACCGCGCCCTTTTTCACCAGACGGTTGGGTTCGACCGGCACCTCGATGATCCGGCCGCGGACTTGCGGCACGACGTTGACGACGTACTTCAGCACGCGGACATCCGACGACGACGGCGCCACGACATTGAGTGTCAGAATGAGTGCCGTGATGCCGATGATCGGGATCGTGACCACGATCACCTGCGACGTGCTGTTCCAAGGCAGCAGCTTGAACTTGAAGAAAATCAACCAGACGAAAAACGAATAGATCCCGATCAGTAGCGCTTCCATGTCACGCCGCTCCTTCGGCGTGCGGCATCGCACCGCGGCCGACCTCGACGCGCTTCAGGCGATCGCGCGCCTGACGCATTCCCGGCTTCAGAAGTCCGCGCGTCTCGAGACCGTCCAGTTCCGCGCGCAACATGGCGACCTGCTCGACCGGCACCTCGCCCGCTTCCGCGAGTTCTGCCTGCTCGGTGAAATAGTCCTCATGGCGTTCGGTGCCGTGCGCCATCGCGTGCACCGTCGGTCGCGAGTAAGCCCACAGCCACGCAACCGGCCACAGCAGTCCACCGAACACGAGCGACAGCAGGCACAGCACGTGGATCGCTTCCTTCTGCGGATGCTGCCGCCGCTCCGCGACCTTCTGCGGCAGTACATGCACAATCCAGAACAAACCGA
>Ga0209254_10002257_pt1 | contig 17474 bp, 17 predicted proteins | sample FrelakmetDIP11DI_FD_187148 | JGI IMG/M metagenome (GOLD analysis project Ga0209254, IMG submission 187148) | Freshwater lake sediment microbial communities from the University of Notre Dame, USA, for methane emissions studies - DIP11 DI (SPAdes)... | ecosystem: Environmental > Aquatic >... | reverse complement strand
GTTCATCACGCCCCAGCCGCGCAGGATCACCCAGTCGGGCTTGATCTGGCGCACCTGCAGCCACTGCGCGCCCTGCTCGTTGCCCGGATGCGGCACCGGGATATGCGTGACGGCGAACCCGTACTTCTTCGCCTGCGCGTCGAGCACGGGAATCGTCTCCTTGCCGTAGGCAGAGTCGTGATAGATGTTCACGATCTTCTTGCCCTTGAGCTTGTCCATCCCCCCTTCCTTCATGCCGATGAACTTGATCTTCGCCGTGTTCTGCGACCAGTAGTTCGTAACCAGCGGGAAGATGTAGGGAAACACGCGCCCGTCGGAGGCGTCGGTGCGGCCGTAGCCGATCGAGATCACCGGAATCTTGTCGGTGGTGGCCTTGTCGATCACCGAGTAGGTGATGCCGGTCGACAGCATGTGGAACACCGAGGCCCCGGTCGGCCCCTTGTTCTTGAGTCGCTCGTAGCACTCGACGCCACGGGCGTTGTTGTACTCGGTCTCGCACTTCTCGTAGGTGAGCTTGACGCCGTTGATGCCGCCGTCGCGCGCGTTGATCATGTTGACGTAGTCGATGAACCCGCCGTAGATGCCCGAGCCGCCGGCCGCGTACGGCCCGACCCAGTAACCCGCCATCGGGATGAACTGCTCCTGCGCATGGACCGCGCCGGCCAGACCGAGCATCGCGACGCCCACCAGCGCCGATTTCACTGCTTTCATGTTGCTCTCCTTCTCGTAGGACTCCGACCCCCGATGGGGATGTGCGATCGACAGCATTCGATGCCCCGGCCTCCGTGTCAACAACCATCGCCCGGGGCGATGCTGCATTGCGTCAATGCATCAATGCGGGAACGGCCATAGCCGCAGCTTCTCCTTCGCTATCTGCCACAACCGGGCGAGTCCGTGCGGCTCGACGATCAGGAACAGGATGATCAGCGCGCCGAAGATCATCAACTCCAGGTTCGACATGATTCCCGGCGGCAACGTGACGCCGAGCGCGTGCTCGATCGGCGTGGCGACGCTGTTGAGGAAGATCGGGAACAGCACGATGAACGCCGCCCCGAGAAACGAGCCGAGGATGCTTCCCACGCCGCCCAGGATGATCATGAACAGGATGCGGAACGACAGGTCCAGGTTGAAGCCCTCGGGCTCGACCGTCCCCAGGTAGCAGAACGCATAGAGCGCGCCGGCGATGCCGCAGTAGAAGGAGCTGACCGCGAACGCGGTGAGCTTGGTGCGCAGCATCGGGAAACCTATCACCTCGGCGGCGACGTCCATGTCGCGCACCGCCATCCACGACCTCCCGACGCTGCTGCGCACCATGTTCTTCGCCGCCAGCGCCATCAGTGCGACGATCGACAGCGTCAGCAGGTACTTGGACAGCGGCGTGACGAACGGGTAGCCGAGGATCTCGATCTTCTGCGCGTTGATCACGCCCGACGACGAGTAGTTGGAGAACCAGCCGAACTTCGTAAGCGCCCAGACGATGAAGAACTGGGCGGCGAGCGTCGCCACGGCGAGGTAGAAGCCCTTGATGCGCAGGCTGGGAAGCCCGAACAGGATGCCCACCAACGCGGCACAGGCGCCCGCGAGGACGAACGCAACGAGCACCGGCATGCCTGGCACGCGCAGCAGGAAGTTGTACGCGGCGAATGCGCCCACGGCCATGAACGCCGCCGTGCCGAGCGAGAGCTGCCCCGCATAGCCGGTCAAGAGGTTGAGCCCGATGGCGGCGAGCGAGAAGATGAGGAATGGCACCAAGATCGCCGACAGCCAGTACTGATCGGCGATCAGCGGCACGACGACGAACGCGAAGATCAGGACGGCGCCCACCGCAATGCGGTCCTGGCGGATCGGGAAGATCTGCTGGTCCGCCGCGTAGGTGGACTTGAACTGGCCGGCTTCCCTGTAGAGCATGGCGTCCCGCTACACCCGGTCGATGTGCTTCTCGCCGAACAACCCCTCCGGACGCACCAGCAGGAACAGCAGCGCCAATACGTAGGGGAACCAGCCCTCGATGCCGCCGCCGACGAAGGGCCCGAGGTAGACCTCGGCGAGCTTCTCCGAGGCGCCGATGATGAGCCCGCCGAGGATCGCGCCGGGGATCGACTCGAAGCCGCCGAGGATCAGCACCGGCAGCGCCTTCAGCGCGACGAACGTCAACGCGAACTGCACGCCGTTGCGCGCACCCCAGAGCATCCCGGCGACGAGCGCGACAAACCCGGCCACGGCCCAGACGATACCCCAGATCTGGTGCAGCGGGATGCCTACGGCCAGCGCCGCCTGGTGGTCGTCCGCGACCGCGCGCAGCGCGCGGCCGATCCGCGTGCGGCTGAAGAAAAGCGCCAGCGAGGTGACGAGCACGGCCGCGATGCCGGCGGAGGCGAGGTCGAAGCGCGACACGTTGATCCCCGTCGCGTTCGCGATCGCCTCGATCGGCTCGTCCTGGATGCCGATGTCCAGCCCACGCACGTTGGCGCCGCCCAGCAGCTGCGCGAGCCCCTCGATGAAGAACGTGAGTCCGATCGTCGCCATGAACAGCGTGATCTGCGGCTGGTTGACGAGCGGTCGCAGCACGAACTTCTCGGTCGCGAGCCCGAGCAGGATCATCACCCCGAGCGCGAGCATGAACGCGAGCCAGAAGTTGATGCCGTAGTCCTGCTGCAGCCCGACAAAGGTGAGCGCCGCGAAGAACACCATCGCGCCCTGCGCGAAGTTGAACACACCGGACGCCTTGTAGATCAGCACGAACCCCAGCGCCACCAGCGAGTACATCACGCCGGAGAGGAGGCCGCCGATCAGGACTTCGAAGAAGAAGGTCATATCGCTGCGCCGTTCAGTGCGCCACGCCCAGATACGCGTCGATGACGGCCTTGTTCGCCCTCACCTCGTCGGGCGTGCCGTCGCCGATCTTGCGCCCGTAGTCCAGCACCACCACGCGGTCGGAGATGTCCATCACCACGCCCATGTCGTGCTCGATCAGCACGATCGTCGTGCCGTACTGCTCGTTGACGTCGAGGACGAACCGGCACATGTCCTGCTTCTCCTCGACGTTCATGCCCGCCATCGGCTCGTCCAGGAGCAGCAGGTCGGGCTCGGCGGCGAGCGCGCGCGCGAGCTCGACGCGCTTCTGCAGGCCGTAGGGCAGCCGCCCGACCGGGGTCTTGCGGATGTGCTGGATCTGCAGAAAGTCGATGATCTCCTCGACCTTCGCGCGGTGCTCGAGCTCCTCTCGGCCGGCTCGCCCCAGGCGGATCGCCTGCTCCAGGATCGTCGCCCTCATTCGCAGGTTGCGCCCGGTCATGATGTTGTCCAGCACGCTCATGCCCTTGAACAGCGCGATGTTCTGGAACGTGCGCGCGATGCCCTGCCGCGCCGCCTCGTGCGGCACCATCTGCTGCCGCTTCTCGCCGCGGAACGTGATCGTGCCCTGCTGCGGGTGGTACACGCCGTTGATGACGTTGAGCATCGAGCTCTTGCCGGCGCCGTTCGGACCGATGATCGCGCGGATCTCGTGCTCGAGGACGTCGAAGCTCACGTCGGAGAGCGCCTTCACGCCGCCGAAGGCGAGCGAGATGCCCTCCAGCCGCAGGATCACCTCGCCTCCGCCCCGCTGCGCCTGCATGGCTACGCCGCCTTCCGGGCCGCGTCCGGGCCGAACGTGCGCGCGTCGATGATGGCAAGGTCGGCCGCCACCGTGCCGCTGCGCCCGTCCTCGAACTTGACCTGCGTGACGATGTGCTGGACCGACTTGCCACCGTACAGCGCGTCGATCAGCACCGCGTACTTCTCCGCGACGAAGCCGCGGCGCACCTTGCGCGTGCGCGTCAGCTCGTCGTCATCGGGGTCGAGCTCCTTGTGCAGGACCAGGAAGCGGTGCACCTGCGAGTGGTGGAGCGCGGGGTCCGCCCCCAGCTCGGCGTTGACCTTCTCGACGCACTCGCGGATTAGCTCCCTGACCTCGGGCTTGCCGGCGAGGTCGGCGTAGCCGGAGTAGGCCAGCCCGCGGCGCTCGGCCCAGTTGCCCACCGAGCCGATGTCGATGTTGATGAACGCGCACACCATATCGCGGCCGTGCCCGAAGGCCACCGCCTCCTTGACGTGCGGGAAGAACTTGAGCTTGTTCTCGAGGTAATTGGGGGCGAACATCGCGCCGCCGGCGAGCGCCCCCACGTCCTTCGCGCGGTCGATGATCTTGAGATGCCCGTCGGCGTCGAAGTAGCCGGCGTCGCCGGTGTGGAAGTAGCCGTCGGCATCAATCGCCTCGGCGGTAGCGTCGGGCCGCTTGTAGTACTCCTTGAGCAGCATTGCCCCGCGCACCAGCACCTCGCCGTTGTCGCCGATCTTCACCTCGACCCCCGGCGCCGGCAGGCCGACCGTGTCGAGCTTCACGCCGCCGTCGGGCTGCAGGCAGCAGTACGCGCAGGTTTCGGTCGAGCCGTACAGCTGCTTCAGGTTGACGCCGATCGAGCGGTAGAAGCGGAACAGGTCCGGTCCGATGGCAGCCCCGGCCGTGTACGCCACGCGGATGCGGCTCATGCCCAGCACGTTGCGCAGCGGCCCGTACACCAGCAGGTTGCCGATCGCGTAGAGCGCCCGGTCACCCGCCGCGATCGGCTTGCCGTCGAGCTTCTCCGCCCCGCAGCGGCGCGCGACAGCCATGAAGGTGCGGAAGATCCAGCGCTTGAGCCGGCTCGCGTCCTCCATGCGGATCATCACCTGGGTGAGCAGGTTCTCGAAGATCCGCGGCGGCGCGAAATAGTAGGTCGGGCCGATCTCGCGCAGGTCGATCATCACCGTGTCGCCGGACTCCGGGCAGTTGATGGTGAAGCCGGCGTAGACCCACTGCGCGAGCGAGAACAGGTGGTCACCGACCCACGCCATCGGCAGGTACGACAGCACGCTGTCGCCGGGGACCAGCTGGTCGAACTCGGCGCCGCCGCGGGCCGCGGCGACGAACGCGGCGTGCGTCTGGCGCACGCCCTTCGGCTTGCCCGTCGTGCCCGAGGTGTAGAGCATCACCGAGACGTCGTCGGTGCGGCCCTTCGCGACCTCGGCCTCGAAGAAGCCGGGATGGGCGCGGTCGTACTCGCGGCCGAGCGCCTGCAGGCGCTCGAAGCTCATCACGCCTTCGTAGTTGCGCAGGCCACGCGGGTCGTCGAAGAACACGCGATCGAGCGTTGCCACCTGCGACCGCGCCTCCTCAACCTTGTCGACCTGCTCCTGGTCCTCGACGATCGCGAACGCGATCTCGGCGTCGTTCAGCACGTAGACGAACTCAGCCGCCGCCGCGTCCTGGTACATCGGCACGGGAATGCCGCCGAGACACTGCGCGGCGAGCATCGACCAGTACAACCGCGGGCGGTTGTCGCCGATGATCGCGAGGTGCATGCCGCGGCGGTAGCCCTGCGAGGCAAGCCCGCAGGCGAGCGCGCGCACTTCGTCGGCGACCTGGCGCCAAGTCCAGGTCTGCCAGATGCCGAGGTCCTTCTCCCGCGTCGCGGGATGATCCGGCCGCACCCGCGCATGCTCGAGCATGAGCCGCGGGAACGTGTCGAGCGCTCCAGCCATCTCCTCCTCCGTGACGCCGCCCCGCGCGCCTCGTTCAGGGCGCTTCGAAAGCCGTGCGTTCCGCCTGCCGGGTTCCTGACCGACCTCCACGGTCGGCGCGGCACCTATGGTATCAACGCCCGCGGGTCCTAGGGCGGATGCCGTCGAACGCGCCGGTATGCGTAGAATCCCCTGGGCAATGTAGTGGCTCCCCATTCCGCCGGTTGTCATTGCGCCGACACTTCCCGCCCGATGCCCACCCTAGCCGAGTTCGTCGCCGCCGCTCACTGGGCGCCCGGGCTGGAGCCGAGCCTGCGCCAGCGGGCGATCGTCGAAACCGTGGTCCGTCCCGCCCCCGCCGGGAGCCTCGTCTGCCGCAAGGGCGAGGCAGTCGAGCACTGGATCGGCGTCATCGAAGGACTGGTCAAGATGGCGAACGTTTCCGTCGACGGCAAGCCGACGAGCTTCACCGGCATCCCGGCCGGCGGCTGGTTCGGCGAGGGCTCGTTGCTCAAGGACGAGCCGCGCCGCTACGACATCGTTGCGCTGCGCGATTCCACGATAGCGTACATGCCGCGCGCGACGTTCATGGCGCTTCTCGACGGCTCGGTCGCGTTCAACCGCTTCCTGCTGATCCAGCTGAACGAGCGCCTCGGGCAGTTCATCGCCATGGTCGAGCACGACCGGCTGCTCGGCCCCGACGCCCGCCTCGCCCGCGGGCTGGCGGCGCTGTTCAACCCGCACCTGTACCCGGGTGTCGGCCCGACTCTGCCGATTTCGCAGGAGGAACTCGGCCAACTCGTCGGGCTGTCCCGGCAACGGGTCAACCAGGCGCTCCAGCGCCTCGAGCAGGCAGGACTGCTGCGCATCGAGTACGGCGGCGTGACCGTCCTCGATCTCGAAGGCCTGCGGGGCTTCGAGCGCTGACCAAAGAAAAGGACGAACATGGCCGACACCCCCTCCCCGCTCGCCCAGCGACTCATCGCCGCGCGCCGCTCCGCAGCGTCCGCCGGAGCACTCGACCCGACGCTCGTGCCACCCGACCACGCTGCCGCGATGGCCGTGCAGGCCGAAGTCACCGTGGCGCTCGGCGAGTCCGTCGGCGGCTGGAAGGTCGGCATCGGCGGCGACGGCATCCCGTTCGCCGCGCCGCTGTACTCGAGCGCGCTCATCGCCTCCCCGGCCCGCGTGCCGTTGGGGGACTACGTGCTGATCGAAATGGAGATCGCCTTCCGCCTGCAGCGCGATCTGCCGCCCGGCGATTACACGCGTGACGCGATCCTCGCCGCCTGCGACCAGGTCATCGCCGGCATCGAGGTGCTGCGCGGGCGCTTCGGCGAGCCGCCTGCCGCGCCGTTCCTCGCCTTCCTCGCCGACAACGGCGCGAACCTCGCCTACGTCACCGGCAGCGCGACGGGCGCGTTACGGACGCTGGATCTGACCGCGCTGCCTTGCCGTCTGACCATCGGCGGCGAGTTGGTGCACGAGAAGATCGGTGGCCACCCGCAGGGCGATCCGATCGAGCCGATCCGCCGCTATCTCGCGCAATCGAACGACCGGCTCGGCGGATTGCGCGCCGGCCACGTCGTCACGACGGGAAGCCTCAACAAGCCGGTGCGCGTGGCGGCGCCGGCGCGCGTGGAGGTCGACATCGCGGGGATCGGTCGCGCGACGCTGGAGTTGTCGCGCTAGCGGCGTTTCTCCAGGACGCTGACTCGGCCCCGCAGGAGTTGCCCACACCTATGTCGTCGTTCCCGCGAAAGCGGGAACCCAGTGTCTTTCTGCTGCCGACGGGCGCGAGCCCGAAAGCCGCTGGATTACCGCTTGGGCGGGGATGACGAGGACAAGTTCACTCTAGCGCTGGTTCTGCAGACGATAGACCGCGAGTTCCGGCGCGCCAGCCGCTGCCGCGAACGCGCCGGCCGCGGCGAATGTCCGGCACGCCACGGTGAACGGCCGCTCGTCGCCCCAGCCTTCGATGAGCACGATCCACCGCGGCACCAGATTGCGCTCGCCGCCGCGCGCGCGCCGCTCCGCGGTCTCGATCCCGCTCGCCGCCTCGTCGGCGACGAGGAGATGCGCGCCGGCGATGCCTGCGGCGGACGCGAGGTCGCGCAGCGCCGCAGTCATGGCCGCGCGGTGCGCGGCGGCAGCCGACGCGTCGACGTCGTAGCGCAGCGTCGCGCACAGCCCGCCCGCGCCCTCGCCGAACGTCGCCGCCACCTCGCACAGCGAGCGCGCCACGCCGCGGAAGTGCCTGACCGTCGCCGTCGTCCACACCGTGGGCGCGTTCAGCCGCGCGAGGTAGTCCGCGCCGGTGAGCACCGCCGTCGAGGCGGTCTCGTAGAGGTTGAAGAACTCGGGCGTGCCGTCGACGGCAACGAAGCGGCGACCGCGGAGAAACCCGGAAATGGCCACACGCTCGGGCATGTGCTCGTGCCCGTGCCACGCGTAGAACTCGTCGCGACCCTCCGGCGCGATGTCGTGCCAGATCGCCACAGCCCCTCGTCCTGCCAATGCCATCGACCCCTCCCATGCGTTGCGATTGACTTTACCCGGGCATGAACGAAAATGGAACGCCGTTCCACTTTTGACCGCACCTTCCCCGCGCGATGCCCGGCATCCTGTTCCGCGACGCGATCATTCTCGACGGCACCGGCGCCAGGCCGCTCCGCGGCGACGTGCGGGTCGACGGCGCGCGCATCGCCGCGGTCGGGCCGCGGCTTGATGCCTCCCCGGGCGACGCGGTCATCGCCTGCGCCGGCGCGACGCTGATGCCCGGCCTGATCGAGCCGCACGCGCACCTCTCGTTCCTCGACCAGCGGCATCCCGGCCACTTCTCGACGATACCGGTCGAAGAGCACCTGCTAGCCACGCTCAAGCACGCGAAGCTCTACCTCGACTCCGGCTTCACCTCGTGCTTCTCGGCTGCGGCGACGAAGCCGCGGCTCGACGTCGTGGTGCGCGACGCCATCGCGCGCGGCGATCACCCCGGCCCGCGCCTGCTCGCGGCGAGCGTGCAGCTGACGGTAACCGGCGGCGTGGGCGACCTGAGGCAACTGCACCTCGACCCCGGCGAGGCGATGTACACGCTGCCCTGCGACGGACCGGTGGAGTTCCGCCGCGCCGCCCGCGAGGCGTGCCGCGAAGGCGTCGACGTGCTGAAGATCGTGCCCTCGGGCGACACCTCGACGCCCGCGATCCCTTCGCCGACGACGTTGATGACCGACGACGAGGTTGCCGCCGTCTGCGAGGTGGCGCGCGAACGCGGCAAGCGCGTGGCCGCGCACGCTCGCAGCGCGGCGTCGGTGAAGATGTGCGTGCGCCACGGCGTGGACGTGGTCTACCACGCGACCTGCGCCGACGACGAAGCCCTCGACATGCTCGAAGCGGCAAAGGAGCGCGTGTTCGTCGCGCCGGCGCTATCGGTCACGTGGACGCGCCTGCACGAGTCGGGCCGCTTCGGCCTGCCCTCGTCGCCCGAGCTCACGGCGCGCATCGAGCGCGACCTCGCGATGACCTGCGAGCGGATGATCGAGCTCAAGCGCCGCGGCGTGCGCGTGCTGCCGGGCGGCGACTACGGCTTCGCGTGGAACCCGCACGGCAACAACGCGCGCGACCTCGCGTTCTTCGTCGACCTCCTCGGCTTCACGCCGATGGAGGCGATCGTCGCTGCGACGAAGTTCGGCGGAGAACTGATGGGCCAGCCCGGCGAGCTCGGCGTCGTGCGCGCCGGCGCGCTCGCCGACCTCCTGCTGGTCGACGGCGATCCACTTGCCGACGTGGCGATCCTGCAGGACCGCACGCGCCTTCGCGCCATCATGAAGGACGGCGCGTTTCACAAGGCGCCGGCGCCAGGAAGCTGACGCGATGGACTACGGCATCCGCGGCCGCAAGGCCATCGTCTGCGCTTCGTCGCAGGGACTCGGCAAGGCGTGCGCACGCGCGCTGGCGCTCGAAGGCGTCGACCTCGTGCTCAACGCGCGCGGGAGCGAGGCGCTCGAGGCCACGGCCGAGGAGATCCGCCGCGAAAGCGGCGTGCACGTGAGCGCGGTCGCCGCGGACATCGCCACCCCCGAGGGCCGTGCGGCGGTCCTCGCCGCGTGTCCGGCGCCCGACATCCTCGTCAACAATGCAGGCGGCCCGCCGATCGGCGACTTCCGCGATTGGGACGAGGCGGTGTGGCAGCAGGCGGTGAACGCGAACATGATCACGCCGATCATGCTGATCCGCGCGACGGTGGACGGCATGATCGCGCGGAAGTTCGGCCGCATCGTCAACATCACGTCGCGCTCGGTGAAGGCGCCGCTGCCCGACCTGGGTCTCTCCAACGGCGCGCGCGCGGGGCTGACCGGCTTCGTCGCCGGGCTCGCGCGGCAGGTCGCGAAGCACAACGTGACGATCAACAACCTGCTGCCCGGCCCATTCGAGACTGCGCGCACCGTCGACGGCCTGCGCAAGCGCTCGGCGAAGGCTGGTCAGGATTTCGAGGCGTTCACTGCCGCGCGGCGCGCCGAAGTTCCGGCGGGGCGCTTCGGTGACCCCGAAGAGTTCGGCCGCGCGTGCGTCTTCCTGTGCAGCGCGCACTCCGGCTTCATCGTCGGGCACAACCTGCTGATCGACGGCGGGGCCGTCAACGCGACGCTGTAGCGGCCCCTCAGCGGCCCGCGAAGCGCGGCTTGCGCTTCTCGAGGAACGCGCTCATTCCCTCGAGCCGGTCGTCGGTGCCGAAAGCCAGGCCGAACACGTCGGCCTCGAAGGCATTGGCATTGGCGAGGTCCATGTCCTGCCCGCGCTGGATGAGGTGTTTTGCGAGCTTGACCGCAACCGGCGCCTTCTGCGCGATCATGCCCGCGAGCTCGAGGCCCTTTGCCATCAACTGGTCGGGAGCGACCACGTGGTTGGCGAGCCCGATGCGCAGCGCCTCGTCCGCCTTCACCTGCCGGCCCGTGGCGCAGAGCTCGACCGCCATGCCCTTGCCGACCTGCCGCGTCAGCCGTTGCGTCCCGCCAAAGCCAGGCACGATGCCGAGTCCCACCTCGGGCTGACCGAACACCGCCTTCTCGGAGGCGACGATGAAGTCGCAGGCGAGCGCCAGCTCGCAGCCGCCGCCGAGTGCGTAGCCGTTGACCAGTGCAATCGCGGGGAACGGCGCCATCTCGATCGTGCGCATCAGCGCGTGGCCCTGGACGGCGAACTCGCGGCCCTCCAGCGCCGACATCGCCTTCATCGCGGCGATGTCCGCCCCCGCGACGAAGGCCTTGTCACCGGCGCCCGTGACGAGCAACACGCGCACCGCGCTGTCGCCCGCGGCGTCGGCCACCGCCTGCAGCAGTTCGCGCACGACCTCGGGTGCGAGCGCGTTGAGCGCCTTGGGGCGGTTGACCGTGACCAGGCGCACGCCCGGAACGGGATTGTCGATGAGCAGCGTTTCGAAGGCCATCGCCGCCCCTATTTGCCGTAGGTGTAGAAGCCGCGGCCGCTCTTGCGGCCGAGCCAGCCCGCCGCGACCATTTCCTTGAGCAGCGGCGCCGGCCGGTACTTGTCGTCGCCGAAGTCCGCGTGGAACACGTTCATCACCGCGAGCAGCACGTCGAGCCCCACCATGTCGGTGAGCGCGAGCGGCCCGATCGGGTGGTTGCAGCCGAGCTTCATGCCCTCGTCGATCTCCTGCGCCGAGGCGGCGCCCTCCGCGTACAGGAAGATCGCCTCGTTCAGCATCGGGCACAGCAGGCGGTTGACGACAAACCCGGGGCTGTTCTTCACCACGATCGGCGTCTTCCCCAGCGCTTTCGCGAGGGCACGGGTGCGCTCCACGGTCGCGTCCGAAGTCTGCAGGCCGCGGATCAGCTCGACCAGTGCCATCATCGGCACCGGGTTGAAGAAGTGCATGCCGATGAAGCGCTCGGGGCGCTTCGTCGTCGCGGCGAGCTGGGTGATGGAGATCGACGAGGTGTTGGTGGCCAGCAGCGCGTCAGGCTTGGCGACGCCGTCGGCCTTGCGCAGGATGTCGAACTTGATCGCGGGGTTCTCGGTCGCGGCTTCGATGACGCAGTCGACGCCGGAAAGTGCCGCGTAGTCGGTCGTCGTCGTCACCCGCGCGAGAGCCGCGTCGCGGTCGGCCGCCGCGAGCTTGTCCTTCTTCACCAGCCGTTCGAGGCTGCCGGCGATCGCTGCGACCCCCTTCTGCAGCTGCGCATCGCCGACGTCGATCATCACGGCCTTGATGCCGGAGACCGCGCAGGCTTGCGCGATGCCGTTGCCCATCGTGCCGGCGCCGATGACGCCGACGGTGCTGATCGTGCCCATGACGAGACCGCCCTCGGATCGAACAGGAAGAACTCTGGATTATGCCCGCGCGAAGGGAGCGCGGCCGGCCTGCATTTCCGGCAACGCGCACCGAAACCTTGTGCGCGGTCAACGATCCCGCATGCAGCCTTCCGGCCGTGCCGCGCCGATTCCATAGTATAAATAGGGAAAGGTCGCGCCTACAGCGGCCACGGGCAAGGAGGAGGCGATGCTCGTTCGTACACGCATGTCGTGTCCGGCGGTGACGATCCGCGAGGACGCGGACTTCCAGCAGGCGCTGCGGCTGATGCAGCAGAAGCGCCTGCGCCGCCTGCCCGTTCTCGACGGCGGGGACCGCCTCGTGGGCATCGTCGTCGAGCGCGACCTGCTGATCGCGGCGACGCGGTTCGTCGGCTCGCACGTCGAGCTCGACGACTTCATGACTCGCGACGTGGTGACCGGCACGCCGGACATGACGCTCACCGAAGCCGCGAGGACGATGCTCGAGCGGCGCATCAGCGGCCTGCCGGTGATGGAGGAGGGGCGGCTCGTCGGCATCATCACCGAGAGCGACATCTTCAGGCGCTTCGTCGAGCTCAACACGGACCGGCAGGCACCGGCACCCGTCGCGTAGGCCGCTGCGCTCGACCAGCGTCGGTCGCAGCGCCGGTCGGTCGGCCGGACTCGCCGCTCAGCCCAATTCGCGCTTGAGGAACGCCACCGTCCGCGACCACGCGAGCTCCGCGGCCGCCTTGTCGTAGCGCGCCCCCGCGGTGTCGTTGTGGAACGCGTGCTGCGCGCCGTCGTAGACGTGCTGCTCGTAGCGCGCGCCCGCGGCCTTGAGCGCCGCCTCGTAGCCGGCCATGCCGGCGTTGATGCCCGGGTCGTTGCCCGCGTAGTGCAGCAGCATCGCCGCCTTGATGCGCGGCACGTCCGCGACGTTCGGTGCCCGGCCGTAGAACACCACGCCTGCCGCCAGATTCGGCGCGCCGACCGCGAGATCGTTGATCACGCCACCGCCGAAGCAGAAGCCCATTGCGGCGACCTTGCCGTTGCTGTCCGGCCGCGCGGCGAGGAGCGCGATGGCCGGCGCGACGTCCTGCCAGGCCTTCGCGCGATCGACCTTCGCGGCAAACAGCTCGCGCCCCTTGTCCTCGTCGGCGGGCGTGCCACCGTGGGGTGCAAGCAGGTCGACGGCGAGCGCGTTGAAGCCGGCGAGCGCGACGCGCCGCGCGACGTCCTCGATGTGCGGCGTGAGGCCGCGGTTCTCGTGGACGATGACCACGCCGCCGCGCTTGCCCGGCCCCGCCTTCGGCACGACGAGGTATCCGCTCATCGTCCCGCTTGGCGCCGGGTAGGTGACACGCGATGCCGCGAGGCGCGGGTCGTCGGCCGGCACGGCCGCGTGCGCGTAGTTGCTGTCGAGCAGCGGCAGGATCGCCGCGGCAGCGGCGGCGCTGCCGGCCAGCGCGGTCAGTCGCTCGAGGAAGACGCGGCGCGGCAGCGGGGCGTGGGTGTACTCGTCGAACAGGCGGAGGATGCGGTCGTCCACGGGCGCGGGCATGGGAACTCTCTCGGTGGGCTGAACGGCGCGGATTTTCGCACGCGAGGCGGGACTGCGCGCGCGCCCGCTGGTCTACACTCGCCGGCAAGGACGCCTTCCTTCCCATGCTCGAATCGATCCGCCGCTACTTCGACCGCCAGCTTGCCCTTCCTCGCTCCGGCGCGGACGAGGAGCGGCGGCTGCAGCTCGCCACCGCAGCGCTCCTGGTCGAAGTGATGCGCCTCGACGGCGCGGACCTCGGCGAGCGCGCCGCCTTGCTCAAGGCCGTCGCCGACAAGTTCGCTCTCGCCGACGCCGAGGCCGCGGAGATCGTCGCGCTGGCCGAGGACGAGGTGCGCGAAGCGGTCGGCTACTACCAGTTCACGTCGCTGATCAACCGGCACTTCAACGTCACGCAGAAGGAGCGCGTGGTCGAGCTGCTCTGGCGCGTGGCGTGGGCCGACGCGACCGTCTCCGCGCACGAGCACCACGTCATCCGCAAGATCGCCGACCTGCTCCACCTGCCCCACGCCGCGTACGTCGCCGCGAAGCAGCGCGCCCGCGAGTAGGGTCAGACCCTCCTTGCCCAACGAATTGGTGCCGTCTGCCATGCCGCTGCGGGCAAGGAGGGTCTGACCCTGCGTACTGGCGCCGCCGGCCGTGTCGCTGCGGGAAAGTAGGGTCTGACCCTGACTACTGCAGCGATGGGCGGCGGAGGAAGTCCTCGCGGTTGCCCGAGCGCACGACGACCTCGACCGCCGCGCCGCCGCGATTGAGCAGCAGCGGGACGCGGGCGCCGGCCTCGCCCTGCGACCAGACGAGCCGGTAGAAGTCGGCGAGCGCCGCCACGTTGACGCCGCCGGCCGCGACGATCACATCGCCGAGCCGCACGCCGGCCTCGAACGCCGGCCCGTTCCTGACCAGCCCCTGCACGCCGAGCCGGTGCTCGCTCTCGGCGACGTAGAGCCCGAGCCAGGGCCGCGGCGGACGCCGTGCGCGGCCGAAGCGGACCAGGTCACTCTCGATGGGCGAGAGCGCGTCGACCGGCACGAACATGTTGCCGCGCACCTCGGTGTCGCCGGATTGCTCCTGCAGGAACAGCGAGCCCACGCCGACCAGCCGCCCGCCCTCGTCGACCAGCGCGGCGCCGCTCCACTCGGGATGCAAGGGCGTGGTGAACAGCGCGTCGTCGAGCAGGTACTCCCAGTAGCCGGCGAACTCGCGCTTGGCGTAGACCTCGGCGGACAGCGCGTGCGCCGCGCCGCCACGCCCGAGCACGGTGACCGGATCGCCGGGCGCGAGACCGGCAGCGCTGCCGCGCGGCAGCGGCTTCGTCTTCATTCGCTCCAGCGGTTGTACGAGTCCCAGCCCTGTCGCAAAATCGATGGCCAGCGGGTGGCCCGGGACAACCCGCCCGCGGCTGTCGGTCAGCCAGACCGTCTCGGCTTCGGTGACGAGGTAACCAATGGTGAGCAGCAGACCGTCGTCGCGGATCGCGATCGCGCTTCCCACCCGCTCGGTGCCCAGGATGCCGGCGGTGAACGCGTCCTCGGGAATCTCGGCGTGAACGGTCACGATCGCGTCGAGCGCAGCCGCGAGGTCGTACGCGAGGTCTTCGGCCCGTGGCTGCAGCTCGGGCGGAAACGCCCAGCGTTCGGGAGCGGACAAGGACGGCCTGTGCGGTGGCGCGGGCCGCAGCACGGCCCGGATCGTTCGATGGTACGCGATTCGCGTGTCTCGCGCAGCGTGGCCCGGCTCGCCTGCGCCGCGTTCGCGATCGCGCTGTGGGTCCTGCCGGGCAGCAGCGCGGCGCAGCGCCCGCCGAGCGCCGGCGAAGTGCGCGCCTATGCCGGGCTGTTCGCCGCCGCGGCCCGCGGCGAAGCCCCGCGCATCGCGCAGCTCGCCGCGGCCGGCGAACGCGTCGACGCCCGCGACGCCCAGGGACGCACGCCGCTGCACGTGGCCGCGTTTGGCGGCCACGTCGAGGCCATGCGTGCGCTGGTGAAGGCGGGTGCGGATCCCAACGCGCTGGAGGGCGACCGCTACGACATCGCGACCATCGCCGCCGTGGCCAACGACCTGCCCACGCTCGAGGCGGCGCTTGCGCTCGGCTGCAGCGCGCGCAACGTCACCAGCCGCTACGACGGCACCGCGCTGATCGCCGCCGCGCACCTCGGGCACGCGGAAGTCGTGCGGCGGCTCGTCGCGGCGGGCGCGCCGCTCGACCACGTGAACAACCTCGGCTGGACCGCACTGATCGAGTCGATCGTGCTCGGCGACGGCGGCCCGGCGCACCTCGCCACTCTGCAGGCGCTGGTCGCCGCCGGGGCCAACGTCAATCTGCCCGACCGGGCGGGAACCACCCCGCTACAGCTCGCGAAGTCGCGCGGCTACAGCGACATGATCCGCGAGCTTGAACGCGCGGGGGCCAAGTGACGCTTCGCGCTCGCCGCCGCATCCTCGCCGCAATCGTTGCCGCAGGAGTGACAGCGGCTGCCGTGCTCCGCGCGCAGCCGCGCCCGCCGCGCGTCGGCCTGCTGATCGCGGAAACGGTCGCGGGGCAGCGCCAGCGGATCGATGCGCTGCTCGCGGGCCTGACCGAGCTCGGTTACGTCGACGGAACGAGCGTGGCCATCGAGATACGGTCCGCGAACGGGACCTATGACGCGCTTCCCGGCCTGGCGGCCGAGTTCGTGCGGAGCGGCGTCGGGGTAATCGTGGCCTTCGGCATCAAGGCCCTCGTCGCGGCGCGCGGGGCGACTGCAACGCTCCCCATTGTCATTCCTTCGACCTCGAGCGATCCCGTAGCCATGGGGCTCGTCCCGCAACTCGCGCGGCAGGGCAGCAACATCACCGGGTCGCTGGCGATCGGGCCCCAGATCATGGCCAAGCGCCTGGAGCTTCTCAAGGAGGTCTTGCCCCGGCTCGTGCGCGTGGCGGTGCTGGTCAATCCCGCGAACGCCGGATTCGAGCCCATGGCTGCTTCCATGCAGGCGACGGCGGCGACACTGGGCATGGCGATCCAACGCCAGCCCGTCCGCTCGCCCGAGCGACTGCCCGGTGCGTTCGACGCCGTGGCGAAGGCCGGCGCAGGTGCAGTGGTCCTGCAGGAAGACACGATGTTCGCGGTGAACGCGGGCCTGATCGCGAGCCTTGCGCTGCGCCGGCGGCTCGCTTCCGTGGGCAGCGCGGCGTTCGCCGAGGCCGGGGGCCTGTTGGGCTACGGCGCCTCGGACCTCGCGCTGTATCGACGCGGCGCGTACTTCGTCGATCGGATCCTGAAGGGCGCGCGACCCGGCGACCTGCCGATCGAACAGGCCAGTCGCTTCGAGCTCGTGGCGAACGCGAGGACGTCGCGTGATCTCGGGTTGCGGCTCCCCGACGGGATCCTGCTGCGCAGCGATCGTGTGATCGAATGAGCCATGGCGCGCACGAAGCGTTGCGCGCGGCGCGCCGGCGCGGCACTATTGAAGCGTCGGCGCGCCGTCCCGGCGCGCGGCGATTCGTGCCAACCACTTGCGTCCAGGAGAGTTCCGCATGGGCAACCGCGACAAGCAGAAGAAAGAACCGAAGAAGCCCAAGCAGCCGAAGAAGCCGAAGCCCTAGGCAGTCGGTCCGCAAAGGCGCTATGCCGGCGTAGCGCCTTCCTTCGCCTTGCGCCGCGCCTCGTAGTCCTCCCACCACGCTGTCGCATCGCGCTGCGTCCACGCCAGCGGGCTCGCGATGCGATCGAGCGCGTCGATGAACGCCTGCGCCGAGGCGGGGCGGCGTACGCGGTCCTTCTCCAGGCAAGCGGCGATCAGCGCGTCGAGCGCCTCGGGCACCGTCGGCACCGACGCACCGACGCGCGGAGCCGGCTTGTGCAGCACCTGCTGGCCGATGTCGGTGCTGTCGTCGCTGTCGAAGACGTGCCTGCCGGTGAGGAGGTAGTACCCGACGGCGCCGACCGAGTAGAGATCCGAGCGCGCGTCGACGTCGGCGGGATCGCGGATGCGCTCGGGCGACATGTAGCGCGGCGTGCCGAGGATGCGCAGCTGCTTGGTCACGTCGCGCGTCTGCTCGTTCTCGATGTCCTTCACCAGCCCGAAGTCGAGCAGCTTGA
>Ga0209254_10002256_pt1 | contig 17477 bp, 8 predicted proteins | sample FrelakmetDIP11DI_FD_187148 | JGI IMG/M metagenome (GOLD analysis project Ga0209254, IMG submission 187148) | Freshwater lake sediment microbial communities from the University of Notre Dame, USA, for methane emissions studies - DIP11 DI (SPAdes)... | ecosystem: Environmental > Aquatic >... | reverse complement strand
GCGGCCGAACATTACGAACATCCGTGTCAACTACCGCCGCGGGATGGAGAAGCTGACGTCGTACCTCTACAGCCTCGGCCATCGTCGCGTGGGGTTCGCGGGGCACCATGCCACCCTCGGCCCGATCAACGAGCGCCTCAAGGTACTGCTGGACGCCGCGACGCACTACACGGGTCTCCACGTCGAAACCGCCGCTGATGCGGACACGCTGGAGGGCGGCCGCCGGGCCGCACGCGCGCTGCTCGCCGGCCATCCGCGGCCCACGGCCATCGTCTGCGTCAACGACCTGATGGCGGTCGGGGCGTTGCGGGAACTGCGGGAGCGGGGCCTTCGGGTGCCGGAGGATGTCTCCGTCACGGGCTTCGACAACGTCACCCTGGCGCAGTACTGCTACCCGGCCCTGACAACCGTGCACATCCCGCGGGATCAGATCGGGCGGACCATCTGCGAATGCCTGATGAATCGGGAGAGTCCGATGCGCGAACGGGAATTCGTCGTCGATCCCGACATCGTCCTGCGGGACTCGACCGGCCCTGCCGCAACCTAGCGCCAGAACATGGTGCAACGCCGACGCGGCCTCAGGTCCCGTCGTCCGGTCGCGGGACCCGCTTCGTCGTCAGCAGCAGCGAATCGAAATCCGCGTGGCCCCCCGGCACATGGCCCCTCGCAGCACGGGAAAAGGGCGAGCACCACACGGCTTCAGTGGCATGAGGACCGGCCATCATCGGACAGGGCTCGCCGATGCCCGCGTAGTGCCTTCCGTCGTCGCTGTAGAAGAAGCCAACGTCGTGCCTGACGAAATCGCACTCTGCCCGGAGCCACACGTGCCGGTCGCCGAGCGTGATCCGAACCGTGCGGCCGCCTCGCTCGACGTGCCGGATCAGGGAGAGGCCGTCGCTGCCCCGCGAAACGCCCAGCCACGCGAAGGGACTTGGAGCCGGTGCGGCGACGACGCTGATGAGCGCCAGGCCCGCGATGTCCCCGGACCGGAGACCTTCGGCGTTCAGCCTCACCGTGGCGGTGGAAGAAGGAGCAACCGCGTACAGGCCGCCGCTGGGCAGGATATGCCAGACATCCGCTCCAGGCATCGCACGGAGACGAGTCAGTCCAAACGACTTCCGCATCGTCACGTCACCTTCCAGCCGCGCGCCGCGCAGGGCCGCATCAGGAGGAGCCAGCCCGCCAATACTACACGAAATGTAAGCGATTAACGCAACGGGCGACTCATTGATTAGTCATGCAAGCCGGATACTTGACGGAGATGATGCAAGCGCATACACTCGCCGACGACGCGGACCTCTGGCGCCGCTGGAAGGGAGACCCTGTGATCAAGACGGTACTCTTGGCGGCCGTGGCGTGCGCGTGCATGTGCGGGCGTGCCTGGGCCCAGCCCCCGGCCGACTGCACGCCGAACGCACTCAATATCCCGAACGCCCCGTACCCCTGCATCCATCCCGACAACCGGGTCACGTTCCGCGTCGTCGCCCCGGATGCCCAGAAGGTGACGGTACGGCTGGGTCCTGGCTTCGACATGAGCAAGGCCCCGGACGGCTTCTGGTACGTCACGACCACGCCGCAGGTGGTGGGCTTCCACTACTACACGCTCTCGATCGACGGCGCCGTCGTGGCCGACCCCGCGACCCGGACATTCTTCGGGTCCGGTTTCTACAACAGCGCGATCGAAGTACCGGATCCCGATGGGGACTACTACGCGCTCAAGAGCGTGCCGCGGGGGGAGATTCGCCAGCGCTGGTACTACTCGACGGTGACGTCGCAGTGGCGCCGTGCGTTCGTCTATACTCCGCCGGACTACGACACCAATACCAAGGCGAAGTACCCCGTGCTCTACTTGCTGCACGGCTGGGGAGAAAACGAGCAGGGCTGGCATGTCCAGGGGCACGTCGACGTGATCATGGACAATCTGATCGCGGAGAAGAAGGCCAGGCCCATGATCATCGTGATGGACAACCTCAATGCCGTGAAGCCCGGCGAGAGCGCCGCGCTGTATGGCGCCCGCGGCGCGCTCACGCAGGCGGTGCCCGAACCGCCGCCGGCCCCAGGGGCCCCTGCCGCTGGACGAGGGGCCGCCGCCGGCCGTGGCGGCATGCGCCCGCTGGGCCCGGCGTTTACCGAGATGATGCTGACTGACCTCATCCCGATGATCGAGCGCACATTCAGAGTGGCTCCTGGCCGCGAGAACCGGGCAATGGCAGGGCTCTCCATGGGCGGCATGCAGACGTTCACGACCGCCCTCGCGAACCTCGACAAGTTCGCGTACGTCGGCGGGTTCAGCGGCAGCAGCGGCGGCCGCGGCGGGTTCGATCCGAAGACGTCCAATGGCGGTGTCTTCGCCGATCCCGCAGCGTTCAACAAGCAGGTCAAGGTGCTCTTCCTGGGGACCGGCTCCATGGAGGGTCCGGGCACGAAGACGTTCAGCGAACAACTCACGCAGGCAGGCATCACGAACGTGTATTTCGAGTCGCCCGGCACGGCCCACGAGTGGCTGACCTGGCGGCGGTCCTTCAAGGACTTCGCTCCGCGCCTGTTCCGCTGAGCGGTTGCCATTTACGGGGAGTTCGACGAATTGCCGCCAATCGCGAGCCGATTCGTGCGCCTGGCGCTGACCCTGGCTGCGCTGATCCTGGCGGCCGCGTCCGCGTGGCAGGTCGAGGCCGCCGCCCCCCCGCCCGGCTTCACCTTGACCTACGACCAGCCCGCCACACGCTGGACGGAAGCGCTGCCGATTGGCAACGGGCGCATGGGCGCAATGGTGTTCGGCGGGACGGAACATGAGCGCCTGCAGGTCAACGAGGATACGCTGTGGGGCGGCCGGCCGCACGACTACACCAATACCGACGCGTTCTCCCGCCTCGACGAGATCCGCCGGCTGATCTTCGCAGGAAACGTCGCCGAGGCCGAGAAGCTCGCCGACGGCGTCATGGGCCGCCCGAAGCTGCTCATGCCTTACCAGCCGTTCTGCGACGTGCGGATGCACTTCCCCGGCCATGGCCAGGCAACCGCCTACCGGCGCGAGCTTCGTCTCGACGACGCGACAGTCGAGACGAGGTATACAGTCGGCGCCACCGAGTTCCGGCGCGAGGTCTTCGCATCGTTTCCGGCCCAGGTGCTGGTCGTCCGGCTGACGGCCACACGGCCCGGACAGCTGACGTTCAGTGTCGGGATCGATTCTCCGCAGCAGGGGACACGCGTCGAGAGCACGGCTCCCGGTACGCTGCAGCTGACCGGCCAGATCCAGCCCCGCCAGAATCCCGCTCGGTCATGGACGGGCTCCTGGGATGAGCCCGGCGTGCGATTCGCGGCCGTGCTGCGGGTGCTGACCGAGGGCGGCTCCGTGCAGAGGGACGGGAGCACGCTGGCCATCTCCGGCGCCGACGCGGTGACCATGGTCTTCAGCGGCGCGACGAGCTTCCGGACGTTTCGCGACATCGACGGTGACGCGCTCGCGCGCGCGGGAGAGAACCTGAGCCGGGCGTCGGCACAACCCTACAGTCGGTTGCGACAGGCGCACGTCGATGATTTCGGCAGGCTGTTCTCGCGCGTGCAATTGCGGCTTGGCGAAGACCGTTCAACCGAGACCACGGACCGCCGCATCAAGCGCTTCGCCGAGACCGAAGACCCCAGCCTGCTCGCGCTGTACCACGCGTTCGGCCGCTACGTGCTCATCTCGTCATCCCGGAGTGGCGGCCAGCCCGTCAACCTCCAGGGGATCTGGAACGAGGAACTCTCTCCCGCCTGGGGCAGCAAGTGGACGACGAACATCAACCTGCAGATGAACTACTGGCCGGCCGACGCCGGTGATCTGTGGGAGACGCAGGAGCCGCTGTGGCAACTGATCCGCGACCTGCGCGAGACCGGCGCCGAGACCGCGAGGGCCCACTACGGCGCCAGGGGCTGGGTGCTCCACCACAACACCGATCTCTGGCGGGCGGCGGCACCGGTCGACGGCGCCTGGGGGCTCTGGCCCATGGGTCAGGCCTGGCTGGCCAACCAGATGTGGGATCACTACGAGTTCAGCGCGGATCGCGAGTTCCTGCGCCGTGATGCCTACCCGGCGATGAAGGAGGCGGCGCAGTTCGTCCTCGGAACGCTGGTGGCGGCGCCGGACGGCACGCGCTTCGCCGGCCGCCCGGTGACGAATCCCTCGACGTCACCCGAAAACCAGTACGTCCTCAACGGTGTGCGGGCGCATCTCACGTACGCCGCCACGATGGACATCGCACTCGTGCGGGAGCTCTTCGAGAACTGCGCGCGGGCGGCGGAGGAACTGGGGGTGGATGTCGGATTTCGCGCCGAGCTGCGGCGAACGGCCGAGCGCCTGCCGCCGCTGCAGATTGGCGCGCGCGGCCAACTGCAGGAGTGGATTGAGGACTATCCCGAGGCGGAACCGGCGCACCGGCACGTGTCGCACCTGTACGGCCTTTTTCCCGGGCACGGCATCAGCGTCGAGGCGACCCCTGAGCTGGCGGCCGCGGCCCGGAAGTCCCTCGAGTTGCGCGGCGATGGCGGGACCGGCTGGGCAGCGGCGTGGAAGGTCGCGCTCTGGGCGCGACTCAGGGACGCCGGGCACGCGTACGACAACGTGAAGTTCCTGATGACCAGGAGCACGCTGCCCAACATGTTCGACCTGCATCCGCCGTTCCAGATTGACGGCAATCTGGGCGCGACGGCCGGGATGACGGAGATGCTGATCCAGAGCACGCCGACCAGCATCCGCGTACTGCCTGCGCTGCCGCCACGGTGGGTGGCCGGCAGTCTGACGGGCGTTCGCGTAAGGGGCGGCGCGCAGGTCGACATCGCGTGGAAGGACGGCCGGCTCACGGAACTGCGGCTTCGATCCGGCCAGGAAAAGACCTACACCGTGGCCTATGGCGAGCGGACGGCGACGGTCCGCGTCGGAGCGGGCACGCCGGTCGCCCTGGATGGCACACTGGGCAGGCTCAACCGTTGAACGGGCGGCGGCGGAGTCCATGTCAGCGTCGATCCCCTGTCGATCGGAGCACAGACATGCGCAATTGCAGCAGATGGTTCCTCGTGCCGACGTTGGTCTTCGTGCTGGCCGGGACGGCCGCCGCTCAACCCGTGGCGGTGTCCATTGACGCGACGAAGGTGGCTGCCCCAATCTCGAAATGGGTCTTCGGCGGCTTCATGGAGCCGGCCACGACGTTTGTGTGGGCCGAGATGCTCGCCGACCGGAAGTTCTTCGCCGAGGTGTCTTCGAAGCCGCCCGCCGTCCAGACGGGCGGGTTCGGCCGGAGAGGACCGCAGCGGCGATGGGTGCCCGTCGGCCCCGACGAGTTCGTGACCATGGACCGGACCGGCGCCTATGTGGGCGAGTGGAGTCCGCGGGTCCGGCTCGAGGGAACCACCCCTCACGGGATCAGCCAGTCGGGGCTCACGCTGCGCGCGGGCCGTGCCTACACGGGACGGGTGGCGCTCGCGGGCACTCCCGGGGCGGCCGTGAGCATCAGCTTGATCTGGGGACCGAATCCCGGCGACCGTCAAACCGTCGTCGCCCGCACGCTGACGGGCCAGTACGCGAAAGTCCCGCTGGCATTCACCGCCAGGGCCGACACCAGTGACGGCCGTCTCGAGATCGCGGGGACCGGCACCGGCACGTTTCGAATTGGGGTCGTGTCCCTGATGCCGGCCGACAACGTCTCGGGGTTCAAGGCCGCGACCATCAAGCACCTCAAGGACCTGGGCATCGAGATCGCGCGCTGGCCCGGCGGGAACTTCGTCTCCGCCTACGACTGGCGCGACGGCATCGGCGATCGCGATAGGCGACCGCCGCGGCGGGAACTGGCGTGGAACGGGATGGAGTCGAACGACATGGGGGTCGACGACTTCGTGGCGTTCTGCCGGCTCATCGGCGCGGAGCCCTACCTCGCGGTGAACTCAGGGCTCGGCGACGCGCACTCGGCGGCGGAAGAGGTCGAATACGTGAACGGTCCCGCCACGAGCCGCCTGGGCGGGCAGCGCGCGGCCAACGGGCATCCCGCGCCGTACGGCGTGAGGATCTGGGGCGTCGGCAACGAAATGTACGGTCCCTGGCAGTGGGGCCACATGTCCATCAGGCAGTACGCCGAGAAGCACAACCTGATGGTGAGGGCCATGCGAAAGGTCGACCCCTCCATCAAGGTGATTGCCTCCGGCGCCACGCCCGAGGAAGCGTCGTGGTGCTATATCGAGAACCGGCAGTTCAACACGTTCGAAGGGCGCGAGAAAGTGAGCGAGCCCCTTCCCTTCGCCTTCGGTTCGAGCCAGGACTGGACCGGGGCGCTGCTGAAGAGCTCTGCCGACTACATCGATTACCTCGGCGAGCACTTCTACGGCTACCCGAACCTCGTCATCGATCTCGCCAAAGAGGCCTTCGTCGAATCCGACGAGCCGCTCGCGCTCAAAGTGCGGCGGCTGGCCAATCGCGTGCAGTTCAAGTTCGAGGCCTGGGATGAATACCTGAAGAGGATGCCCTCTCTGAAGGGCAAGGACATCAAGTTCGCCTTCGACGAGTGGTCTCCCAGGAACCGGTCGCTGGGGACCGGACCGGCGCCCGCCAGCAACCCGATGTTGAACCCCCTGACCAATGCCCTCGTCTACCACGAGTTTTTCCGCCACTCCGACATGGTGGGTCTGGGCGTGGCCACGGGCGGCATGGGCGCCGTGGCGAGCGATGCGTCCGGGGATGCGATCGGGCTCCGGATGGAGGGGCAGGTCATGAAGCTGTTGCACGACCGCTTCGCGGGCGCGCTGCCGGTGGCCGTCGCGGGCAACTCGCCCCAACTTCCGGCCAAAGGTGTGGTCGCCATCGACAACTCCGCCCGGCCGTCGGGGAGCCCGACCTACCCGCTCGATGTCTTCGCGGCGCTCGGCGCGGATCGCAAGACGCTGTCCATATCGGTGATCAATCCAACCGAAACCGCTCAGGAGTGCGTGCTGACTCTGACCGGCGTCCGGGCCAGCGGCCCGGCCACTGTCTCACAGCTCACCGCGCCTCCCGGGCCGCCGCCCGCGCCGCCCGCGCCGGGGATGGGCCGGTTCGTCGGGCCGCCGGCAACCGTGGCGACGACTACGCTGCCGCAGGCACCGGGCAGGATCACCGTGCCTCCGGCCAGCATGACCGTCTATCTATTCGAAGTGAGGTAGGCTGACAGCCCCTCTTCGTAAGTTTGGAGATGTGCCGATGACCTCTCGATCCTCCGTCACATACCTTCGCGCCACTCGAGTCCAGTTCGCGCCGGTCGGACTGGCGCGTTTCGTCGTTGCGCTCGCGCTGGCGGCCATCCTGGCGCCCGCACCGGCCGCCGCCCAGATCGACGTCGTCATCGACGCGTCGAAGACCGGCCCGAAGATCGAGCGCCACCTCTTCGGCCAGTTCGCCGAGCACCTCGGCAAGGGCATCTACGAGGGCGTCTGGGTGGGGACCGGCTCACCCATCCCGAACACCCGCGGCATCCGCAACGACGTCGTGGAGGCGCTCAAGGCGATCAAGGTCCCGAACGTGCGCTGGCCGGGCGGGTGTTTTGCCGACGAGTACCACTGGCGCAAGGGCATCGGGCGCGATCGCTCCGTCACCCTGAATCCGAACTGGGGCGGCGTCACCGAAGACAACACGTTCGGCACCCACGAGTTCATGGACTTCCTCGGCCAGATCGGGAGCGAGGCGTTCCTCTCCGTCAACCTCGGGACCGGCACTCCGCAGGAAGCGGCCGAGTGGCTGGAGTACATGACCGCCTCGCCGGAGACCACGCTCGGGAAGGAGCGCGCGGCCAACGGGCGCAACGAGCCCTACAAAGTCGCGTTCCTCGGCATCGGCAACGAGAGCTGGGACTGCGGCGGGAACATGTCGCCCGAGTACTACCTGAGCCAGATGAAGATCTACAGCCGCTTCGTCCGGAACTTCAATCCCGCCCAGCAGGACGCGCAGCAGATGCTGAGAATCGCCGTGGGTCCCGGCGGGAGCGGGCCCCGGTGGACCGAGTGGACCGAGACCATCATGAAGGCCTGGCAGCGCCACACATGGAGCTGGGACATCGAAGGCCTCTCGCTGCACAACTACACCGTCGTCGACTGGAACGCCAAGCACAAGTCCGTCGGGTTCGGTGAGGCCGAGTACAGTCAGATTCTGAAGACCACGCTGGAGATGGATCGCATCATCAACGAGCACTCGGCCATCATGGACAAGTACGACCCCGGCAAGAAGGTTGCGCTGGTGGTGGACGAATGGGGCGCCTGGTACGCCCCGCTGCCGGCCAGCAATCCGGGGTTCCTGGTGCAGCAGAACAGCCTGCGCGACGCCGTGCTCGCGGCCCTCAACCTGAATATCTTCGCGCGGCACGCCGACCGTGTGCGCATGGCCAACATCGCCCAGATGGTCAACGTGCTGCAGGCGATGATCCTCACCGACAAGGAGAAGATGGTCCTGACGCCGACGTACCACGTGTTCAAGATGTACGTGCCCTTCCAGGACGCGACGTTCGTGCCGGTGACCTTCGACGCGGGCACGTACACCAGCGGCAACGTGACGCTGCCGCGCGTGGACGCCATTGCCGCGAAGGACGCGGCCGGCACGCTGTGGATCGCGCTCACCAACATCGATCCCAACCGCCCCGCCGACGTCGCCGTGCGCCTCGCCGGGACCGGCGCGGTCGCGGCAGCCGGTGAAACGCTCACGGCCGCGGCCGTCGACGCCGTCAACACGTTCGAGGCGCCACGGGCCGTCGCGCCGAAGCCGATCTCGGCGAAGGTGCAGGGCGATCGGCTCGCCCTGACGCTCGCGCCGAAATCGGTGACCGTCATCTCCGTCCGATGAGGACGGCCAGCCGCATGGAGACATGGACTGGAAGTGGTTTCAAAACCCGTTCTCGCGGCGTCCATGGGGGCCGCCGTACGCAGGTTTTGAAACCGCCCCTACTTCTTTAGCAGCTCCTGCGCGGCGTTCGCCAGGAAGAGGTACTGGGACGCGCCGCCAACCGTGCCCTCGTTCTCGCCCCAGAGGAACGGCCAGTCGTCCATATTCTCGGGGTAGTCGGGCTTCAGGATGAGCACGCCGGGGACAACGACGCCCGGGATGAACGAGAAGTCGGCCCGGTTGTTGCCGTAGGCGAGCGTCTTCGAACGGGTCCCGACCGTCGCCACCAGCGACGTGTTCGACGCCGGGTGCGTCCCGAACAGGAAGTTCATCCCGCGGAGGACCGTCTCCCGATCGAACAGATCCGGGTACACCTTCGAGAGGTGGTAGTTGGTGGTTGCCCAACCCATCACGCCGCCGCTGCCCGCCCAGCCGCCGGTGGCAATCGGCACACCGTAGGGATTGGCCTTCGACAGGGCGTCTACCTCGGCCTTGTACTTCACGACGTACGGGCGGAGCTTCTCGACGGCTCCCGGTCCGAGATACGGCAGCGCCCGAACCGCCGTGACGAGGCTGCGCCCTCCCGGCGCGTCGAGCGCCGGCCAGATCAGCTCGTTGAACCGGTCGATGTACTGCTGCTCCTTCGTCGTGTGCATCAGCTGATAGACCGCCCCCAGCTCCGCACCCCCGCCGAACCTGGCGCCACCACCCGGGGCCCCCGCCGGCGGCGGCGTGGCCGGCCGCTGGCGCTCTTCGGCGTACGCCTTCTTCGCGAGCGCGAGCGACTCGTCCGCCAGCGCGTCGTTGAAGCCCCGCAGCGCCCGGCTGGCTGCCGCGAGCGACCCGATGCCCGCGTAGTTCGAGAAGGGCGAGCGCGGCGTGAAGACCCACCGATCGTCAGGTGTGCCGCTGCGGTTGCCCTCCACCTGGTATGGCTTCAGTGAAGGGTCGTAGATCAGGTTGTCGGTCTGCGTGGCCGCGTCGCCGAGATGGTGGTACCGGTGGAGGTGCGAGTCGACGATGCCCTGGGCCAGGAAGCCAATCGTCCGGTACTGCGCCGCCACGGCGAGCGCGCCGTGCTCGATCTGCTGCAGGAGATCCGGCTTGCCATCCGGGCGATGAATGTCGACGAAGCGGGTGGCCTGATCGATGTGCGTCTCGTCGCGCTGCGGCTTGAAGGTCTCCCAGGTGTCGACGAGGCTGACGATCGTGCTGGCGTGGGAGCCGCCCTGGATGTCGAAGTCGCCCGCGTCGAACCAGCCGCCGACGGCCAGCCCCGGGATCCGCTCGAGGGGCTTGTACTTCGTCTCCGTCGAGGGCCCCATCCGGTAGCCGTCAAAGTGCTGGAAGTTCAGCGGCGCCTGCAGCGCGTCGTCCATGTGCGGCAGGCCGTGCCACACGCGGTACGCTTCGTTGACCATCATGTGGTCCATCTGCACCGGAAACCAGACGTCGGCCGTCGGGTGCCAGATCGTGTCGTACACGTTCGGGCCGATCGGGAACGTCTCGGTCTTCTGCTTCCCGTACTGGATGTAGTACAGCCCGGGACGGTCCACGGCGCTGAAATCCGCTGTGACGTACTTGTATCTGAGGTACGGGCCCCAGGGCTGGACCTTCGCCTTCACGCGCTCGACCGGCGTGCCGTCGGCGGTCACCTCGAAGAGCGACGCGGTGTCGAGGGCGGCGTCGTTCGCGTCCAGTTCGATGACCGCCACTTTCTTCTGCGACGGGTGGTACCCGGCCTGCGAGAAGCCGACGACCGGGGTCCGCGTCCAGTTCGGGATGACGTTGGGGCGGACCACCCATTCCGCCACCTTTCCCGTTGCGTTCGCCTGCAGCACTGATCGGACGATGAACCAGCCGTTCTGGGCGAGATTGCGCCCGTCGAGCAGCTGAAGTTCGCCGGACGCGGCCTCGATGGTGACACGGCGCTCGGGATCTTCGGGAGCGAGCACGAACGTCCTGCCCACGGCGACGGGCCCGACCTCCACGTATTCGTTCCGGCCCCGATCGTCGAACGTCGAGTAGCCCTCGAACTGCGGGATCTTCGTGTCGGCGGGCTTCGCGGCCGTCGGCCCCGTGGGATAGCGCGGGAAGATCCCGGGCTGGCCGTCCGCGAGGAACGTGTGCTCGAAGAATTTGGAGGGCAGGAACTCGAGGTTGAGCCCCGCCCGTCCCGCGAGCTTCGCGGGGACCGGCTTGTCGACATGAACGGCGACGCGGAATCCGTTGCCTTCGGGCGTGACGACCAGCCTGGAGTCGAAGTCGTACGCCTCGTACCGCAGCACGACCGTGATCGTGCTTGTGGCTTTGTCCACCCTCCTGTCGATCACCTTGGGGATCAGATCCCACTGCTCAGGCGTGGGCGACAGGCGGACCGCCCCGCCGGTCGCCATCCGGACCCCGTGCTGGATGATCTCGATGCCGGCAGTCTTCTCGTCGAAGAACATGCCGTTGTACTGGTTGGTGAAGACGAGGACGTTGAGACCGCGCGTCTCGAAGTACTCGCGGTCGTTGAGCCGCAATCCGGCTTGCTGGGCCTGCGGTGCCTGCGGCTGCTGCCGGGCGACGGTTGCCGTGCCGGTGAGCAGGCAGGTGAAGGCCAGGACCAGCGCGATGCGTACGACCGCAGGGGTCTTCCGTTTACGGGTGTCTAGGGCGGTCATCGGATTCTCCATTCGGGACGGGGCGAGGATCGGCGCGGCCATTCTACTACGCAATGTAAGCGCTTGGACCGGATACGGCTCGAATGGGAATCTCATCCGCACGCCTGCATTGACAGCCGTCGATGCAAGCGCATACACTCGCGCGCCAGAACGGGAGTCGCGATGTCCCACACGGCGCACCGTGCGCCAGCCGGGTTCGGGTCGACTCGAGGCTGGAGGGCGACACTGATGAAATCCGCGCTTTTCGCGCTACTTGCAAGCATGGTCTGCGGCACGGCCCTGGCGCAGCAGGCGAATGTCAATCTGGACCACAACCCGCAGAAGAACACGGAAAACCTTGTTCCGTTCAGCGCACCGCTCAACTCGCCGGACGTGCGCGACGACCGCACGGCGACGTTCCGGCTGAAAGCGCCGGAGGCGCGCACCGTGTCGCTGGCGGGTGTGGCCATCCTGGTGGCGCTCGGCAAGAGCGCGCCAGTGCCCTTCGAGAAGGGCGCCGACGGCGTGTGGTCGCTGACGGTCGGGCCGCTCCCTCCCGACATGTACGTCTACCATCTGGTGGTGGACGGCGTGCAGATGGCCGACCCCAATAATACGGTCGGTGGCGTCACCGCCATGCCGCCCTACAGCCAGTTGGTGATCCACGGGACTGCGCCGGCCTATTACGACGCGCGCAACGTGCCCCACGGCACCGTGTCGCGCCACATCTATCACTCCGGCGTGACACAAGGCGAGCGTGAGCTGTACGTCTACACGCCCCCGGGCTACGACCGGTCGAGGCAGTACCCCGTGCTCTATCTGGTTGGCGGCAGCGGCGACCTGCCCCACAACTGGATCTACGACGGCCGCGTGAACCTGATCATGGACAACCTGCTGGCCGAGGGGAAGGCCGTGCCGATGGTCATCGCCATCCCCAACAACCAGGTCGTCCACCGCAACAATCCGCGGCACGTCGAACTCACGTTCCCGGCCTTCGAGGCTGAACTGCGCCAGCACGTGATTCCACTCGTGGAGAGGCAGTACGGCGTGCAGGCCAGCCCGAGAGGCCGCGCGTTGGCCGGGTTGTCGATGGGCGGCCGGCACACGATGTTCGTCGGGTTCAAGAGCCTCGACCTGTTCGGATCGTTCGGCGTGCTGAGCGCCGGAGACGTGGACAGCGAAAAGTCCATTGCGGGCTTCCTCAACGATTCCGGTGTCAACGGCAAGGTGGACTTCCTCTTCGTGGGACAGGGCACGGAGGAAGCCAAGGGACGCATGGGAGAGCGCGCGGTAGCCCTGCGCGACGCGCTGACCCGGCATCAGATCGACCACGAGTACTATGTCGGCGGTCATGGCGGCCACGACTGGGCGACCTGGCGCCATCTCGTCTACGAACGGTTCCTGCCCGGCCTCTGGCGGACCACGAGCGCGCCCGCCGCCGCGAACGACTTCAAGCCGTCATCGTCGAACCAGCCCGGCAAGGCGTATCCGCAGGTCAATTCCGAGGGCCGGGTCCGCGCCCGCCTGGTTGCGCCGGACGCGAAGAGCGTCCTGCTGGACATCGGCGGCGTGAAATACCCGATGACCAAGGGCGAGGACGGCGCCTGGATCGGCGACTCGGCGCCCCAGGACGAAGGGTTCCACTACTACCAGCTCGTCGTCGACAGCGCCCAGGTCCCGGACCCCGGCAGCCTCTACTATTACGGCGCGAGCCGCTGGGGCAGCGGCGTGGAGGTTCCCGCAAAGGACCAGGAGTTCTACGCCCTCAAGAACGTCCCTCACGGAGAGGTGCGCCAGGCGATCTACTTCTCCAAGGTCAACAACAGCATGCGGCGCGCGTTCGTCTATACACCGCCGGGCTATGACAAGAACACCGCGACCCGCTATCCCGTGCTGTATCTCCAGCACGGCGGCGGCGAAGATGAAACCGGCTGGCCGAGCCAGGGCAAGACCAACCTGATCATGGACAACCTGATCGCCGCAGGCAAAGCCCGGCCGTTCATCATCGTCATGGACAACGGCACGTGGACTCCCGCACCCGGCCAGGAGCGGCCGCGTCCTCCAGCGGGGGCGGCGCCGGGCCAGCGCCCGGCGAACTGGCCGCCGCCCGGGTGGGCCGACAACTTCAAGAAGACGCTTCTCGAGGACATCATTCCCATGGTCGATGCCAACTACCGCACGCTCGCGGATCCGGCGCATCGGGCCATGGCCGGGCTGTCGATGGGCGGGATGCAGACAAACGCCATCGCGATGGAAAACCTCGGCGTGTTCTCGCACATCGGCGTTTTCAGCGGCGGCACGGTTGGCGATCCCGCGACGGCGCACAACGGCGTGATGGCCAATGCCGCGGAGTTCAACAAGAAGGTCAAGTTGATCTTCCAGAGCAGCGGTTCGCGTGAACGGCCGGAGAACGTGCGCGCGAATCACGAGCAACTCAAGGCGGCCGGCATCAACAGTGTGGTCTACGTCTCGCCCGACACCGCACACGAGTGGCAGACGTGGCGGCGGAGCCTTCACGAGTTCGCGCCGCTGCTGTTCAGGGACTAGGGAGATGACGTCCATTCACCTTCGTTCACGCGCGCTGTGTCTCGTGGCCGCCACGACGCTGGTCACGGCGGCACCGCCTCAGGCTCCCGCGCCGGCCGGCCCGCCCGGGACCTACTGCAACCCGCTGCCGATCCCGAACTATCCCGTCGGCCGTCTCGTGAGGGACCTGCGAGCCGGGGACAAGCCCGACGCGTCCTTCCTGTGGTTCGTCGATCGCGTCGAGCAGTACCGGGAGCTGGCGGACCCGACGGCCATCTGGCACGACGGGCGGTGGATCCTCTACCCGTCCGTGGACATGGCCTGGGTCAGCGCCGACACGGGCGCGACGTGGCAGCATCACCCGCTCAACGTCCGCGACGTGGGCTACGCGCCGACCGTGGTGCGCCAGGGGGACCGGTTCCTCCTGATGGCCAGTTCGTCTTCCATCTACTCGGCCCCATCGCCGCTGGGTCCGTTCAAGGAACTCGGCCGCCCGAAGCTGCCGGCCGGCCTGCCCGACACCATCGACCCGAATTTGTTCGTGGACGATGACGGGCGGCTCTACTTCTATTGGGGCTGCAGCGAGACGCTCGGGATCCATGGCATCGAACTCGACGCCTCCGATCCGACTCGCCCCATCGGCCAGGCAAAGCAGCTCATCCCGTTCTCTCCCGACGCTCATCCGTGGGAGCGCGTCGGCGAGTGGAACCAGAACCGCAACGCCGGCTGGGTTGAAGGCGCCTGGATGATCAAGCACCAGGGGCGGTACTACCTCACGTACTCGGCGGCCGGCACCGAGCACCGCGCGTATGCCATGGGCGCGTACATCGGCACGTCGCCGCTCGGGTCGTTCAAGCCTCAGGCCCGCAACCCCATCTTCCGGACTACGGCTGGTCTCGTCACCGGGACGTCGCACGGGTCGATCATCAAGGGCCCCGGTGACCGGTGGTGGGTCTTCTACACGATTGCGGCCGGCGCCGCGCACGGGTTCGAGCGGCGCGTGGGCATGGACCTCGTCGAGTTCGACGCGGGCGGGGAGATCACCGTGCCGCGGGCCACTTCGACGCCGCAGTGGCTCCCGGGCCGCGGGCCTGACGGCCGCGGGCCCGCGGACACGGGCTGGGATCATCTCAACGGCGGCGTGCAGACGCTCGGCTCGTCGAACGCACCGAACGTCTCCGGCCGCCTGGCGGTGGACAGCGACCTGCGCACCTGGTGGCAGCCGGGAGAGGGCGATGCCGCTCCGACGCTGACCAGCCGGCTCTATGGGCCGGCGACGATTCGCGCGGTGCGAATCGCCTGGCGCGATATCGGCCTCGACTCCAATCGCGGCGTGCTGCCAGGACCGTATCGCTACCGCGTGGAGCTGCAGACGTCCGCGGGCGCCTGGCAAACGGTGCTGGACCGCACAGCCAGCCAGGACGACCTCTTGATCGACTACCGCGAGACCGCACCGACGATCGCCTCGCGGGCGCGCCTCGTCATCACCGGCTGGCCCAAGGGCATCACGCCAGGCGTGGCGGAGTTCACCGTGTTCGGCAACGCCGAGCCCCGAAAGCGCTGAGCGACCCGGCCTTGGAAGGCGGCTTCATAGCCCGTTCTCGCGCCGGATGGCCGGCGCCGTACGCAGGCTATGAAGCCGGTCCGATCGGAATTTGGAACGGGCCGACTGGCAGTCCGCTGCCATCAGTCAGATTGCAGAGCGGGCTCGGGCCCCAGCAGAACCTGACGCGTACAGGTGTCCAGTCCGGCGTCGGCGGTACCGGAAGGACGACGCGCGTCCCGTCGACCTCGCCGCTCACGAATCGGCACGAGCCGGGGCCGGCGCCGCACAACTCGAACCCGAACGCCTGGCTCGAGCTGTAGCTGACGAGGGTCCGCTCGACGTCGCCGAACGTGACGACGACGGCCGTCGGTTCGCGGCTGGCGGAGAGGGGAACGGGCCCCGAGGGAGCGATGGCCTCGCCGTAGATGACGTGCCGTGCCGCGCGGGCGAGCCGCCTGCCGACGTCCTGCTTGTTGGCGGGGTGAATATCGTCGCGCTCGCCGATGTCGATGGTGACCGCGAGGCCCGCGCGGCCGTCGGCCGCCACCGCCCGCCGTTGCGACTCGCGGAGGTCCGCCCAGTTCGACTCGACAGGCGCAGTGGGAACAGCCCCGAAGTTCGGCAACTGCACGACCAGGAACGGCAGGTCGGCCCCGAACTGCGAGCGCCAACTCGCCATCAGCCCGCCGAGCAGTTTCTCGTACCCGGCCGGGTCGTCCGCGTTCGTCTCGCCCTGGTACCAGACCGCGCCTCGAATGCCGTATGGGCCCATCGGCGCGATCATGCCGTTGTAAAGCGTCGTCAGGCCGGCGATCGTCTCCCACGGTGCGCGCGGGGGACGCCCTGCCGAGAGCGGGACCGCCCGGTAGCGCCACTCCCCCGCCAGCGGCACAGCCGTCCCATCATCGAACGTCAGCGCAAGCGCGTCGGGCGGCCCGATCATGCCGCCGGCGTCCCAGGTGCTCAGCACGTTCACGACCACCACGTTGTCGCCGGCGCGCAGCGTCCCCGCGGGAAGGCGGTAGGTCCGCCGCGTGCCCCAGCCGAAGGTGTTGCGGATGACGCGGCCATTCACCCACGTCTGATCCACCTCGTCTATGCCCCCGAGGGAGAGGTTGGCTGGCCGCGCGGCCTGCTCGGGCGTGAGGCGAAACGCGCGGCGGAACCACACCATGCCGTCGTGGCTCGCCAGTTCGGGCACGCCCCAGGTCTTCCAGTTCCGCAGCTCCGGCACGTCGGTCCACGGGCCGGCAGCTCCCGGCTTCCACGGCTCGCCGGCGGCCGCGCCATGCTGCCGCCACCAGTCCTCCCACATCCGCCCGAGTCCCTGGTTGGCCGCGTCGTCGTCGCGCGCGAACAGTTGCAGCAGGTCGAGGCGATCGTCGAGGCCGCCAACTGGCCGCAGCCCGGACTCGCCGGTCCACGGCTCGATCGCCGTCCCGCCCCACGAGGCGTTCACGAGGCCGACCGGGACGTTCTGCCTCTCGTGTACTTCGCGCCCGAAGTGGTAACAGACCGCCGAGAAGGCGCGGACCGTCTGCGGGCCCGCGACTTGCCACGGCGGCGCGGTTTCGAACGCCGCGGCGGGCGTGGGCTTGCCGGCTTTCGGGATCGTCAGGAGCCGGATGCGATCGTTCGCGGACCGCGCGGCGGCGACGGCGCCGCCTCGCGCCTGGCCGACGGACAGCTCCATGTTCGACTGGCCGGAGCAGAGGAACACGTCGCCCACAAGGACGTCCGACACCGTTTGCGCGGCGCCCGAGCCGGTGCGGACCTCGAGCGTGTGCGGGCCGCCGGCGTCGAGCGCCGGCAGTGTCGCCGTCCATCGGCCCGACGCGTCCGCGCGAGCCGTGGCCTGGTGGCCCGCGAATACGACTGAGACCTCGTCGCC
>Ga0209254_10002255_pt1 | contig 17480 bp, 16 predicted proteins | sample FrelakmetDIP11DI_FD_187148 | JGI IMG/M metagenome (GOLD analysis project Ga0209254, IMG submission 187148) | Freshwater lake sediment microbial communities from the University of Notre Dame, USA, for methane emissions studies - DIP11 DI (SPAdes)... | ecosystem: Environmental > Aquatic >... | reverse complement strand
CTCTTGTCGGGGTGCGGCGCTGCGCCGCTGCCGCAAAACTGGCCCGGCCTGACAGTGTTCGACGGCGCGGTGTACGCCATCAGCGGCTCACCCCAAAAAGTCTACATACTGGATGCCGAAACCGGCGTACAAAAGGCCACCTTCACGCCCGCAGGCACGTTCCGGGGCCCGCTCTATTGGAGCCCAGTGACCGTCGCCGACGAGACGGCCTTTGTCGGGTTTGCTTCGCCGCAGGACAAGCTCGCCGGCTTGTTCGCCTTTGATCCTGCGACCGGCCAGGAGCTGTGGCGCGTACCGGCTGACAGTCTGATACTGGCTGCACCGGTCTACGCCGACGGTACCGTCTATTTTGGAACGTCCAGCGGCCGGGTGTATGCCGTCGACACGGCAGCGCGCGCTCTCAAGCCCGGCTGGACGTTCCAGGCCGGGGAGGCGATCTGGGGCTCACCTTTGATCATCGGCGACCGCCTTTACGTGCCGGCAATGGATCATTACCTATACTGCCTCGACACCAAGACCGGCCAAGAGGTGTGGAAGTTCAAGGCAGGCGGGTCGCTGGCTGCTCAGCCGAGCCCGAGCGACGGCACGCTCTTCCAGGGGGCCTTTGACGGGAAGGTCCATGCCGTTGAGATCGGTTCGGGACAGCAGGCGCCGGGCTTTGAGTTTCAGGCCCAGAACTGGGTCTGGTCTGAAGTGCTGGTGGATGGTGCCCGGCTGTACGTGACTTCGCTGGACGGCAAGCTGTACACCCTCGACGCCGCGACCGGCAAGGTGCTGTCGAACCCTTATCAAGTTCAAGCTGAGGATTATATCCGCGCGGCGCCAGCCAAAATCGGCGACCTGGTTATCATCGCCACCGCAAATGGCCAGGTGGTAGCCCTCAATGGCGAGTCGGGCCAGGTGGTGGGGTCGCCTTGGACCAGTAGTGGTACGGTGGGGAGCAGCATTCTGACTACGCCGGTCGTCTCGGGCGTGCGGGTGTACGTTATCTTGGCGAACGGCCAGGTACAGTCCTTTGAAGTGCTCAACGGACTCTTGGCTCCTAGCTGGTCGTTCTCCGCGCCAGAGTCACAGTAGGCCAATAGCTTTCGGCCGTCAGCTAGCAGGCCGGTTGTGCATAGCTGATAGCTCAGTAGGAGGTTTTCTTTGGATATTGGAGGTATTTTCAACACAGTCATCCTCCAGCCGATGCTCAATGCGCTGTTGTGGCTTTACAGCATATTGGGCAGCCAGTTCTGGCTGGCGATCATTGTCTTTACCATCCTGATCCGGCTGCTGATGACGCCGCTGATGCTGCCACAGCAGCGCGCGGCGAAAAAGATGCAGGATCTCCAGCCCCAGCTCAAGGAGCTGCAGAAAAAGTACGGCAAGGACCGAGAGCGGATGGCCCAGGAGCAGATGAAGCTGTACCGCGAGGCGGGCGCCAGCCCGTTCAGCGGCTGCCTGCCGATGTTGATCCAGATGCCGATCTGGATCGGCCTGTGGCAGTCGATCAACCAGGCGCTCGGTCACCAGCCGCTTCAGCTCCTTGGTCTGTCGCAGAACATCTACAAGCCGCTGCTGGCCATGATCTCGGCTGACGTGCCCCTCAACCGCTACTTCCTGGGCATGGACCTCAGCGTCGAGCCGAGTGTGCAGGGCGGCCTGACCTATCTGCTGCCCGTGCTGGTGGCCTTTACAATGTGGTTGCAGAGCAAGATGGCGACACCGTCAGGCGCGGACCCTCAGATGGCATCGATGAACCAAAGCATGACGGTGATGATGCCACTGATGTTCGGCTTCTTTAGCCTGAACTTTTCTACCGGCCTGTCCCTGTACTTTATCGTGTCCAACGTCATCGGCATCATCACCCAGGGCTTTATCTCCGGCTGGAAGGGGCTGCTCTTCTGGAAGAACATGAGCCTGGGAAGCCTGTTGGGTGGCCGCCGGCCTGCCCAAGCCCCTGCAGCCTCAGATTCGCCTTCTCGGGCCGGACGTGGGGGGACGAGCAGCACGAGCGCTGCTTCAGACGTAGCATCAGGCAAGGTGGGAGGAACCGAAAGTGGAGTCCAGAGGAAGAAGAAGCGTCGTCGCAAGCGGTAAAACGGTCGAAGACGCCACAGTCAACGGTCTGGCCATGCTCGCTGCCCGGCGTGACCAGGTGGATATCGAGGTGTTGAACCCGGGTAGCCGGGGGTTGCTGGGGATCGGCGCTGAAAACGCTCGGGTGCAGCTTGTGGTCAAAGCTCCGCCGCCGGCGAGCCCTCAGCCATCGCGATCTCAAGCGCAGGGTGAGCAGGTGGTGGCTGCCTCGGCAAGTGGACGTGCGGCGGCTGAACCTATGGCGCCTGAAGAGGTGATGCCTGAACCGCCGGCAGCGGCTCGCGCGGCACCTCAAGACACGACCCCCGACGCGGCCAGCGCGGAAGCCGGCCAGGTGGGCCGTGAGACCCTCACAGACCTGCTCCAGCGTATGGGCTTTCAGGCAACGGTCGAGGCGATAATCGGGCACGATCTCGGCGACGAGGACCAACCACCGCCACTGGTGCTGAATATCCGGGGAGAGGACCTGGGTATATTGATCGGCCGCCGTGGGGAAACTCTGGGCGATCTGCAATACCTGATCCGGCTCATGATCAGCCACAGGCTCAAACACTGGATAGACGTGGTCGTGGATGTGGAAAGCTACCGGTCGCGGCGGCGCCATGCTCTGGAGAGCCTGGCGACTCGCGTTGCCGAACGGGTGGCAGCCAGTGGCCGATCTCAGGCCCTCGAGCCTATGCCCGCCTATGAGCGGCGGGTGGTGCACATGACCCTGCGCAACCACCCCCAGGTCACGACTTTGAGTGTGGGAGTGGGCGAGAAACGAAAAGTGACGATCATACCCAGAAAGTGACGAGCCGGCGATAAGCTGGGCTTGATGGCAGGTCATATTGAAGCGTAGCTGGATCGTCATCGTCGTTTGGATCATAGCTGGCGTCGGAGCCATTGGTACGGCCCGCGAACTGCTCTACAATCTGTGGTATCTGCTGACGGCGCTGATTGTCTTCTGTTATGCGTGGGCCTGGACTTCGATCCGCTGGGTCGACGTGCAGCGCCACACCCATACGAATCGTTCGCAGGTCGGCAAGATGGCCGAAGAGCATTTCGTGGTCACGAACCGGGGCCCGTTCCCCAAGCTGTGGCTGGAGGTGCGAGATCGCTCGACCTTGCCCGAGCACGCGGCCAGCAAGGTGGTCGATTCGCTGGGATCACGCCAGGCTCGGACCTGGAGCGTCAAGACCCGCTGCCGCCAGCGTGGTCGCTTTCTCCTCGGACCGGTCAGCTTGACCAGCGGCGACCCCTTTGGGCTGTTTACCATGCAACGCCAGCTCAACCACCTGGCAGAAACGTCCTTTATCGTCTACCCGGCTACCGTCGACCTGCCGTTCTTTGCGCCAATGATGGGGCCCCTGTCTGGGGGTGGCACCCTGCGGCGGCGGACCCATTATGTCACCACCAATGTGTCGGGGGTCCGGGAGTATGCACCGGGCGACAGCTTTAACCGCATCCATTGGCCATCCACCGCGCGGACAGGCCGGCTTATCTCCAAAGAGTTCGAGCTGGACCCCACAGCCGACGTCTGGCTTTTCCTTGACCTGGAACGCGCCGCCCATGTGGAGTTGATCTGGGCCGAGTCTGACGGTCGTGCCGAGATGTTGCTGCCGTGGGAGCGTCCGTCCAAGCTCCGGTTGGCGCCGTCTACGCTGGAATATGCGGTAACGATTGGGGCTTCCCTGACCAAGCATTTCATTGCCCGTGACCAGGCGGTGGGTTTTGTTGGCTACGGCCGGCACCGCGAGGTGATCCCCGCCGACCGAGGCGAGCGGCAGTTGACCAAGATCCTGGAGCTGTTGGCCGTGATCAGTGCCGAGGGCCGCATACCGATCGGTGAGGTCGTGGCGGCAGAGGGCACCCACCTGGGACGCAACACGACGGCCGTCATCGTCACAGCGACGGATCGGGATAACTGGGTCTCGGCAGCCTACGAGCTGAACCGGCGGGGCGTCAACGTCGTGGCGGTTGTCCTCGAGTCGCAGAGTTTTGGCAGTTCGACCAGCAACGAAGCAATGGCCGCACAGTTGGCTGCCACAGGGGTTCTGACCTATATGGTGCGGGAGGGTGATAACCTGGTCCAGGAGTTGGCTACTCCTTATGGCCACGTTGGCACCCAGGCCAAGTACCAGGTGCAATAGGGCTCTATGGTCAGTCTGGACGATACTATTGCTGCCATCTCGACGCCCATCGGCGAGGGGGGCATCGGTATTGTCCGGATCAGTGGGCCACAGGCGCCCTTTATCTTGCGGCACCTGTTCAGCCCTGGTGCGCTGCAATCTCTAGATGCTGGCGCCTGTAACCTTGAACCTTATCATCTCCATTACGGCCATATCACGGACCCGGCCACGCATGAGGTTGTCGATGAGGTCCTGGCGGTGCATATGCCTTCACCGCGGACCTACACCCGCCAGGATCTGGTCGAGATCGACACCCACGGCGGGATCGTGGCCGTCCGCCGCGTTCTGGCCCTTTGCCTGGAATGTGGCGCCAGATTGGCAGAACCGGGCGAGTTTACGCTCCGTGCCTTCTTGAGCGGCCGAGTCGACCTGGCCCAGGCCGAGGCGGTCCTGGATCTGGTGCAGGCCAAGACTGATCGGGCGCTCCAAACCGCAGTAGGGCAATTGGCAGGGCGCTTGTCAGAGCGGGTGCGGTCGGTGCGAGCCCTGCTGCTGGATCTTCTGGCTCACGTTGAGACTGGTCTCGATCTGTTGGCGGATGAGATTCCTGACCGGGACGTCGCCGCCGATCTAGACCAGGCTGCGGAGGCACTGCAGGACCTGTTAGCCAGCGCCGACCGCGGCATTATTTACCGTCAGGGGATTCGCGTCGCCATTGTCGGGCGGCCCAATGTGGGCAAATCGAGCCTATTGAACTGCCTGTTGCGCACCAGCCGGGCTATTGTGACCGACATCCCAGGCACCACCCGCGATACGCTGGAAGAGACGCTGAACCTGGATGGGGTGCCGGTTGTCCTGGTCGATACGGCCGGCATTGCTGCCGCGACAGATGATCCGATCGAGCGGCTGGGGATCGAGCGCAGCCGCCAGGCATTGGATCAGGCCGACCTGGCCGTGTTGGTGCTGGATGCCAGTGAGCCGCTGACCGGCGCCGATCGAACCATCGCCGGCTTGATCGGCGGCAAGCCGGCCATCGTGGCCCTGAACAAGGCCGACCTGGTTCGACCTGGTGAGGATAGGCGTCTGGCGTCTATTCTTGTCGCGCCGGCAGTGTCGATTTCAGCGCTGACCGGCCAGGGGATAGTCGATCTGGAGCAAGCTATTGTAGAAGCAGCGTTTTCAGGGCAGGTCACAGCTTCGGATGTGCCGGTGGTGAGCAACCCTCGCCACAAAGAGAGGTTGAGCCGGGCGCTGGAGCACGTAAGGGCAGCCCTCACAGCCGCCCGGGCCGGAGTCACTTCCGACCTGGTGGCGATCGACCTGTCGGCGGCTGTTGATGCCTTGGGCCAGGTCACGGGGCAGACGGCCAGTGACGACCTGCTTGAGAATATCTTTAGTCGTTTCTGTATTGGAAAGTGACAATCATGGTTCAGAGATTACGCCGCTCGTCGACCAAGACCTCCTCCAGAGGGCTTGGAGCTTGTTGTTTGTTGCTCATATTGAGTATGCTGGCATCGTGTGGCGGCAGCCCAACGCCAACTGAGATTGCTGCGATCTCCAGCCCCACAGACATCATACCACCTACCCCATCCAGCACGCCCAGCCCTCGCCCGACGGTGGCTACGCTGACTGCTACCCCGAGCCCGACTGTACCGACCAACACGCCATCGCCGACCCGGTCTCCAACCGCGACGCTTACGCCGATGCCAACGCCAACGCTCACGCCGACGCCGTCGCCCATGCCTCAGACGCCGGCTCCTACCCTGCTCCCGACGCAGACGATCACGGTCACGGTGCGGCCGTCGCTGACGCCAACGCCCGCCCTCAGCCCAACGCCGGTGGCAACTGTGGCTTTTGGCGACGACACGGTGAATATCCTGCTGATCGGATTGGATTCGACGGCCAACCTGCGCGGGCAGAATACCGATGTGCTGATCGTCGTCAGTGTGAACAAGGCGACCAGGCAGGTGTCGATGCTTTCCATCCCGCGGGATCTGTGGGTCTATATCCCGACCTACGGCTGGAACCGGATCAACACGGCCCACCGCCGTGGATACTCTCTCGGATATCCTGGGGAGGGGTCGGCTCTGCTGATCGACACCATAGAGATGAACATTGGCCTGCCGATCCACCACTGGGCGCGGGTTGATTTTGCCGGCTTTACCAAGGTGGTGGATCAGCTGGGTGGGGTCGACATCACGGTGGCCTGCCCGGTCAACCTGCGCTTCAAGCCGCCGACTTCTGAAGAGGAACAGGAGATGGTTCTCCTGCCTGGTATCTATCATATGGACGGGGATACGGCGCTGAAATACGTGCGCACCCGCCGGGGCAGCTCCGATTTCGCGCGGGCGCGGCGGCAGCAGCAGTTCCTGAAGGCGATGTGGAGCCAGTTCAAGAGCCCCGACATCATCGCCAGGATCCCCGGCCTATGGACGGCACTGTCAGGCTCGGTCAAGACCGACCTGGGACTCGACGATCTGTTGTCGCTGGCGCGTGTCGGCATCGATATCAAGCCTCAGCGGGTCCACAGTTACTACATCGGAAGAAGCGAGACGATGGACTGGGTCACCGACCAGGGCTGGCAGGTCCTGTTGCCCAGACTGGACAAGATCCAGGAGGTATTGGCCAAGCTGGCCTCGCCGCCGTCGGCGGACGAAGATCAGGTGGCCAGTGAAGGCGCGGCCATCGAGGTGCTGAACGGGACGACCAGGCCGAACCTGCCTCAATTCGCCGCCGACCAACTGCAATGGTATGGGCTCAAGATCACAAGGACCGGCACTGCCGACCGGGCCGATTATCCCAAGACGCAGATCATTGTCTTTAACGACCGGCCCAAAGCGGTAGAGACGTTGGCCAAGGTGCTAAAAGTTACAGCAGCGAACATTGTGTACCAGCAGGGAGGTGGGCAGGGCATAGATGTCCAAGTGATTCTTGGGGCAGACTATGATCCATGCCGGTGAGAATCGGAGGCTGGAGGGATCTCTAGCCTTCAACCCACAGGAGGGGAGATGACCAAGACCTATACCCTTGAGCCTGGCCAAAAGGCCACGCAGGTGATGATCGGCACTCCTGATATGCTTATTTGGGGCGATCTCATCACGCGCCAACAGACGCGTATCAGCGTGTTTCTCAATACTTTGGCCGAGGATTTCGTACCGCTGTCTGACGCCAAGGTCCTGTTCCTTGCCCCTGTCCAACAGGTGGCGCCGGTGCTCAAGTCGGGGGTGCACATCAAGTTGGAAGAGGTCATGTTTTTCTATGGCATGGGCGAGTCAGAAGCATTGCCGGAGCAATCGGAGACACGGCGCCTGGAGCCGATCGAGGTATTTGTAGCTTCCTACCGGATCGAAGGGATGATCCTGAAATCGCCGATCGCCGATCTGTACACGATGCTATTGGTGGCCAAGGAGCTCTATACACCAGTCTATCAGGCCAAGATCCACCACGTTGCCAAACCGTGGCTGGGTATCTTGACTACCGACCTGGTCCAGGTCCGGCTCGACCGGCTGACGATGACGACGGTGTAGGGAGAACAGGCGCCCTTAAAGCAGGCCTTCGGGCAGCTCGACCAGGATACGCCCGGCCTCGAGATCGATGCTCCGCACCACGCTGGCGACGGCCGGGATCAGGATCTCGCGAGGGTTCCCTTTTGGGGATTGGGAGCCGGCACTCTGGACGACATATACTTGGTGGGCCGGGCTGTAGAGGATTTCGACTATCTGACCCAGGTTTTGACCATCGGCCGTCCACACCTCCATTCCGACGATCTGGTGCTCGTAGTACTCCCCCTCTTCGAGCGGGAGAGCCTCTTCTGAGGGCACCTGGATCAGTTGGCCTCGTAGTGTCTCGGCTTGGTTGCGGTCATCAACGCCTTCAAGTTTGACCAGGATCCATTTTTGGTGGAGGCGGTAGCCTTCCAGACGAATCGGGACTGGTTCCACTCCATCGGGGCCAACAAACACACGCGCCAGCCGGTCGAATCGGCTAGGGTCGTCGGTCAGGATCTGGGCTTTGAGCTCGCCGTGGACGCCGTGGACGCCGATGATCTGTCCAACGGCCAAGTAACGAGGCTCAGGAGCACGTCCTTGCGCTCCTGAGCCTCGCGCTTGTCGTGCCGCCGGCTGCCGAGCGGCATGAGCCACTAGACGATCTCCAGTGTCACACGCCGGCCCTGGCGGGCAGCCGCTGCCCGCAACAAGGTCCGCATGGCGTTTGCCACACGGCCCTGCTTGCCAATGACGCGCCCCATGTCATCTGGGGAGACCCTCAGCTCGTAGATGGTCGAGTTGGTGCCCTCGATCTCTTCTACGCGGACCGAATCGGCATCGTCTACGAGAGCCTTTGCCATGTACTCGATGAGCTCTTTCACAGTTAGCCTCCGTTAAGTGTGTTGTGGTAAGGATTCTCCTACTGGTCGTCGTCTAGAGGTTCATCCTCGTCGTCGTCAGAGTCCTCGACGTCGCCATCCCAGTCTTCTTCCTCGAAATCGTCCGCCTCATCCGACATTTCGGTGTCTGATTCCCACTCGTCTTCTGCTTCCTCTGGTTCTTCGGTTTCCTCAAGCAGGTCTACCTCGAACTCTTCGTCCTCCTCGACTGGCAGTTCTTCTTCAACGTCAAGCGGCTTGAGCGGCGGCAGGATGGGCGGCTGCGCTGCCGGCTGGACCTGCCTGGCCATGGTAGCCTGGACCAGGATGCCCAGCTTGTCGAACATCCGCCGGACCGCTTCCGACGGCTGAGCCCCTACGCTGAGCCAGTGCACTGCCCGTTCGGCATCGATTTCCATCGTCGGCGGATCGGTGCGCGGGTTATAGTTGCCGATTATCTCGATGAACTTTCCGTCGCGGGGTGCTCGGCTGTCCTGCACGACGACACGATAGTGGGGCTGCTTCTTGGCGCCTACCCGACGTAATCTGATCTTTACCATACTATCTCTCTTGTTACCTCCTTCTGGATCTGGTCACTCTGGCGATCATTGAAGCCCGCCGAACATGGATAGCAGGCCGCGCATCCGGCCGCGGCCGTGCTTGCCCACGTCGCCGAACTGTTTCATCATCTTTTGCATCTGCCGGAACTGCGACAGTAGTTCATTCACGTCTTGCACTGAGGTGCCCGATCCCCGGCTGATCCGCCGCTTGCGGCTGGCATTGATGATGCGCGGGCTGTGTCGCTCCTCAGGTGTCATCGAGTTGATGATCGCCTCGATGACCTTCAATTGCTGGTCGGTCACGTCGGGTGAGAGTTGCTTGGTCATGCCCGACAGACCGGGGATCATGTCCAGTAGCTGGGTCAGCGGCCCCATTTTCTTCAGCTGCTGAAGCTGGGCGCGAAAATCCTCCAGGTCAAACTCGCCCTTGACCATCTTCTGGCCCATCTTCATGGCCTGGTCCTGGTCCATGACCTGCTGCGCTTTTTCGATGGCCGACAGTACATCGCCCATGCCCAGGATGCGGCCGGCCAGCCGGTCGGGGTGAAAGACCTCCAGGGCGTCGGTCTTTTCACCCACGCCCAGGAATTTGATCGGCACTCCGGTGACAGCCCGGACCGAGATGGCCGCGCCGCCGCGGGCATCGCCGTCTACCTTGGTCAGGATCAGTCCGGTCAAACCTACTCGCTTGTTGAACTCGTCGGCCACGCGCACGGCATCCTGGCCGGTCATGGCATCGACGACCAACAGCACTTCCTGGGGGTCGGTGCGAGCTTTGACCTTTTCTAGCTCGGCCATCATCTCGTCGTTGATGTGCAGCCGGCCGGCCGTATCCAGCAGGACGACGCTGTGGGCGGCCTCGCGGGCGTGCTTGACCGCATTGGCGCAGATCTGCGGTGGGGGGACCTTGGTTCCTTCGCTGTGGACAGGCATGTCCAACTGGCGCCCCAACACCTCCAATTGAGTCACAGCTGCCGGGCGATAGGTGTCAGCAGCCACCAAAAGGGGACGCTGACCACTCTTGCGCAGGCTCAAAGCCAGCTTGGCGGCCATGGTCGTCTTGCCCGAGCCCTGCAGCCCGACCAGCATGATCACATGCGGGGATGGACCTGACAAGTTCAGTCGGGCGGGCTCGCCAAGCGTGGCGATCAGCTCCTCGTGGACGATCTTGATGACCTGCTGCGCCGGGGTGAGGCTTTTCATCACCTCAACGCCCACCGCCCGCTCGCGGACTCGCTGGATGAAATCCTTGACTACCTTAAAGTTGACGTCCGCTTCCAGGAGCGCCAGCCGGACCTCGCGCAAGGCAACGTCTACGTCCGCCTCGCTGAGCTTACCCCGGGTAGAGAGCCGGCTGAATACTCCCTGCAGTTTGTCGGTCAGGTTCTCAAACACTAGTCGTTCTTGTTCCAGTCTAGTGAAGTGCTAGACCTATATTGTAATTGAGAACCGCGATTTCGTCAAATAGAAGCCCCAAAATGGAAAGGTTCTAGTTGGCCGGGCTTGACTCTGGGTCCTCCTCTCCGAACACGAACAGGTCGCCGATTGACTGCTGTGCATAGTTGCGGCGGATCGCCTCGCCAAAGATGCGTCCCACCGACAGCACACGCAGCTTTGGAGCGCGTTTTTCGGCCGGGATGTGGACGGTGTCGGTCGTGACGATTTCGGCGATCTGGGGGACGGCCGCCAGCTTTTCCATCCCGCCGCGCACAAAGACACCGTGGGTGCAGGCAACCAGGATCTGCTCGATGCCTTCCTCGATCAGCAGCCGGCTTAGCTCGAGGATCGAACCGCCGGTGGCGATTTCGTCGTCGTAGATGAGCGCCTGCCGGTAGCCTTGTACCTGCTGGCCCACGATGCCGCCGATGCGCACCTGTGAATCGGATACCCGTTCCTTCATGGCGGCAGTTACGGGCAGGCTCAGATCTGAGGCAAATCGTGCGGCCGATTTGGCGTGGCCGATGTCGGGTGCGATCACAATGGTGTTCGACAGATCGCGCTGGTGGAAGTGATGCGCAAACACGGGCCGGCTGCTCAGCGGGTCGGCCGGTATGCTAAAGAAGCCGTGCACTTGCGGCGAGTGGAGCATCATCGTCATGACGTGAGTAGCGCCTGCAGTCTGGAGTAGATCGGCAACCAGCCGCGCGGTGATCGAGATGCGCGGGGCATCCTTCTTGTCCGAGCGGGCGAAGGAAAAATAGGGGATGATGGCGTGCACCTCTCGGGCCGATGCAGCCCTGGCGATGTCGAGCATCATCAGCAGCTCCATCAGGTGATCGTTCACGGGCGGCGCAAGTGATTGGAGAATATATACCTGGCGCGACCGGACGCTGGCGCCGAGCTGGATATACAGGTTGTCGTTGCTGAAACGGCTGATGTGCGTTTCGTCTAGCGGTACTCCCAGATAGCTGGCGATATCTTGTGCCATCTGCGGGTGGGAGCTGCCGCTGAAAAGGCGGACATCATTCGGATCGATTCCTGGGGTCATGGCTCTTCTCCTCCGTTCTCCGGCTAGGGCTGCTCGGCCAGTATGGCATTCACCTCCCATGCCGCGAGATCCAGCGCCGCCTGTGAGGTGGTGTAGCCTTGGGTCACCGACATGATCGCTGCGTACAGGATCTCCCGCACCTGGAGTTCGGCAGTCACCGCCGGCTCCGGCCGGGCGTAAGGCAAGATCGCCTGGGCTTGCTGCCGGATATAGGGGTAGGCCGCCAGCGTGTCGGTCATGACTGCCAGCGCCGAGGCGCGGACCGGCATGGCCGCCAGCGTGTCTGCCCAGCGGGCCGCCTGCGCGGTAGAGGTGAGCCACCGGAGCAGTTGCCAGGCAATCTGCTCCCGTTCCGGGTTGCTGCTCAGGATGAAAAAACCGGGGCCATACAGGACGGTCGCCGGGCGGCTGGGGTCGATCTGTGGGATCATCGCCTGGTGCCAATCGAAGGCGGGTGTCCCGTTTTGCACCGCCTGCTCGTAGGCTTCAGCGTACAGCCGGTTGTTGCCGGTAGAGGAAAAGGCAAAGGCAGCCTGGCCGCGGGCAAAGGCCAGGTAATCCCCATACTCCTCCTCGGGCCGCCAGGCCAAGCCGGTGTCCATCATCTGGCGCAGAAAGCTCAGGCTGTCTACGCCGGCCGAGCTATCAAAGGCCGCTCGTGTCCCATCATCGCTCAACTGCTGCCCGCCGCGGCTGTACAGCCAGGCATCGAACACCGACACGCTTTCCACGAAAGGCAGGCAGCGGACCCCGGTCTGGGCCCACACGTCGAAACAGGCCTGCTCGAACTCGGCCCAGGTAACCGGCGGCTTTTGCCAGCCGGCCTGGGCCAGCAGCGAGTCGTTGGCCCACATGCCGATGGCGCTGTAAGCAAAGGGAAAGGCCAAGAGCTGCCCGCCAAGAAGCGGAAACCGGCCGGCCTCCAATGTGCTGGAGTAGATGTCGGCCAGGTCGGCGTCGCTCAGCCCCAGGACTGGATCGTTCAGGTACGCGTCAAGGGGCACGACCAGGCCCTGCTCGGCCAGCTCGGCGATCGAGCTGGGAAAAGCCACAGCCAGGTCGGGTAGCTCTCCACCCTCCTGGAGCTGAAGCAGGATCGCCTCGTAGACGCCCAGGACGCCGCTCTTGGCAGCGACCTCTACCCGGACGCCAGGTGTTGCCTTTTCAAAATCACGGGCCATTTCGACGAGTAACTGGCCCTCGGGCCGCTCGAGCGGGTAGGGTTCCCAGAAAACGATCCGGGTCATGGTCGACGGCAGGGTGGCGGTTGGCGAGGGCTCGACAAAGGGCAGGTCTGTCGCGGCGGTCTCCGGCTCACCCGCTGGCGGTGTGCTTTGGGGCAGGATGGGAGGCAGATCGCAGGCGGTGAGCAGCAAGCAGCAGGCAGCCAGAAGCAAGCCGCAAGCAACGGCGAGAGGGATCTGTTCCGCCTTGAATGGGATCTGCTTCATCTGTGCGTCTAAAAGCCCTCCAAGCGGGATAGATCGACGATGCCCCGGCTGAGTCCCCAGATGGCCTGTAGCAGTCCGAGCCGGTTCTCGCGCAGCGCCAGATCCTGGTGCATCACCAGCACGTCGTCGAAAAAGCGGTTGATGGCCGGTATCATGGGCCACAGGGCGATCAACAACCGGTCCACGTCGCTGTCTGGCGTCACCTGGGCGCGGGCGGCCCGGAGTGCGTCCCACAGCGCTGCCGTCGCCGGCTCGGCGTCGAGGCCGGGCTGGAAGGCAAACTGCTGCGGCTGGTCACGTACGATGCGGATGCAGCGGCCGTAGGCGTTCAGCAGGTCCATCCAATCTTCGCGCGCTACCCAGGCAGCCAGTTGGCCTGCCGCGCGGTAGGCGCCGTACGGGTTGTCGGCCCGCTCGGCCAGGACGGCATCCACGACGTCGTAGCGCAGCCCCTTTTCCCGCAGCCAGCCCCGCAGCCGCTCCCCGATAAAGCCGGTGACCTCATCTAACACCTGGCCGGCAACCGGGACCGGCACGATCGCCGCGACCTCGGCCAGCAGCGACCGCAGCGACAGCGGGATTCTGTGGGCAATCAGGATCTGAACGATGCTCAGGGCATCGCGGCGCAGGTGGTACGGATCGGACGAGCCGCTGGGAGCGAGCCCCACGGCAAACAGGCCTACCAGGCTGTCGAGCCGGTTGGCCAGCCCAAGGGCTAGGCCAGGTCGCGTCTCGGGCAGCGCATCGCCGGCAAAGCGGGGCAGGTAATGCTCAAAGATGGCCGTGGCCACCGCCTCATCCTCCCCTGACAGCCGGGCATAGTGGCAGCCCATGAACCCCTGCAAGCTGGTGAACTCGACCACCAGTTGGGTGGCCAGGTCGGCCTTGGACAGGTGCGCGGCGCGGGTAGTGACGGCCTGCTCGGCCTGGCTCAAACCCAACGCCTGGCCCGCAATCGGCGCCAGTTTTTCCAGGCGCTTGCTCTTGTCCAGCATCGAGCCCAGCTTTTCCTGGAAGGTGAGGGTGTCCAGGCGGGGCAGGAAGCTGTCCAGTGGCCGGGCTGTGTCCTGGTCGTAAAAGAACTTGGCGTCGGCAAAGCGGGCGCGCAGCACATCCTCGTAGCCCTGGCGCACCACATCCAGGTTTTGGCCGTCGCCGTTGCGCACGCCGATCAAGTGGGGCAGCAAGTCGCCGCTTGTGGCGTGGATCACCGGGAAGTAGCGCTGGTGTTTTTTCATGGCGGTGATCAACACTTCGTGCGGCAGGTCCAGGTACTCCGGCTCAAAGCTGCCGAGCACGGCGGTGGGCCGCTCGACCATGTTAGTGACCTCGTCCATGAGGTCAGGGTCGGCAAAGAGGCGCCCATCGACCGAGGCGGCCAGCGCTTCGGCCTGGGCGCCGATCTGCCGGCGGCGCTCGGCGCCGTCGACGGCGATCTGGCGATCGGCCATGGCTGCCAGGTAGCCGTCAGCGCTCGCCAGCTCGATATCCGGCGAGCCAAGCGGCCGCAGGCCGCGTGTCGTCCGGCCGCTGCTCACGCCGGCAAAAACAAGAGGGACCACCTGGTCGCCGAGCAGCGCCACCAGCCAGCGCAGTGGGCGCGGGAAGGTGACGTTGAGCTCGTTCCAGCGCATTGTCTTGGGGAAGCGCAGCCTGGCGATCAGCTTGGGTAGCTCTTCGGCCAGGAGGTCGCCGGCGAGCTGGCCCGGCTCGGTCTTGGTGGCCACCACGTACGACCTGTCGCCGTCGGTCACCACCCGCAGCGCTTCGACCGGTATGCCCTGCTTCTGGGCAAAGCCCTGGCCGGCGCGGGTCAGGCTGCCGTCGGCGTCGAATGCGACCTTGGCGGGAGGGCCCTGCACCTCGACGGTGCGATCCGGCTGGCCTGGTAAAAGCCCGTAGACCAGGACGGCCTGCCGGCGCGGCGTGCCGATCACCCGCACCGAATCAAAGCCAAGCCGGTTGGCGGCCAGCGCCTCAGGGACAAGCGCCCGTAACTGCTCGAGCGCCGAGGTCAAGTCGGCCACCGGCAGTTCCTCGGTGCCGATCTCCAGCAGGAAAGTCGAAGGCCGATCGGAGGGCGCGGAAACCGCAGGGCCGGAGGGCGCGGAGACCGCGCCCCTACGACTTGTTTGATACTTGGCAAATGGAAAGCCCATCTCTTTGCGCTGTTCTACGTATAGCCGGGCCACCTGGCGGGTCAGGTCGCGCATCCGGCCGAAATAGGAGGCGCGCTCGGTCACGCCGATGGCGCCGCGTGCGTCGAGGACATTGAAAGTGTGGGAACAGCGCAGGATATAGTCATAGCCGGGGATAACCAGACCGCGGGCCATGGCGGCCTTGGCCTCGGCTTCGTACAGGTTGTACATCTGGCCAAGCCGCTCCACGTCGGCCAGCTGGAAGTTGTAGGTGCACTGCTCGATCTCGGAGCGCATATAGATGTCGCGGTAGGTGTGCACGCCGTCCCAGTTGACGTCCCACACCGAGCGGACGCCCTGCAGGTACATGACGATCCGCTCCAGGCCGTAGGTCAGCTCCACAGAGACGGGATCGGTGGCCAGCCCGCCGCACTGCTGGAAATAGGTGTACTGGCTGATCTCCTGGCCGTCAAGCCACACCTCCCAGCCCAGGCCCCAATGGCCCAGGGCGGGGCTCTCCCAGTTATCCTCCACAAAGCGAACGTCGTGCTCGCGCATGTTGATGCCCAGCGCCTCGAGGCTGCCCAGGTAAAGCTCCTGGGGGTTGCCGGGGTCAGGCTTTAAAATGACCTGATACTGGGTGAATAGCTGCATCCGGTTTGGGTTCTTGGCATAGCGCCCGTCGGCGGGCCGGTAGGAGGGCTCGACGTAGGCCACGTTCCACGGCTCGGGTCCCAGGACGCGCAGGGTGGTGGCCGGATTGCCGGTGCCGGCGCCCATCTTTTCGCTGTAGGGCTGCCACACCAGGCAGCCATAATCGGCCCAATAGCGATCCAGGCGCATCACGACTTCTTGGAAGGATAAAGGCTTGGTCATGTTCTCTATTCGTCCTGTTTCTTGTTCTGAATATGAGCCAGCATCTCGGCCTGGTGGGCCAGGTACCGCTCAGTGTCGGCCTGGCCGAACTCGATGCTGAAGCGGTTCTCGGCCTTGACCATGTTTCCTCGCAGGGCGTCCTCCAGGTCGACGCCGCACAGGTAGGCCAGCTTGAACAGAAAGGTGGCGCAATCGGCCAGCTCCTCGGCCAAGTTGGCGCGCAGGTCGCCGGCATCCTGCGCATCGCGATACCCCTCGAAATACTGCACTTCGCGGGCGACCTCGCCCAGCTCTTCGGCCAGGTGCAAAAAGGTGTGCGATGGCGTTATCTTGTCCCAGCCGCGGGCGATGTCGTAGGCCTGGAGCCATGTCTGGTACTCCCGGATCTGCATGGTCAGTTTGCCTCCGTCTGGCGGCGCAGCCGCTCGATAAAGTCGGCCGACTTGACCTTGCGCTCCAGGTGATGGGTGATGAAGCGGTTGTTCAGCCGCTCGACCTCGGCCTGGGTGCCGGGATTAAGCCGCAGCAGCCGGCAGGTGTCCCAGTCGCGGGTTTGCAGGAAACGGAGCACCTTTAGGGCGTTGGCCGACAGCTCAACGGCGTCGCGAATGGAACCATTCGGGTCGCGGCCGCACCGGGGGCAAAAGACGGTTCCCTGCGCCGGGCTGAAGTAGTTGGTCTCCGGCTCTAGCGGTTTCTTGCAGGCGCCGCAGGCAAAGAGCTGCGGCTGGTAGCCGGCCAGGGCCAGCAGGTGGATCTCATAGTAGCGGGCCACGAGAGGAAGGTTATCGGCAGCGGCCAGCCAGCCGAGGGCCTCTTTGAGCAGGGTAAACAAGGGCCCGTTTTCGTCCTGTTCAGGGGTGAATGCATCGGTCAGCTCGGCGACATAATACGCATAAGTCGCGCGCAGCAGGTCTTCGTGCAGCGGCAGGAACGGCTCGATCGTCTCCGCCTGGGTGACGATGTCCAGATCGTGCCCGACGGCGACCAAGTAGCGCCCGTAGCTGAACAGCTCGACGTGGCCGCTCTTGCGGCTGGACGGCTTGCGGGCGCCCTTGGCAATGAGCCGTATCTTGCCCCGTTCAGGCGTGAACACGGTGAGCAGGCGATCTGCTTCGCCGAAATCGGTCCGCCTGAGGACAATAGCCTCGGTTTGATATAGGCGCTCGCGGTGTGACATGCCCTGGTTCCCCTCTGTCGGGGTGGATTATACCACATGCTCGGCTTTTCGGACAAATGGAGGAATTGGTTACCCTCCCGCAGGCTCATCAACCTGTGGGATGGTGGGCCGGTGAGCACGTAATGAGAAGAGTGTGACCAATAATTGTGGTAAAGTTGTCATGCCGCCTGCTTGAATACGATGGTTTCACTGGCTGCTGGCAAACCGGGAGCAGCTCCATAGAGCCTT
>Ga0209254_10002254_pt1 | contig 17490 bp, 15 predicted proteins | sample FrelakmetDIP11DI_FD_187148 | JGI IMG/M metagenome (GOLD analysis project Ga0209254, IMG submission 187148) | Freshwater lake sediment microbial communities from the University of Notre Dame, USA, for methane emissions studies - DIP11 DI (SPAdes)... | ecosystem: Environmental > Aquatic >... | reverse complement strand
ACCTTGTGGAAAAAGAAAAATTATGTTTAAAATAGAGCACAAAATCTGATCATTGGAGACATGTAATGCATTTTTTTCAATACCGGTCAGGTGAATTGTATGCTGAAGAAGTACCTGTCAAAAAGCTTGCCGAACAGTATGGCACGCCGTTGTATGTATACAGCCATAATACCCTCCTCAGGCATTTCATGGCATACGAAAATGCCTTTGACGGCTATCCGCATATCATCTGCTTTGCAGTGAAATCCAATCCGAATACCGCTATCATCAGGCTGTTTGCCAAACACGGTGGTGGCGCCGATATCGTTTCGGGAGGGGAGCTCCACGCTGCATTAAAAGCGGGTATCCCGTCTCGCAAAATAGTATATGCCGGTGTAGGGAAGACGGAAGACGAGATCAGGCTTGCACTAAAATCAAAAATTCTTATGTTTAATGTGGAGTCCGAGAACGAGCTGAGGGAGATCGGCAGAGTTGCTGGAAACATGAAGACAAGGGCACAGATTGCACTGAGGATTAATCCGGATATCGATCCCGGAACCCATCCATATATTACGACAGGAATGAAGAAACACAAATTCGGAATTCCGATTGAAGTTGCACTGGAATACTACAAACTTGCTTCAAAACTCAAAAATGTGGTTGTTGTTGGTGTCCATAAACATATAGGATCACAGATAACCAGAGTTTCTCCGTTTGTCGATGCCTTGAAACGGATATTGCTCCTCATTGATGAACTGAATGCGCAGGGAGTATCTTTACAGTACCTCGATGTCGGTGGTGGTCTCGGCATCTCTTATAGGGATGAGGAACCGCCGGTTCCCGGAGACCTGGCAAAGCACCTTATTCCACTGCTGAAAGAAAGAAACCTTACCCTTATTATGGAACCGGGAAGATCCATTGTCGGCAATGCCGGCATACTGGTAACAAAGACGCTCTATCTGAAGAAAGGGATTGAAAAGGAATTCATTATTGTGGATGCCGGCATGAATGATCTGATCAGGCCCTCTCTTTACGATGCCTATCACCATATATTGCCTGTCGTCAGGACAAAGAGAGATAAAATCCTCTGCGATGTTGTAGGCCCCATATGCGAATCAGGGGATTTTCTTGCAAAAGACAGGGAACTCGGGAAGCTCAAACAAGGAGAATATCTTGCTGTCATGAGTGCCGGCGCGTACGGGTTTTCCATGAGCTCGAACTATAATAGCCGTCCAAGGGCTGCAGAGGTTCTTGTGAAAGGAAAAGAGCATGTCCTGATCAGGAAGCGCGAGACATATGATGACCTCGTCAGGAATGAGAAGATACCCGCATTCCTGAAATGAAGATACATTTCACAAAGATGCACGGCCTCGGCAATGACTTTATCCTGATAGACTGCAGGGTGCAGGCCTGTCCATCGGGGACAAAAAACCTCCGGGATATCAGCAGACAGTTCTGTGACAGGCGGTTTGGCATCGGAGCTGATCAAATCCTTCTCCTTGATAACTCAAGCAAAGCAGATTTCCAAATGAGGATCTTGAATGCGGACGGGAGCGAGGTAGAAATGTGCGGGAATGGCATACGATGCCTTGCTCAATATATTTGGGACAGGAGACTGTCTGAGAAAGATGTCCTTGAAATAGAGACGCTTGCAGGCATCATGAAACCCGAAAGATCAGGAGATTTAGTCAAAGTTGACATGGGAGAGCCGATATTCGAACCGGAAAAGATACCGGTTACAATTCATGATGATTTAAATATTCATTTAGCAACCAGTAATCCCCCCATCCCCCCTTTAGAAAAGGGGGGTAAAGGGGGATTTGAGGGTGGGGGGATTATTGATTATCCTCTTCAGATAGCTGACAGGGAATTCAACATTACCTGCATATCTATGGGCAATCCCCATGCGGTTATTGTTGTTGACGATGTTTCCGGTTTCCCTGTAACATACTACGGGCCCATGATCGAAACCCATGCGATCTTTCCCAGAAAAACCAATGTTGAATTCATTCAGGTCCTGAACAGGGCAGAGATAAAGATGCGTGTATGGGAACGAGGTTCCGGTGAGACCATGGCGTGCGGTACCGGCGCAGCAGCAGCAGCAGTGGCATCGGCGCTCAAAGGACTCACCGAGAAAACAGTGACAGTGCACCTGCTTGGCGGTGACCTCCTCATTGAACAAGCTGTGAATAAACATATATACATGACCGGACCTGCTGTGGAAGTGTTTGAAGGGTCGGTCGACATTTCATAACAATGGGAGTTTCGGTAAACTCTATCAAAAAGGAGGCAGCGATGTTAAAGGGATCGATAGTCGCAATTGTCACACCTTTTAAAAGGGGGAAGGTCGATGAAAAAGCCTTTGGAGACCTCATAGAGTGGCACATAGCACAGGGAACAAATGCCATAGTCCCGTGCGGCACAACCGGTGAAGCGTCAACACTCGACTATAAAGAGCATTACAGGGTTATTGATATAGCGGTAAAAATTGTTAGCGGAAGAGTCCCTGTAGTTGCCGGCACCGGTGCAAATTCTACTGATGAAACCATTGAGATAACCGAACATGCGAGGAAATCAGGCGCAGACGCTGCCTTGCTCGTGACTCCTTACTATAATAAGCCGACTCAGGAAGGTCTTTACCGGCACTATAAAATGGTTGCGGAACAGGTTGATATCCCGATCGTTTTATACAATGTCCCCGGACGGACTGCAGTTAATATGTTGCCTCCGACTGTAGCCAGGCTTGCAGAGATTAAAAATATTATTGCTATTAAAGAGGCAACCGGTGATATGAAGCAGGTCAGTGAGGTGATAAGACTCTGTGGAGACAGGATGATTGTCATCTCCGGAGACGATTTCACAACCCTCCCTCTCCTCGCACTTGGCGGGAAGGGTGTCATATCAGTCTCAGCGAATGTTATGCCCAAAGAAGTCTCTCAAATGTGCTCCTTCTGGATGAAGGGACAGCATGACAAAGCACGGGCATTGCATTACAAACTTGAGCCGTTAAATGCATCCATGTTCATCGAAACAAATCCGATACCGGTGAAGACAGCGCTTGCAATGATGGGGAAAATCCGGGAAGAGTTCAGGATGCCTCTTTGTGAGATGGCTCCGGCAAATAAGGAAAAGCTGAAAAAAGTTCTGATGGCCCTAAAGCTGCTTTAGCCCGCATTATAGTACCCCCCCTTCTAAAAAGGGGGGGATTGCTTATCAATAAGACCATACGTAAGGTTACATTCCTGCAACTATTCTGTCATTCTGGCTTGGCCAGAATCTTTCTTGTCTCCTCGAAGCGTTATCCTATTCTTAAGAAGGATTCCTGACAAGCAGGAATGACATTTTTTGCTATCCTATACAGATTTTTCCCTGGCAAAGAAGGTCAGAGATATTTCTTTATCATATCCAGATTCAGATTTTTTACCGCTGCTTCCTTAATAGCTCTGCTACCCAGGTGTCCCAGATAGGGGAATATCCCTAAAACCGGGACAGGGCAAACCGTTGCAAGAACCTCCGGATTTGTCTGCTCGGCAATCGTCCCCTCGGCCGGTTGATGATAATTAATAATAATCCCCGCAACAGGTAATCCTTCTTTCAGCGCGTAATTGACCGTCAGCAAGGTTTGGTTAATCATACCGAGACCAGGTCTTGTGACAACAATAACGGGCAAGCCGAAATCTTTTGCCATATCAAGCACAGAATAATTTTTTGTGATCGGAACCATGATGCCCCCGATCCCCTCGATAATCACTACCGTATATTTATATGTAAGAGTAGCAAATGCATTGGTAATTTTTGCCATTTCGACAGGCATCCCTTCTATTGCAGAAGCCGCCATAGGCGCCAATGGGTTCTCGAAACGCACTGGTGTTATGAGATCAAGGGATTCTTCTGCACCGGACATATTTCTCAAAAACATTCCGTCTGCAGGGTTCAGGAAGTTGTTCCCATATGCTGTATGCTGTCTACTTTCTACGGTCTTTTGGCATCCGGTCTCTATCGGCTTCATGCCTACGGCTCTGAATCCAAGGAACTGAGCAGCCTTCACAAGCGCTGCGGCTACGATTGTCTTGCCGACACCGGTATCGGTACCTGTTATAAAAAAACCTTTTGGCATAATCTTCTTATTAAAACCTATTTAAAATAAGATTTCTGTGTTTTTTGTCATTCCGGGCTTGACCCGGAATCCAGTGACGTTGCCTTTTTAAAGATATAAAAACAAAGAATTACGAATTACCAACACTCAAGTCACTGGATACCGGCTTTCGCCGGTATGACTAACTTAAGAAGACCATAAGTAAAGTAACACCTGTCATTCCCGCAATCCCGAATGCTTTCTGGAGTCGGGAATCCTTCTGAAAAGAGAAGAAAGATTCCGGCCAAGCCGGAATGACAATGTATGCATACTTTGGCCCTATTAGTAATTTTGAGATGAGATAAGTTTTAAACTTTTTCCAGTGCTTCAATCAGCCTCTCTATATCCTCATCTGTATGCGCTGCGGTGACTGTAATCCTTATTCTCGACTCTTTCACTGCAGGTGGTCTGATTGCAGGTGCGAAAATGCCCTGTTCAAAGAGATGCTTTGCGATGCGCAGCGTGTTTTCTATACTTCCGGTTTTGACAGGTATGATAGGAGTCTCACTCCCCATCGTGTCATACCCTGCAGCGAGAATGCCGTGTGCCGCCTTATCCCTGTTCGTCCATAATTGCTTGATGATATGCGGATCATTTTCGATGAGTTCCAGAGCAGCTATTGATGCGGCGATAATGCAGGAGGGAAGGGCTGTTGAATACATGAAGCTCCGTGCGGTGTTCAATGTCCATGCGATTATATCAGCACTGCCGGCAAAAAATGCCCCAAAAGAGCCCAGTGCTTTTGAGAACGTCCCCATCTGAATAATCCAGGGTTCAGGATCGATATCAAAGTGTGCGAGTGCCCCCTTCCCCTTACCGATTACTCCCGTCGCATGGGCATCATCAATATAGAGATATGCATCGTAGGTTCTGCAAAGACGAACAATCTCTCTGAGCGGAGCGATGTCCCCGTTCATGCTGAAAATGGTATCCGTGACGATGACCTTTTTCGTCGCGGCTTTTTTTTTCAGGCATTCTTCCAGGTGCATGACATCCTTATGGTTATAGACGACTGTCTCTGCCTTGCTCAGCCTGCATCCGTCGATGATGCTTGCGTGATTCAGTTCGTCGCTGAATAAAACCGTATCTCTGTCGGCAAGGGCAGGGATAATACCGGTATTCGCTGCATACCCGGAATTAAAAACGAGGGCGGCTTCAGTATTTTTAAATTGTGCAATCTTCTCTTCCAGTTGATGATGAAGGATACTTCCGCCGCTCAAAAGTCTTGAGGCTCCGGCACCAAATCCATACCGGCTCATTGACTCATTCGCTGTATTAATAATATAAGGATGACCGGCGAGCCCAAGATAATCATTGGATGAGAAAGAGAGGTATTCTTGTCCCTTGAGCAAAATCCTCGGTCCCTGGGGAGATTCCCTGTCATGAATCCGTCTCAAAAGGTTTTTTCCTTTTAAGAGATTAAGTTTTTCTGAAAACACAGGAGTATTTTACCACACCGATTTCACGGTTATATCTTTCGATTTCCGGAGGGGCATTGAAAATTTTAACCCCCTCTTTTTTATGGTAAAAATCTCTTGACAATCTTTTTTGCGCTGTGATATGCTTTTCTCGCTTTTCGTAAACTTCTTGAGGGAAGGTGAACGATGTTAGAATTCAACAACTGGTTTTTTGTCTTATTACTTAATTTTATTATCCTCCTCTTTATCCTCAACGCAATTCTTTTCAAACCGCTGCTTCAGATCTTCAAAGAACGTGAGGATTCTGTCAAAGGCGACCTCGATGCCGCCAAGGACATGCGGGAAAAGAGTGAGGAAGGGATTGCCAGACTGAACAGAGAACTGGCTGAATCAAGGGGCAAGGCAAAAGAAATATTTGAAACTCTAAAGGCCGGGGGATTGAGTAAACAGAGAGAAGTGCTCTCAGCGACTGAGGCCGAAGTCGTTGCAACTCTTGAGAAAGCCAGAGCAGAGATCAAATCTGACGCGGAAAAGGCGCGGCAGTCATTAAGAGCTGACGTAGATAAGTTCTCTGATGAAATCGTCAGAAAGCTGGTGAACGTATGAAAAACATTTTAGGCTATTTGAAAATCCACAGAAAGAAAATCATTCAAATACTCGCATTCACTATCTTTAATCTTGCCGCAGCCTCTTTTGTCTTTGCCAGCAGCGGCGGGGGAGAGGGAGCAGAACACGCAGCGCCATGGTGGAAAGATTATATATGGAAGATCATTAATTTCCTGCTTCTGTTTATACTCCTTTTCAAATTTGCCAAAAAGCCCATGCAGAATTTTTTCCAGAAGAGAACCGAGTTAATCGAAAAGACCCTGAATGAAGCGAAAGAAGCCAAAGCTGTGTCATTGAAGGCGTTACAGGCGGTCGAAACGAGACTCAAGGCCAAAGATGCAGAGATCGAGGTGATCCTTGCTGCTTCCAAAAAATCCGGAGAACTGGAAAGGGACAGCATTATTGCCGAGAGTGACAGGCTCAAGGCAAAGATACTGGAACAGGCAAAAACCAATATCGAGTACGAACTGAAACACGCAAAAGAGGCAATCAAGGCCGAGGCTGTTGAATTAGCCATGGAACTTGCAGAGAAAAAGCTTAAAGAAAAACTGACCAAGGAAGAGCAGGAAAAGCTTTTTGAAGACTCTCTTATGAAGATAGGAGGCAAAGGTTGAAGCCGGCAAAACAAGCGAACAGATACGCAAAGGCATTGCTGAGGAACATTGATCTCGAAAATATCCCTAAGGCACTTTCAGAGCTCATTGCAATTAATGACCTCATGGGAAAAAGTAAAGAGTTCAAGAGTCTCCTTGTCAATCCACTTTTCACTCATGATGAGCGGACAAATGTCATCAAGCAACTGACAGGCACGCTGAAACTCTCGGACTATATCGTGAAATTTATCATGCACCTGTCAAAGGTCGGGGTGATAATAGCCCTACCGAACATCATCAGGATGGCCACAAGTCTCTACCTCGAAAAGAAAAAGAAGGCAAAAGCAGTTGTCATGACGCCTCTTCCCGTAACCAGGGAGCAGGAAAATAAGCTCAGAGTATCCCTGAAAAACATAACTGCCAGGGAACTTGATATAGAGTATACGATAGACCCTTCCCTTCTCGGCGGTATCCTCGTCAGGATCGGAAGCACTATGTATGACACAAGCATAAAAGGCCAATTAAGGCTTTTAAAAGATGAGTTAATAAAGGGGTGAAATTATGCCAGAGATCAAGACAGAAGAAATAAGTGAGCTTCTCAGAAAACAGATCACAGACTTTGAGAAGAAGGTAGACGTCAGTGAAATCGGCACAGTCACCTATATCGGTGACGGTGTCGCAAAGGTTTACGGCCTTGAAAACTGCATGGCAGCAGAGCTGCTTGAGTTCCCGAACGGAGTTTTCGGTATGGCCCTGAACCTCGAAGACGAATCAGTCGGTGCGGTTCTCTTTGGCGAGGACAAGCTGGTCAAGGAAGGGGATATCGTCAAGCGTACCGGTAAGGTTATGGAAGTCCCGGTCGGTCCGGAACTCAGAGGCAGGGTCGTCAATGCTATCGGTCAGCCGATTGATGGCAAAGGCCCGATCAACGCGAAACAAACGAGAAGAGTTGAGATCGTTGCCCCGGGTATTATCAGAAGGAAACCTGTTCACGAGCCGCTCCAGACAGGAATCAAGGCTATCGATGCCATGATCCCAATCGGCAGGGGACAGCGTGAGCTCTGCATCGGTGACCGTCAGATCGGGAAGACCGCAATTCTTATTGATACCATTATCAATCAGAAAGGCGGCGATGTTACCTGTATCTATGTCGCCATAGGCCAGCGCCGTCCGGCTGTTGTTAACACAGTCCAGAAACTTGAAGAAATGGGTGCTATGGAACACACCATTGTCGTTGTTGCAACAGCGAGTGAACCGGCACCAATGCAGTATATAGCCCCATACACCGGATGCACGATGGGAGAATATTTCAGGGATAACGGACAGCATGCCTTTATCGGATATGATGACCTTACCAAACAGGCACATGCCTACAGGCAGCTCTCCCTGATCCTGAGACGTCCGCCTGCACGTGAGGCGTATCCTGGTGATGTCTTCTATCTCCACTCACGCCTCCTCGAGAGGGCTGCGAAAATGAGTGATGCAATGGGAGCCGGGTCATTAACGGCTATCCCGGTTATTGAGACACAGGCCGGTGACGTTTCCGGTTACATTCCGACAAACGTTATCTCCATTACTGACGGTCAGATATATCTTGAGCCTGAACTCTTCTTCGGCGGTATAAGGCCGGCAGTGAATGCAGGTCTCTCGGTCAGCCGTGTCGGCGGCGCAGCCCAGATTAAAGCCATGAAACAGATCGCCGGTATGCTCAGGCTTGACCTTGCACAGTTCAGAGAGCTGGCAGCATTCGCACAGTTTGCTTCAGACCTCGACAAAGCCACCCTTGCACAGATCGAGAGAGGAAAGAGAATGGTCGAACTCCTGAAACAGGACCAGTTTGTTCCGATGTCTGTTGATGATCAGATTATCGTCATCTTTGCAGGAACACAGGGATTCATGGATGACCTGCCCATTGATGCCATCAGACCATTTGAGGAAGGGTTAATGAGATACATCAGGGCCGAAAAGCAGGCCATCAAGAAAGAGATCATGGAAAAGAAGGCACTGGATGATGAACTGAAAGCAAAGATTTCTGAGGCTATTACAACTTTCAAGAAGACCTTCTCGGCATAATATGTGCGGATAGGAGAACATACATGCCAACGTTAAGGGATATACGAAAAAGACTAAAAGCAATACAGAGTACCAAGAAGATCACGGCTGCCATGAAGATGGTTGCGGCTGCCAAGATGAGAAAGGTCCAGGACAGGATGCTGAATTTCAGGCCTTATGCATCCCGGATGCAGACAGTCCTGTCTGACCTTGCCCGGGTATCCGAGAGAGAAATTCATCCGCTTCTCTACCTGAGGCCGAGAAAGACCGTTGAGGTTATCATCCTGACATCCGATAAGGGACTCTGCGGAGCTTTCAACACGAATATTTTGAAAGCAGGTGCAAATTACATCAACAGTCTTAAAAAAGACGGTGTTGAGGTGAGCGTCAATGTTGTGGGAAGGAAGGCGAGGGATTATTTTCGCAGAAGAAATGTCCCGCTGAGGAAGCAATGGCTTGGTCTGTCCGGACGAATAACGTATGCCAATGCCCAGGAGATCGCAAGTGACCTCAGCGAAAATTATATCAATGAAACGTTTGATGAGGTAATTGTTATCTATAACGAGTTCAAATCGATGATTTCCCAGAAAGTTACCTCAATGAAGCTGCTTCCGTTAGGAAGTATAGCAGGTGAGGGCGAACAGAAGGGGGAAGCCGTGACGGCTGATTACCTCTATGAGCCAACGCGGGCAGCGATATTTGAGAGATTATTGCCAAAATATATTGAAATACAGATATACCGGGCATTGCTTGAGTCCTCGGCAGCAGAAGAGGCATCAAGGATGACCGCAATGGAAAATGCTACGAAGAACTGTTCGGAGATGATCACGAAAGTGACACTTCTGGCGAACAAGGTAAGACAGGCCGGGATTACCAAAGACTTGATGGATATCGTCGGCGGTGTTGAGGCATTGAAGGAATAGAGAACACAGGAAAAGGAATTTTTAATATAGTCAGGGGGTAATAAAATGAATGTTGGAAAAGTTTCACAGGTAATAGGTGCGGTTGTAGATGTCGAATTTGAGAAAGAGTTGCCGAAAATACGCGATGCTGCCAGGGTAGATCATCCCGGAGATCCGTCAAAAGGTATTCCTGAACTTCATATTGTTTTAGAAGTTGCTACTCACCTTGGTGAGAATAAGGTGAGGACCCTTGCCATGAGCGCTACAGAAGGACTCGTCAGGGGTATGGAAGTGCTTGATACAGGAAAGCCTATATCGATGCCTGTTGGTAAGGCAGCACTGGGAAGGATATTAAACGTTATTGGTGAGCCAGTTGATGAATTGGGTCCGGTACAGGCGGACGAAACAATGCCTATTCACAGGCTGGCACCCGAATTTGTCGAGCAGGAAGCAACAACCCAGGCATTCGAAACGGGTGTTAAGGTCTTTGATCTTCTCATCCCGTTCGTCCGCGGCGGTAAAATGGGAATGTTTGGTGGCGCCGGTGTCGGTAAAACCGTTATCATCATGGAGATGATCAACAACATCGCGATGGTTCACGGTGGTATCTCTGTTTTCGCAGGCGTTGGCGAGAGAACAAGAGAAGGAAACGACCTTTACCTGGAAATGAAACATTCAGGCGTTCTCCCCAAGGCAGCTCTCATCTATGGTCAGATGAATGAGCCACCCGGGGCAAGGGCAAACGTTGGTCTGAGCGCCCTTACCGTTGCAGAGTACTTCAGGGACCAGGGCCAGGACGTTCTGTTATTCATTGATAACATTTTCAGATACACACTCGCATGGGCCGAGGTTTCCGCACTTCTCGGCAGAATGCCTTCGGCGGTCGGTTATCAGCCGACGCTCGGAACAGACATGGGTGCTCTCCAGGAGAGAATCACAACAACAAAGAAAGGCGCTATTACATCCATGCAGGCAATATATGTTCCTGCGGACGACCTTACTGACCCGGCGGTCGCAACGGCATTTACCCATCTTGACGGAACTGTCGTTCTCTCGAGACAGATTTCAGAGCTCGGTATCTATCCTGCGGTTGACCCGCTGGATTCTACATCGAGGATCCTTGATCCCAAGGTAATTGGAGATGAGCATTACGCTGTTGCAAGAGCTGTTCAGAAGACCCTCCAGAGGTATAAAGAACTCCAGGACATCATCGCAATTCTTGGTATCGAGGAACTTTCGGAAGATGACAGGCTCATCGTTGCGCGTTCAAGGAAGCTGCAGAGATTCCTGAGCCAGCCGTTCCATGTTGCGGAAACGTTTACCGGTCAAAAAGGAAAATATGTTAAAACTGCAGATACGATAAAAGGATTTAAGGCCATTATGGACGGTCAGTATGATGATGTGCCGGAACAGGCATTCTACATGGTTGGCCCGATTGAAGAGGTAGAGGAAAAGGCTAAAAAAATGGGCTGGAGCAGGTAGGCAGAGAGATATAAAGGCGAAGATTAAGGCAGGAGAACTATGGAAAAAGAAGGTAAATTAAAACTCGAGGTTGTTACCCCGTATGGCCTTATTTTGGGTGAAGATGTCGATGAAGTTACATGCTCGGGAAGCGAGGGTGAATTTGGAGTTTTACCGGGACATGTTCCTTTCTTTACAACCCTGAAGGTTGGGATGCTTTCGTATAAAAAAGGCAATACCGTTAAATATGTTTTTGTGAACTGGGGCTATGCTGAAGTCGGGTCCGAGAGAGTTATGGTTCTTGCCGACAGTGCAGAGAAATCTGAAGACATAGATCCTGAGCGGGCAAAGGCAGCTATGAAGAGGGCTGAGGAGAGGATGAAAAAAGCAGAAGAATTCGATTTTGCCCGGTCAACCTCCTCCCTTGAGCGGGCAGTGGCGAGGGTGCAGATAGCAGAGAAATTCAGATAGAACATACAGGTTAGTGGAGAGTTTAAGGCCATGCTTCATGCATGGCCTTTTTTATTGAAACTGACATGTGATCGATACAATTGCATAGAGATTAAAAATATGTCACAGTAATAGAGGTTACAAATACTAAGGCAGACATTTGTAAGGAGAATCACTGTTCATGGAAAAAGAAAAAATACTGGTCATCGATGATGAAGAGTTGATCCTGGACATCGCCCGGGAAATACTGATCAATATTGGCTATGATGTGATGATAACATCAGATGGACATGAGGGCATAAAAATGCTTTTGAAAGAGAAGTTTGCCCTTTTGTTGACTGATATAAGAATGCCTGATATAAGCGGACTGGAGGTTATTAAACATGTCCGGGAACACAACAAGGAAATACCAATTATCATCATCACAGGTCACGGTACTCTCGATGTCGCCATCAAAGCGCTGAAATTGGGTGCACAGGGTTTTCTCTTGAAACCCTTCACAACCACAGAACTCAGAACTGCTGTTACGGAAGCCCTCGAAAAGACACGGCTACTCAGCGACAATATAAGAATGCGCGCTCTCATGCCGCTTTTTGAGGTGAGTAAAGAGATTATCAGTGAAACCGACATAAAGAAGCTCCTTGCATTAATTGTGGAGATTGCTGTGAGGGAGACGCGGGCGGACAGAGCATGCCTCTTCTTAACCGATGAGACAACAGGCAAGATTGTCATGGAAGAGGATTACGGATTTTCACCTGCCTCCATCACTGATTTGAGAGAAAAACATCTTGAAAAATTATCCTCAATACTCATGAAAGAAAACAGACCTGTGCTGGTCGTCCCCGGATTACCAATGCCTGAAGGATTCGAGGAGATACCGGGGACAAAAGAATACTCCAGTATTTACATGCCTCTTACAGTTCGTGGAAAGGGCATCGGAATCCTCTCCCTGAGCAGGGCTGGTGCTGAACATCCTTTCTCGCTCCCGGATGTTGAACTTGTGTCGGTCCTGGGCGGGCAGGCAGCAGCTGCCATAGAGAATGCCCGTCTCTATGAGAAACTCGAACAGTCGTATATGTCTACGATCGTTACCTTGTCAGGTATTGCGGAGGCGAAAGATTTCTATACCGACAAACACATGAAAGATATCGCAGAATATTCTGTTGATATTGCGAGGAAACTCGGACTTTCTGCGGCCGATGTAGAGAATATAAGAATGGCTGCTCTCCTGCATGACCTCGGGAAAATTACGGTCCCGGATGATATCCTGAAGAAACCCGGAAGACTCTCTGAAGAAGAAATGGAGGTCATCAGAAAGCACCCGGCACATGGGGCAAAGATGATTGAGTCTATTGAACCAATGAAAGATGCACGGGAAATCATACGACATCATCATGAATATTATGACGGTTCCGGATATCCCGATGGCCTGAGAGGAGAGGATATTCCCCTCGGTGCAAGAATTATTGGTGTGGCAGATGCATTTGACGCAATGACAAGCAACAGGCCTTACAGAAAAGCACTCCCCATGGACAAGGTAATAAAGGAGCTGAAGGACTTCTCAGGCATTCAGTTTGACCCTTATATTGTCGAAATATTGATATCAATCCTTCGCGAAAAAGGTATTCTGGAACATGATTAGATCTTCGAATGTCCACCCGTTCGTGTCATATGGATGTTACGCTTGACAGCATCCGTGACATCAGGCTGTATCAGCCGAAAAATGGATACCGTTTTTCTGTTGATTCCCTGCTGCTTTTTGATTTTGTCAACCTCAGGAAAGCGAAGAGCATAGCAGATCTCGGAGCAGGGTCCGGCATTATTGGCATTTTGCTTGCAGGAAAATATCCCGGGGCATCCGTAGATCTCTTTGAGCTGCAAGACAACCTTGCCGGCATTGCTGAAAAGAATGTCATCCTGAATCGCTGTGAAGACCGGGTTCGCGTGATCAAATGCGATCTCAGAGAACTGCAAGCCGCGCCGTCAGCACATCCCCGGTATGATCTTGTGGTATCAAACCCGCCCTTCAGGCGGTTAAAGAGCGGCCGTCTGAATATTGAAGAGGAGAAGGCAATTGCCCGGCATGAAATCACATTGCGCCTGCACGAATGTATCAATGCAGCTTCAGCTCTTCTCAGAAACAGGGGAAGATTGTGCATGATTTATCACCCCTGCAGACTCTCGGAACTCCTCAATGTCATGAGGGAAAAGCAGATCGAGGCGAAGAGAATGAGGTTTGTTCATTCGACACCGTCGTCAGAAGCGAAGATGGTCTTGCTGGAGGCCGTTCAGGGAGGGAGAGTAGGATTGAAGGTTGAAGGGCCGTTGTATGTATACCGGGAAGACGGCGGGTATACAGAAGAAATGGAGAGGATATATAAGGCATAGGATGAAGAATACGTAGCTAAAAGTCCAGACATTGCTCAAAAAATTATTTAACTCGATGATTTGATTAAAATATCTATCAACGCTCTATCAATATAAATGTTCTTGAAACCATCAGTTAGGTACACTAAGGTATCGAAAATAATTTTTCTCACAAAATCTGGACTTTTAAAATTTTCAAGTTTGTCATTCCGGCTTGGCCGGAATCTTTCTGCGATTTTTTCTTAAATTGATGAATTTATGGAAATAATACAAGCTTTTCTCACATATCTGACGGCTGAGAAGGGGCTGTCGAGAAATACGGTTGCCTCATATCAACTTGATCTGAAAAAATATCATGCATTCCTCACTGCAAAAAATACGGATTTTCTTTCATTCTCAAAGGCTGATATCGTTGATTTTATCCAGAAGCTCAGGGATGAAAACTACTCGACTGCAAGCATCTGCCGGTTTATTTCTACCATTAAGGGCCTCTGCAAATATCTTCTTGTGGAAAATCGTATTACAGAAGACCCGTCAGAAAATCTTCAGTCACCGAAGAGGTGGGAGAGGCTTCCGAAGGCTATCAGCATTGCAGACGTTAAAACATTGCTGGAATCAGGCCATCCCAATACTCTTTCTGAACCTGTTGTAAACAGGGACTATGTCATGTTTGAACTTCTCTATTCTTCCGGTCTGCGCGTCAGTGAGCTGATATCCCTTAAGCTTGAAGACATCAGTTTCGATGCCGGCTTCCTGAGGGTCATGGGGAAGGGATCAAAGGAGAGGATTGTTCCGCTCCATATGAGAGCACTTGGGATGTTAAAACGGTATGTAAGCCTGAAAAGGCCTGAAATCCTCGGGAAGAAGAATTCTCCTTACCTGTTCATTACACGGAGAGGAGGCCCGATGACACGGCAGCGTTTCTGGCAGACAATGAAAAATTTAGGCAGAAGAACCGGCCTCGATATATCACCCCATACCATGAGACACTCATTTGCAACGCATCTTCTGGAGGGCGGAGCTGACCTCCGGTCATTGCAGAAACTCCTTGGACATGCTGACATAGCAACAACGCAGATATATACAAAGGTAACAACCGACCGCTTGAAACAGGTTTATACGAAACACCATCCAAGAGCCTGAAGACAGTAGACGGCAAACAGTAGACAGTAGATAGGGTATAAATTGTGTCCTGTGTGCTGCCTACTATCTACCACCTACTGTTTTTTCAGGGGAACAGTGACAAGGAAAAAGATTTTGTTATATACTTCTTAGGCATCACTTATTCTGCGGTACTATAAAGAAAACGGAGGTTGCGTATGCCGGAAAAACTGCGTCCTGAGGAGTTGTATGGGTTTTGTGACCCTTCTGTCTTTGCCTTTACCACAACGAGTGATCTGCCGGATTTTAAAGAGACGATAGGCCAGGAAAGGGCTCTGCATTCCCTTGATTTTGGTTTGAGCCTGGAGAGTTCCGGTTTCAATATTTTTATTCTTGGAGAGCACGGAACCGGCAAGATGACAACGGTCAGGTCATTCCTCAGTCAAAAGGCTATGAACGAACCTGTGCCGGAAGACTGGTGTTATGTCTCCAATTTTAAGGATCCCGATGCTCCCCTGGCAATTTCTCTTCAACCCGGGCAGGCGGTAATTTTTCAGAAAGATATGGACGAGGTCATCAAGATACTGAAAATTGAAATTGCCAGGGTCTTCGAATCAAAGGAATACGAGAAACAGAGAAATAAAATTGCAGAGGAGGCACAGAGGAAACAGAAAGAACTATTTACCAGCCTCGAGGAAGAGGCACAGGAGAAAGGCTTTTCGGTACGCAAGACCGTCAGCGGATTGATCATTGTTCCCGTTAAGAAGACCGGGGAACCATTGACAGAAGAAGAGTATGAACTCCTTGAAGAAAAGACGAGAAAGAGGATTGACGAGATCGGCAAGCAGCTCCAGGAAAAACTCAACGACGTCGTGCGCATGGTTCGGGAAAATGAGAAACTTGTCAAAGATGTGATCGGGAAGCTTGAAAAAGAGGCTGCGCTCTCTGCGGTCGGACATCTCATCGATGAATTGAAGAGCAAATACAAGGAATACGAAAAGATTATTGTATACCTTGATGAAGCAAAGGAAGACATCCTGGAGCATCTTGACGATTTCAAGGTTCAGGAGGAACAGTCCCCGCAATTGCCGTTTATGAAACTCCAGAAGGCGGAACCGACATTCACAAGATATACGGTAAATGTTCTCGTCAACAATAAGGATTGCAAAGGGGCTCCCTGCGTATTTGAGAACAATCCGACGTATTACAACCTCTTCGGGAGGATAGAGCACAAAATACAGTATGGGCTTGCTTTGACGGATTTCTCGATGATAAAGTCAGGATCCCTGCATAAGGCGAACGGGGGTTATCTTGTCATCAATGCACTTGATCTGCTGCGCAACATCTTTGCATATGACGCGCTGAAACGGGCGATCAGGCACAGAGAGATGAAGATAGAGGATGTATGGGAACAGTACCGGGCGATATCAACAACGACTCTCAGACCTGAGGCGATACCGCTCAATATCAAGGTGATACTGGTTGGAAATCCGTATCTTTACTATCTCCTCTATAACCTCGATGAAGAGTACCGGGAGCTGTTCAAGGTGAAAGCTGATTTTGACAGCAGGATGATGAAAAATGAAGAGAACATTCACAAATATGCTTTTTTCATCGCTACTCTTTGCCGGGAAGAGAATCTGTTGCCTTTTGACAGGTCAGGTGCTTCGAAGGTCGTAGAGTTCAGTTCACGGCTTGCAGAGCACCAGAACAAACTGTCAGCACGGTTCAGCGATATAGCAGACATCCTGCGGGAAGCCAGTTACTGGGCATCAAAAGCCGGCGGGACCGTTGTTAACGGGGAGCATGTGCAGAGGGCAATTGATGAAAAAATATTCAGAACGAACCGGATTGAAGAACGCCTGCGCGAAATGATTTTAGAGGGAACGATCATTGTCGAAACACACGGGGAAAAGGTCGGGCAGATTAACGGGCTGGCTGTCCTTGATCTGGGTGACTACAGTTTCGGAAAACCTTCAAGGATAACAGCAAAGACCTATGCCGGGAAGGCAGGGGTTGTAAATATCGAGAGGGAGACAAAGATGAGCGGGAAGATACATGAAAAGGCCATTCTCATCATCTCCCACTACCTCGGCAGCAGATATGGAGCCAGGAAACCGATAAGCCTGACTGCATCCATTACATTCGAGCAGTTATATGACATGGTGGAAGGTGACAGCGCCTCGTGTGCCGAGTTGTATGCGCTCCTGAGCAGTATTGCACAGGTGCCCTTGAAGCAAAATATTGCGCTTACCGGGTCCATGGACCAGAATGGCGATGTCCAGCCCGTCGGAGGGATCAATGAGAAGATCGAGGGATTCTTTGACCTCTGCCGTGTGACAGGACTTGATGGAAGTCACGGTGTGATCATTCCTGCACGGAATGTCAAAAACCTCATGTTGAAAAAGGATGTCGTTGACGCTGCG
>Ga0209254_10002253_pt1 | contig 17492 bp, 17 predicted proteins | sample FrelakmetDIP11DI_FD_187148 | JGI IMG/M metagenome (GOLD analysis project Ga0209254, IMG submission 187148) | Freshwater lake sediment microbial communities from the University of Notre Dame, USA, for methane emissions studies - DIP11 DI (SPAdes)... | ecosystem: Environmental > Aquatic >... | reverse complement strand
GTATTACCGAAGACGGCGACCTGATTATTGCTTCATCAAGCAATAATCAAGATGCGGTTAGGTTTTCAGCACCGATTCCCACACCCCTTGCAGGGACAAAACCACCCGCCGATTTCCGTCTCTTATATCCGCCCGAGAACCATAACTACTTAAGCGGTGATTCGATGGCCGGACCCTATGGTGTTGCCATTTATAACGACCAAATTTTCGTGTCGGATACAAAACGGGTCCTTTATTGGAATGGCGTTAGCTCATTAACTGACGGCCAGGTAGCGGATGGAGTTGTCGGGGCGGCTGATTTTAATTCGGAAAGCGGAAATAATTTTGGCAGACTTAAAGCCGACAGTGCGGGTCATTTATTCGTGGCTCACGGCAACGATATCGAAGTTTATAATTTACCCTTAACGAGCGGAGAAACTCCGGCTTCAATCATAACCGTTTCTACCCTCCAAAATTTAGAAGCTCAAACCGTAAATTTAAATTCCGGCGGAGATATGGTCGTCGGCGGATTATACCCCACACCGGACGGGAGCCACCTTTGGGTTGCCCATAATTTTAGCAACCGGGTGGTGCGCATCCGAAATCCTTTAACTTCACCGGTTGTCGATGTAATTTTGGGTCAAACTACGGCCAGCGGGGTAAGTTGCAACCGAGGCGGCTCGGCTACTCTTTCAACCCTTTGTGGTCCGGGGGCGGTTGCTTTAGATAAATACGAAAACGTGTATGTGGCAGATAATTCTTTAGAGGTTACGGGAAACGGCCGTTTGTTGGAATATGATTCCGGTAACTTTCCAGATGCAAATTCCTCAACTATTTATGCAACCGCGGCAGATAAAGTAGTTATAAGTGGAAGGCACATTTTCGAACCGGCCTTTGATTCACAGAATAAAATGGTAGTCGGGTATAACACCTATTCCTATTCCAATTCAAATCACTCACTCGATTATTTCCAGGACCCGTTAGTCGACGTTTCAGCCACCGGCGCCTTGGAGGATTTTTATTCGATGCCTTACTCAATGACCTTCGATTCCAGCGACAATCTGTATGTCACCGATATTAACCGCTGGAAAGTGGCAATTTACCTGGGTCCTTTCACTACGGCACCGATCACTACACCAGTGGTGTACGGTTATGGCTCAGCGGGAGCTCCAATTTGCGATGGTGTTGCCCCACCAAAAATTCCGAACGTCTTGGTTGAAGAGGGAACTTATGGTGATGGGATAGTTACCGTTAAGTGGTATCCGACAGGCGGCAATTATGCCCACATAAGGTATTCTGCCGACCAGAAAACTTGGCAGCATGCTTTAATATCAACAACAAATGACGGAGTGGAAGAAATAAAAGATTTGAAAACGGGGACGTACTACTTTTCTGTCAGTAACGGCGACGGCTGTGCCTTTTCTGCCTGGAGTGATTCGGCCAGTGTTTTATCTTCAAGTGATGCCCGTCTTCCGGATTCAGGCTCCGCTTGGCCTACCTTCGGCGGCCTGGCAATTGGTCTTATTCTCATAGGTTTGTCGTATTTCCTGTTTAAGACAAAAGAAGGTTAACCCTGCTACAATTGAATATAAGGAAGGAGTAGAATTATAGCTTCGTATGTTTAATCTCTTTTCAAAACTATTAGACGTAAATCAAAAAGAAGTTGATCGTTTGCAAAAGGTCGTCGACAGAATCAATACCTATATCGACAAAGCCAAAAAACTCAAAGACAAGGATTTTTTGGATAAGACAAAAGAATTTAAGGACCGGATTGCCAAAGGTGAAGATATGGCCGATATTTTGCCCGAAGCTTTTGCCGTCGTCCGTGAAGCTTCCGACCGCGTCTTGGGTCTTAGGCATTTCGACGTCCAGTTAATGGCGGCAGCCGCCCTTTTTGAAGGAAAAGTGGCCGAGCAGAAAACCGGCGAAGGAAAAACCCTTTCGGCCGTACCGGCTTTATACCTAAGAGCCCTGGCCGGCAAGGGCGTCCATTTGGTTACGGTTAACGATTATCTGGCCCGGCGGGACGCCGGCTGGAATGCGCCGATTTTTCACCTCTTGGGTCTTACGGTCGGCTCGATTATTCAGGAAACCAAATCGTTTGTTTATGACCCCGAACACAACGACCCGAGTCATGGCGACGAACGCCTTGCCCACTTAAAACCTTCTTCCAGGAAAGAAGCCTATGCGGTCGATATTACATACGGAACAAATAACGAGTTCGGATTTGATTATTTGAGGGACAATATGGTTTCGACCCTGGAGGAGATGGTTCAAAGGGGACATTATTTTGCCATCGTTGATGAAGTTGACTCGGTTTTGATTGATGAGGCGCGGACGCCCCTTATAATTTCTGCGCCCGATATGGAGCCGACGGATAAGTATTTCAAATTCGCGGGGCTGATTGAAAAACTTAATTCCGATACCGATTATTCGATAGACGAAAAAGTCCGCAGCGCCTCGCTTACCGAGCGTGGGATCGAGCGGGTCGAAAAAATATTGGGCGTCGATAACCTTTATGAGAAAGATTTTGCCTCGATTCACCATATCGAAAATGCCTTGCGTGCCCGGACCCTTTATTTGAAAGACCGCGATTATGTCATCAAAGACAACCAGGTCATTATTGTCGATGAATTTACGGGACGGCTGATGGTCGGCCGGCGCTGGAGCGACGGACTTCACCAGGCCGTTGAGGCCAAGGAGCAGGTTCCGATTCAGCAGGAAAGTAAAACCCTGGCCACTATTTCCTTCCAAAATTACTTCAGGATGTATGAGCACCTCTCGGGAATGACCGGAACGGCCGCAACCGAGGCGGAAGAATTTCGAAAGATATATAAATTGGACGTGGTTGTCATTCCCACCAATATGCCGATGGTCAGAAAAGACGATGCCGATGTGGTTTATAAGACCATAAGAGCCAAATACGGAGCGATTGTAGCCGGAATTGAAGAAAAGTACGAAAAAGGCCAACCCGTTTTGGTCGGCACGACCTCAATCGAGAAAAATGAAATTATCTCGGAGTATTTAAAAAGGAAAAGAATTCCCCATAACGTTTTAAATGCCAAAAACCACGAGAGGGAGGCAACGATAATTGCCGAAGCGGGAAAACCCAAAGGGGTGACGGTAGCAACCAACATGGCCGGGCGGGGTGTCGACATTGTTTTGGGCGGGGCAGTGCCGGACAAAAAACTGGGGGCTAAAGAATTCAAAAAATGGGAGGAGGCGCACGAACAGGTAGTTAAAGCAGGCGGGTTGCACGTCATCGGAACTGAAAGGCATGAAGCCAGGCGGGTTGATAATCAGCTGCGGGGCCGTTCAGGCCGCCAGGGTGATGCCGGCTCTTCCCAATTTTATCTCTCCCTGGAGGATGATTTAATGCGCATTTTCGGCGGCGAGCAAATAAGTTCTTTAATGGACAGATTGAATTTACCCGAAGACCAACCGATTGAAAACCCGCTCATCTCCAAAGCCATCGAACAGGCGCAGGTTAAGGTTGAGGGTTTTAACTTTGACATCAGGAAAAATTTAGTCGAGTTTGACGATGTCGCCAACCAGCAAAGAGATATTGTCTATAAATTAAGAAAACGGGTTTTGGAAGCCGAAAATTTAAAAGACGAAGTTATCGGCAAGTTAAAAAATCAGGTCGAGCGACTCCTCTTAATATCCTGGCCGGAGGGAGAAACCTTGCCCGATTATGAGAGATTAACAGTCGGACTTTTAGATATTGTTCCTTTCGATGATGCCTCAATTAAAAGAATCAAAGAAGAGCTTAAAAAACACCAAATAAAAGAAGAAATTCAGGATGTTATGAATAAAGTCATCGACGATATTCACCAAAGCCGGGTTAAACAAGTCGGTGAAACAATGATGCGGCAGGTCGAAAAATATGCCTATTTGGGTTCGATTGACCATCTTTGGATTGATCATATCGACAGAATTGATGCCCTCCGCGAAGGCGTCCGTTTAAGGGCTTATGGCCAAAGGGATCCTCTGGTTGAGTTTAAAAACGAAGCCTACCAGCTATTTGAAGGTTTAATTGATCGAATCGACGAAGAACTCTCCCACAGAATATTCAGAATAGGAGTCGCCATTCCCAAATCCGAAATACCCCTTGAACAGGCGACCGAAAACGTCGATACGACCGATATGACCGGCTTGGTCGAAAAAGCGGAAGGAAAAGCCAAAAAAGGTAGACCCGCTTTTGCCAATCAGCCATCAGCCGATAATCAACAGCCGGCAACTGACCATAAAATTGGCCGCAACGACCCTTGTCCTTGTGGCTCCGGTAAGAAATATAAAAAATGCCATTATCCACAGTATGGGTAACACCTTATCATTCCTTCATTATCTTGTGTGCATTTGAATTTTTCGGATATTTTAGATAAGATAATCGTCTTATGGCAGCGGAAATAAACTTCCAATTAAACTCTTCCCAAGAGGACGGTGTTAATAGGGATAAGGACATTATCGGTAAATATGAAAGCTTGACCGAGCGTTTACTGGAACAGGCGGTCAATTTACTGCCCGGTTTTAAAAGAGCCAGATATAGCCTTTCAAGCGGTCAGATAGGAGAAATCCTAAGTACGGATTTAAAAAAATATTTGGATGCCCGGCCCGATGAAGCACGTATAGAAGTTGAGGAGATGAGTTTCGGACGGCGTGATAGATCTCTCAATATCGATCTTGTTTACCTTCTTGCCCAAAATGAATTTACAAAAACCCGTTTTAGATTTACGTTTGATAAAGACGAAATGAGAATTCATCGATACATTGTTGACTCAAGATATATTGAGACAGGTTATGAAGGGCATGGGCATTTGCGCATAATGCCGGATAGTAAATGTTTGCATCAACTCCACGGGATATTTTGTGAAATTAGACAAGACAGTCTCATCGAGGAAAAACCAATAAAACTTTTTGGCAATTAGAAAGTATTTAATACTTTCCATTAAATTGGCAAACTGCTAATATAAATTTTTGTGGAAGATAAGGGCTCAAATAAAAGAATATTGATATTTGGGATTTTGGTTTTAATCGTCTTTGTGGGAGTAGTTATTTTTAAAGTCAGATTGCCGAAAAGTCAGGAATCCAAAACCTTATCTATCCCGCAGGAAAAAGTTATGGAAGAAAAACAAACAGAGTTAAAAATTGAGGAAATCACGGTCGGGACGGGCGATGAAGCAGTCGCCGGCAAAAAGGTAACCGTCAATTACGCGGGCACTTTGGAAAACGGAACAAAATTCGACAGTTCCTATGACCGCGGTACGCCCTTTAGTTTTAATTTGGGAGCGGGTGAAGTTATTCAGGGTTGGGATCAGGGCGTTGCCGGAATGAAGGTCGGCGGAAAAAGAAAACTAACAATACCGTCATCCCTGGGTTATGGTGAAAGGGGAGCAGGAGCCGCAATTCCGCCCAATGCCACTTTGATATTTGAAGTAGAACTTTTGAAAGTCGAGTAAACTTTTTGGTTTTTTATCCTCAATTACCTTTCCGGCGTGATAGAATAAGGCCACACAAGTGAAGAATAAAACCTTGTTGATTTTGATAATAATTTTGTTGGGCATGGCGGTATTTGGATTAATGTTTTTGTTTCGCGCAAAACCCATAACCAACATTTCCAAGACCACAGAATCAACCAGCGTTCCTCTGCCTTCGGCAGAAGACATAGTCAGAAATTTTTGTGTCCTTGTTGATGAAAGACGGGTTTCCGAAGCGCTTTCTTTAATGGATATTCCGGACGAAACAACCAAGCAAGCTTGGGGGGTTTACTTAAATACTTTTTCTTCTTTTAAATTAATAAATATCAACAAGTCCAAACTTGAAGGCAGCGATAATACCTTTGAAGTTGATTTGCGGGTGTCTCTAAATCCCGGTGCCGAAAAAAATCCGATTCCCAATTACGGTTGGGTAAACGGCATAAATAAAAGGTGGATTACGGTAGAAAGGTTGAACGGCCTATATAAAGTTACCGAAATTGCGACCGGACCTTAAGGATGAAAACAAAAAAATTTACCATTCTTCACAATAACGATATCCACGGTGATTTTTTGGCTGAAGTTAAAGAGGGCAAAAAGGGCAAGTTGGTGGGGGGCTTGGCCCTTCTCTCCGGCTACATCAATAAAGTTCGAAAAGAAGAAGCCAATGTTCTATATGTCATCTCCGGCGACATGGTTCAGGGTTCTTTAATTGACGCCGAGTATAAAGGTATTTCGACGATTGAAATAATGAATTATCTGGCTCCCGATGTTGTAACTCTCGGTAATCACGAGTTCGATTATGGCCTGCCGCACCTTTTGTTTTTGGAGAAAATGGCCAATTTTCCGATCGTCAATGCCAATCTTTATATAAAAAAATACAACAAGCGCCTGATGCTGCCTTACCACATTATCAAAAAAGCCGGTTTTGACATCCTCTTTACCGGGATTATTACCGATAAAATATTGGATAGCTTAAAGATGGATAAACTGATCGGCAGTTTTGTGACTTTGGAGGAAGCCGGCCGGGAAGTTGGGAAAATTTGCAATGCCTATAAAAACGACGATATCGATTTGACCATTCTTCTGACCCATATCGGCTATGAGTCGGATCTTGTCTTGGCCAAACTGCTTAAGCCCGAGTGGGGGGTCGATATGATAATCGGGGGACATTCGCATACCGTTTTGGATAAACCGGCCAAGGTTAATAATATTTTAATTTCCCAGGTCGGGGTTGGGAGCGACCAAATCGGCCGTTTCGACATTACGGTTGATGATGACACCAACGCAATTGTTGATTATAAGTGGCAGCTTATTCCGATAACCGAAAAACTGGCCCCGCCCGATAAAAAGCTGGAGGAATTTATCAATTCCTTTAAAGAGGATGTCGACCGGAAATATAACGTGATGGTCTGTAAACTGTCCGAAAAATTAACGCACCCGACCCGGGAAGTTGAAACGACGTTGGGGAATTTAATTGCCGATGCTTTTGCCGACTGCTCCGAAGCCGATTTTATGCTTGTCGGCAGCGGTTCGATAAGAGTCAAAGAACTGGGACCTTTGGTTACCCTTAAGGATTTTTTGGCCTGTTTTCCTTACGACGACGCTCTGACCCGCTTTGAGGTTACGGGGGCGGTTGTCAAAAAAATGTTTGGTCACTTCATGCGGCCGGAAAATCGGACGGGAGAAGGAGAATGTTATCAGGTAAATTCCCGAGTCAAGGCAGTATATTCTGATAATAAAAAGATACTTGAAACTTTAACCATCGACGGAAAGCAAATCGACGATAATAAGAAATATAAAATTTGTCTGCAGAATTATCATTTTGCCAACTGCCCTGCTTATCTCGGAGTTGATAGTCAAGAACTTATTGCTTCGGGAAATCAGAAAGTAGTTACGACCTCGGCTCAACAGGTTTTGGAGGAATGGTTTAAAAATCATCAGAACGAAAAAAGAGCGGTTGAAGGAAGATTGGAATATACGAAGTGAAAAAATTTGCGCTTTTTTTGGGTGTTTTAATTGCGTTTGCATTCGGTGTTTGGTATTTCTTGCTCGGTGCCAGGCCTCTTTCGGAAATTTTCCCCGACTCTACCAAAAACGAAGAAATAATACCCAATTTAATAAAGGTTTTAAGTCCGAAATTCGCCGAGGGCGCATTTATCCCGATTGAATATACCTGTGATGACGAAAATATTAATCCGCCGCTTGTAATTAGCGGAGTTCCAAAAGAAGCCAAAAGTCTGGCTTTAATAGTGGAGGACCCGGATGCTCCTCTTGGTACATTCGGCCACTGGGTTTTATGGAATATTTCCCCCGAAACTGTGGAAATTAAAGAAAGGGAAACGCCCGAGGGCGCCGTTTTGGGGAAAAACGATTTTAATTCGGAAAAATACCGTGGTCCCTGTCCGCCTAACTCCACCCACCGCTACTATTTCAAAATTTACGCCTTAGACAGACTCATCGATTTGCCGGCCGGCTCTTACAGGGAAGACTTGATAAAAAGCATGAAAGGTCACGTCATCGCCCAAGGACAATTAATGGCTAAATACTCCCGGTATCAAAAGGAATAGTTTAAAAAGTACCCTTGAAAAACTTTTTAATTGCCGGTCTTTTAGTACTTCTTCTTTATTCTTGACCGCCCCTAGGCTTGGGTGATACGCTAATTCTATGGAAAAGATTCTTACCTTTCTGATTGTTGTTGCCGGAATCGGCCTGCTTCTTTTTGTTTTTCAAAGTTATTCACCGGTAAAATTGACCGATATGTTGGGCAACAGCAAAGATTCGCCCTTTTCCGAATCGGCCTGTTTGAGGGTAGTTGTCGTCAAAGGTAATGGCGTTGAACCGCTTTTAAAAAACGGCCAAACGACCACTTTTAATAAATGTATCGAAGGACAAAAAGAAAACCTGAAAGTCGGAACAATCATTTTGCTTGAACAACCCTTTCAGCCGTTTGAACTGTTGGTAATCAGGAAAAAAGTCGGTAGCGGATCGGCGACCGTTTATAAAGCTTCGAATAACCAAACCCCTTCTTCCACCAAAGACGTACCTGCTTCGGAAATAAAAGCCGTCTACAAAAAGTAAGCGCTTTTTTAAAGCCCCAGAGATTGGCGTTTTTTTATATTTGATGTAATATTTCTTCTATGTCGCAAAGTCCCGAGAGTGAATTGGATAAATGGTTTCCCCGGGAAGCAGAAGTGGCTCAGCATAGCTTTATAGAACAACCGGTATTTCAGTCAATAGCTCTTTTGGAAGGAACATTGCCAACATACAAAAAGGGTATGGAAATAATCCGGGAGGTGGATAAGATATCCGGATTTAAAACAAATGTTTCCCAAATAGAAGTTTTCTACCCCTGGATTCTTTGGAAAGAGGGTTTTATTAAGACACCACTGCCTGAAAAATGGATATCCGACAGTGCCGATACGGGAACGACAATCGGGGATAAACTCCACAGGGCCGATATTCTTTTTAACTTAATCGTTGATAGGGTAGATGTTCAGGAGGTATCAAAAAGGCTGCCTTCCCATAAACCGGTTGATCTGGAACCGTATCAGGCCGCAATGGAAGGTACTGACCTTTCCATTAAGGCGGGACAGGATGAAATAGAAGACGTTCTTACTAAGGCTTGGACCGTTTTTCATTCATTCAAGGGATATCAGGAGGGGGTTGCGACGCCCTTATTTCGCCAAGGCTTTGTTGTTCCGGAAGATAAAAATAAAGTTTACTACGGAGACGAAGTATATGAGCTGGGACTTCTTCTTGCCGAGGCCTGGGCCAGGGAGTCGGTTTCTCCCGAGCCCCTAACTTGGGAATTCGAACTGGACGCGTACACGCAAAGAGAAGTCATGACGAGTATGAATTATATTGGACCCAGGCTTCAGTTTGTGGCCAGAATCGACAGCATTAGCCGGTTCGGAAGAACAAAAAAAAGAGTTAATTCCCAGGCCGTTGATTTAAAAACGGGGACCAAAATTGAGACCCGGGGTTTGGCCAAAGACATTGAAATAAGGCAAGCCCAAGCCACCAGAATCGCTGCCGAGAGATTTGTGTCAAGATATCTGGTTGGTGAAAAAAGCCTGGCTTCAAGAGGCGAAGCCTTTTTCTGGAGGGGCGACCATAAAAATCGAGCCCATATCGAAAGGCTCGACATGGTCGCCTTTAGAAGGTTTGATAAAAAGACGGGTGCAATGCACATAGATCCTATTGAAATGAACAACGCCGACAGGCAGGAATTTTACGACTGGTTTCAGTGGTATGGGACAATGATACATGCCTATCGAAAAGAGATGGAAGGATTGCGCCTTAAGGTTAAAAAGGCGGGCTTTCATTATGACTTAAGAGAAATTTCAATATCAGAATTGGATATTTAAGCTATGAATTTCTCCTTCAAAATTAGTAAACAAGATACCAGATCAAAAGCCAGAGCGGGCGTAATTAAAACCCTCCACGGTGAAATAAAAACGCCGGCTTTTTCTCCGGTTGCGACAAAAGCTTCGGTCAAGACCCTATCGCCCGAAGATATCAAGGCGGCCGGGTCGCAGGTTGTTTTAGGAAACACTTATCATCTTTTTTTGCGTCCCGGACTGGAAACAATCAAAATGTTCGGAGGATTCGGACCTTTTATGGGCTGGGATGGGCCAACGATTACCGATAGCGGCGGATATCAGGTCTCGTTTTTATGGCAAAAGACGAAAGGACTAAAAGACTTAAATGACGAGTCTTGGGGAAAACTGATAAAAATTACCGATGAGGGGGCGGTTTTTTCCTCCTACCTGGACGGAACCAAGCAGCTTCTTAGCCCGGAAAAGTCGATCGAAATTCAAAAAGTGCTTGGGGCTGACATTATCATGGCCTTTGACCAGCCTTTAGGATCGGCTTATTCAGCCAGGAAAAAGAAAGAGGCTTTCGAAAGAACTCTTAAATGGGAGGAAAGAAGTTATAAGCATTGGAAAAAAATAACCTCCGAACAGGCTTTATTCGGAATTGTCCAGGGCGATTTGGACGTAAAATTAAGAAGAGAATCTCTTGCCTTTATTCTGACAATGGGCTTTCCGGGTATTGCCATGGGCGGGGAATCAATCGGAAAAGACCCCTTGGTTACGGCCAGAACTCTGGACACGGTAAGCGATTTACTGCCTAAGGATAAACCGGTTCACGCCTTGGGCTTGGGCGGCGGTCCGGAAGGAATCTTTGAAGCAATAAGCCGGGGAGTGGATATTTTCGACAATACGGGCGTTACCAGAATGGCCAGGACCGGTCTTCTTTTTCTTTATCCGGATGACGGGGGAAATAAGAAGAACAAATTCAGATGCGATATAAAGAATAAGAGATATAAGAGTGTCCAAAAACCGATAAGTAAGAAGTGCAGCTGTTATGCCTGTCAAAATTTTTCATCGGCCTACCTTCACCATCTTCAGGTTTCGGGTGAAATCTTGGGCTTAAGGCTGGCAACCATTCACAATGTTACCTATATCAATTCTGTGATGAGTTTAATCAGAGAATCGATAATTAAGGCTAATTTTATTTCTTTGAAAAGCGCCTGGCTTTAATATTCTTGACAAGTAAGACAAATCAAACTTAAATAAAAGGGTGGAAGTGCTGGCAACAATTTTTGTGACCTTGGTTATCTTTGCTCATTCCGTAGCTCCGCAGGCCAATCTGCCAAGAGTCTTGGGAGTGAACGTTTCGGGTGACCAGGAAGAAAGCCAAACCTCAACCGGTAGCGGCGACACCTCCGGTCGATCAAAAGAAGAACTAAGAAATCGGATGTTGGCCTTGGGGGAACTTAGGCGTGATAGGTACCTGGAAATGCTTCAAACCAGAAATGAGGCAACCGAAGAAGCCAGATTGGTTAGGGAAAGAACGAGGGAGAGAGTACAGGCAACAAGAGAGCAATTTAAAGAAGATCTTCAGGAGCTGAAAGATCAAAAAAAGGCCAAAGTGGTTGCCAATATCGACGAAATTATTGTTAACCGCAACGAAAGATGGGTAACCCATTGGAATCGGGTATTAACCAGATTAGCCCTGATTTTGGCCAAAATCGAAGCCAGAAGAGACAATCTGGCTTTCGAGGGAAAAGACGCTTCGGCCTTGACGGTAACGATTAGCCAAGCCCGTAGCGCCATTGACGCTGCCCAAGCCAGTGTGGATGCGCAGGCAGCCAAAACCTATATTATTGATATCGAGAGTGAAATAAACTTGGGCCAAAGTGTCCGCAGTGTGGTTCATCAGTTTAAACAAGACATAAGCGCGGTTGTTGTCAAAGTAAAAGCGGCCAGACAAGCTGTTCAAGATGCCTTTAAAGCCTTAAAAGCCGTTACCGGGGAGGAAGGTTCTGAGGCAGAAGCCAGCCCGACGCCTACACCTGTGGTTACCGATATACCGGCAATATGAAACAAAAAGGATTTTCGCCAATCATAATTTTAATCACCTGCGCTCTGCTCTTTTTGGCCGCTACGGCCGGAGCCTATTATTTTCTTAAATTAACCGGCCAATCGCCTTATAGTGATTCAGCCAAAACCGGGGTTAGTCAGACATTAGAAGGTACGTCTGAAATTTCCAACTCGGAAGACTTAAGCATAATTGAAAAAGAGCTCGACAGTACAGTAGTTGACTCCGTGGACTCGGACCTTCGGAATTTAGATACGCAAGCTTCCTCCTTGTGATATCATACTAATTAGGATGCACCCTGCCCAGTTTTTAGGCAAAACATTCAATTTTAATATCGGTAAACTGACGATATCCCCTTCGTATTTAAGCGCCGTGGCCATTATTTTTTTACTCTTTTTGTTGCTTTTGGTTTTGGCCCAGGTCCGCCGCCATTTTTTGGACTGGTCTTTAAAAGGCGGACTCTTCGGAATATTTTTCGGTTTTCTTTTGGCCTTGATCTTTGAAGGTTTTCTTTTAATCAGCGGCAGAACCGCCTTGACCGAAGTCTTGGGCTGGAAAAATCCGCCTAAGGCGATTGCCAATGTTCTTGATTTGGGCCGTAATAAGCTGGTTAAGGTTATGGGGGTAAGCAGTGAAATTCCCGCAAGCATTGCCAAAAACTATTCGACACAAGAAGTAATCAGCGCCTACCAGAGCCTTCCGCCCAAAGATGCATCAAAGGTCAAAGCCGTAATTTGTAATCCTTAAGGGCCGAATTTGGATTCCTTCTTCGGATTTCGAAGCGAATTTTGTATACTTTAGCCACTATGCAGGATTTAACACAGAAAATTTCGGAGCTTAAAGCCAATTTTGCCAATTTTGCCGGTAGTTTTAATTTGCATACGAAAAAGGATGAAATTGCTAAACTGACGGCCGAATCAACCGACCCTGACCTTTGGCAGGACCAGGAACATGCCAAGTCTTTAATGCAAAAATTGGGTGATCTTAAAAAGGAAGTTGCCGAATTTGAAGAATTGACAAAGCTGGTCGCCGCCTTAACCGAGTTTTCTCAAAAAGAGGAGTTAAAAGATGATTTGGAAAAAGAATACAACAGGGCAGTCGGGCTTCTTGATAAATATCGATTGACGACTTATCTTTCGGGTCTTTACGATGAAAAAAATGCCATTTTAAGCATTCACGCCGGACAGGGCGGAACCGAAGCTATGGATTGGGTAAGCATGTTGTACCGGATGTATCTGCGTTTTTGTGAAAGAAGCAGCTGGGAAACGTCCATTTTGGACATGACGCCCGGTGAGGAAGCCGGCATAAAAAGCGTGACCATCAAAGTAGGCGGGCGATTTGCCTATGGATACTTAAAAAGGGAAGCCGGAACCCATCGGCTGGTAAGACAGTCGCCGTTTAACGCGGATAAACTGCGTCAGACTTCTTTTGCCTTGGTCGAGGTCTTGCCGGAGCTTTCCCAAGTTGATTTGCCCGATATCGAGATTAAGGATGAAGATTTGGATTGGCAGTTTTTCCGGGCCAGTTCTCAGGGCGGACAGAACGTTCAGAAAGTCTCCTCAGCGGTAAGACTAAAACATTTGCCGACCGGACTTGTTGTCACTGCCCAAGCCGAGCGTTTTCAGGAACAGAACAGAAAAAATGCCCTTGATTTATTACGGGGAAAACTATGGTTATTGGCCAAAGCTAAAGAGCAAGATACCAAAAAGGAACTTAAAGGGCAGTACCGGCCGGCTTCCTGGGGAACGCAAATCCGCTCTTACGTCCTCCACCCTTACAAGATGGTTAAAGACTTGCGGACCCGGGTTGAGACGGCTAATTGTGAGGCGGTTCTGGACGGAGATTTGGATGACTTTATCGAAACCGAACTTAGGGAGGTTAAAGAATAAGACTTTCTTGTAACCTTCAAACGATGGTGTTATATTATTTTTATGCCGCTTAACCCGAATCAGGAACAACCTTTGCCAAAAGAAGATTTGGTCAAGGAATTTCCGAAAAAAGATTGGAAGAAAACTGTGCTTACGGCTGCTTTGGCCTTTTTGGTTGTTGCGGCCGGGGTAGGCACGGGTTGGCTGGTATCGGGGAAAACCTCTTTGTTTTCTGCCAAGAGCGGGGAAGCCGCCCCCGGAGCGAGTAAGTCTGCAACTGAAGCCGGTTTTTCTGATGAGAAAACATTTAAAGACAGCGCCGAAGGTATCCTTAAGGAGGGTGGTATTTCCGGAGAAGGCACGCACCATCTTGACCGGGGAATTGGCGAGGAAAAATATGTATATCTGACCTCGACAGTCATCGACCTGCAAAGTTTCAATGACAAAAAAGTCCAGGTTTGGGGTCAAACGGTTACGGCCAGAAAAGCCGGCTGGCTGATGGATGTAGGCAAAATAAAAGTCATAGAATAGCTTCAAAGTCTTCATTTTCCAATTTGTTCAAGGTAGAATAATCTGTTAAGCTAAAAACATAAATAGTGCCTGGATGATTAAGTTCAAAAACGTAACCAAAAAGTACGGCGACATTGCTGCCTTGTCCAATATTTCTTTTGAAATAGAAAAAGGCGAATTCGTTTTTATTACCGGTCCCTCCGGGGCGGGTAAGACAACTCTGATTAAATTAATACTTCGGGAGATATTTCCGGATTCGGGAGAAATCATTTTTGACGGCATAAATTTGAGCCACACTCCCGAAAAAGAAATTCCGGAAATACGCCGAAAGATAGGGACTGTTTTTCAGGATTTTAAGGTTTTACCCGAAAGGACGCTTCGGGAAAATGTCGAAGTTGCCTTGGCGGTTTGCGGAATTAACAGGGAAGAATGGAAAGAGCGGGTTGATAAAATTCTTGAGCTGGTCGGGCTAAGTGAGCGCGCAGAGCTTTTTCCGTCGCAGCTTGCCGGTGGGGAGCTGCAGAGAGCTTCTTTGGCCCGTGCTTTGGTCGTTAATCCCAAGCTATTAATGGCCGATGAGCCGACGGGCAATCTTGACTGGGACACTTCCGACGGCATCATGCGGCTTTTTGAAAAAATAAACAAAGAGGGCAAAACAATCATCATGGCCACGCATAACAGGGAAATTATTGCTAAACTAAATAAAAGAGTAATTGCCCTTAAAGACGGAAAGCTTACTAAGTCATGAATATTCATCTTAAAACAGCCGTCGATTATATAAAAAGAGCTCCCTTTCAGGCTCTGGCGGCCGTTTTCGTCTTGGCGCTGACTTTTTTCGTTGCGACCATTCTGTCTATTTTGGTTTATTCGTCCGGAAAAATAATCCGCTATTTTGAAACCAGGCCGCAGGTAATTGCCTTTCTAAAAGACGGCGCCTCACCGGAGCAGATAACGGCCCTCCAAAACCATTTATCAATCGACGGCCGGATTAAAGGTGTCAAATATGTCAGTAAAGAAGAAGCCTTATCCATCTATAAAGAGGCAACCAAAGATAACCCTTTGCTTTCGGAGCTCGTCAGCCCTTCAATCTTTCCGGCTTCTTTGGAGTTTTCTTTAAATGATTTAAATTATGCCGAAGATATTATAGAGGAGGTCAAAAAAGAGGCGGTTGTCGATCAGGTCGGTTTTACGGCTAATTTGGGTAGTGAGAGTTCGGTCGGAAATGTGGTTTCCAGATTAAGAACGATTACTTTATATCTCCGTCTGGGGGGCGGAATTTTGGTTGGGGTTTTGGGCGTCACTTCCTTTTTGGTCCTTACGGTAATTATCGGGATGAGAATGACAACCAGGCGCGGCGAAGTTGAAATTTTGAATTTGATAGGCGCCAGCCCCGGCTTTATCAGAAGTCCGATTATTGTCGAAGCCCTGATTTATTCTTTAGTCGGCGTCGCTGTCGGCTGGCTGACCAGTCTGGTTATAATTTTATATTTGACTCCTTCGGTCGTAAATTATTTTGGCGAAATCCCGATTTTACCCAGAGATACGGTCGGATTTCTTCTTCTTTTCGGAGCCATCTTAGGCGGAGAACTTCTGGCCGGGACTGCTCTTGCTCTTTTAGGCAGTATGCTGGCCGTAACGAGGGTAAAACGTGGTCGATGAAAATCGAAAAAATTAAGCTCTTTTTTGCCTTCCTTGCATGTTTGGGACTGTTTGTTTTTGGTCAAGTAGCCAAAGCCCAGGACACACAGGACCAAAAGATGCAAAAGTTAAATAGTGAGATCGAACAGTACAAAAATGAAATAAGCCGACTCCAAACCAAGGCAAATACACTTTCCAACCAAATCGCCCAGTATGATGCCCAGATAAAACTAACCTCGCTGAAAATTGCCCAAGTCGAAGATAAAATTGCCCATTTGGGCGTCAGAATCGACCAATTGGAGAGTTCATTAACAGTTCTGACCGATGCTTTTTCAACACGGGCTAAAGAAACTTATAAAATGGCCAGAACGGGCGAGGTTTTTTATCTTCTGGTCAGTGCGCCCGATTTAAATAAAGCCGTTACCCGTTTTCATTACCTGCAAAAAATTCAGGAAGCAGACCGCGGCTTGCTTATTAAATTACAGGAAGCCCAAACGGGCTATCAGATCGAGAAAGAAAGCCAGGAAGATTTGCAAAAAACCCTTGAAGAAGAAAAGGCCCGGTTGGCCAGCCAAAAAACAGCCAAGGCGAATTTGCTGAAAGTAACCAAAAACGACGAGAGAAAATATCAGGAGCTTTTAACTCAAGCAAGAAGCGAGTTGGAAGCCATCCAGGCAATTGTGGCCGGCAAGGGACAGGAAACATCGGTTGGGCACATCGGCGAAGGGGAGCGGGTTGCCTCGGTAATCCAGGGACCGTCCTGCAATTCCAGCGGTTCACACCTTCATTTTATGGTTGCCTCAAATGAAGCGACCCAAAATCCGTTCAGCTATATCAAAGGCGGAGTCGGTTTTGAGAATTGTTCGGGCTCATCTTGCGGAAGCAGCGACGGTGACTCCTTTAACCCAAGCGGCAGTTGGAATTGGCCGATAAATCCGACCATTAAATTTAACCAGGGCTACGGGGTGACGTGGGGAATAAGAAACACCTGGTTGGGCCGGATTTACTCTTTTCATAACGGAATTGACATTAATTCACCGGATGCAACAGTCAGGGCTGTCCGGCCGGGCACGCTCTTCCGGGGCAGTTATTCGGGTAGCGGAGGATGTACCTTACGCTACGTTCACGTTAAACACGACGAAAATAACCTCGATACTTACTATCTCCACGTCAATTACTAACTTTACAAGCGTGGTATCATATCCCAAATCCATTATTGCCATGCGATATATTAGGCCTTTTATTATCTTTCTATTCTTCCCGGTCATTTTTCTTTTGCCCAAGCTTGCGTATGCACAGGTGGTGATAAATGAGATGGATACATGGGAGACGAGTGGTGATTGGGTAGAACTATTTTCGGCCGAGGATGTCGATATTTCAGGATGGGTATTAAGAGATACCAATACGACCCCTATTTACATAATACCCTCCGGTATTTATATCGGTCCGACCAGCTCGTCCTTTTATGTTTTACCGGCCGGAGTCAGACTTAACCGGGATTCGGATAAGATAAGGCTTTTAATGGCGGATGATGCTACCCCAGTCGATGAAATAGGATATGGTTCTGATGGTCAGGTTTGTGCTCCCGGTTACGGTCAGTCAATTGGCAGATATCCGGATGGTAACAGTACGA
>Ga0209254_10002252_pt1 | contig 17492 bp, 16 predicted proteins | sample FrelakmetDIP11DI_FD_187148 | JGI IMG/M metagenome (GOLD analysis project Ga0209254, IMG submission 187148) | Freshwater lake sediment microbial communities from the University of Notre Dame, USA, for methane emissions studies - DIP11 DI (SPAdes)... | ecosystem: Environmental > Aquatic >... | reverse complement strand
GCGGTGGAGATTCTGTTTTGGAGCGTGCGATCAGCCGCGGCCGACAAACGGCATCTTCGTTGCCATAATCGTCAAGAACTGGACATTGGTGTCGAGCGGAAAGCTGACTCAATATCTTGAAACAATCGCGGCAATGAGTTCGTACTCCACAAACCGGATACAGTTACATGATTGCAGTTACAGCAGGCCATACGATCATTCAAACTCGACTACAGCTCTTTCTGCGATAGCTTGTCCCCATTCCTGCACAAAATGACCAGCCTCTGGCACTTCGATCGGGGGTGGGCAATTGCGAATGATCCCGTGTAAATATCGCATCGCCGGTGGCCCGAGCACTGGATCTTTCATGCCGATAGCCATCAAGCTCTTTCCCTCCCATTCATCTTTCCACCATGCTCGTGCCTTCCGGGACAACGCAGCCCCTGGTGCATCCGGGTGGTCAGGCACCAACTCTGGGAAACGGCGAACGCCACCCTTGTAGCCAGCATCTGGAAACGGCGCAGCGTAGGCTTCTGCTTCTTTTGTGCTGAGCCCTGAGGAGCTTCGTAGCATCAATGCAGCAATATCGAAATCAGGCCGGTTCCTTACATAAGCCCGCCAGGCCAAGAATCCCTCGCCTAATGGAATATCACCCGTTCCCAGCGTCGTATTCATCACCAGCAACGCTGAGAATCGATCGGGTCTACTCATCGGCAAAGTTAGGCCAAGCAGCCCACCCCAGTCTTGGCAGACAAGCCGAATGCTCCGAAGATCCAGTCGATCAATCAGCGACAGCAACATCTCGCGATGAAAATCAAATGTATAGACCGATTCCTCGGTCGGCTTGTCCGATCGCCCGAACCCGATGAAATCGGGTGCGACAACCCGATGACCTGCTTTGACAAATACGGGAATCATCTTCCGATATATATAACTCCAGGTTGGTTCCCCGTGCAGGCATAACCAAATCGCGCCGGCATTCGCAGGCCCCTCGTCTATGTAGTGAACGCGAACACCACCAAAACCTGGCAAATCTTCCAGGTAGTTCGGAGCGAATGAAAACCCAGGCAAGTTCAGAAAGCCTTCGTCAGGTGTTCTCAGAATCCGCATTTTGTCTCCAAGTTTTCCCATGTGAAACGGTTAGCCGCACAGAGCCTCGGCTTGCCGATCCACATCACCGCGCCACAGAGGATGGGGTATTTGATCTTGAACATCCCGGTGATCCGGGTCCCAATTATCCTATTTGACCTCTCCTAGGGTGTTTTCACGGTTCTGAAATCTCGATGGCAATGCCGTTGAGCGCATTGGGCGTCGTCATGGCGATCTTCTTCCCCCGCAACCCCACCTTCGGCACGGGATCCATCATTTCGATTCCTTGTTGCACCAGTCGGCCCACATCTTCCTCAATGCTGTCCGAAAGCATGCAGAAATGATGGATGAAGTTGCCTTTTTCCGAGAGGAGGTTGGCGAGCGGCCCATCAGGATTCAGGTCCTGAATGAGCTCAAGTTCCATCTGACCGATATGGATCAACGCCGCCCGGATGCCTCTTCCCGGCACTTCCCGGACAGCGGGTTTCTCCATAGGCACAAATTTCGAAATGACCTCCACGGTCTCCTCGATGTTCTTGACGAAAACACCTAGGTGCCCGATTCCCGTGATCATAATGTGGACCTCCCTTCGAACTTTGGAAGATATGACTTCGCTAAAATCCGATCCGCTTTTCCATGGTGGTGATGACCCGATCGAGGAGGGCCACGATCTCGTCGATTTCCGCCTTTGTGACAATAAAGGGCGGACCCACCATCAGCATGTCGCCGGCCTGGCCGCGCTCGCAGCCGCCCGAGCACTCGAGGATGAGCCCCTGGCTTTGAGCTTCGTGATGGAGCTGGGCCCAGAACATCAGTTTCGGATCGAGTGGTTCCTTGGTCTCCTTGTTCTTGACGAACTCCATGCCCCGCATCATCCCCTTGCCGCGGATGTCGCCGACACTGGGGTGGGCGTAAAGCCCCTCTAATTTCAGGCCAAGGTAGTCGCCCATCTCGGCCGAGCGCTCCACCAGATTGTCCCGATCGAGAATTTCCATGGTTTTCAGCGAAACGGCCGCCCCCATGGGATTTCCGGCCCAGGTGTGGCCGGCGGCAAAGATGCCCGATTTTTCGGCGATAGCGTTCACGACCTTGGCTGTCATGGCCGCCGCTCCCATGGGAAAATACCCGCCGGCGATGCCTTTGCCCAAGGCCAGGATGTCCGGCGGAGTATCGAAATGCATGTAGGCGAAATACTTGCCGGTGCGACCGAATCCGGTCATGACCTCGTCCATGATGAGCAGCACGCCGAAGCGGTCGCAGATCTCGCGGATTTTCTTGAAGTAGTCCGCACGGGGAGAAGCGCCGCACAACGACATCCCGGATACCGGTTCCGCGATGAAGGCGGCGACCGTCTGGGGACCCTGGCAGAGGATTTCGGTTTCCAGGGCCTTGGCGCATTCGAGATCACAGGTTTCAGGTTTTTGGTTGAACCAGCAGCGGTAGCAGTATGCCGGGGGAATGTGAAAGCTCGCGCTGAGATTGGGCACGTAATCGGCGCGGCGAAACGGAAAACCCGACAATGCCAGGGCGCCGTTGGTCATGCCGTGGTAGCTCATCCAGCGGGAGATCACTTTGAACTTCGAGGGATTGCCGCTTTCAATCTGGTACTTGCGGGCAAGCTTGAGGGCAATTTCGACTGCTTCCGAGCCGCCGGAGACCGTGAACACGCGGTCCATTACACCCTGGGTCTTTTCGCAGATTTTAGCGCAGCACTCCTCGAGCTCGGGCGAGGTGAAATCGAATCGGTACACGAAAGCCGCCTTGCGGGCTTGCTGGCTGAGCGTGTCAGCCATTTCTTCCACCCCGTGGCCCAGGCTGCATAGAATTGGGCCGCCGCTGGCGTCGATATATCGTCGACCTTGCTCGTCGTAGAGATGGATCCTCTCGGCCTTCACGATGGATTGATACTCCTGGTTGATGAACACGCTCATGGAATGGCTTTTCTTCTTCGACATCGCGTCACCTCCTTCAGAAAGGATTTCTGCATTACGTGCTATTATTTCAACAGATGCGGCAATTCCTCATCCACGACAGGTTTAAGCTTTTCCAGGGCGCCCTCAAAGGCGGACACCGCTCGGTCGATTTCCTTCCCGGTCATGGGGGTCGACACGGCGAACATCCCCCGGCCGGCAAAGTAGATGCCCCGGTTGAGCATTTCCAGATGGATGAGCGAGGGCAGCGCGCCCCCCGACATCACCGATTCGACTGAGTGCCGGGCATTGATGTTTTTCCCCCTGCGCCACATGACGACGACCACCGATCCCATCCCTAAGACCTGGCCGTGGAGGCCCACACGATCCATGGCGTTCTTGAATCCACTGCGCATGCGGTCGCCCAAGGTGTTTAACCGGTCCGCCTCGGCCTGGTCGTATAGCTCCATGGCGGCGAGGCCTGCAGCCATGGTGATGTTGTTGCCGTTGAAGGTGCCTGAGTGGGCGATGTTTTCGGGGTGGAAGGGGGAGAAGCGCTCCATGATTTCGCGCTTGCCGCCGAAGGCGCCCACCGGAAATCCGCCGCCGATGATCTTACCTAATGCCGTGATGTCAGGCGTCACTCCCAGGCGGGCCTGCATGCCTCCCCGGTGCATGCGGAAGGAGATGATCTCGTCGAAGATAAGCAACACATCATGCTGCCGGGTGAGCTCCCGCAGGCCCTGCAGGTATCCCGGTTCGGGCGGTATTCCGCCGCCTGCCCCCATCACCGGTTCCACGATGACGGCTGCGATCCGCTCTTTGTGAGCTTTCAGGGTCTTTTCCACAGCCGGCAAATCGTTGAACGGAACGATGCAGACGTCGTTCAGCACGCTTTGGGGGACCCCTCGCTCCACATGGGCGAGCGGGGTGTCCGCGCCCGAGGTATCCGGCATCACGTTGACGTCTACGGCGTCGTGGGACCCGTGGTAGCCCCCATCCATCTTGATGAGCCCGTCCTTTCCCGTATGGGCCCGGGCGGCCCTGAGCGCGAAGAGTGTCGCCTCGGTACCCGAGTTGCAATAACGGATCATCTCGAGTGACGGGACCCGGCCGCACAGGTGCTCGGCGTGCTTGAACTGGATCTCGGCGGGCCCACCCAGCACCGTTCCCTTTTCGAGCTGGGTGCGCGCAGCCTCGACAATTCGCGGGTGCGCGTGGCCGTGGATGAGGGAGGTGTAGTTGTTGAGGAAATCGATGTACTCGTTTCCGTCACAGTCGTAGAGACAGCAGCCCCTGCCCTCCACCATGTAAGGGGGATAGGGGAAGAAATAGGTAGCCGTGCGCGTATCCCCGCCGGGCAACCGGTTTTTGGCTTTTTGATCGCGCGCCTTGGCGCCCTGGGTCCTCTCACCATAGGTCAGGAAAATTTCCTCTTTGATGCGCTCGGACAGCTTAGTCATCGCTAGGACCTCCTTCGCGGTATAGGTTAGAAAAACTTCGATTGCCCGCGCTTCTCGGGCTAGTGCATGAGCTGGACCAGATACATGGGAATTTGCGGGAAAAAGGTCGAAAGCAACAGAGCCAGGGTCATGCACCCTAGAAAGACCCAGGCCTCCCGGATGATGGCGCCCATCTTTACCTTGCAGATCGGAGCGGCGATCCAAAGCTGGGGTCCCATCGGTGGGGTGATCTCGCCGATCAGCGAACAGATGATGGCGAGGTTGCCGTACAACACCAGGTCGATGCCGAGCGCCTTGGCGCTGGGGATGAACAGCGGCAGCACGATGATCACCATGGGAATGCTGCTGAAGAAGAAACCCATGGCCAGGAGCAGAACTTCTACTGCCAGCAGAAAGCCGATTGGACCCAGATCAAAGGATAAGACCCATTCGGCGATCATCTGGGGCAGCCCGATGTACCCCAATACCTTGCCGAACAGGTCTCCGCCGATGAACATGAGGTAGATCATGCTGGAGAGTTTGGCGGTATCGACCAGGGATTCAACAAAACCCTTCCAGGTGAGCTCCCGGTAGGCGATAATCCCCATACCCAGGGCGTAGTAGACGGAGACCGCGGCAGCCTGGGTCGGGCTGAAGGTGCCGGAGTAAATTCCGCCCAGAACAATGAAGGGCATCAGCAGCACCACAAAAACCCGTTTGAACGCCTTCCATCGTACAGGCCATGCCGCGCGCGGACTCAGTCTGTATTTGCGGCGCTTGGAAATGGCGACAGCGGCGATGCACATCAAAAAGGCGGTCAGAAGGCCCGGCCCGATGCCGGAAATGAACAGGTCCGCGATGGAGATCTGGTTGTAGGCGCCGAAGATGATGAAAAAGATGCTCGGCGGGATCAGCATGCCGATCTCGGCCGCTACCACCCCCATGCCCGCGGCAAACGGCCGGTCGTAGCCCGAATCGGCCAGCATGGGCACTATCAAGGTGCCGATGATGGCTAGACACGCCGCAGCCGAGCCGGAAACGGAACCCAGAAAGGCCGCAAAGATGATGGAAGCAACCGCCATCCCGCCCGGCCAGTGTCCGACCATCGCGTTCATGAACTCGCGCAGCGGCACCATGCCCCCGCTTCGCAAAATCAGGTTCCCCGCTAAAATGAAAAATGGCATGGCCAGAAGGCTGTAAGAATTGACGGTCCCAAAAACGAGCTGGGCAACATTCGGTACCGGGAAGTTCATCGAAAAAAGAAATATGATGATCGAGCCTGCGGCGAACGCCACCGCCAAGGGGGAGCCCATATTGAATAGAAGAACCAAAACACCGATACCGATATAATCGATCGAGTTCATGTCGTCAGACCCCTTCCTGGCTCTCCAGGACGGCTTGGCTCTACCAGCGTTTGCGAATCGCCTGGGCCAAAGAGCGCAACGCAAAAATGGAAAAGATAAACATTCCGATCGGAATGCAGAGTTCCACAATCCAGGTGGGAATCGGTATGGAGCGTGGGAATATGGATCTCTTCAGGTATAGATATCTAAGGAAAAGAACGCTGCTCCAGGTGATGAATACGCCGTAGGCGAGCGTCGTCGCCGCCAGGATGACTTCGAGCAGCCACCGCGGCTTTCCGGTGAGCTTTATTCTCAGGAAATCGATCGAGACGTGGCCGCCCTCTGGCAGGAGAAAACCCGTGATCAGCATCATGGACCAGACGGTGATCCACACCGGTAGATCGAAGAAGAGGTCGATAGATTGCCGGAAAAAGACCCGCATGGCGATTTCCGCCATGTTGATCGTCACGGCGATAAATAAAATAAGCCCACAGAAGAACTCGGCCGCTTTCTGGATCTTCATAAAGCCGGTTAGCTTTCCATTGTCCGCCATAGAGCATCCCGCCTTTCGACTTGGGGATGCCGCCGGCAAAAACCCTTCCGGCGGCGTCCCGAGTAAAACAGGTGTGTTTGGCTCGACCCCTCGACTATGGCCACGGCCTCTGGCCATGGGCCCTCGCTCGGGGTGGGTTCCCAACAAAAAGGAGCCTTCCATGGGTCGCCCTGAGCGGAGCGCAGCGCAGTGAAGTCGAAGGTAGACGGAGTGGGTGCCCCGGGGCCTGCCCAGGGGGACCCACTATTTCACGGATTTGATCGCCTCGATCAACTTGGGGTCAACACCGGAAAAAACGGCTGCACTGCTGTCTTGAATGATTTTTATCCATTTGGCGGCTTCGGCCTTGTCGATTATGTTTGCGGTCGTATTGGGGCCCTTGGCCCACATTTGGTTCAGGCCGGCCTGTGTGTTGTTGAAATAGGGCGCCACGTCGATCCGCTCGAACACATCGTTCATCGCCTTTCGATCCGCTTCCGGCAGCGATGCCCACCACTTGGTGTTCACCACGAAGCAGATGGGCTGAACCCCCCAGCTGACGGGAATCTGATATTTGGTGTAGCGCGGCAGTTCATAAAAAAATTGAGCGGCAAAGATGTCCGTGAGCAACCCGTCGATCATGTTGGTTTGCAAGGCGGAGACCACTTCGGTGTAAGGAAGAGAGATCGGGGTCGTCCCCAGGCCTTTCAATCCCCGCGAAAAGCCTTCGCCGCCCGGATAACGGATCTTCTGGTCTTTGAGGTCGGCCATGGATTTCACCGGGCCCTTCTTGGTAAAAAGATAGAAGTCGCCGGCGCTCATCATCCACTTGAGAATCGTGACCCCTTTTTCCTTGGCGGTTTTTTCTTGCACAGCCTTCCAGGCCGGCGTGTTCATGGCCCTGATGAAATGATCCCAGCCGTCGAAAAGGCCCGGTGCTTCCCCCAATTTCCAGGCCGGTTCGAGTTGTTCTAAATAGTGCGGCCCGCTGAAAGTCATCTCTCCCGCACCGGAGGAAACGCCGGTCAGGCATTCATTGGCGTCATTGAAGAGGGTGCTGACATATTTGAAGTTATATTTGCCCTTCAGCGACTGTAAGGTCCGCAGGCGGTAATCCAGGGCGCCGATGTACATGTTGAGCGCCATGGCCTCCGCCGACGCTTCCGGGGCGCCTTCGGCTCCGCCGACGATGACAAAACGGATATCATTGGTTTTCTGTTGCGCCAGAGCCGGCGTGACGACGGCCACCGCCGCCACCAAGCTAACAAACAGACCAAATGCCAGAAACTTGATTGCACTCTTCATGGAAATTCCTCCTTTGAAATGTTGATTCGAATAATGCGTCGACTCGCTCATGCGTACCCTCAATTTGAATGCTGACGTTTTGCCTCCTTTCCGTTGAAGTCCGATTGTGGTTTCTCGCATGCATGCCCTGATTGCCCTCACTTCTTTCCAAGATGCAAAATTCCACGCGTTTCAGCCGTTGTCGCCACGGGCCTCCCGGCGATTGCCGCCAGCTGCCGGACCCAGATCGCCTGCTCCCAACTGCCCTTGGCAAGCTCTCCACCGGGCATCTTCACATTGTCTTCGAGGCCGATGCGGATGTGGCCGCCGTCAGTGGCGCTGATGAATGCGGCCTTTATTTGGTTCGGCCCCACACCGCAGACGCTGTAGGTTGCCTTCTCCGGCAGCATCTTGACGAGACTCAAATGCAGCGTGGTGTCAAAAGGCATGCCGCCTGCCACTCCGTAGACGAACTGAAAATGCATGGGCTCTTCGAAGAGGTCTCCCTGGCGGCGCAGCAGCACCGTGTTGTAGAGCCCGCCGTGATCGAAAATTTCACACTCCGGCTTGATGCCGTTCTCTTTCATCCGCCGCGCGAAGTCCTCCATCATCTTGAAGGTGTTGTCGTAGATGAATTCCATCCAAATAATCCCTTTTTTATGATCGACAAGGGCGAAATTCATGCTGTTGGTGTTGTAGCTGGCCATGTCGGGCTTGATGGCGAGGGCCGGAGCGATGCGCTGTTCGGGCGTGGTCATCATCGCCCCGGTGCTGATATTGATGATCATTTCCGGGCAGCGGGCCTGGATAGCGCTGATGGTCTCCCGATGGGCCTGCACATCCATGGTCGCCATTCCGGTGTTCGGATCCTTGGCGTGGATGTGAACGATGCTCACCCCTTCCTGCCAGCAGCGGTAGGTTTCTTCGGCAAATTCTTCGGGTGTATAGGGTGTATTCGGATTGTTGTTCTTGGTGGTGGCGCCGCCGGCCAAGGCGGCCGTGATGATCAACTTGTCACTCATGTTCCCTCCTTTGATGATCTCTTGATTTGCTCCTATGCTGCGTTACACCTTGTTTCTAGGTGTTATGGCGGCATGAGACCGATTTACTTCGCCAGCACATCCTCCGCTATGGGTTTCACCACCTCCAGGACTTCCCCGAAGATCCGGACGGCCTGATCAATGTCCTTTTCGGTCATGGGCGTGGAAACGACGAACATGCCCCTTCCCATGAAGAAGATTCCGCGGTTCAGGAGCTCCAGGTGCAGAAAGTGCAACAGTTCGCCGGTTTTCGCCAGGGCCAGCACCACGTCTCGCGAGGTGGTCAGCGGCTTGTCCGTGAAAGCGATCCCAATCAAGGAGCCCAGGCCGCGGGTCTGGCCGGGGATTCCGATCGTTTCGAATGTCTGATTCAAACCCGCGGCCAGACGATCGCCGAGGCGGCCGATCCGGTCGACTTCCTGCTGGCCGTAGATTTCCAGGTTGGCCGTTCCGGCCACCATGGTCACGGCGTTTCCGGTAAAGGTCCCGGAATGGGATATGCCGTCCGACCGCAAGGGATCGAAGAGGTCCATGATGTCTTTGCGGCCGCCAAAGGCCCCCACCGGGAAACCACCGCCGATGATCTTGCCGAAGGCCGTGAGATCCGGTTTGACGCCAGCCAGGGTCTGAAGACCGCCTTCGTGAAGCCTGAAGCTGATGATCTCGTCGAATATCAACAGGACACCGTAGCGGTCGGCCAGCTCGCGCATTCCTTTAAGATAGCCTTCCCTGGGAGGCAGCCCGCCGCCGGCCCCGAGCATCGGCTCCATGATGATGGCGGCGATGCGGTCTTGATGGGCCTTGAGGATCTGCTCGGCGGCTTCCAGGTCATTGAATGGGACGACGAATAGTTCCTGCTCCACGCAGGCCGGAACCCCTTTGGTCCGCTGCGGCCGCGGCAGCCCTTGGGCGTGAATGTCCGGGCTGGGGTTGACTTGAACGAAATCATGATTGCCGTGATAGCCGCCGTCCAATTTGAGAATGGCGTCTTTGCCGGTGAAGGCCCGGGCCGCCCGCATGCAGAACAGCGTCGCCTCGGAGCCGGTGTTGGTAAAGCGCAAAGTGCCAACGGATGCCACCCGGCGGCAGATATGCTCGGCGAGCTTGGCCTGGGCCTCCACCGGAACGCCGTGGCATATTCCTTGGGCAACCTGCTGGTGGATCGCCTGCACGACATGGGGATGGGCATGGCCGTGGATGAGGGAGGTCATGTTGTTGAGCAGGTCGAGGTAGCTGTTGCCGTCGGCATCATGCAGGTAACAGCCCTTGCCCTCCACCGCATAGAAGGGATAGGGGCGATAAAACGAAAGCGCCCGCGTATCGCCTCCCGGGATAAACTTCTTGGCCTTTTCATTGAGTTCCCTGGACGTGGAAGTTCGGGCAAGATAGCGCTGCAAGACATCTTGTTTGGTTTTTTCCGCCTTGGGACTGGACATAACATATCTCCTTCATGTGGGCACATTACAAGCTTTGATGGAATCGGTTTCCCGATGAGAAACCATCCAGACCTGCTCCGCGGCCGTGAAAGCGTATCTTCAGCATGCGCCGATCCCTTTTCTCGCTTACGGTTAAATCTCCAGCACAGCGCCGGTGTTGGCTGAGGTGACCATTTTAGCGTAACGATAGAGGTATCCGTGCTTGACTTTCGGCTCAGGTGGTTTCCATAGCGCTCGGCGGCGGGCCAGTTCTTCTGGACCGACGGCCAGCGTCAGTTGGCGATTGGGGATGTCGATGCGGATGGTGTCTCCTTCTTCGACCAAGGCCAAGGGTCCCCCTTCCGCAGCCTCCGGCGAGATATGGCCGATGGCCGCCCCGCGAGTTACCCCGCTGAACCGGCCGTCGGTGATCAGCGCCACGGATTCTCCCAGCCCCATGCCCACGATGGCCGAGGTGGGCGAGAGCATCTCGCGCATGCCGGGGCCGCCTTTAGGGCCCTCATACCGGATAACCACCACATCGCCGGACTTGATTTTCCCGCCCAGGATGGCCGCCACGGCATCCTCTTCGCGGTCGAACACCCGCGCCAGGCCCCGCCGCTGCCGCATGCCAGCGGCCACGGCCGCAGTTTTGACAACCGCACCGTCCGGCGCCAGGTTGCCCTTGAGAATGGTCAGACCCCCTTCGGGATGAATGGGGCGGTCAAAGGGCCGCACGATCTCTTCGTTGTGGACAACGGTTCTTGACAGGTTTTGCCCCAAAGTTTTTCCGGTCGCGGTCATCACTTCCAGGTCGATCAGGTGTTTCTCGGTCAGGCGCTTCAACACGGCGTGCACGCCTCCGGCCCGATCGAGATCGTCCAGATGGTGTGGTCCGGCTGGAGACATGTCGACCAGGTGGGGCACCTTGGCCGCCATTTCCTGAAACTGGTCCTGATGGATACGAATGCCGGCCTCCCTGCCGATGGCCGGCACGTGGAGCACGGTGTTGGTCGAGCAACCCATGGCTAAATCCACGGCCAGCGCATTCATAAATGCGGCCTGGGTGCATATGTCTCGGGGCCGGATGTTTCGCTTCAAAAGCTCCATGACCACCCGGCCTGAGCGTTTGGCCAGGCGCAGCCGGCCGCTGTCCACAGCCGGGATGGTGCCGTTGCCCGGCAACGCCATGCCCAGGGCTTCCGCCAGGCAGTTCATTGAATTGGCTGTGAACATGCCCGCACAGGACCCGCAGCCGGGGCAGCATTTCTCCTCGAGCTCCGCCATGTCCTCGGGGGTGATTTTACCGGACTTCAGCCGACCCACGGCCTCGTTGACCGTAGTGAGGTCCGTTTCCTGGCTATTCCACAACCCCGGGAGCATGGGGCCGCCGCTGATGACGATCGCAGGTATGTTCAGCCTCAAGGCCGCCATGAGCATCGCGGGCGTGATCTTGTCACAGGCCGTGAGCAGCACAAGCGCGTCAAAGGGGTGCGCCATGGCCATGACTTCCACGGAATCGGCAATGAGCTCCCGGCTGGCCAGGCTGTACTTCATGCCCTCGTGTCCCATGGCGATCCCGTCGCAGACCCCGATCGCCGGAAAGACCACCGGCGTGCCGCCGCCCGCGGCCACGCCCAGCACCGCCGCTTCCGTGACCTGGTTCAGGTGCATGTGGCCGGGCACGATCTGGTTGTAGGTGTTGACCACGCCGACGATGGGCTGCTCCAATTCTTCCTGGGTGTAGCCCAGCGCATAAAACAGCGCCCGGTTCATGGCCCGTTCGCTGCCCTTTTTCATCAGATCGCTACGCATTCTTGGCACTCCTCCCCCTTCAGAGGTTGCGCTCGGACTCGTTTTGGACCTCCTGGATCAGCTTCCATTGTCGGATGAAATAGAGGTCGCGCATTCGCAGAATGTTCTCCATCGACCGGCCATCATAATTGTATATGCCGCGGCCGGTCTTGAGCCCCAGCCGGTTTTCCTGCACGAGGTCGCGGAAATAGCCCGGGGGCTCATGGGCGTCGCTCAATTCCTTAAAGAGGTAACTGGAGATGTTGTAGAATACATCCAGCCCGCCCAGGTCAGCGGTTTCGAAGGGACCAATCCAGGGATAGCGGAACCCGAGGCCGTACTTCATGATGCGGTCCAGGTCTTCGGGGCTGACGATGCCTGAGGCCACCATATGGAAGGCTTCCCGCATCACGGCGAACTGCAGCCGGTTCAAGCCGATGCCCGCGGCTTCCCTCTGGATCAGGACCGGCATTTTGCCCGCCTTCTCGGCCAGAGCGTAGATCAACCGAACGGTGTCATCCGAGGTCTGTCGGCCCCGGATCACCTCCACCAGGGGCACCAGCTCCGGCGGGTTCACCCAGTGCATGCCGGCCACCCGCGCGGGATGTTTGCAGATCGAAGCGATCTCCGAGATGGAAAGCCCCGAGGTGTTCGAGGCCAGGATGGTCTCCGGCGGGCAGAATGACTCCAGGTCTTTGAAGATCCGGCGCTTGATCTCCAGTTTCTCCGGCACGGCCTCCAGCACGAACTGGGCGTCGGCAACGGCCTCCCCAAGGGCCGCGGTCGTCCGGATGCGGCCCAGCGCCTCTGCAGCCTTCGCGTCCGTGACGATCCCTTCCTGAACCAGGGTCCCAAGAGAACTGCGCACCCTGCCCAAGGCCAGATCGAGCTGGTCGGCCCGCAGATCATGGAGCATCACGTCCAATCCGGCCTTCGCGAAGCAAAGCCCCATGCCGGGTCCCATGGTGCCCGCGCCGATCATGGCCACCTTTTTCACCTGTTCCAGCTTCAATGCTGCCCTCTCTCTCAACGATTCGTCAAGGTCTGGATTCGTAGTACTTCCGAAGCGCCCGTTCGATATCTCGAATGTGGCCTTTCATGCCTGCCACTGCCTTCGATTTGTTCTTGGCGCGAAGGGCCTCGTAGATGTGGATGTGAAATTCGAGGGATCGCTCCAGCAGTCCTGGCATGACCGTAAAGGCTTCGCGGATAAACTGTTCCATCAGTCCGCGGATGGTCACAAACGCGTGGATCATGAAGCGGTTGTGGGAGGCGCAGGCGATCCGAAAATGAAAGGCCAGGTCGAGTTCGCTGTATTCCTGCATGCGCTTGTCGTCCAACGCCTTTCGCATTTCAAGAATCAATCGGCCCAGTTCGGAAAGATCATCTGCCGATGCATTCGCCACGGCCAGCTCCAAAGCCGCGGTTTCGATGAAGCGACGGGCTTCGATCAGCTCGAGCGTGGCTTGCGGGTCGGACACAAAAGGAGGAGAGAGCTGCTCGGCCCACAGGGCCAAGTTGGCCGCCCTGATCACAGTCCCAAAGCCTGGCCGCTGATTGATGGCGCCGATGAGGGTTAGGGTATGGAGGGCTTCGCGCAACACGACGCGGCTCACACCCAGTTGCGCCGCAAATTCGACCTGGTTGGGCAGCTTATCGCCGGCCTTAAGTTCCCCGGTTTCAAACCTGTGCCGGATTTCCTCAATGACCGCGTCGGAGAGCTTCTTTTTTTCGATGGACCCCACCGCCGGCTCCTGGATGGAAGAATGATGAGATTGTCCTATCATTAGACTCACTAGGAGTCCCTGTCAAGCAAAAATTTTTTCTGATAGGGAGTCGGTGGCGGGCCTCAGATAAGGATGAGTTAAACCACGAAACATGAACCCGTAAAAACTACCCCCATCATAATTTCAGGATCTTAAATCCATTCAGCCCCAGCCACTTGGCCTTGACGCTCTCCTTCAGCGGCAGCGCCTTGAGCTCTTCGACACAACGCGCATGGGGCAGCATGTTGTCGGTGGCGAAGAGCACCCGGTCCTGCAGCAGGGAGTTGCCGTAGACCATGAGCGGCTCCCAGCCCGTCCCTGGGGTGCCGATGTACTTCGGGGACACCGCCCCGATTTCGATGTAGACATTGGGATGCTTCCAGGCCACGGCCACCATCTCGGTGACCCAGGGCCAGCCGCCGTGGTTGGCGACGAGGGTCAGTTCCGGAAAGTCACAGGCGACCTCGTCCAGATAGAGGGGTCTGCCGTAGTCGATGGAGCGGTTTGTGGAAAAATTGATGGAAGTGTGAACGGTGACAGGAATGCCGAGCTCCCGGCACTTCGCATACACCGGGTAGAAGCGCTTGTCGTTGCAGCGCAGCCGGTACGCGAAGGGCTGGATATTGACACCCTTGAAACCCCGCTCCTTGACCTCGCGTTCGACCACCTGCGCCATGTCTTCGTCTTCCAGTGGGTTGACACACAAAAAGCCCGCCACAAAACGATCCGCGTAAGTGCGGACCATATCGCAGACGGCATCGTTCTGCCGGCGATAGTCGCCGAAAGCCCACTCAGCCTGAAGCACGGCCTGGTCCACCCCTCCGGCGTCCATGCCCGTGATCAGATGCTCGGCCGTGAGACTCAGTAACTGTTCTACTTCTTCGTATTTTCCGAAATACCCGCGCAGGTAGCTCTTCGGAAGCTCCTTCCGGGCGGCCTCTGGATCCATGTAGGAGCAAATCGGGGGGACCATGCGGAAGTCGATGATCATAGGCTATTTCTCCTTGGTCTTTGCAAGAGCGGCCTTGGCGCGCTTGGCCGACTCCATGCCCAATAGAACGATGGTAATATCCCGCGTTTCCTGTTCCAGGGTTTCCTCGAACCCCTGGTGAACTCCCTGACTCAAGGCCTTCTTCGAAAGCGCAATCGACAGGGATGAGTTCCGGACGATCTTCCGGGCCATATCGATGGCGGTTTCCATCAATTGTTCCGGCGGGACGACTCGGTTGACCAGCCCCCAGCTCTCGGCCTGCGCCGCATCGATCTTATCGGTGGTGAACACTAACTCCTTGGCTCGGCCTAGGCCTACCAGCAGCGGCAGCAGCTTGGTGCCGGCATTGGTGACCGTAGCCCCGACACCTGCCTCCGGAAAACCAAACTTCGTCCCGGCAGCGGCGATGCGAATGTCACAGTTCATTGCCCACTCACACCCGGCCCCCAACGCATAGCCGTGCACCGCGGCGATCACGGGTTTTGGCATGCCCATGATCGCACGAGTGGTGTCCTGCAGCGCTTGGATGATGCGCAACCCGTCCTCCGCGGAAGATATGCGGTGATCCTCCGAAAGGTCGTCGCCCGAGCAGAAGGCCCGGCCCTCACCGCGAACGATGACGACCTTGACCTCTGGATCGGCTTCGGCGGTTTTGAGCGCCTCCAGGAAATCCGCTACCAGCTGCCGGTTTTGGGCATTGAGCACCTTGGGTCTGTTTAAACTAATGACGGCAATGTTTTCTTTCTTCTCGTAGATAACCGTTTCCAATACCATCATGAAACCTCCTCACCTCCAGCGTTTGTCTACGGCGTCATAGCTGCCCTCGCGGAGATCCTTCTTGGCCTTGATCAGCACGTGCTTGGCGACTCTTTCTGAGGGCGTGCGCGGCAGGTCGTCGACATACTCGATATAGCGCGGGAGCTTGAAGTAGGCGAGCTTCTCTCCGGCCCAGGCCCAGATAGCCTCCGGCGCGCACTCCTCCCGGGTAACATCCGGTTGCAGTACGATATAAGCCTTGACTTCCTCGCCCCGGAGCTCGTCCGGCACCGCGACAACTGCGGCCACTTTGATCTGTGGGTGCTCCATCAAGACCCCTTCGACCTCAACGCTCGATATGTTCTCCCCGCTTCTTCGCACCATGTCTTTCAGACGCCCCACCCAGTGGAAGTATCCTTTGGCGTCTTTGTAGGCCAGATCGCCGGTGTGCAGCCATCCATCGACGATGGTTTCGGCGGTCGCTTCCGGCTTTTTCCAGTAGCCGAGCATCATGGGCTCCCCGCGGACGACGAGCTCACCGACCTCACCATCCGGCACTTGGGTTCCGGCTGCGTCTACCACTTTCGCCTCCTTTGTCGGAAACGGCCTACCCATGGCGCCGCTGCCGACGCTTGAGGCATCTTCGACGGGCACCATGAGGTCAGCGCCGGTCTCGGTCATGCCGTAGCCCTCCCGCCAAGGGACGTTCCAGCGTTTTTCAAACATTTCATGAAATTGGGGCACGATGCCTGAGCAGATGACAAGCCGCAGCTTGTGCTGTTGTTCAAGTTCCGGGTCCGGATCCTGTTTGAGGAGATAGAACGGCATGGTTCCGATGACGTAGAAAAAAGTGACGCCGTAATCGTTGACCGTCCGCCAGAACTTGGAAGGCGAAAAGCGGTGCATCACCACCAGAGGGATCCCGTGCATGAGGCAGAGAACAAGGTTCCACTGGGGGTCCATATAATAGAACGGTTGTGCGGTGAGATTAACATCCGTCGGATAGAAGGCGCAGAAATCGGAAACGCTCAGGCTCATGACAAGCCAGTATCGGTGTGTGAGCATGCATCCCTTGGGAAAGCCTGTAGTCCCTGAGGTGTATTGGATGTTGAGGAGATCGTTTTCTCCGACACCGGCGATCGCAAACGCGTCGGAAGCATTCCCGAGCAAACCCGTGTAACTGTGGCACCCTGCCCTGGCTTCTCCCAGAACGACCGTGTGCTTCAGAAGCGGTAGTTTGGGCCGCACCTTTTCGAGCACAGGCAGGTATTCCTCATGGATGACGATGGCGGAGGCTTCGGAATCGCTCAAGATATATTCAAGATCGTGCGCTTGGTAGTTGATGTTGGTCGGGACCATGACGGCCCCAAGCTTGGCAATGGCAAGCCACGTGATGGGAAATTCAAAGCCGTTCGGCAGCATCACACTGACCTTGCCGCCTTTGCCGACACCGAGGTCTTTCAGCGCATTGGCCGTTCGGTTCACTTGGCGGTCGACCTGTGCGAAGGACATTTTTCGCCCTTCATAGATCAGAAGCGGTTGGTCCGGGTGAAGCCGCGTGGCGTCTTCCAGGAGATGGCCGAGGGTCGGCCATTTCAATTCAACCCTTTTCATCTCACTCTCCTTTTGGGATCATCTAGCGAATGAAAAGTGTGCTTTTTCGGACACTGCCTAGACCGGATTCGGCCTTGTGTGTCAATTCTGGAGCCTCATGGCCGCTGCCCGCGCCGGTGACGATGGCGACTTTGTTGTGAGCGTTCATCATTTAGCCTCATTAGGAGCGCTGGCACAAACCCTTCATTGCATCCCATCTCGCAGGCATCTTTTTTATCACGACCCCCTCCACATGTCCATAGGCATACGGTCGGACCAAGCTCCTCTACTGCTATTGAATGATTATCATCTCAGAAGCAGGTGTTTTCAAGCTTTAAACCGCCATTTTCATGTCCCAAAAGAGGGAGATTCTCATTTCTGGGTTTCAGCATTTCAACCAGTAGACTTTGTCCGACTTCTTTCACCTTCCCCGAGAGACATTACTGTAGTAGCCATCGTAGCGTACCATCTGTTCTCCCTTGTTGGGCTTGCCCGCCTTTGGAGGGAACATGCGAACGGGTAAGGCACCCCGCATTTTATAAATAACTTGATTTTAGT
>Ga0209254_10002251_pt1 | contig 17495 bp, 16 predicted proteins | sample FrelakmetDIP11DI_FD_187148 | JGI IMG/M metagenome (GOLD analysis project Ga0209254, IMG submission 187148) | Freshwater lake sediment microbial communities from the University of Notre Dame, USA, for methane emissions studies - DIP11 DI (SPAdes)... | ecosystem: Environmental > Aquatic >... | reverse complement strand
GACGTCCCGCCCCCTGCCCGACCTTCCGGGGAAGAAGGAGCGGCTTCCCTCCCCCTTGTAGGGGCTTGTAGGGGGAGGGTCAGGGTGGGGGTACGGCTTCAGCAGACTCCCCATCCTGAGAAGAGCCGCTGACCCAGCGCTGCCCGTCGACACGCGGCCTCGAGGCGCCGCATCGGTTCTGTTCAAGGTTGGCCCTTCACCCACGCTGCCGCCTCGGCGACGTCCTGCGGGATGGGTGCCGCCATCGGCGCCTGCGAGAGTGCAGTCAGGCGCGGTCGCACTCACTTCGGTTCGTACCGTCGCCCGGCAGGTTCGCGCGGCGAGAACGTAGGTTGCGGATGGCTGCGAGGCCGTTCGAGGGGACGATCGGCCTGCCAGGCGAGGCTGAAACGCTCGCGCACCAGTCCTGCCGGCGTGCCGTCCGGCGCGAAGGCGCGCTCCGCGAAGTCCACGTGTCCCTCGCGATCGACGAGCAGGACCGTCGAGCATCGTGTGCCGTAGTCGCCGGCGACTATCCGCAGCGGCGCGAGGCGCCGTTCCCACTCGAGCCCGACGCCCGTGTCGGGCAGCTCGCGATCCTCGGCGATGCGCGTGTCGTCGAGGAGCTCGAGGAGCGCCTCGACGCTCACCTCGCGGGCAAGCAGCGCCGCAAGGCCGATGCGGCCCTCGCGCACCTTCGGCCACGGCGTGTCGAGAAGATGGTTGGAAAGGCCGAAGACGCCGGCGCCGAGCGCGTGCGTGCTGCCGTTGCGATTGGAGGTCACTGCGAGCGTTTCTCCATCCCACGCGACGAGATTGAAGCCGTTGTACCGGCTCGCGTGTGGAGCGAGACGCGCAAGGAATTCGGGCGTCGCCTCGCGGCCGCGCAGGAAATCGCTCACGAGCGCGCCGCGCGACGGCGCATCCTCGCGATGGGCGCCCGGCTCGCGAAAGTTGGTCAGCGCTGCGAAGCGACCCGATCGCGTGACGCCGAGCCAGGTGCCGCCCTGTTCGAGGTCGCGGCCGGCGAGGACGTCCGGCGCATCCTCCCAGAACGCCGCCGGGGCGGAAGCGCGCCGGAACCATTCGTCGCGATTCGCGGCGACGACGAGCGGGTAGCGCGGATGCGCCCGATGCGCGATGAGGATCAGGCACACGGCACGAAGCGCTCGACCACCCGCCGCGCGCCGGGCGCGAGCAGGGCGGTGAAGCCGTGGCGTTCGACGCTGGCGTTCAACGCGGCGAGCAGTGCCGTTGCGTCCGGCACCGCCTCGTAGACCTCCATCCAGGTCGTCGGGTCGTCGGCGCGCCGGAGCAGCCGGCCGTGCACGCCAGTCTCGCGTGCGGTATCGCGCAGCAGCGCTTCCGCGGCGTCGCGCGTGGCGCGCGACAGCGGGTCGGCCACCCGGTAGTAGACGTAGAGGGAAAGGCTCACGGCACGGCGTAGGGCAGGTCGCGAAAGAGCAGCTTCGGGCCGTCGCCGGCGCGCAGGCGCACGGGTTCGCCTTCGAGCGCCGAGCTCTGAACCACCGCGAGCAGGTCGTGTCCGCCCTCGGGCGCCGGCACGGCATTGACCACCATGCCGCAGGTCTGGTCGGTCGTCCCGCCCACGTAGAGCGCGTCGCCGGGCGCGGGAGCCGCCTCGGCTTCGACGTGGGCGAGCCGCAGGCGGCGCTTCACCTCGCCGCGATAGTGCGTGCGCGCCACGACTTCCTGTCCCGGGTAGCAGCCCTTGTCGAAGCTCACGCCGCCGACGAGCTCCAGATTCGTCATCTGCGGAATGAACTGCTCCTGCGTCGCCGCCACCACCCAAGGGAAGCCGAGCGCGACGTCGAGGCGTTCCCAGGTCACCGTCGGTGCAGGGTGCATCCCCGCAGCGACGAGGTCGTCCCACAGCTTCTCCGCCGTGGCGACCGGCGCGACGAGCAGCAGTCGTTCGCCCGGCAATCGCGTCACGGTGACATCGCCGGTCCGTCCGACCTGCCAGTCCCGGCTCGGCACCGTCTCGCCGAGCGCCACCGCGGCGAGCGCTGCTGCCGTGGCGCCGACGAGACCGAGCAGGGCGACGCTGTCCGCCTGCTCTTCCACCACCACCTTGGACCGGAGCACGAACATGCGCAGGCGCTTCGCCAGCGCGTTCGCCACGTCGCGGGCGGACACGAGCTCCACTGCGTCGCGACGGCGGAGCGCGATGAAGGTCGCGAGCATCCGGCCCTTGGGCGTGCAGTAGGCGCCCAGGGACGCCGTGTCCGGCTCGCGGCCCTTGACGTCGCACGTGAGCTGGCCGTGCAGGAACGCGATCGCGTCGTCACCGGAGAAACGCGTGACGGCGAGGTGCGTGAGCGGCACGAGGAGCGGCACGTCGGGCGCGGGTGGCGCGCCTGCGAAGCCCGTCACCCGGTCGTGCTCGACCGAGGCGCCGTGCGTCGCGAGGAAATCTCTCCAGGTCGTCATGCGAAAGTGATGGGAGCGATAGGAAGGTCTGCACGTGCGCACCGCGGCCGGATCGGCGAGGCCAGCGCACCTCGCCGTATTATAGGGACCGGCCGCATGCCTTCCGGCCGTCCTGCGATGCGGCTCGTCCTCCAGTTCCTCGCCTTCCTGCTCCTGCTTGCGATCCTTGCGGTCGCCGGCGGCGCGTACGTGCTGTGGTCGTTCGCCCACAGGCCGCTCGAGCTGCGCGCGACGCCGCTCGAGCTCACGATCCGCCCCGGCAGCAGCGTGCGCACCGCAGCCCGCGATCTCGTGCAGTCGGGCGTCGAGATGCAGCCGCTCGCGTTCGAGCTGCTCGTGCGCTATCTCGGCAAGGGTTCCGACCTCAAGGCCGGGTCCTACCAGATCGCCACGCCGACGACGCCGCTCGAGCTGATCGACAAGCTCACCCGCGGCGACTTCCTGCTCACCGAGGTGGTTCTGATCGAGGGCTGGACCTTCCGCCAGTTCCGCACCGCGCTCGACGCCTCGCCCCTGCTCAGGCACGAAACCACCGGCCTGCCGGACGCGGACGTGATGAAGCGCATCGGCGCCGGGGGTCAGCACCCCGAAGGCAGGTTCTTCCCCGACACCTATCGGTTCGTGAAGGGGTCGAGCGACGTCGACGTGCTGAAGCGCGCCTACCAGCAGATGGAAAGCAAGCTTGCCGCCGCGTGGGCGAGCCGGGATCCGAAGACACCGCTCAAGTCGCCCTACGACGCGCTGATCCTCGCCTCGATCGTCGAGAAGGAAACGGGCGTCGCCGCGGATCGCGGTCTCGTCGCGGCGGTCTTCAGCAACCGCCTGCGCACCGGCATGCTGCTGCAGACCGACCCGACGGTGATCTACGGCCTCGGCGAGAGGTTCGACGGCAACCTGCGCAAGCGCGACCTCACCGCCGACGGCCCGTACAACACCTACACCCGCGGCGGCCTGCCGCCCACGCCCATCGCGATGCCGGGCGAGGCGAGCCTGCAGTCGGCGGTGAAGCCGGCGCCGAGCGATGCGCTCTACTTCGTCGCGCGCGGCGACGGGTCGAGCGTGTTCTCGAAGACGCTCGACGAGCACAATCGCGCGGTCAACAAGTACCAGAAGGCGCCGCGCCCGCAGGCCGAGGCGGCCCGGTGATGGCACGAGGGCGCTTCATCACGCTCGAAGGCATCGACGGTGCCGGCAAGAGCACGCACGTCGGGTGGCTGGCCGCTCGCCTGCGTGCTCTCGGCCACGAAGTCCTGCTCACGCGCGAGCCCGGCGGGACGCCGCTCGGAGAACGCTTGCGGGAGATCGTCCTGCACCAGCCGATGCACCTCGACACCGAGGCATTACTGATCTTCGCCGCGCGTCGCGAGCACCTCGCGCAGGTGATCGAGCCTGCCCTCGCGACCGGCACCTGGGTGCTTTCGGACCGGTTCACCGACGCGACTTTCGCCTACCAGGGCGGCGGGCGGGGTATCCCCTCTGCGCGCCTCGCCGTGCTCGAGGACTGGGTGCAGCGCGGCCTCCAGCCGGACCGGACGCTGCTCTTCGACGTGCCTGCCGCGGTCGGCAAGGCCCGCGTGTCCGCATCGACGACCGCTCCCGATCGCTTCGAGCGTGAAGCGGGTGACTTCTTCGAGCGCGTGCGTTCGGCCTACCGGGAACGGGCGGCCTCTTCGGGCGACAGGTTCCGCGTCATCGACTCCACGCGGCCGATCGCAGAAGTTCACACACAGCTCGAGGAAGCACTGGCAGGGCTCTGATCCGAAAGGGTGCTACGCTCATCGAAGCCGGACTACTTGCGAACTCGTATCAGATTACTGCCGGAAGTTTATGGATCGTATCGTATTTCCTTGGCATGACACGCCGTGGCGACGGCTGACGGCACGCGCCGGCGCCTTGCCGCATGCGATGCTGCTGCGGGGCCGAAGCGGCTTGGGGAAGACCGAGCTCGCCTTGCGCTTCGCGGGCTGGCTGCTCTGCGAGGCGCAGCCGAAACCGGCGCAAGCGGCGTGCGGTCGTTGCCCGGCGTGCAACTGGTTCGCGCAGAACAACCACCCCGACTTCCGCCGCGTGGAGCCCGAGGCGCTGGCCGAATCGGCGGCGCCGGAGGCCGAAGCCGCCAGCGAAGGCGCGACCAGCGGACGCAGTGCGGCGAAGCCCAGCCGGCAGATCAAGGTCGACCAGATCCGCGCGCTCGGCGATTTCCTTGCGGTCGGTACGCATCGCGCCGGCGTGCGCATCGCGTTGGTCCGGCCGGCCGAGGCGATGAACGCGAGTACGGCGAACGCACTTCTGAAGGCGCTTGAAGAACCACCACCCAAGACATTGTTTCTACTAGTTAGCAGCCAGCCCGCACGCCTCCTGCCGACGATTCGCAGCCGTTGCCAGGCGATCGACGTCCCCACGCCCCCGCCCGAAGAAGCGCTCGTTTGGCTGCGCGCGCAAGGCGTCACGGCCCCGGAGGACGCCCTCGCGTACACTGGCCACGCGCCGCTGGCGGCAGCGGTGGAATCGGGTTATTCTGAGCTCAGAGAAGCGTTTGTGTCGTCTTTTTCGAGCGGGTTCGAGCCTGTGACTGCAGTGGATCGATGGCAGCGGTTCGGCAACGGGGAAGTGGTCGATGCCCTGCAGAAATGGGTCTTCGACGGTGTGCAACTGCGGGTCGGCGGTACACCCCGCTATTTCCCCGGCCATGGCGGGACGATCGCGGCGAGCCTCGGCCACGCCTCGACAACCGCGCTCACCGCCTTCGCGCGGCGTCTTGCCAAGGCGCGCGGCGAGGCGCTGCACCCGCTCAACCCGCGACTCTTCCTGGAATCGCTCGCGCTCGAGCTCGCGCGCCTGAACGAGGCTCCCCATGTCCGGTGACACGACGATCCCGGGCGGCCCCCGCCCGAGCGTGCTCTCGCTCACGATCAAGGAGCGGTCGGCGCTGTACGCGGCCTACATCCCGCACCTCAAGCGCGGCGGCATCTTCATCCCGACGAACCGGCCCTACCGGCTCGGCGATGCGGTGTTCATGCTGCTCGTCCTCATGGACGACCCGCACAAGCACGCTGTCTCGGGGCAGGTGGTGTGGATCACCCCGGCGAACTGCCAGGGGAACAAGGCGCAGGGCATCGGCGTCCAGTTCTCCGACGACGAGACCGGACGCGCGGCGAAAGCGCGCATCGAGACGCTGCTCGCCGGCGCCTTGCAGTCGACGCGGTCGACCCATACCTACTGACACCTGCCCGAGAGCGGACCGCACGCAACCCGGTCGCGGCCATGCTCGTCGATTCCCACTGCCATCTCGACTTTCCCGAGCTCTCCGCACGCCTGGACGCGGTCCTGGGCGCGATGGCGGAGGCCGAAGTCGGCCACGCGCTGTGCATCTCGGTCACGCGTGAGGACTTTCCCCGGGTGCTGGCGGTCGCCGCAGCCCACGACCATCTGTTCGCCTCTGCGGGGGTCCATCCCGATTACGTCGATGTCGCCGATCCTTCCGTCGAGGATCTGCTCGCCTTAGCCGATCATCCGAAGGTGGTCGCGATCGGCGAGACCGGCCTCGACTACTACCGGCTGCAGGGCGACCTCGAATGGCAGCGCGAGCGTTTCCGGCGCCACATCCGGGCGGCGCGCGAATGCCGCAAGCCGCTCGTAGTGCACACCCGGTCGGCCGCCGCGGACACGCTGCGCATCCTGCGCGAGGAAGGCGCCGCGGACGTCGGCGGGGTCATGCACTGCTTCACCGAGACCGCGGCCGTGGCAGCCGCCGCGATGGACCTCGGATTCATGATCTCCTTTTCCGGCATCGTGACCTTCCGCAACGCGAAGGAGCTGCGCGAGGTCGCGCGTGCCGTGCCGCTGTCGCACCTCCTCGTGGAGACCGACGCGCCCTATCTCGCACCGGTCCCGCACCGGGGCAGGACGAACGAGCCCGCGTTCGTGCGCCACGTCGCCGAGGAGATCGCGCGCCTCCATGGGACATCGCTCGCCGTCGTCGCCCGCGCGACCACGGGGAACTTCTTCCGGCTGTTCGCCCAGGCGATCCCGGTCGCAGGCGCCGCGGAACCGTCTGACGCCGATCCGAGGACCTGCATGACTGGAGCATCGTCTTGACCCTTGCCGCCGCACGCCGTCCTCCCCCCCTCGGAAGCGCGAGGCGTGCGCTGGCTGCGCTGCTGCTGCTCGGCAGCCTCGCCCTCGCGCTTCCCGCAAACGCGCAGCCGACGCTCGACGATCTGCTGCGCGCAGTGCAGACCAACGACCTGGTCGAGGTCCGCGCGCTCATCGAGCGCGGCTTCGATCCGAGCTCGGTGGATGCGCGCGGCAACACGCTCCTCATGCAGGCGGCGTGGGAGGGCAACGCCGACATGGCGAAGCTCCTGCTCGACAAGCGCGCGCGCATCAACCTTCGCAACCCGGCGGGCGAGACGGCGATCATGCTCGCCGCGCTGCGCGGGCAGCTGCCCGTCGTGCAGCTCCTGTACGAGCGGGGTGCCGAGATCAACCACGGCGGCTGGACGCCGCTCCACTACTGCGCCTTCGAAGGCAAGGCCGAGGTGTGCCGGTTCCTGGTCGCCAAGCAGGCGAACGTCGACGCACGCGCGCCGAACCGCGCCACGGCGTTGATGATCGCCTCGCGTCAGGGCAGCGAGGACATCGTCAAGCTGCTCCTCGCTGCCGGCGCCGACGCGAACGCCGAAGCCGACCGCGGCGGGACGCCGCTCAGCTGGGCGCTGAAGGCGGGCAACACCGACATCGGCGACCTGCTGAAGAAGGCCGGGGCGAAGAAGTAACGTTTCGCTCTTCGCGCGCGGGCCGCATCGCTCGGCCCTGCCCGTCGCCCGGCCTTCAGGCCGGCCTCCGCCACGGGGCGCGCGCCGATCCGTCGGGATGACCCGAGGCCCGGAGCTTCGCACGCGCCGCGCCGCCCATAGGTCAGGGGCCGCAGGGAGGCGGCGGCGCAGGCATGGGTGGGTCGGGTGCCGTCGCGCGCGACGAGCCCATCCGTTTACGGGTCCCGACAACCGGACGTGGGATGACGGTGCGGCGGATCGCAACGTCGCCGGGAGCCGTGCCGGCCGCGCCGCGAAACGGCCGAGCCGCAGCACCGGGCAGCCCGGGCCGGACGCCGCGGCGGCGGCCGACCGGCCCGGCGCACCTCGCTGAGGCATTGCGAAATCGCGTTGGCCGGCGGTGGGCCGCACCGTATCATCGCGATCGCTGGCGGCCCGACGGCCGTGCTTCCCGTCTCTCTCACAGGACCGACCATGAACGAGATGGCCATCCCGGTCGCGCGCCCGCGCCTTTCGAGTGCGCCGCAGTGGACAGCGGCGAGCGTCGAGGCCTTGTTCGCGATGCCGCTGAACGACCTCCTGTTCCGTGCCCACAGCGTCCATCGCGAGCACTTCGATGCCAACGCCGTGCAGCGCTCGACGCTCGTCTCGATCAAGACCGGCGGCTGCCCGGAGGACTGCCACTACTGCCCGCAGTCGAAGCGTTACGAGACCGGCGTCGAGGACGAGCCGCTGCTCGCACTCGAAAAGGTGATCGAGGCCGCGCGCGCCGCCAAGGCGTGCGGCGCCACCCGCTTCTGCATGGGCGCCGCCTGGCGGGGGCCGAAGCAGCGCGACCTCGAACGCGTGGTCGACATGGTGCGCGAAGTGAAGGCGCTCGGCCTCGAGACGTGCGCGACCCTCGGCCTGCTCAAGGAGGGCCAGGCGGAGCAGCTCAAGGCGGCCGGCCTCGACTACTACAACCACAACATCGACACCGCGCCCGATCACTATGCAGCGATCATCGGGACGCGGACGATGGACATGCGTTTCGACACGCTGGAGAAGGTCCGCGACGCCGGCATGAAGGTCTGCTGCGGCGGCATCGTGGGCATGGGCGAGAGCCGCCGCCAGCGCGCGGCGCTGATTGCCGAGCTTGCGGCCATGGACCCGGCGCCCGAGTCCGTCCCGATCAACAACCTCGTGCGCGTCCCCGGCACGCCCCTCGCGCATGAGGACGCGATCGATCCCTTCGAGCTCGTGCGCACCATTGCCGCGGCGCGGATCACCATGCCGACGAGCTACGTGCGCCTGTCGGCCGGCAGGCGCGAGATGTCCGACGAGCTGCAGGCGTTGTGCTTCTTCGCCGGGGCCAACTCGGTGTTCTACGGCGACAAGCTGCTCACGACCGGCAACGCCGACGTGGAGCGCGACGACGCGCTGTTCGCACGGCTGGGGCTGCACGCGGCTTGAGGAAGCGCCGCACGGGGGGCCATGACCTGGGCCATGACCTCGCGTTGCACCTCCATCTGAGCGCATGCCCCGACCTGCGCCGGGTGATGCGAAGCTTCCTCGGCTTCGCATCGCCGTTTCCCTGACGCCGTAGGCGGCACGACGGCACTCGGCGGTCCGGTCGCCTGCTCGCAGATCTCGTTGCCGCCATGACCGACCTCCTGGCGCGGCGGGCGCGCGAGGAGCCGATCGTGGAAACGCCGGGGAGGCGATCGAGACCTTCCGGCGCACGCCGATGCACGCGCTCGCCATGCCGCCGTTCCTGCTGCGCAAGCGCGCCGCGCCGCGCGAGATCGCTCGAAGTCTGCTCGCCGCCCGAGCCGCGGTGCTCAGATCTCGACCTGCGTGCCCAGCTCGACCACGTTTTCGGTCGGGATCTTGAAGAAGTCGGTGGCGTTCTGTGCGTTGCGCGACATGAGCGCGAAGAGCTTCTCGCGCCAGAGCGCGATCCCCGGCTGGAGGCTGGGCAGGATGGTTTCGCGGCTGACGAAGAACGAGACGTTGCGGAGATCGACCGGAAAGTCGGGCTTGCGGCAGAGCTCGAGCGCCGCCGGCACGTTCGGCGCGTCCATGAAGCCGTAGCGCACCACCAGCCGGTAGAAGCCCTTACCCAGGCTGCGCAGGTCGACCCGGCGCTCGACGGGCACGTACGGCACTTCCTCGGTGAGCACCGTGGCGATGACCGTGCGTTCGTGGAGCACGAGGTTGTGCTTCAGGTTGTGGAGGAGGGCGGAGGGCACGGACTCGGGCCGGGCTGTCATGAAGATGGCCGTGCGCGGCACGCGCGGGATGGAGGCGTCGATGCTGGCGAGGAAGTCGCGCTCGGGAACGTCCTGCTTCGCCATCTGCCGGAAGAGCAGCGTGCGGCCGCGCTTCCAGGTGGTGAGCACGGTGAAGGACAGGAACCCGATGAAGACCGGGAACCAGCCGCCCTGCGCGATCTTGACGATGTTCGCGCTGAAGAATGCAAAGTCGAGCAGGAAGAAGAAGCCCATGAGAGGCAACGCGATCCACGGGCTCCACTTCCACAGCAGCAGCACCACGAACGTGACCAGCACTGTGTCGATCATCATCGTGCCGGTGACGGCGATGCCGTAGGCCGCGGCGAGGTTGCTCGACGACTGAAAGCCGACCACGAGCGCCATCACCGCGAGGAAGAGGGTGAGGTTGGTGAACGGCACGTAGATCTGGCCGCGTTCCCGATGCGAGGTCTGGACGATCTCCATGCGCGGCAGGAAGCCGAGCTGCACCGACTGCCGCGCCACGGAGAACGAGCCGGAGATCACCGCCTGCGAAGCGATGACCGTGGCGAGCGTCGCGAGGATCACCATCGGCAGCAACGCCCACCCGGGTGCAAGCATGAAGAACGGGTTCTGGATCGCCGACTGTTCCCGCAGGAGCAGCGCACCCTGGCCGTAGTAGTTGAGGATCAGCGCCGGCAGCACGAAGGCGTACCACGCGAGGCGAATCGGAAAGCGACCGAAGTGCCCCATGTCGGTGTAGAGCGCCTCGCCGCCGGTGACCGCCAGGACCACAGCGCCCAGCGCGAGGAAGCTCTTGGCCGGATCGGAGGCGATGAACCGCAGCGCGAAGGCGGGGTTGAGCGCCTGCAGCACCGACGGCGTCTGCACGACGGAGAGCACGCCGAGCACCGCGAGGCACAGGAACCAGAGCACCATGATCGGCCCGAACAGCATCCCCACCGTGCCGGTGCCGCGCTTCTGGATCCAGAAGAGGGCCGCGAGTACGGCCGCGGTGATCGGTATGACGTAGGGCTTGAACGCCGGCGTCACCAGCTCCAGGCCCTCGACCGCGGACAGCACCGAGATCGCGGGCGTGATCATGCTGTCGCCATAGAAGAGCGCAGCGGCGAAGATGCCGAGTGCGGTCACGAAGGGACGCCATCTCGAGCCCTTGGTGAGACCGGTGACGAGCGCGAGCAGCGCGAGGCTCCCGCCCTCGCCGCGGTTGTCGGCGCGCATGATGAGCGCGACGTACTTCGCCGAGACGAGCAACATCACCGCCCAGAAGATGAGCGAGAGCACACCGAGTACGTTCGCCTGCGCCACCTCGATGGGATGGTGGCCGGCCATCGTCTCCTTGAGCGCATAGAGCGGGCTGGTGCCGATGTCGCCGAAGACGACGCCGATGGCGCCGAGGACGAGGGTCTGCAGGCTTGCGCGCTCGTGCCCGCCTTGGGACATCTGGCCTCCCTTCGCTCTTCTGGTTCTTCGGGCGTTCCGCTCGCGCTCGATTCTAGGAGGGCGGGCCGTACCGGAGTTTGAGGCGGCGCAAAGCAAGGCGGGCGACGTGCGTCCGCAGGCGCTCATCCGTCGAGCAGCCGTGAGCCGCGGCGCCGGGCTCAGAAGCTGTGAATGAGTCCGGCGCGGCCGAGCGGGCCGCACCAACGGTGCCAATCAAGGCGCGAAGCGCAGCCATGGCTCGGGCCATGGCGAGCATTCGCAACGCCGAGTTGCGCCGTTCGGGCCTCACGAACCGGCGTGCAGGGTTCGTGCATAGCTTCTCAGGAGGGGGACGGGGCGGGCTCGGGATGCGAGGCGGGTGGCCGCCCCGGCGGGCGCGCCGCGAAGCTCACGCCCGAGATCGCCCAGGCGCCGGCGAGCAGGAAGCCGAGCACCGAGAGCAGTGCCAGGCGGTCGTTGCTCACCGCGGCCACCGCTGCATAGACGAGCGGGCCCGCCGCCGCCGAGACGCGGCCGACGAGCGCGTTCCATCCGAAGTACTCGGCGGCGCGCTCCTGAGGTACGAGGCAAGCGTAGGCACCGCGCAGCAACGCCTGCGTGGACCCGGTCACGGCCGCGAAGAGGCAGACGACGACCACCGGCACCCAGGGCCGCTCGCCGAAGGCCATCAGCAGCACCGCGGCGACCCAGAGGCCGAGCGTGAAGTAGAGCGCCCGGCGCACGTCCACGCGGTCCCCGAGCGAGCCGAAGGCGAGCGTCGCCGGGATCGCGAGCACGTGATAGAGCAGCACGAGCTTCAGGAGGCCCTCGAGGCCGATGCCGTAGTGCTTCTTGAAGTAGATCGCGGTGAACACCGAGATCGTCGCGAGCGCGTCGTTGATGAGGTAGACCGCGAGCAGGAAACGCAGCAGGTTGCGGTGGTGCTTCCACAAACTTCGGAAGCTCCGCGACGACGTCGCCGCTACCCCCTGCGGCGGCGGTGGGAGGTCGACGCGCCGCAACCCCGCGATCGCGGGCGCTGCAAGCATCGCGAACAGCACCGCGACAACGAGGAAGAGCGGGTGCAGACGGACGTCGATCGGCTCGCTCGCGGGTGGCAGGATCAGCAGGCAGATCACCACGCAGAGGATCCCGCCCAGGAACCCCACCGCCCAGCCGAAGGCGGAGATGCGCCCGAGCGTTGCGGGCGTCGCGATCCGCGCGAGATACGCATCGTAGAGGGACATCGCAACGGTGTATCCGACCTGCGCCGCGACGAACACGGTCGCGCCGACAAGCACCGCGCCCGCCGGCACGAACGGCATCGCGGCGGTCGCCAGACAGCAGAGCAGCGTCGCGGCGACCAGCCACGCGAGGCGCGATCCGAGTCTGTCGGCGCGGGCGCCGACCAGCGGTGACACGATGCCGGCGACGACGAGCGCCGCGCCGGCCGTGAGACCCCACCACGCTTCGGCGCGCGTCGCCCCCTCGGCGACGACGTTGCGGAAGTAGACGGCGTACAGGACGGTCGGGACGAGCACCGCCCAGGTCGAGCTCGCCACGTCGTAGGTCGCCCAGGCGCGCACCTGCGGCGACATCCACGCAAAGCGCGCGCGACGATGCTCGCGCGGCAGCGAGGCCAGCGCGTTCGGCATCTCGCTCATTCCCCCCGGATCCTGCCGCGCCCGCATTGTTCAGAATTCTATCAGGAGCGTCACGACGACTTGAGTGTATGAAGTAGAGTTACCCTGCCACGACTGCAGAACATGACCGGGGCGACACCCGGCTCCGGAAAACTCAGGCGCCGGGCGATGCAGCACGACCGCGCCTCGAATGGGAACGAATCGATGACCACTTTTCGCTACGCCGCACGCTGGCTGGGTATCGCCCTGGCGCTCGTCTTCGTCGCGATGACGGGCACGGCGCGCGCGCAGACCGCGTTCTCGAACGAGCAACTGGCGCAGATGCTCGCGCCGGTTGCGCTCTTTCCAGACTCGCTGCTGGCGCAGGTGCTGATGGCGGCCACCTATCCCGCGGACGTGGCCGAAGCGGCGGCCTGGGTCAAGGCGAACCCGAACCAGAAGGGCGATGCCGCGGTCAAGGCGGTCGCTGATCAGCCCTGGGACCCGAGCGTGCAGTCGCTCGTCGCCTTCCCCCAGGTGCTGCTGCAGATGGGCGACAACCCGAAGTGGGTGCAGGACGTCGGCGACGCCTTCCTCGACGAGCCCGAGCGCGTCCTGGACCAGGTCCAGGTGCTGCGGCAACGCGCGTACGACGCGGGGAACCTCAAGACGACCGAGCAGCAGAAGGTCATCGTCCAGCCCGCTGCCGCGCCGGCGGCCGGGGCGCCGGTCACCAACGTCACGCAGCAGACCATCATCATCGAGCCGGCGCAGCCGCAGGTGGTGTTCGTGCCGGTCTACAACCCGACCGTGGTGTTCGGGACCTGGATGTATCCGGCCTTCCCGCCGGTCTTCTTCCCGCCGCCGCCCGGCGTCGTGTTTGGCAACGCGCTCCTCTCGGGGATCGCGTTCGGCACCGGCATCGCCATCACGAACGCGCTCTGGGGCGGCTTCAACTGGGGCTGGGGCCGCAGCAACGTCAACATCAACGTCAACCGCTTCAACAACATCAACGTCAACCGCCCGATCAACGTCAATCAGAACAACGTCGCGTGGAACCACAACCCGGCCAACCGGCGCGACGTGGCGTATCGCGGCGCGCAGTCGCGGCAGCGGTTCGACAGCCAGCGCGTCGCCGCGAACAGCAACCGCGTGGCCGGCGGCCGCACCGCGCCGGACCTCAACCGCGATCAGTTCCGGGGCCGTGATCAGCAGCGCGATGTAGGCCGGGAGAGGGCGCAGGCGGCGATGCAGGACCGCGGCATCGATCCCTCGCGGGGCCGCGACCAGCTGCGTAACGACCCGCAGGCGCGCGAGCGGGCACAGGCGGCGGCGCAGAACGTCGATCGCGGCAGGGCTGCGCAGAACATCGACCGCGGCGCGGCCGCCCAGGGCGTGCAGAACATCGATCGCGACCGGGCGCGCCAGGCGGCACAGAACGTCGACCGTGACCAGGCGCGGCAGGCCGCGCAGAACGTCAATCGCGACCAGGCGCGCACGGCGGCGCAGAACGTCGATCGCGAGCGGGCGCGCGCGGCGGCACAGAACGTCGACCGCGAGCGGGCGCAGCAGGCCGCGCAGAACCGCCCGCGGGATAACGCTCTCAGCGGCGCCGGCGACGCCGCGCGGTCGCGGCAGGCGGCGGACCGCGGCCAGGCCAGCCGCGAGGCGATGCAAAACCGGGCGGGGAGTGCGCCGCGTCCGTCCCCGGGCGCGGGCGGTGGTGACCGCGGCGGTGCACGGGCCGCGGCCGGCGCGCGTGCCGGCGGTGGTGGGGGTGGCGGTGCGCGTGGCGGCGGTGGCGGTCATCGCGGACGCTAGGAATCGAAGACCATGAACAAGACCCGTGTACGTATCGTGCGGCCGCTCGTCGGCGCGCTCTCGCTTGCTGCCGCCTTGGCGGCGCCGAACGCGCTCGCGCAAGGAGTGTTTCCGACGCCCGAAGCGGCGGGGAACGCCCTCGTGGACGCGATCGCGACGCGAGATCCCGACGCACTGCGCGCAGTGCTCGGCGCTGACTGGAAGCGCTACATTCCGACGGCCGGCGTGGACGACGAGGACGTCTACGCGTTTCTCGCGGCCGCGGCCAAGTCGAAGTCGATCGTGACCGACAGCCCCCAGCAGGCCCACCTGGTAGTGGGATCGACGGGCTGGACGCTGCCGATCCCGATCGTGAAGCGGGGCAGCGGCTGGGCGTTCGACCCGCGTGCCGGCGCCGACGAAATCCGCACCCGGCGCATCGGCCGCAACGAGCTCGATGCGGTACAGGCCGCGCTTGCGTACGTCGACGCGCAGAACGAGTACGCCGCGGAGGATCGGGACGGCGACGGCCGTCCCGAGTTCGCGCAGCGGATCGTCAGCACGCCCGGGAAGCAGGACGGTCTCTACTGGGCAGCGCTGCCCGGCGAGCCGGAGAGCCCGCTCGGGCCGGTCTTTGCCGGCGACTTGCCGGGAAGCGACGGCTACCACGGCTACCGCTTCCACATCCTCAAGGCGCAGGGGCCGGGCGCGCCCGGCGGCGCGCGCAGCTACGTCGTGAACGGGCACATGACCGAAGGCTTTGCGCTCGTCGCCTGGCCCGCGAAGTACGGCGAGACGGGCGTCAAGACCTTCATCGTCAGTCGCGACGGGCAGGTGTACGAGAAGAACCTCGGGCCGAAGACCGACGCGAACGCGCGCGCCATGACGAGGTTCGATCCCGACTCGAGCTGGAGCAAGGTCGCGCCGTGAAGCGGCGCTTCGCGCGCGCAGTCGGCGCGTCGCTGCTCGCAACGGCGGCGCTCGCCGGCTGCTACACGTATGCACCCGCGCCCGCGGCCGTCTACGTGCCGGCCGGCCCGAGCACCTTCGACCGCTCGTGGAATGCGGCGCTCGGCGCGATGGCCGACCAGGGCGTGCAGATCTTCCAGCAGGACCGCGCCTCCGGGACGATCCGCGGCCGCTACGGCGGCATCGACGTCACCGCGAGCGTGCTCACCCAGGCCGACGGCAGCGTGCGCGTGGCATTCGACACCTCCGGCGCGACGAGTCAGGACCCGCAGCTGATCGAACGCATCACCCGCTCGTACAACGCCCGCATGGGGCGTTGAGCCGGGACGGCGGTCACGCCGCTCGAGCGCGCGGTCGCTCCGCCGATCGCCGGCGGAAACCGCTGCAGCGATGCGCTACGATCCGCGCGTGCTCACGCCCCGGTCCTACGCTCTCGCTCTGTGTGCCATCGGGCTCGGCGTCACGGTCGGGCTGATGGCTCTCGCGCTGTACCTGGTCCCGCTCTCCGGAACCGAGCGCGTCATGGGCGGCAACCTCGCGCGCATGGCCTGGCACTCCAGGAACGCCTACGGCGCGAATGCGCCGCAGCGCGTCTTCGAGCCGCCGCTGTTCGCGGTGGGCACCAAGGTCGACGCGCCCTACGACGTGGTGGTGCTCGGCGACTCGTTCACGCTCCTCGACGTCGCGAAGTCGTGGCCCAACTACCTCGCTGCCCGCGGCTTCTCCGTCCTCGCGATCCACCTTGCGGGAAACGAGGCGAAGCCGAGCGACGCGGCCGATATCGAGACGCAGATCGATGCGCTGCTGCGGAGCCCGGGCTTCCGCGCCCATCCGCCGCGCGTCCTGGTCCTCCAGATGGTCGAATCGACGCTGCGCCGGCGGCTCCTCGGCGATGCGGCGGGTTGCGACGACCTGCCCGAGGTCGGGAGTGCGGTCGTGCGGAACGTCGTCGCCGGCGACTTCTCGCTACGCCCCGCGCCGCCCCACGAGGTCCGCGACCTGAATCTCCACGCGCGGCGGTACGACGACCAGCAGCTCACCTATGCGCGCGACTTCCTGTTCCGCAACGTGCAGCGCGCGCTCGGCCGCTGGACCCCGGACGTGCGCGAGCTCGAGCTCCGCACTGCTCGCTTCTCGAGCCGTCATCCGCGCACGCTGCTCGTCGTCTCGCACGACGTGCACAAGGCGCAGTGGACCAGGGACGACGTCGAGCGCATGCGCTGTCAGCTGCTCCGGGTGCAGCACCGGGTCGAGGCGGATGGCCGGACGCTGTTCGTCGCCATGCTCGTCCCCGACAAGCTGAGCGCCTATCACGCCGACCTCCTCGATCCCGCCGCTCCGCGCAGCGTCCTCGATACGGTCATCGACCCGTGGCTCAACGCGCCGCGCGTTGATGCGGCGATCCGCGGCGCGATCGAGGCGGGCACGCTCGACGTCTATCTCCCCGACGACACGCACTTCGGCACAGCGGGTCACGCGATCGCTGCGGATGCGGTGGGTCGATATCTCGGACGACGGCTTGGAACGGACGCGGCCGCGCGGCGCGCATCCGCGGGGTCACCCTGAGCGGCGCGCCGCCGTGCTCGCTCAATCGCGATCCGCCGCGGTAGCGGGTGCGAGGCGCGCCTTTATCCTGCGCTTCAGCCGCAGCAGCGCGAGATCCTGGAATCCCTGCGCCATCGAGACTGTAGCGAGAGTCGGGGAAGCCGGCGGTCAGAACAAGGGCAGGAGCGTTCCTCTCGGCCTTGTGGACGACGCTTTTCCGTACGCCGCCAGAGATTCGGAGTCGCACGGCTTTTTCGGCGCGGCAGTCGCGGTCGCTGTGCAGGGCGCTCGGGCGTACCGAGCGCCTGATTCGCCGGCGCTCAGCGGCACGTCGTGGCGCAAGGCATCGACGTCCTGAATCGCGTTCTTGAGCGACGACACTGAACGGATCCAGTGCCTAGCGAAGCATCGGCCGCGTTCGCCGCCGCGCGTGAAGCGAGCCAATGTGGTACTCTGCCGGCGAGTCGAGACAGCAGGTCATCACCGGCCGTCGCATCTCGCACTCTCGCTGACGGCACGCAGGTCATTGAGCGCCAGATCGCTCACCATACTCGCGGAGTGCCGCCGTCAGGCCAAGATGGAAGCTTGGGACTGACGGCGCCGGGCAGCACTCCGGGCCGCAGGCCAGCGTCCTCAGCCTATCCGGCTGGCCGTCTCCGCGAGCCAAGCCGCTG
>Ga0209254_10002250_pt1 | contig 17500 bp, 16 predicted proteins | sample FrelakmetDIP11DI_FD_187148 | JGI IMG/M metagenome (GOLD analysis project Ga0209254, IMG submission 187148) | Freshwater lake sediment microbial communities from the University of Notre Dame, USA, for methane emissions studies - DIP11 DI (SPAdes)... | ecosystem: Environmental > Aquatic >... | reverse complement strand
CCTAGTTTTGCCCCGCTGGGCAAACCAACATCCAGTGCACTGGGATAACCCATGCTCGCCCGGCGCGCCGTTGCATCGCTCAAAACATTGTTGACCAGGTAAGCCAGCTCAGGACTTAAAATTGATCTTTTTTGTGTGTTATTTTCATAATCCTTCAGCAGGTTGCCGTTGGCATCCTCTACACGCCGGATGACAAGTGGCAACAGGGTGTCTTCCAGGGAAGATTCTATTCCAGCCTGCACCCCCAGATTCGCAAACACACTATAGGCCTGGGCAGTTTCTAAAAGGGAGGCATTTCCGCCGCCAAATAAAAGCTGCTCCGGTCGTGAATTCTCGGAAAGCCTGGTTAATCCAAATGTCTCTGCCGTACGCCAGACATTCGCAGCGCCTATCTGCTCCATTAATTGTGCTATGGGAACCAGATAATCATTTGCCAGCGCTGTCCGCAGCCTGACTGGACCATGATACTCACCATCAGGATTTTCAAATCCGGAGAGTGCCAGGGGCATGCTGGAAGGTATATCCCATACCATTGTGGCCGGACTCATTCCTCTGGCAAAGCCTGCCAGGGCCGCAAACGGAGACAAGAGGGAGCCTTGCTGCTTGGGAATACTCAAAGCAGGTTCTGCAGCCAGTCCCGCATCCTCATTTAAGGCAAGTACCTGTCCATTTTCCGGGTCCATAACCAGTGCACTGGCCAGGAGTTCATCTGGAAAGTCCGGATTTTCAGCGAGACGGGTGGAAAGCAGTTTCCCGGCCTCACAAGTCTGGAAATCGGGATTATTGGATTTCTCTTTCCCGGTCAGGCGCTGCAGATGGAGGGATAGGGTGCAATCCATCTGCTGCTGCAGGCTATAGTCCATTGTGGTAATAACCGTCAAGCCTCCTCGTTCTACCTGTTCCCTGCCAAATTCCTGGTAAAGCTGGTCCAGTACGGCTTTTGTAAACACCGGCGCCAGGTTAGATGGCTCAGCGGGTGGTTCAGCCAGGGTAATTCTTTTCTGGACAGCGACCAGATACTCTTCCGCACTGATCCGATTTATAACAAGCAGTCGGTCCAATTTTTCCTTCTTCCGCTCGAAAGCCGCCTGCGGGGTGTCGAATGGATTCAGTGCCGGGATCTCTGCCACTGCTGACAGCAGAGCTGTCTCAGCCAGGTCAAGTTCACTGGCAGATTTTCCTAAGTAGAAGCGGGCTGCATTGCCTGCCCCGTAAATCATATGCCCGTAATAGGCAGTATTCAGGTACCATTCCAGCACCTGGCGGCGCCCGTACCGCGCAACAAGCTGTGCTGCCAGAAGCCGCATTCGCAGCGATCGCACCAGACCCGGTTCTTCCCGGCTCAACAAGATATCCTGTACCAGGCGTTCAGGTATTGTCAGAGTCGATAGACTCGTGATGCTTCTGAGGTCATAGCCGGAGTGCTGCCAGTATTCTATATCGGTCAGTGCAGTTGTGATTTCAGCAAATTGCGGGGAAAAATAATCTTCACCTACAGGATCCAGATAAGTATATCTTTTTACAGTTCCCGGGTTTTCCAGTGCGGCAATAATTACCTCACCGCTGCGGTCATAAAGGCGTGTTGGGGTCAGGTAGATACCATTCAGCGGGTCAAGCATCTGCGGGATATTGTCTATAGAAGGCAGCCCGGAAGTTATCCGTACATATGCGTACCCAACCAACGTGATGCTGGCCATGACAAGCAGCGCAAGAATAGCCCCGACTCCAATAGCGGCATAACCACCAGCCATCTGCAGTGTCCTTCGGAATTGACTGTCTTTTTTCCTTCGCCCTTTTACCAGCCAGTATGCCTGTGAAGATTTCATCGAGAATGATCCATCCTGCTGTTGCGGAAGTCAAATATATTCCGGTCAAAATGATTAATGCATTTTGGGCTCTATTCCTTTTCGGAAGGAAGTTCTAACCTTGTATCGGAGCATTCACGCTTCCATCACCGTTTAAATCCTATAGCTGAGTTTAACACAGCCAGAATTCCTCAGCAAGCCGCATGTTATAATCTCAAAATGTTTTTATTTACCAAAATAAATAAACTGTATTTGGTAATTCTCGCCTTGATTCTGGCAGGGTGTGAGACGGCACAACCCCAGCAGGTAAAAACCCCGGCGAATGAGAGCTACCAGATAACACCCTACCATACCCCAACTTCCTCAGCTACACCGATGCCGCAGGCACCGGCCACTGCTACACCCTTTCCAACCCCCTCCCCGACCCCCCGCCTCCACACCATCCAATCCGGGGAAACCTTGCTCGTGGTTGCCGCTCAATATGGGGTATCCCTGGAAGAGATCTTGCTTGCCAATCCGGAGGTCAACCCGTCTCTAGTTCCGGTGGGATTGGAACTGGTCATCCCTGGTAGTTCCGGTAATTCAACCAACAGCGCAGTAATCGAACCGGCTTCACTGACCATCCTCCAGAAACCCTGTTTCCCGACCGGTGAAGGTGGAACCTGGTGTTTTGTCCTTGTGACAAATGAACTGGGCAGCAGCGTGGAAAGCGTTTCACTGGTTATGAGCATCATCGATCAAAATGGAAGTGCGGTCAGCAGGCAGCTATCTGCAGCACCATTAAATCTGCTCCACGCCGGGGAAAACATGCCGGTTGGAGTCTATTTTGCCCCGCCGCTGCCGGATAAATTTCATCTGGATGTGAAGGTTGCTTCTGCATTGCCTTATGAAGGCACAGATGACAGGTATATACCTGTCACTTCCGTCGATTTCCAGGAGACCCTGGTGGAGGATGGCAGGCAGTCTGTAATTAATGGCACGGTAAGCCTGCTAAATCCGGAACGCCCCGCCCGGTTATCCATTCTTGCTGCCGCTTATACGGCGGAGGGAAGCCTGGCTGCCATGCGGGTTTGGCGAACCGAATTTCCAAAGGGCAGTGATACGGTAATACCCTTCAAAATGGTCGTTTACAGCATGGGGAGTGAAATTGACCACTTGGATATCCTGGCAGAGGCATACGCTCTGGATTAATTCTGCTCCAGATTCCAGATCATATAGGTATCGGATTCACATACAGGCGCATCAGAGGAAATATTCAGGCAGACTTTATATTCTATCAGGCTGCCATTTTCCGCCTCGGATATCGGAGGGATTTCTACACTGGAAAAGCCATTACTATCGGATGGCGGCATGGCATAGTCCATTGGCCGGTCATCCGCCAGGGTTACCGTAACAACTGCCTCCATATCCTGGACAGGCTCATTGCCATTTATATTGAAGACCACAAAATATATTACCTGGCTCTCGCTCGCCGAAACACGGGACTTCTTTTCGCCTACTTGCAGGAGAAAATCATCTTCAGAGAATTTGACCGGGGTGGATTCTTCCGCTTCCATTTTTTCCAGGTAGCGTTTGCCCAATGGAACCAGGCTGACTGCCTCAGATTCCGCCTTCGCCAGATCATATGTGATGCAGTAATTTTCAAAACACTGTACGATAGCACCATCCGCTTGAATCAATATTGGGTCTTCCAGGGGTATTCCGGAGTAATCCATGCCTCCGTTCCTTTCAATAAAGGAATTGAAAACGAACGGGATGTGATATCCAAGGTCCCCCTCTACGGTGTAGAAGGTCATTTTTTGATCGGCCCCATAAACCTGGGCTGCAGGCGGAGATGCAGTCATTCCCAGCATTATAGACAGTGGTTCGAAATGAAGTTCTTGCGGATTTGCTTTGCTTGAAGAAACCAGGATATTTTCATACACCTGCACCAGGGAGTTGTCATTAGTCTGGTAAGGTTGACCCAAAGGCTTTCCAAACACACCGGGATCTTCACCGATCAATGCCAGAGGCCTGTCAAACGGGGCACTGATCATTTCAGGTCCGGAATACAGCGTATTTGTTCCGCTGCAAATATTTCCGCAGAAATGTTCGCCATACGGCAGCAGATAAACAGGCTCTCCCGGTTTTTCCAGGTTCTTGTAGAATCCTACGTTTTCAAAATATTGAACGGCATATTGGGTCTCCTGGTCAATACGCACCTGCGTTAGCGGACGACCGGCATTCTTTGCGCCATTCAGATCATTGTATACACGCAAGAAGTCAGGATGGATGGCATACCCGTCAATCACAACCCAGGATTCATCCTGCGGGATTGGCTGCGGGGGATCATTGATACTTAAACGATTTCCCAGCGGGGCAAGATAATACCGGTTGGATTCTGGTAGATTGGGGTCATAGCACAAGAGGGCATTCTGGGTGTACTGGCAGACCGCCCCATCCATTCCAATTACCGGGGAAATCACCTGGCCTAAATATTTATCTCCGCCTAATTTTTCATAATATGTCCGCAGCACCGGCTCAACGGTCTGGTCAGCCGGGGGGTTGGCCGGTTCTTCTTCCTTGCCCGGGGAACTGCAAGCAGACAATGTCAGACACAATCCTGCCAGTAACAGGAACGCCGCCTGGCAGATTGGCTGTCTTGACTTGTCCAAAGTTCTCCTAAAAAAGTTGCAAATGGATGACAATTCTATTCCAAATAATAAAATATGCTTGATGCCTGCGGATACAGGCATACGGATGCAGGCATGTGGATGCGGGCAATCGTTGGTGAAAACTTTAAGGAAGATGAGAAAATAATCTTTTACCCCATTAATCTGGACTTAATTCGGTACTCTGTTGTATGCATCCTGCCAAATTATACTCATTTTTCATTGATATTTTCTTGGTTATCAGAAATCATCCGGTTAATTGGCCGGTTAATCTTATTTTCCATGCATCGATTGCGGGAAATTATTCATTTATCAGGTTTATTAATAGAGGAAGGAATTTTTTACCAATCCGTGATTCATTTTCATCCATCCTCGATGGATAGCAGCATAATAATTGATGGTAGAATTTGTTTGTCGGAAATAATCCCGGTCAACATAGAAATCCCCATACCATGAAAAGACGATTAGAAGGTATATGAGCAGAATAGCTCTTGTAACCGGGTCAACAGGTTTTATCGGTTCTCATTTGTGCCGTAAACTCCTTGCAGAAGGATTTACAGTGCATGCTTTCCACCGTCCCAGCAGCCCGCTGCGTCTGCTTGACGATGTCCCGGTGGAGCACATTATTGGAGACCTCACCCGTCCCGAAACAATTTCCGCAGCTGTAAAAGGGGTAGATGTCATCTTCCATTGCGCAGCATTGGTTGGTGCCCGCCTGGATCCTGTCAGGCTGTATACAGTGGTCGTTGAAGGCACCCGCTCATTGCTCAGGGCAGCTTTAGAATCTGGTGTAGAACGGCTTATATACACTGGCTCAATGGCTGCCTTGGGAATTCCTGAGAGATTCCCGGCAGGGAAGCACCAACCTCCCCTCCTGGATGAAAATCACACCTGGAATATGAGGGCCGAAGCCTGGCCGTATGCCTATGCCAAGTACCTCGCCGAACAGGAAATCCAGCAGGCAGTTGCCAGGGGTCTGGATGCTGTCATTGTCAATCCAACTTTTGTATACGGCCCCGGGGATGTTTACCGGCAGCGCAGATCCATGATTACTCAACTTGCCAGGCATCAGATGCCATTTATTTTTGACGGGGGGCTCAATGTTGTCCATATCCGGGATGTTGTATCTGGTCATATGGCTGCATTGGAGCTTGGGGTCTGTGGAGAGCGTTATCTTATTGGTGGAGAGAATTTGACCATTTACCAGTTGGTTCAGACAATTTCCGGAGTTGTTGGAGTGGACCCCCCAAAATTACATCTCCCGGAAAACCTGGTAAGGAGTTTATCAGGGCCAATCAACCGGCTTGGTTCCTATCTAAATATCCCCACCAGCAGCTTTCCACTGCAGTTTGCCGGCTGCCACTTTTTTTACGACATCAGAAAAGCCCAAACCCGCCTCAGGCTGGGAATGCCGATCCCGGCAGTCCAGGCTGTCCGGGATGCTTATAACTGGTTTGTTGATATTGGCGCAATCTCTCCGTCCAAAAAGGGGTAAAAAGATTCCACCCGGATGGGAGGCATTTATAGTTAAAGGGATAACGACTACCGCCTGTACAGCCTTTCCCTTATCTGCACCAACTGACGTCTTAACCCATCATCCTGCTGGGCGATCCTGGAAATTTTTTCGCAGGCATGCATCACAGTAGTATGATCCCTTCCACCTATAGCTGCCCCGATTTGTGGAAGAGAAATCTTCGCTTCCTCCCGGAGCAGAAACATGGCTACCTGGCGCGGTAATGCGACTTCCTTGGAACGGTCACGCCTGAGCATACTATCCTTGGTTATTCCAAAAATATCGGAGACGACCTGGAGTACTGTATCCGGATCGATTTTCGTTAAGTTTGGCCGCAAATCTACCAGCGCAGTTTCAACCAGCTGTTCCGTCAGGGGCAATCCGCTTAGATCAGCATATGCCACTACCCGGATGAGCGCCCCTTCCAACTCACGGATATTCGATTGAATTTGACGAGCAATCATTTCCAGGATATTCCCCGGGACTTCATGACCCATCTGCTCTGCTTTGGTGCGCAAGATTGCCAGGCGCGTTTCATAATCTGGTGGTTGGATATCTACAATCAGTCCCCATTCAAACCTTGAGCACAGTCTTTCTTCGAGGGTAACCAGGGCCTTGGGGGGGCGATCGGAGGTGATAACAATTTGCTTGTTTTGTCCGTGTAAAGCATTAAAGGTGTGAAAAAATTCTTCCTGAGTGGATTCTTTTCCGGCAATAAACTGGATATCGTCTATTAAAAGGACATCAATCTGGCGGTAGCGTTCCCTGAAGGCTGTGGTACTGTGATTGCGGATTGAGCTGATCAGGTTGTTCGTAAATTCTTCCGATGAGCTGTAAAGCACTTGAAGTCCATTTTGGTGAGCTTCATTGCCGATTGCATAAAGCAGGTGCGTTTTACCTAATCCAACCCCGCCATATATAAAAAGCGGATTGTAAGCTCTGGCAGGATTCTCAGCAACTGCAAGGCTGGCTGCATGGGAGAGCCGGTTATTACCACCGACCACAAAGGTATCAAAAGTGTAGCGGTTGTTTATCGTTTTATTTTGCGGATGAGAGGTATTAATTGACTTAACTGCCAGATCCTGGTTCTTTTCCGGTTCGGAATTTTCCCCCTCATTCTGCCAGATAACAAAATTGATCGCCTGCGGACGGTTCATCATCCCGGATAATAAACGGGTCACTGTGCTGGATAGGCGGTTTTTCAACCAGTCACATGCATAAGCATTATGGACACCCACCGTGAATGTATCTGCTTCATGGGAGATCAATTGCGAATCCCTAACCCAGGTTTCAAACGCTGCCTTGGACATTTCCATTTGCAGCTGGCCAAGGGTTGCCTGCCAGGCTTGACTTGCATTCATTGCTTGACCTCCGTATTACTAAGGATCTAACTCAGATTCAACCGGCAAAGATGTAAATACAGCCTGCCCGTGCAATATAACGGGAGAATAATTAATAAAACTCTCTTCTCGTAATGTATAAATTTAAATTGGCTGGTATATCGCCGGATTACTTGAGTGATTGAATTTTAGCAAATCCACCGGTTAGGAACAAGTAGTATTACCCTACGGTTTGATAAAAAAATGGGTTTCTTTAAGTTATTCCAATCTTAAAGATATGCATGAAAAATGAGTATTCCGAAAATATTATTAAGTACATATTAAAACCGCATATCCAGTCTGCCATAAACTGCCCCCCATATATGGGGGGCAGTTGAATTAGAATCGGGGTATTTCTTCATCCACATTAGAAATCCAAAAAAATTTTTGAAATGACTTTACTAGCAGAAAACGCCCTTTCATACAATTTTTGTACCATTCATAACTCGAAATCCGGAATCAAGGTAATTGAAGGAAACCTTAACAAATACTTTCAGGACAGGGCATATTAAAGTTCTCAAACCAACAGAATACACCCCTTCTTTTTCGACCATCCAACTCATGAAATGCTGTCAGAAATGATTTGTCTTGCAGCCTGGCGGGCAATCAATACCGCAAAATTTGTCCCGCGATCCCAGGGATAAACCTGGCTCATGCTGGCAAAGTATAATCCTTCCACCGGAGTCTTGATGGTTGGGATATTCCTGGAATGATTTATTTCCGGTACCGGTTGGGCATAAGCTGAACGATACATCCATGTCTGTTTTATCCAATCCGTCGAAAAATTCGGATTGATCTTTTTAAGACTGGGGATAAATCTCGCCGCCAGTTGTTCTTTGCTCAATTGGAAGTATTCATGCTCCGGCTCAAGGTAATCTCCGCAGTAAACCAGGTGATCCCCGCCATAATGTTCATTAGAAACAAAATTAGTGTGTTCCACGAGTGCCAGGAAGGGGAACCCCGCATCTTTTGGAAGGTTATACCAATAATATCCCTCAGGGGAGAGGGGCTGGCGCAAGGAAAAAATCATTACAACAGCACCCAGGTGTTTAAGGTTGAGTAATGAATGGAGATAATCACCGGGCAGGGTTGGCGCCATGCGTGCCAGCAAGCCGGGTGAGACTGTTACCAGGCAGCGTTGGTAGCTCTCCATGCCATTTAGTGTCGTTATCGTTAGATGACCATCAGCATCCTGCAGAATTTGTGAAACTGGCGTGGATAGACGGATTTTTACCCCCATATTTTGCAGGATCTCAGCAAACTGATTATTAAACGCCTGAAAGCCCCCCTGGTACCCTCCAAGGGCAGTACTTCGCACTTTAAATCGTGCCCACAACCAGGCCATATTTACCTGGTTATAATAAGGGCCGAATTTTCCAACAAGGAGTGGCTCAAAAAATACCTTGTACAGATTCTTTCCGTAAACCTTCCGGATCCAGTCTACGGCAGTAACTTTTTCAAATTTTTGCCAGTTCGAAAAGTACCGCAAATAAACCGTGACAAGCCCAAAACGGACCATATCGAACAGGTTAAATCCTGGAAACTTAATGGCAGCCAGGGGAGAATCCAGCGGGTAGAATTTTCCATCATGGTAAGCAACTGTCTTGACTTTTCGGAACCACATATTCTTCCGTAAACCCAGCTCATCCATCAAACCCTGCATCGACCGGTCTGTGGTAAACCAGTGGTGGTAATAGTGCTCCATGGTCCAATCCCAATGGCTCTCTTTAAATCCGGATGCCAGACCGCCAACCTGGCTGCCTGCCTCGTAAATTGTAACCTCGTGGCCGGCGTTCACCAGGTCAAATGCCGCCGCCATTCCCCCAATCCCGGCACCGATAATAGCAATATTCATGCAGTGATCCTGCCTTTCCATTCCAGTTTATAGTTGCCTGATTGACTTAAGTATGCCTGCTTATAAGTGCTTTTCAAGTGGTATGTCTCCCTTTGATTCTCCTTCAGAGCTTTCAAGCACCCTGGCTTCCTGAAGCTCTTTCCCCCAGCGCAGGGGTTGGCGCAGGTAATAATAAACTCCCAGGCCGGTTATGGGCAGCCACAAGGCAGCATGCAGCACGAGCGTATATGCCGCGGCTACCTCGCCCGTAACCCCATAAGCAGTGAGCAGGGCAATCCCTGGGGCGTCAAATGTACCAATGTAACCCGGCGCAGATGGGAGGGTGGTTGCCAGGTTGACAATACCGTTCATCAGCATTAATGCAAAGAAACTTACCTGAAAATTAAACGCATGCATAACAAACCAGTATTTTGCGGTTTCTAAAAGCCAGATAAGCACCGTCGTAAAAAATGTCATCAGCGTGTCTTTGGGAGATCGCAGAGACTCCAGCCCCGAAAGAAAGCGCAGGGTAATTCCCCCCGCTCTTTCACGCATGTTGTGTGGCACAAGAACAGTTATCAGCCGCAGCGCCCATCTCTCTGTAATCTCAGGAAAACTTGCCATCAGCAGGAATACTGCCAATGCCCCAACGAAGGCGAATGTACCCCATATTGCCAGCTGCTGGATATTACCGATTACGCCCGAAGCCATGGTCAATTTTGCCAGTTCATTTAAGTTGAGAAAAACAAATGCCAGCATAACCAGTCCGTCAAAAACCCGCTCCACGATTATTGTTGCCAGCGAAGCAGAAACAGCAACATCATGGCTTTGTTTTAAGATTACCGCCCTCAGCACCTCCCCGGCTCGTGCCGGGAAGATATTGTTCCCCATGTAGCCAATTGTGACAATCGGGAACATCTCAACTGTGGGAATTTTTTTAATCGGCCTTAATAGAAAATGCCACCGCCAGGAACGCACCCAGACACCGACAAAATAAACTGCAATTCCCGGTATCAACCATAAATACTGCGCCCCCTTAACTGCCTGCCAGACATCTGGTAATTTTAATCCGCGCAGGGCGAGGTATAAAAAGGCGCTGGAAATTAGCAAACCAAGCCATAACTGCCAGCGTTTCATCACCAGAATTATACCTCAGAGTCATCTTGGAAAATATTTAGGGGATTTGACATAAAAAAAGCACCGCTTTTTGCGGTGCTCCATTAAACTAGACAATAGTACCTGCGGGATTAGCGCTTTCCCAGGCCGTGGTCCAACATAATCAAGGCATTACCCGTTTCCCCGGCCATCTTGAGGGTTTCCAGTATTTCGGTGGCATGCTTTTCTTCTTCAACCTGTTCTGATACAAACCAGTTCAAGAAAACCTGGCTGGCATAGTCATTTTCCTGGATAGCCACTTGATAAATCCCATGGATCAGGCTGGTTACAAGCTCCTCGTGTGCCAGAACAGCTTTAAAAACCTCGGTGGTTGAACCGAAGCTTGTTGGCGGCTGTTCAATCGTTTTCAACATCACAGCCCCGCCGCGTTCATTAACAAAATCAAAGAACTTGAGTCCATGCTCGAGTTCTTCTGCGGCCTGCTTGCGCATCCAGTTTGCGAATCCAGGCAGATTTTTGGTTTCAAATTGAGCTGCCATGGATAGATAGAGGTAGGCAGAATACATTTCTGCCTGGATCTGGTCATTCATTTTGTCATGTACTGCTTTGCTAAACATTGTATTTTTCTCCCTTTTTAGATTGGTTTAAGATTTCGATAATTCCTGGCATTTTGGACAGATTCCATAAATTGTTACGTAATGACCCTGCAGAATATAACCATGCTGTTGGACTGCTTCTTGCGGCACTTGACCGAAAACATCTTCTGCCAGGTCAATGATCTCGTTGCAGCAATTACAGACAAGATGCGGGTGCTTTTCAGAATTGAATCCATCATAATGACTGCTGCTGTTGGAAATATTCAGCTCACTTATCTCACCCATATCCTTTAGCAATCCGATGGTTTTATAAACGGTTGCCCGGCTGGTCATCGGAAAGTCGTTTCTAACTTTCTGATATACCTGCTCAACCGTCGGATGGTTAGCATCCTGGATTAGTATATCCACAATGGCCATTCTTTGGGGTGTGATGCGGTAACCAAGTCCTTTAAACCTGGTCATAATATTGTCAATCCTGTTTTGTTTTACCTGCACCTTATCATCCATGTTTATGGACACCCATCCAATAATTGCTTTCTTTATAGATAATATTTATTTAATAATAATTATAATACAAAAAGTAAAAAAATGCAAGCTGTATCACCATTAATGGTTTATCTTCGCCGATCATCTGAATGGATTGGTTGATCTGCCGGCCTGATAAAAAGGGACAATCCCGTGGAAGTTTGACTCGTTTCGGTCAAGCATCCTTTTGAGTTGATGGGCATTTAAAAACGGGCAGGCATTTCAAGAGAGCATGGTAATATTTTTTTTTAGTTGCCTGCTGATGCATGATTGGGATTTGGTGTATCTATCTAAAATGAAGCGATAGAGGTCAACACCATGGAGAGGATGATAACGATGGAGAAGGAAATTACCAGGATCCTCAGCACCTGCTTTCGTCTAAGTTCAGGGTTTTTATTGCTATTATTTTTTTTAACGGGTTTCATTTTCTTCATTAATACATTTGCCTCCAGCGCCTATTTTACCATGACTGGATTCCTGATATATATTTAAAATTGTTAATAAGATAAATGGAGTATCCGGTTTATTCTATTAATCGTCAGATAGGAGAGCATTTCTCAAGTTTTTGTAAAAAAAACGAATCCCGGATATCTCCCGGGACCCTCCAATAACCAGCCGGGAACCCGGCTTTTTTCTATTCGGTTTTGCTGGATGAGCCTTCAGAAGCCTCACTCACTGCAGGTTTTGTATCGGCAGCTGTAGAACGGCTTTCTTTGCTCTCCGCAGTAGAACCGCTTTCTTTGCTCTCAGTCGGAGAACCGTTCTCATTACTTTTGCTTGTAGACCGGCTGGTTGAAGACGATGACCGGTGATCAGTTACGTAGAATCCGGAACCCTTAAAGACGATCCCGACTGGCGTATATACTTTTCGAAGCGCCTTTTTATGGCACTCCGGGCATATCTTTAATGGGGCGTCGGAAAATTTTTGATTCCGCTCAAACCGAATACCACAATTTTCGCACCGATATGTATAGATTGGCATTTATAACCTCAACTGCAATTAGTCCCATTTTACGAAAAAAATTATAGTCCCATTCAAGTAGATTGGCAAGACATTACACGGCTCAGCATAAGCAGAGGTCAGCAATGGCTCAGCACCTTACATGGATAAGCGCTGATCCATTAACCAACCTCACCATCACAGGGAGAATAATCGGGTGGCATTTTCGCCAAGAATCAATCTTTCGGTGTTTGGATCTAATTTCGCAGCAAATATTCGGGGTATTTCTACGCCTGGATCCCAGTATGGAAAATCCGATCCGTAAAGAATTTTTTCAGGACCGCATTCCTGTATTGCACGGCGAAGTATGAGCGGGCTTTGCATGCCGGAAGTATCCGTATAGGTGTTGGGAAACATCTTCAACAGTTCAATGGTATCCAGCCAGAAATGGTGGGAACCCATGTGACCGATAATGAAATTTACATCCGGATAAGCCTGAAATATTTCCATAAGCATCATGGGGGCTGTATAACTGAAATCCCCGGTATGAAAGAGAACCGGGAGATTGTTATGCCTGGCGATCTCCAGCACTGGCCGCATGTAATCCAGATGAGATTGCGCGGGGCCAGGTTGGGCATAGATTTCTCCGATCCCTCGTACGGCTACGATCTCATTGCTCTTTTCAAGCATGGAATCCAGGTTGTTTTGTCCCGGGAGCAGTAAAATAAATGGTATTAATTGCTTTGGGAACCTGGCAATCTCAGCCAGAATCTCAAGGTTATCCTCGGCAGTCAGACCCATCACAATAGATTTTTCAATTCCATGACGTTCCATCACATCAATCAGACCCGGCTTATCTCCGCGATTATCCCCCTGGAATACCTTTCCCCTCATATGTACATGAGCATCAATGATCACTGCAGCCTCCCATCAGGGTAATCCCAGCATCTTTTGTGCATTAAGACCAAGTATCATGTCCTGTTCCGCTTGCAAAAGTCCGGCGCCGATAATCTTTTCTTTCTCCGGGAAAGGATGGCCGTAAGGTGATGCGGAACCGAAGAGTATTTTCCCTGCCCCGCAGGTAGATACCGCCATAGGGATACGGTAGGTGCTCTGCTGCAGCGATGTTTCCAGGAATATATTTTCATAACGTCCGGCCAGGTCGATCGACCTTGTAGCATGCGGGGCAGTCCCCATATGCCCGATAATTATTTTCAATAAGGGGATTTTTTTTGCCAGGACAACAACCTGCTCGGGTAATCCAAAATAACCATTGCCGGTAGGGATCATCACCGGCAGGTTGTAACCTGCCGCTGCCATCATTAATGGCATCAGAGCCGGATGGTGTGCTGGTGTCTGGGTGCTGAGAGGATTAAACAATAAGCCCATGAAACCCAAATTTTCTACTGCGTGGCTTAGCTGCCGCAATGCCAAATCTCCATAGCGTGGGTCCAACCTGGCAAAAGGGATGAAGCGATCCGGATAAGCACGCCATGCCTTGTAGATTCGTAAAAGGGATTCTGTGTCAGGACCGGGGTAATCCTGTAATGGCATAATAACAGCCATATCGATCCCGTGTTCGTCCATTGTTTCCAGCAGTTCTCTTTCGTCCTGGTGGAAGTCGTTATATGCATCCTTCCCGAGGTAAGCGTGGAAATCAATTACAGGGTTTGTATTCATCAGGATTAACCATCCTACATTTTGAGAAGATAAATAATTATTTCGAATATCGGGCCGGGGATCAATGTCAGAATCCTTGATCAGCTGCAGGAGTCCTGCCTGCTCATCCTTGTCCGGTCCTGGGTGACCCGAATCGGAAAAGCAGGCTTAACTTTTGCTGGCCGTATTGGCTAAATGATACTTATTTATGGAAAATCCTGGCAATTTCGGGATTCAAGAATTCCTGAATCTCAAATGAATAACCGCCGGGACCTTCAAAGAAAAAACAGCGTACCTGGTTGTCCGGGCGGTCCTGCATTTCACGCAGGATCTTTACCCCTTTACTTTTTAGATATTCATACCACCCCGGGACATCGTTCACACACAAGGTGATCAATACGGCAGATTCTTCCTGGTAATGCTTAAATGCCTTTTCGCCAGAGACCGCCCCAATATAGGAATCCGCCCCGGTACGATAAATTTTTGCCCATCCCTGGTCATCCATCATTTCCAATCCAAGGATACCCTCAAAAAAATCCACAGCCGGTTGCATCTCAGGTAAATAAATAAAAGTAATCTGTGATTGAAACTTCTTCAATTCTGGCATTTTTATTCCTTTTCTTCTTTCACTTCCGTTATGCGGCTAGTTTTAACATCTCGGTAATAGCCACAATCATATCCAGATAATCATTCCAATCCAGCCACTCATCCGGTGTTCCAATACCTCCGGCCAGCGGACCAACCCCAAACGACTGGGCATTCCAGTAAAGCATGGGGTATCGGATATCGCTCACGTTATGAGCATAGTAAAAACGTGGTGTTTTGCCGGTTGTATTTTCTATTGCTTTAACTGCATCCTGGATAAACTGGCTGTTTTCATCAGCCTGGCAGGATTCATCAATCAGGTCTCCCCATTCCAGGGTAGGCCGGTGATGAGCTAACCAGGCATCCTTGGACACCAGATCTTCAAAGGCAGCCAGAAAGCTGGTGCGGATATCTTTCAAACGTGCATTGGGCGGGAATGAAATTACGCCGCCGAATTTTGCAGTCAGGGGGATCTTGTGGGGCATGCTCACATCACCGGCCTGGACCCACCCGACGCTTAATGCCAGGGAAGCTCCAGTGTGTTCTGAAAGTTTCTTATAGGGATATTTCCTTTCCTCATCTTTTGCCCAGCGCTGCAGCCCATCCATCAGGTACCAGGCTTTATGAATGGCGTTCACCGCACTGCTCGAAAAAATAACCTGGTGCCCCTCACTTGTTTCCGGCGCCTTTCCTTTGACCTCGATGATAAATTCAAGGTTTCCCAGGCTGGCGATTTTCAATACCCCCAGTCCGTCCCCGCTTTCTGCGGGGTGTGCATAGACGGACGCATCCAGCGGACCAAAACGTTTCATCAGTCCATAGGTACCGAAAACACCCATTTGCTTTCCAAGGATGCTGGCAACCAGCAGGTCTCCCTGCGGCTCCATTCCAAGGCGCTTAAATGTTTCAGCAGCGCTCAGCATGGCTGTGATTCCCGAAACGTCGTCGGATATTCCCGGGCTATACAACCGGCCATCCCGGTTGATTATTTCAGGGCGTTCTTTTGCCCATTCAAATGTTTCAGGCCGTTTGTCTGCATGTCCAAAAAGCAGCATGCCGTGGCGTGGTCCCTTGCCCGGGATCTTGCCGACCACATTTGTTGCCCTTACTAGGGTTTCCGGGTTATCCCGTATCGTCTTCTGATTGCAGGGCTGCTCCCCAAGTTCGCTAAAATCAACCACGAACTCATCCACCAGCATACCAATCCGCTTCATTTCTGCTGCAATCCAGTCCTGGAATCCCTCCAGGCTGGTAAAGGAAGATTTCATCGCCGCGTTGAGGCGGTTGTAATGTTCCTCTTTCCTTTCAATTACATCTCGTTTTACTATTTTGGTATCTATTGAATAATTTTTTGGATTTCCCATAATATAACCTTTTCATTGGATAATCAGGGAGGAATGGATTGAACGTGCTCAATCCATTCCTCTTATTCGCTTGCTTCGCGGTTGTTCGGTGAATTGGGTTATAAGCCATCCGGCTTTGACCAATCCTGTTTTTCTGACAATTTAAAATATACCTTCACCGGCATAATTGACACTGCCGAAATCAATTTGTCGGTCAACCATCCGGTTGTGTCAATTACCAACATAAATTGCTCAAATCTTTATTTGAGCGCAAGCATGGTTCATGAATGAATGATTGATTTGTTCTATACCAATTTAAATCCAAGGTCTGGCGTTAGCACATTATCATCCAGGAGTGTGTACTCCCCAGCCACCAGTTTTGCAGAAGACAGGATTACATCAAGGTGGTGTTCACCGCCTTTTATCGTCCCGCCCCAGTCGGCACCCTGGCGCCCGAATCCGACTGTGATGGCACCCAGAACTCGTTCATCCTCAGTAGTCCATCCTGTTAATTCTGCCCTCGGGTTCAACCCAACCGAGATATGGCATAACTGGTAGGCAACCGGATCCTTGAGGGACTCCACCCATGCTTTCCAGCGGGCAGCAAATTTTCCCCCGGTGATATCCTGCATTACCCCATCCTTAATGTGCAGTGTTACCAGGTCTTCAGGAATTCCGAATGGGTATAGGGATCCATCTACCACGATTTTTCCTTGAATGGAGGTCTCTATCGGCGCCACATTGGCCATCGTCCCGGGGAACCAATCCATCTCGCCCGGGTTCCTGGCTGCTCCTTCGCTTACCAGCATCGCTCTATCACCAATTTCAAAGGTCAAATCTGTTCCCGCCCGAGCGGTTAATCGGCAGGATCCGCCCTGGTGCCAGAGGTCACAGAACCGGCGGGTGTTTTCAATTACTCCCTCGTAATCGACGTTGATTAAACCGTCAATTAAGAAATCCACCCGTTTTCCAGCCTCAGCAATGAGCACGCGTGTCCCGCCCTTTACGGCGGCGTGGACCTCGGGGACCTGCCCGACCCGCGTTTCGCAAATCGAAAGGACCACATCACTTTTGGCTATGGCGCTTGCCAGGGCCTTGTTAAAATGCACCGGCTCCTCGGAGAAGTGATATGATCGTGTGCTGATTAATTGGGTATTTTTTGTGATCAGCAGCCCTTGCTCATAAACCGCCTCTGCAATTTCCGGTGCAGCCCGGTCGTCGGTTAATACGGTAAATATTTCACCGGGTTTTACCCCGGCCTGGTCAACAACTGCTTTCCTTGCAAAACGCGTCCAGGCAGCCTGTAACATAATTTCATCCTTTTAAAGACATCAATATCTAAGTGGAGAGGATCCTTTTTCGGACATCTTCAATATTATCGGGGTAGGGAAAAGAGATCTTGCTTTGTGCGAGTTTCGCCCGCACCAGGGTCTCCGCCATAATTACCGAGGATTGGACAGGACTGATCACCGGGACTGGCAGTTTTGGTCGCAGTTCATTGTAAACATCCGGACCGCCGTAACCGATAATGGCTTCAGCCCCATCTTCCTCTAT
>Ga0209254_10002249_pt1 | contig 17502 bp, 15 predicted proteins | sample FrelakmetDIP11DI_FD_187148 | JGI IMG/M metagenome (GOLD analysis project Ga0209254, IMG submission 187148) | Freshwater lake sediment microbial communities from the University of Notre Dame, USA, for methane emissions studies - DIP11 DI (SPAdes)... | ecosystem: Environmental > Aquatic >... | reverse complement strand
AGCCTGTCGTCCTTGGTCCGGGCCGTGAGCTTATCCGCTTCCTTGGGCATCAGCTCGGTCGCCCGCTTGGTCGACTCCTTGCTCATGATCTCGTAATCGCCGAACCGCTGGAACAGTTTTTGAAGGCCCTCGTCCCAAGGCCCTCCCTCACCGAAAGAGTACCCGAACAAGCCCTGGTTCTCCTCCTCGCCGACTTCCACCTCGGCGCTCAAGGCCTTCTTGTCGCGCATGAACTCGACCTTGACCTTATCGCCCTTTTTCTTGCCCTGGAGGATGCCGCTCAGCTCGCTCACGGATTGAATTGGCTTGCCGTCCGCCTTGAAGATCACGTCGCCCACCTTGAGCCCGGCCTTCTGGGCGGGACTGTTGTCCGCGAATCGGGTGATGAGCAGCCCCGCACCGTCTTTCAGGCCGAAGTATTCGCCCAATTCCTTGGTGGTTTCCTGGAGATAGAGGCCGATGAAGCGGCGCTTTTCCCAGACGAACTTGGGGGTCGCGGGCTGGGTCGGAGCCGGAGAGCCCTTGGGTGTCACATACGACTTGGGCGGCTGGGGAGCGCGGGGGGGGGTCGGGACGGGAACGCCGAACAGCTGGGGGAAAGCCCGCTCGATCTCGGACCGGGCATGCTCCCCGGAATACTCCCCGATCTTGACCTTGATGTCCTGCGTCTTGCCGTCCCGGCTGATCTGCAGGGTGACGTCCTTGCCGGGCTTGCGCAGCCGGACGATCGAGGTCAGGACTTCCGGGCCGGTGACATTCGTCCCGTCGAACTTGAGGATGATGTCTCCTTCCTTGAGCTTGGCCAGGGAAGCCGGGCTGTCGTGCTCGACGCCGGCCACCACGGCCTGCCCGTCCTCATTCTCGCGAACCGTGACGCCCAGCCAGCCTCGCTCGACCTTGCCCTTGTCCTTGATCTGGCCGTACACGTCCTTGATGATATCGATCGGGATGGCCTGGGCCATGCCCGAAGAGGGCGATTCGGCCCGGCTCCAGGCATAGCCGGAGCCCACGACCTGCTGTTCCCGGAACTCCAGGAAAACGGGGTTCTCCTCATAATAGGCCCCGCGCAGCAGGCCGATCATCTGGCCGCTCGAATTGACCACCGGACTGCCGCTCGCCCCGCGGACGATCCAGACGTTCAGCCGGAGCCAGTCCGGGGCCACGGAGCTGATGATGCCCTGGCTGACGGACAGCGTGTCCTCGGGAGAAAAACCGACGACGCCCACCCAGGCGCCCGGGGCCAGGCCCTCGGACTTGCCCAGGGCGATGGCCGCGGGCAGCTTGTCCTCGGTCTTGAGCACGGCCAAGCGGGTGTAGGAATCCAGGCCGACGAAATCGGCCTTGACCTTCTTGCCATCCTTGGTGATGACCGTGATCTTTTCGTCCTTGGGCGAGATCAGGGCGGTGGTCAGGACATAGCCGTTGGTGTCCATGACCACGCCCATGGCGACCTTGCGCAGGCCGTTGCGGGCTTCGACCTTGACCACGGCCGGGGAAACGGCCTTGGCCACGGCTTCGACGCCCGTGTCGTCCGGCGGGGCGCCGGCGGCCGGCCGGGCCGGCGCCGCGGCCAGTCCGAAGAGGACGAGCGGCACCAGGGCCGCCGCCCAGGGATTGTTACGCCATGTGATACGCATCGAATTGTGCCTCCTAGTAGATGATATCCGCGTATGTTCCGTTGTCGGAAACTTGCTCGAGAATATAGATGGTGTTCGGGTCTCCGGAGATGTTCCGCACTTCACGCCCGTAGTCGACCCGGTCCATGACCTGGACGACGCCGGACTGGAGCGTCCCCTGGCCCGGTCGGTTGTCGGCCAAGTCCGCCGGACTTCCGCCCGGGTTCAGGACGAAGACATTGATCAGGACGAATGAAGCCAGCAGCGCGGCCAGGCCTCCAGCCAGCGCCAGCCTCAACCCGAGGGGCCGTGTCCTGACGGCCGCGGCCCCGGCTTGGACCTCACGGAGCCGGGACAGGACCATCTGTTCGAAACCGGGCGGAGCCTGAACCGTTTTTAAGGCGCGCCTCAGATCAAGCTCTTCCATTCTCATACTCCTTGCTCAGCAGGCCGGCCTCCCGGCCGTCAGCCGCTTCCTCCAGCATCTTCTTCAGCATCGTGCGTCCCCGGCTGATGCGCGCCTTGACCGTTCCGACCGGCGTCTTGATGATGCCCGCGATCTCCTCCTGAGAATACCCTTCCACGTCCTTGAGGATGACCGGGATCCGGTAGCGGGGGCTGAGCGCATCCAGGGCCTGGCGCAGGTTGCGCTTCAAGCCGCTGTCCTTCTTCGAGCCGGTATAGGTTCCGGCCGTCAGGTCGTTCTTGACATCCTCCAGGGGGACGGTCAGGACCTTCCGGCTTCGCCGCATCTCCGTCTTGGCCAGGTTCGAGGCGATGGTGTAGATCCAGGAGCCCAGCGGCGCGATCGGCCGGTACTTGTGGGCCTTGAAATAGACCCGGATAAAGGTCTCCTGCGAAAGCTCCACGGCCTTCTCGTAATCGCCCGTCAGCTGATAGAGAAAATTCACGATCCGATCCTTGTAGCGCCCGACGATCCGGGTGAAAGCGGCCTGGTCGCCCGCTTGGACCCGGGTCATCAGCTCCTGAAGCTCCTGCTCTTCCATCTTCATACCCTTAAACACACGATTTTTTCAGGTCGTTGCATCCTCATGAAAATATTACGCCGGAGGGCATTTTATCTCAAGAAAACGACAAAAATTGGCACTCCCTCGTAAAATTCAGTTCGGTTCAGGGCCATGTGTTACGACTAAAATCTCCTCGCACCGGGAAACGGACTCTTAATGTATAATGTCCTGGCTTTACCTTAGACTGACATGACTAGAACTCAAGGGATGGAGAGAGTTCGTCTGTTTTCCGCCGGCCTGATCCTGGCTCTCAGCCTGGGTCTCGCCGCAGAAGCCAAAGACGCCCTGGTTCTCTACGACGGGACCAAAGAAAAATCCGAGGCCTTCAAGTCAGCCAGGTACACGGCCAACCTCCTGGACCACTTCTCAAGCATCGGCCAAACGGCCGTCCGGGCTCTGGACGATATTCCGCCGGAGCTTGTCCGGGGAAAAGATTTCATCTTCATCGTGTGCGAGGAAGGCCAGGCCTCGGCGTCCGCCGGGCTTCTCGCCGAGCTGGCCGCTTATCCGGGCCAGATCATCTGGATCGGCATGCACGTCGATAAGCTGCTGGAGGCCGCCCCGGGGCGGTGGGGGTTCGCCCTGGTCGACTTCGTCTCGAGCCCGAGCTGGACGGTCCGGTACAACGGCACGGAGTTTTCCAAGGAAGACCCGGAGCTGAGCCATGTCCGCATCCTCGACCCGGCCAACACGCCCGTCCTGGCCTCGGCCCAAGACGGCCGCGGCCGGAGCTATCCATATGTCCTGCGGTCCCGGAACCTCTGGTATTTCGCCGATTCCCCGTTTTCTTATGCCCTGGAAAGCGGCCGGTTCCTCATCCTGGCCGACCTCCTTCATGACATCGTCGGAGAAGACCATGCCGGGCAGCGGCAAGCCCTGGTCCGGATCGAAGACGTCAACCCCGAAAGCAAACCTCGATCCCTGAAAGCCCTGGCCGATTATCTCTATCGAGCGGGCGTCCCCTTTCAAGTGTCGCTGATCCCCATCTTTAAGAACCCCGAAGACCAGTATGAATTGACCCTCTCCGACCGGCCCGAGGTCGTCCAGGCCCTGCGCCACATGGTCCGCCGGGGCGGGACGATCGTCCTGCACGGGGCCACTCACCAGAGCCGCGGCCTGTCGGCCGATGACTACGAATTCTGGGACGACATCGCCGGCGTTCCCATATCCCACGAATCCCCGGACTGGATCGACGAGCGGATCAAGCGGGCCTTGGACGAATGCTTCGCCAACGGCCTCTACCCTCTGGCCTGGGAGACTCCCCACTATTCCGCCTCGCAAAGCACGTACCGGACCATCGCCCGGTATTTCGACACGTTCAACGACAGGATCATGGCCGCGGAGATCAGCGGAACCCAGCAGATCCTCCCCTACCCCGTCAGGCTGAAAAGCTTGGGCATCAACCTCGTCCCGGAAAACCTCGGCTACGTGAGAATCGAGAACCCCGACCCTGCCGAGATCGTGGCGGCCGCGAAGAAGATGCTGGCCGTGAGAGACGGGATGGCCTCCTTCTTTTTTCATCCCTTCGTGCCCCGGCGGCACCTGAAGCACATCATCCGGAGCATGAAAAGTCTGGGCTGGACCTTCATCTCCCTCCGGGATTTTCCCTGCAGCCTTAGGACCGAAACCCGATGGGCGACGTCCGCCGGCGGGCAAGGGACGATTCCCCTGGCCCATCAGTATTTTCGGGAAACAAAGATCGACCGCTCCGGCCGCCTCCTCCAGGAGGATGTCTCCGCGTCCAGGGCGACCGGGACCATCACCAAATCCGTCGACCTGCCCAAGGGCTCTCTCTATGTCCTCGAGGCTCTCGACCTTCTCCCTCCCAAGAAGGAGGCGGACAGCGTCTGGACCCGGCTCGGAAAACTGACCCGGATATTCAAGAAGGACAAGAAGAGCCCGGGCACGACGCTCCCCGGGATCACCCTCCTGACCGCCGAAAAGCCGTCCGAGCCTGAAGCCAACAGCCAGAGCGGCTACGAATCCGCGTTCCGGGTCTTCGGCTTCCGGGTCTCCCTCCTGCCGTCCGATCGATTGACCCAGGCCGCTCTCACCCGAACCACCCTGCTCGTCGTCCCTCAAGGGGCTGCCGGGCGCTTGAGCTCCGGGCAGATTGGCGTCGTCCTGGAGTTCGTCGAGAAAGGCGGCCAGCTCATCACCGAAGGAAAGACCGTCCTGGCCCAGAAATTGGGGATGGCCTTCGACGCGACGACGACGTCCGTCGCCGCAGTCAAGGAACTGTCCGTGCCCGCGGCAAACCTGACCTGGGACCCGCCGGTCGACCTGAACACGTTTTCCGCCGGCGAGGCCATCATCCTCTCCAAGGACGCCGCGTCCGGCCAGCCGGTGGCGGTCATCAAGTCCGTCGGACGGGGAAAGGTCCTGTTCCTGGCTGCGCTGCTCGACCCCTGGTCGTCCTTCGGGATCAGCCGCTATCCCTATTTCCCCTACTACTTGAAGAACTTCCTGGGTGTTCCCTTCCTTGTCCGGAACAACAGCCTGGAGTACTACTTCGATCCGGGCCTCCGGCAGAACGTCAGCTGGGAAAAGCTGGTCCGCCGCTGGCAGGAGAGCGGGATCAAGGTCGTGTATCTGGCCGCCTGGCACTTCTACCGGACCTACCGCTTCGATTACCGGTATTTCATCAAGCTCTGCCATGACAGCGGCATCGCCGTCTACGCCTGGTTCGAATTTCCCCAGGTCACGCCCCTGCTCTGGGAGGACCATCCCGAATGGCGGGAGAAAACGGCCACCGGACGGGACGGGCGGCCTCACTGGCGATACCTGATGAACCTCGCCCACCCGGACGCCCGGCGGGCGGCCAAGGATTTCATGCGGCAGCTTCTGACCGAGCACGACTGGGACGGAGTCAACCTGGCCGAGCTCAACTACGACACCAACCAGGGCGCGCGGGACCCTGGCCAATTCACTCCTATGAACCGCGACGTGCGGAAGGCTTTTCAGCAAAGCGGGGGCTTCGACCCCCTGGAGCTGTTCCGGCCAGGCTCCTCCCGCTACTGGAAATCAAACCCGGCCGCCTTCCAGGCCTTTCTGGACTTTCGGAAAGGCCTGGTTCGGGACCTCCACGCCGACTTTCTGGCTGACATCTTCCAGGTCCGAGAGGCCAAGGGCAAGGACCTGGAGGTCATCGTCACCACCATGGACTCCCTTCACCACCCGGAAATCGTCGAGGATTGCGGCGTTGATACCCTCGATATCATCGCCCTGATGGATCGATTCGCCTTCACCCTGCAGGTGGAAGACCCCGCCCGGAGCTGGACGGGGCCGCCCGATCGCTACCAAAAATACTATGAGACCTACCGGCGCTATATCCGGGACGACCGCCGGCTCATGTTCGACATCAACGTCATCGCCCAGCGGGATATCCGGGGACTTCATCTGCCGTCCGCGACTCCCGGCGGCCTGGAGCTGGCCACAGAGCTCTACTATGCCTTGAAGCCCAGCGGCCGGGCGGGGATCTACGCGGAATCCACGGCCCATCCCTATGACGTCGACATCCTGCCCTTTGTGGCCAAGGCCGAGACGGAGATCGAACAGGAGCGCGGGCGATGGACGATCACGGCCGGCCGGCCGCTCACCCTGCTTTTGGACCATCCCTCCCGCGTTCCGACCGTGGACGGCCAGCCTTGGCCGTTCTTTGGAGAGGACGGAATCTTCATCCCCGACGGCCGGCACACCCTTGAATTCAAGAAGGTCAAGCCGCTCAGCCTGCAGGCGCTCGCCCACCGGCTAACCCTGGAGGCTGAGATATCCGACTATTCGCGCCAGGGCCAGGTGATCCGGCTTCGGTACCGGTCGCCCGTCCCCGTCCCTCTCACCTTCTCCCGGCCGCTGGATGCCGTCCGCCTCGACGCCGCGGACCTGCCGCTCCCGCCGGACGCGAACCGCATCCTCCTCCCCAGAGGGGAACACACGCTCAAGATCGACCTCGAAAGCGGCCCGGCCTATGCCGTGGACGTCGTCGGCTACCTGTCCTCCTCGGTCTTCTATGTCATCGGCCTCCTATCGGTCGGGCTTTTGTTCGGCCTCTACCTCACCGCACGGAAGAAGATGTGAGCGGCATGGCCAGAATCCTCCTCAACATCGTCTTCGTTTTTTCGGTCATCTTCATCTGGCTCATGCTCATCTACCAGTTCTTCCTGACGATCGGCGGCTTTTTGTTGAATCGGAAGATCATCCGGGAGAGCCGCCGGCCGCGGGAGGACAGCCCCCTTCCCCCTGTGTCCATCCTGATCCCGGCCCGAAACGAGGCCAAAGTGATCGAGGGGCTTCTCCGGGCGATCGGAAACCTCGATTACCCCCAGGACCGCCTCCAGGTCATCGTCATCAACGACGGCAGCACGGACGGAACGGCGGAGATCGTGGACCGCCTGTCCCGGACCAACCCGGCGATCCGGCTGATCGACATCCCTCCCCACCTCGGAGGACGGGGCAAGGGCGCGGCCCTCAACCAGGCCCTCCCTTCGGCCGCCCACGACCTCATCGCGGTCTACGACGCGGACAACCTGCCCGAGCCCGGGTCGCTGGCCCGGCTCAGCCGGGCCCTTATGGCCGAGCCCCGGCTGGCCGCGGTCACGGGCAAGTTCCGGGCCTACAACAAGAACAAGAACCTGCTCACCCGTCTCATCAACCTCGAATCCATATCCTTCCAATGGATCATCCAGGCCGGACGGTCGTTCTTCCTGAACATCTGCTTTCTTCCGGGAACGAACTTCATCGTCCGCAAATCCGCGCTGACCGAGGCCGGGGGCTGGGACGAGGCCGCATTGACCGAGGACGCGGAGCTGACCCTGAGGCTCTATGAAAAAGGCCGCCGGATCAAGTTCCTGCCCACGGCCGTTTCCTGGGAACAGGAGCCGGAGACGCTGAAGGCCTGGGTCGCCCAGCGGACCCGCTGGGCCAGGGGCAATACCTATTTGATCGCCGCCCACGGCCGCCGGCTGCTGCGCTTCCCGCTCAAGCTCATGTCCATCGAGATCCTGAACCTTCTGTATCTCTATTATTTCTTCGTGATGGCCATCCTGTTCTCGGATATCCTCTTCGTGTTGTCGCTCTTCGGCGTCGTCCACATCCGCGTCCCGGGCCCTTATCTCCAGCTGTGGGGGCTGGCCTTCCTGCTGTTCTTGATGGAGGTCCTGGTCGCCCTCGCTTTCGAGGACGAGGATTCGTGGTCCTCGCTGGGCCTGGCCGTCGTGGCCTACCTGACTTACACCAAGCTGTGGGTGTTCATCGTGATCAAGAGCGTCCTGGAAGAATACGTCTTTCGTTCCAAGAAAACCTGGGTGAAAACCGAACGGGTCGAACCGAATCCTCCTCGAATAAAGGAAAAACCATGAGCATCAAACACTGGGTCTCCGCCGCCTCTCTCCTGCTCATTCCCGCCCTTCTGTTCGGCGAGGTCTATCCCCAAGCCGGGCTGGAAACGTACACGGGCCCGAACGGCTACCTGTCCTTTTCTCCCTGGGCCGCCGTGAGGGTGAGCACCTCGCCCAACTCCTCGGTGATCTTCAAGCTCTATCGCCACCTCCTGAACTTCGACTACGTGACCGACGAGGGGACGGCGATGACCCAAGACGCCCAACTATCGAATTTCACCCTCGTCTATTACTATCAAAAGGGCAAGCTCGATTTCTATGCCGCGGGGTCCTACCTGACCGGCCCCGTCCGGGGCCTTTCCTATTACGGCGCCGCCCTGGATTCGGGGGTCGAATACAAGCTCTGGAAATTCTTGACGGTGACAGCGGGCGTCTACCTGCTCAATGAAAACTCGGTCCTGTGGTTCCCCGACCAGGCCCAGAGGAACATCCTGGCTTATTCGCTCAAGAGCGGGTTGAAAATCAAGCTTCTGACACAGCTTATTTTCAACCCGAACGTCTATATCCTCAAAAACTCGGACGGCGTGACCGCCCTGACCTTTTCCGCCGGCCTGGTATACATGCCCCAGGACTCGGTCTCTATCACTGTGTACTACTGGAGGTACGGCGAGAGGAGCGACTACAAGTTCGCGGGCAACTACCTCTCGGCGGGGCTGAATTTCTACTTCTAGGAATCAGAAGCGGGCCCGGAACGGCTTCCACGGCTTTCCGAGCAGAACGGCGGCAATCCTCCGGGCGGCCCGGCCGTCGCCGAAGGGATTGACCGCCTTGGCCATTTTCCTGTAAGCCCCGGAGTCGAGGAGCAGACGGCTGGTTTCGCGCACGATCCGGCCGGTGTCCGTGCCGACGAGCCGCGCCGCGCCGGCTTCGACGGCCTCCGGCCGTTCGGTGACCTCCCGCAGGACGAGAACGGGCTTGCCGAAGCTCGGCGCCTCCTCTTGAAGCCCGCCCGAATCCGTCAGCAGGCAATAGGACCGGCGCATCAGGGCCACCAGCGAAAAATAGTCCAAGGGGGGCAGAAGGGTGATTCCCTTGAGTCCCGACAAGGCCGGATAGACCGTCTCCCGGACATGCGGGTTGAGGTGGACCGGAAAAACGAAGCGGGCCTGCCCCGAGAATCTCTCCTGGAGAATTTGCAGGGCTCGGCAGATGTCCGTCAGAGGCCGGCCGAGGTTTTCCCGCCGATGGGCCGTGACCAGGACGATCTTCGAACCGCCTCCGTCCTGCCTCAAGGCCCGGCCGAGCGGCCCCCCGGTCAAGGGCCGGTCCGGGATCAGCCGCAGGGCGTCGATCACGGGATTTCCCGTGAGGCAGATTTTCCGGCTGGGGACGCCGGCCTCGAGCAGGTTGCGCTTGGCTCTCAGGGTCGGAGCGAAATGGAGGTCGGTCACGGCGCCCACCAAGGTCCGGTTGATCTCCTCGGGAAAAGGCTGGCCGGGGTCGAACGTCCTGAGCCCGGCCTCCACGTGCGCCACCCGGACCCGGCTGTAGAAAGCGCACAGGGCTGCGGCGGCGGCCGTGGTGGTATCACCTTGGACCATGACCAGGTCAGGCCTCTCGGCATGAATGACGGGCTCCAGCCTGGCCAGGACGAGCGATGCGACGCACGACGAGGTCTGGTCCCGCGACATGACTTTCAAATCATGATCGGGCCGGATATCGAAGTTCTTCAGGAACGGGAGAATCAGCTCCCGGTGTTGGGCCGTCAGGCACAGGGTCAGGGACGCTTCCCGGGAATGGCGTTTGAGCTCCCGGATGACGGGAAACAGCTTGATGATCTCCGGCCGCGTGCCGAACACCGCTAAAATCTTGACTTTTTTCATGGTCCTCGATTTCGTCGATTTTCCTTTAAAATAATGCCCCGGGAAGGCGAAGTCAACTGGAAGGGGAATCCGCCCCGGATTGACAGGGCCCGCCGGGCTTTCTAGAATGATAAAAATCGGCATTTTCAGGGAACTCTGCCGGTTCGAATTCCGTCTATCGGGGTGTAGTGAGTGGATTTGAAAGAAGTCATTCAAGGATGCCTGGAGGGCAGCCGAGGAGCCTGGGAAATGCTCGTGAACTCATATTCCGCCAAGATCTTCAGCATGGCCTATCAGTTCACGGGCGTCCAGGCCGAGGCCGAGGACCTCACCCAGGAGATCTTCCTGAAAGTTTTCAGCTCGCTCGGCAAATTCGACCGGGAGAAGAATTTCACGGCCTGGCTGCTGACCCTGGCCAAAAACCATCTCATCGACGAATACCGGAAGACCAAGTGGGAAAGAAAGAACCGCGACGACTTCGACGACTGTCTGGACCGCGGACTGGACCGGGCCAAGGACGGCCCGGAGGACGACGCGGTGCTGAACGACACCCGGCGCCTGATCTGGGACAGCCTGAACCTCCTGCCCGCGGATGTGCGGATGGCCATCGTCCTCAAGGAGCTCCAGGGCCAGACCTACGAAGAAGCGGCCCAAGTCCTCAACCTGCCCGTGGGCACGGTCAAGTCCCGCATCAACCGGGGCAAGCTGGCCTTGGCCAAGATCCTTCAAAAACAGAGGGAGGCCTGACATGACCTGCCGACGGATCGAAACCCATCTCGCCGCCTACAGCCAAGGGGCTCTGAGCGCTCGGAAGCGGGCCGCCGTCGAGGCCCATCTCGGCCGCTGCCCGGAGTGCGCCCGTCTGCTCTCCCTGCTCGAAGAGACCGACCGGGCCCTGGCCGCCTTCCCTCAGCCCATGGTGAGCGGCCGGCTGTTGCGGCGACTCTACTCCCTCCCCCGGCGCGCGGAAGAAAAGGCCAAACCGGCCCGGGCCTTCCTGCCCCGGCTCGTCCGTCAGCCCCTCTTTGTCCCGGCGGCGGCCGTGGCGCTGGCCGCGGCGATCTTCGTCACCCACCCCGACCGGGACGCGATGCTCCGGTCGCTCAACCGGCAGGTCCACCGGGGCTTCCATCAGGTGGAGGTCCTCTACGCCCGGGCCGGGTCCCTGCTGGACAAGCTGAATGCCTACAGAGAAGACGCCCTCGTCTCGCTCAAGAGAATCAACCCCCTGAGCACGAACGGGGACAAAAAATAGACCAATGGAGGTATAACATGGTCGACAAAGTCGTTTACACCAAGCCGCCCAAATCGCCCGTCCTGGCCGGCATCCTATCCTTCTTCTTTCCCGGGACAGGGTCCCTGTACAACCGCGAGTACATGAAGGGCATCCTGTACATCCTGATCTTCGCCGGCCTGGTCACCCTGCAGACCCAGGGCGACGCCGGACAGCCCTTCAAAGGGCTGATCCTGGGCGGCTTCTATTTCTTCCAGATCATCGACGCCGTCCTGGCGGCCAAGGCCATCAACCAGAAGGCCCTGACCGGCGAAGCGCCCAAGAACGGCGAGGATTTCGCCGTGGCGGTCAAGGGCGGCTCGATCCTGTGGGGCGCGATCCTGATCGTCCTGGGCGCCATCTTTCTGCTGGCCAACTTCGACGTCCTCGATTACGACATGATCTGGAGGTTCTGGCCGGTCCTGGTCATCGGCATCGGCGGCAAGGTCATCTACGACTACTACCGCCGGGACAAGTGACCGAGGAGATGAACCATGGCTAACGGCAAACGCAAAGACTCGCTGGTGTGGGGCCTGATCCTGGTCGTGATCGGAGCCCTCTTCCTGCTGGACAGCTTCGACATCCGGTTCGACGCCTGGCACCACCTGGCCAACCTGTGGCCGGTCATTCTGATCGTCTGGGGCGCCTGGAAGCTCTATCTCGGCCTCAAGGAAGCCGGGGCGGACAAGGACAAGGTCCCGGATAAGGCCGCCGACGCGCCGGCCAAGAGCAAGAAATGAAAGCCAGGGAAATCGCCCTGCTGATTGTCATCATCCTGGCCGGATTCCTCCTGACCCAGTCTGATAAGGGCCGGATCAACTGGAACTGGGGCGGGGACTGGGGCGACGGGGACGGCTGGTTCTTCGGCCGCTCCTATGAGTTCGCCACCCAGGAAGCGAAGACCATCGACGCCCCCCTGCCCGAGGAGATCGCCGTAGTCAACAGCCACGGCGACGTGGACGTCCAGCCCTCGGCCGACGGCACGCTGACCATCCTCCTGGAGACGAAGGCCTGGCGCCGCTCCGAAGAGCAGGCCCGGGAAGCGGCCCGGGGCGTTCACCTCATCGCGGACCGGCAGGGCTCGAAGCTCTCCCTGTCCACCAACCGGGACACCTTCCGCCGGAAGCGGTTCCGGACGAACTGGATCATCCGCCTGCCCGAAGGCCGGGCGGTCGACATCCGGAACAGCTACGGCCTGGTCAAAACTGAGCAGACCGGCCGGACGACCATCGTCAACTCCCACGGCGAGGTCCGGGCCAAGAGCGTCAAGGGCGCGTTCGATTGCCGGACGAGCTATGACGACGTGAATGCCTCCGACCTGTCGGACGAATGCCGGATCGAATGCCGGCACGGCGCGGTCACGGCTGTCCGGGTCAAGGGGCTCGTCTCGGTCACGGCCTCCTACGGCGATGTCCGCGTGGAAGAAGCCGGAGGGGACGTCACCGTTTCCGGGATTCACCTCGAAGTCTCCGCCCGAAAGGTCGCCGGCGCGGTCAAGGCCGAAACCACCTACCGCAACATCAGCCTGGCCGATACCGGGCCGGCCGTGCTCATCGGCCATCATTCGGCCGTGGACGCCCGGGACATCCGGGGCGACCTGAGCGTCAACGACGTCTACGGCCGGGTCACGGCGCGCAACATCCAGGGCAGCCTGACCGTTGAGGGACGCAGCCTGGAGGTCATCGGCCGGTCCGTCGCCGGACCGAAGCTCACTATTTCCACGTCTTATGAGACCGTCGACCTCGCCGATTTTTCGGGCCGGACGGACATCACCCATTCCCACGGCAGCGTCACTCTCCGGCCCTCGCAGATCGCGGGCGACCTCACCGTCAAGGCCGAGCACTCCGACATCCGGCTGGTCTGGCCGGCGGGCGCCGCCCATCCCTTCGAAGCCCAGACGAGCCACGGTTCGATTCGCTGGAACTTGGAAACCCGGCCCGACACGGACACGAAAAACGGCTTCTCCCTGGTCAAAGCCTTCAGCCGGGAAGCGGGCCGGCCGCGGGTGACGCTGAACACGACCTATGCCGATATTTCCGTCGAGCCGGCCGGACCGGACGCAAAAGAAGAGTTCTAGGACCGGTCGATTTCAGGTTTAAGGCGCCGTCCGTCCGGACGGCGCTTTTTTTTGGCCGCGTCAGGCGTGGCGGTGGTTCCGGGTGTGGCGGATCCGGTCGGCGAGCAGCCCGTTGATCTTGATGTTAAAGGTGGAAATGAGATTGGTGATGTCCTTCCGGTACTTGGTCACGTAGCGCACGAAATCTTTCTCCATCTTGAACCGGAGCAGCGTTTCGAACTCCTCGACCTCGTCATGGAGCTCGATCAGGAAATGGTTGATGGCCCGGTACTGCGCGTTGACCTCGATCAGCTCCTTCCCCCCGCACTTGGCCGGGTCCAGGACGGGCGGCAGGGACTGGAGCATGACCTCGCTCTCGGAGCGCAATTCGTTGCACAGCTCCTGGATCTCCTGAAAGAAGGACTTGTACTCCAGCGGGCTGGGCAGCTTGTCCTCGGCCCGGTCGATCAAGGCGTCGCACTGTTCCTTCAAGGAAATGATGAAATCCTCCACCCCAAAATACTTGCGGGGAAAATGGAAGAGGTCGATGAAATCCCGGCCGATATAGATCTTGTCCTCGTAGTGACTCAGGATCTCCAGGGGCGAATGGGTGTAGTACTTGACCTCGAACCGGCGGCCGGCCGAATCCCTGTCCCTCAGCCGGGCCAGGACCAGGAAGTTGTTCTGCTCGATGAAATAGCTGTTGATGTCGAGCAGGGCCGAATAGGCGGCCAGATTCTGGACCAGGCACTCCTTGAGATAGGTCAGCACTCCCCCGCCGCGGGTGATGAATTCGTTGACCCGGTCGTTCGGCCGGGGGTTGAGGATCGAATAGGACGGGGACAGCAGGTACAGGACGGGACCCGACCCCAGCTCCAGATGGAGGTTCTTGAGCGTCTTGTGATGCAGGTCGTCCAGGAGGGCTAGAGGCAGGGCCGGCAGGCTTCTGGCCTCGACCTTGGACAGTTCCTCGATTTCATTCATGAGCCGCAACCTTAGAAAAAAGCATATCACCCGAAAAAACAAAAAGCAACAGCCGGACCGGGTTCCCGGCGCAGCGTCCAGCCGGGGTCGGCGTAACGCCCGAGTTCGATACGGCGGATGACGGCTTCTTCCTCGGGGGAAAAGCTCCGGGGCGCAAGCTCGACCCCGAAAAACTCCCCCAGCCCGGCCGCGAGCTCCTTCACCGCCGAGTCAAAGTCCACGGGCCGCCCCGCGGCCTCGGACAATGAGCCCATGCGCAGCCCGCCCGAAGCCCGGTCCTGCAGGGACACGGCCCGGAGGAGCGGTTCATCCCGTTCCAGGGGGATGGAGCCGTGCTGGAGGAACTTCCGTCCCTCCCGCTTCTGGGCGCTGCCGATGATCTTTTTTCCCTCCCATTCCACCTCGTCCAGGCCCGGGTGCGAAAAGCAGGGCAGCGTTCCGCGGACGTACTCCGGGGGCGGCGGGCCGGCGAGCGATGCGAGGATCCCAAGCCGGGCCAAGCCCTGCATCAGTCCGCGTGAGATCAAACGGTAGGAGTCGGTCAGGGTCTCAGTGAAGGCCTCCGTGTCCGATGAACAGACGGCATAGGTGACTTCGCGATGATGAAGGACCAGCTTGCCGCCGGTGATGCGCCGGACGGTGTCGATGCCGTTCGCCCGGCAATAGGCGGCGTCGGCCACCCGGTCCAGATCCTGGGAATATCCCAGGGACGCCGTGGGCCGGGCCCACCGGTAGAACCGGACCGTCGTCTGAGGGTTGTCGGAGAGGGAGGAGAACAGGAATTCGTCCGCGGCCATGTTCCAGGCGCCGGCGGAGGGCGCTGGGTCAACGATGAGCGGCCAGCGTTTCATGTCTTGACTCCTGCCGGATAAGCATAAAAAAAAGAGCGGGCAACGGGATTCGAACCCGCGACTCCGAGCTTGGGAAGCTCGCACTCTACCACTGAGTTATGCCCGCCCAGCTTGTGAACCGCAGATATCTTAGCGGTTTTCGAGGCCGATATCAACCCGGAGCGGCCTTCTCCGGATGCGCTATTTTTTGACGATCTCCACGCGGCGGTTCTTGGCCCGGCCTTCTTCCGCGCGGTTGTCGGCAACGGGCTTCTCCGCGCCCCAGCCGACCGCGCTCAGCCTGCCGGCGGCCACGCCCTTGCCGACCAGGGCCGCCACGACCGCCTTGGCCCTCTGCTCGGACAGCGTCTTGTTGGAGGCGGCGTTCCCGACATTGTCGGTGTGGCCCTCGACGCTCAGCCGCAGGTCGGGATTGTCCTGGAGCAGGACGGCGATCTGGTCGACGATGGACTGGGACTCGGGCTTGATCTTCGCCTGGCCCGTATCGAAATTGATGTACAAGGCGATGAATCCGTCCGCGTTCAGGGCGGAGAGCATGTCGCTGGCCGTCACTTCCTGGACCATCCCCCCTTTTTCCAGGATGATCATGATGTAGGTGGCCCCATTATCATGGGTCTCGACCGAGACCCACATCTCCCGGCTGTTCTTGACGACCTTGAGGAAGACGAGATTGTCGAATTCGCAGAGGACCGACCCCCCCAGGGATTTCACGGCATTGATGTAGTTGCGCCGGATCTGGAGCTCGGAGGGCACCGGCACTCCTTCCTTGATCTCATAGGAGATATCGAGCTTCTTTCCCTCAACGGTCTGGGTCTCTTCCGGAGTCACGTAGAACTCGGCGGAGTCGAAATCGGAGGAGACGCAGTTGGTGATGAAGAAATTCTTCATCCGGGACAGGACGGGATGATCCTTGCATCCTTCGGCATCGTCCTGGGCCAGGGCGACCCCCGCCAAGCAGAACAAAGACGCGGATAAAAGGAGTATCAACCCCGAGGCTTTGGTCTTGTTCATAGGTTCCTCCTCTTTTTCGGAAGTATAGGCTGGCTCGCGGCCAAAGGCAAGAAGAATTGAGGGCGGTCCGCCCGGCATCTCTCAGCGCGGCTCGAAGAATTCGCGGTGCAGGGCCCGGACGGCCTTGTCCTGGTCGCGGCCGGCCACGATGAAATACGTGGCCACTTCCGAGGCGCCGGACGAGATCATCTCCACGTTGACCCCGGCCCGGGAGACCGAGCTGAAGATCCGGGCGGCCAGGCCCTTGGACCGGAGGAGCCCCTCGCCCACGGCCGCGACGAGGACGATGTCCTCTTCGAGGTCCACCCGCTCGATCACCCCTCCTCGTTCCGCCTTGAGGGCAGCCAGGCTCCGGCCCGCTTCGCGGCGGTCAACGAGCAGGTTAATGCATGTTTGGGAGGTGATGATGGAAAAGATATTGATGCTTCGGTCGGCCAGCTTCCGGCCGATGAGGCCGATGATGCCCGGCTTGTAACCCACGCCCGGCCCATGGATGCGGAGCAAGGCCAGGTCGGCGTTGGAGGTCACGCTCTTGACTACGTCCTTCCTGACCGAGCCGTTGGGCTGGACCTCCGTGCCGGGGCTGTCCGGCTCCCAGAGGTTCTTGATGACCACGGAGACCTTGCGGCCGCGCAGGGGCTCCAGAGTCCGGGGATGCAGGATCTTGGCCCCGAAATAGGACAGCTCCGCCGCTTCATAATAGGAAAGCCGGTCGAGCTTGCGCGCCGCAGGAACGGACTTGGGATCGGCGCTCATGAAGCCGGGGACATCCTTCCAGATCTCCAGGCGATCCGCCCCCAGGGCGAACGCCACGGCCGCCGCGCTGTAGTCAGTCCCGTTCCGGCCGAACGTGGCCACCCGCCCCTTGGGCGTGACTCCGAAAAACCCGGTGAAGACAGGGACCGCGGCCCGGCGGGCGGGGCTCTTCAGGACTGCGGCCAGGTTTCGTTTGAACGCTCGGAGGTCGACCGTGGCATTTTCGACGACGTCGTCGGTGGCCATGCCGATCTTGTCGCTTTCGAACGGCACGGACGGGCATCCCTTGTCGGTCAGTATCCCGGCCAGAAGGACCGAGGCCAGCCTTTCGCCGAAGCTCGCCGCAGCGGCCCGGGCGGCGGGCGTCGCCTCGGCCGTGTAGGAGATGCCGTACAGGAGCTTCTCCAGCTTGTGCAGCGCGGCGTCCAGGCTCCTCAAAGTGTAACCCCTGGTCTTTTGTCCCATGATCATCGTCTCAGCCAGGGTCCGGTGAATGGACCGGACCTTATCGATCCCGGGCCCGACCTCCCGCTCGCTCCGCTCCGCGCGGTGTACGGTTTCGAGCAGAAGGTCGGTGACGCCCGAAACTGCGCTGACGACCACCGCCGGCCTCGGCTTTTCCCGAACAATGATGTCCGCGGCCTGAGCGATGCTCTTCGAATCCTTCAAACAGCCTCCCCCGAATTTCATGACCTTCATGGCAAATCACCTTGGCTTCAATCTTCGCGG
>Ga0209254_10002248_pt1 | contig 17503 bp, 18 predicted proteins | sample FrelakmetDIP11DI_FD_187148 | JGI IMG/M metagenome (GOLD analysis project Ga0209254, IMG submission 187148) | Freshwater lake sediment microbial communities from the University of Notre Dame, USA, for methane emissions studies - DIP11 DI (SPAdes)... | ecosystem: Environmental > Aquatic >... | reverse complement strand
GACCATTCGATAGAGATTATCTTTGCGCCGCTATAAGATACACATTTTACAGAGGTAACGTTTTTTATTGAGGGTCAGTATCGATGATCTGAACAGTTACTTTTTGATCATCAGCGGATCAACGTATTCCCTAATAAAAAGAGCATTCATCAGTACTACAGGGTTTACATCCCAAAAATCTACATCGTATAATATCTCTTCGATTTGTAACAGGAAGAGATGCTGAACTATATTCAGCATGACTGTCTTCGCAATGAAGGGATAAAGGGGAATAATGAATATTGTCGTCTGCATCAAACAGGTTCCTGATACCGCTGAAGTGAGGATCAACCCGGAGACAGGGACCCTCATCCGTGAAGGCGTGCCGAGCATCATCAACCCGTTCGATCTGCACGCTATCGAAGCGGGACTTTTTCTTAAAGAAAAAACAGGAGGCAAAGTGACTGTGCTCACCATGGGGCCTCCCCAGGCAGAAACAGCGCTGCGGGAAGCGATTGCGATGGGAGCTGATGAAGGGGTGCTTCTCTCTGATAGGGCATTCGCCGGATCAGATACGTGGGCTACGTCATTCACCTTGTCAAAGGCAATCGCAAAGCTCGGGGCGGATGTTATTCTTTGCGGCAAACAGGCGATCGACGGAGATACCGCACAGGTTGGCCCTGAGACTGCGGAGTTCCTCAATATCCCGCATATCTCATATGTCAGAAAAATAGAAGACATCGCAAATAGTTCCATTCGTGTGCAGAGACTCATGGATGAAGGATACGATGTTGTCGAATCCGCGCTCCCTGTTCTTTTGACCGTGGTGAGAGAGCTGAACGAACCGAGACTGCCATCGCTCAAGGGCAAGATGGCAGCGAAAAAGGCGGTGATTCAGACATGGGGGCAGGCGGATATCATGGCGGATGCGAACGATCTCGGTCTGAAAGGATCTCCGACGCAGGTAAAAAATATTTTTTCGCCTGAGGCAAGATCCGACAGAAAGATACTTCAGGGCACCCCCGAAGAGCAGGTAGATGCCTTAATGCAGGAGCTGAGGGGGATCAAATGCCTGTAATAATTAATAACGATAAATGCACTGGATGTGAAGAATGTATTGCATCATGTCCTGTTTCAGCCATCGAGATGAAAGAAGGCAAGGCCTTTATCAATGAATATTGTGAAGCGTGCATGACCTGCCTCAATGTCTGCCCGGAAGGCGCAATCAGTGAAGTTGAGAAAGAAGCTCATGAGGGCACTGATTTACAGGGCTATAAAGGAGTGTGGATATTCGCTGAACAAAGAGGCGGAAAGGTTTCATCAATAGCATACGAACTGCTGGGAATCGGAAGAAAACTTGCGGACGACCGGGGAGCGAAACTTTCGACTGTTCTCTTCGGAGCGTCCGAGTCGGAAGCGCAGGAACTTATCAGGTGGGGCGCGGACAGCGTCTATCTGTCTCAGGAACCGATCCTGGAAGAGTTTAATGATGAGCCGTACTCACAGTTGCTCACCTCGCTCATTCAGGAACATAAGCCGGAAACAGTGCTTGCCGGTGCAACTCCGATAGGCCGATCTTTTTTTCCGAGGGTTGCGGCGCGGATACGTACAGGCCTGACCGCGGACTGTACATCACTTCAAATCGATAAAGAAACAGGGAACCTCCTCCAGATACGCCCCGCATTCGGCGGCAATATCATGGCGACGATCCTTTGCCCGAATAACAGACCGCAGATGGCAACAGTGAGGCCGAGGGTCATGAAGCGCGGACAGTATGATGAAAACAGAAAAGGGGAGATTATCACAGTCAGACAAGAAGGTTTGTCTTCACGGACGAAGGTATTGGAGACAGTGAAGGAAGTATCCGATGTCGCAGTAAACCTCCAGGAGGCAAACATTATCGTATCAGGCGGAAGGGGCCTCGGAGACGCTAAGGGCTTTCAGCTTATACAGGAATTGGCGGAACTCCTTGGGGGGGCTGTCGGCTCTTCGAGGGCTGCGGTGGACAGCGGATGGGTTCCCCATAGGCACCAGGTTGGTCAGACCGGAAAGACGGTATGTCCTACCGTATATTTTGCCTGCGGGATTTCAGGGGCTGTGCAGCATCTTGTCGGTATGCAGTCCTCAGACATTATCATCGCCATCAACAAGAATCCCGAAGCGCCGATATTTAATGTGGCGACCTATGGAGTGGTCGGCGATCTCTACGAAATCGTACCTTTGCTGATAAAGAAGATAAAGGAAGCAAAGGGTGCATAAGATGAAGATTGCCTTCGTCTTCCCCGGGCAGGGTTCGCAGTATGTCGGCATGGGGAAGGATCTCCATGACCATTTCGAGACGGCAAAGGATGTATTCAAACAGGCTTCTGAGGCATTAGGGTATGATGTTGCATCCCTCTGCTTTAACGGCCCGGCCGAAGAACTTAATAAGACCTACAGGACGCAGCCCTGCATTCTCACCGTGAGTACCGCGGTATCCCGTGTCCTTTCTGAGAAAGGGATAACACCCTCAGTCGTCGCAGGACACAGCCTCGGCGAATATTCGGCGTTGGTTGCTGCGGGAGGAATGTCATTTCAGGACGCGGTACGGCTGACGGAGCAAAGAGGAAGCTTCATGCAGGAGGCGGTCCCTGAAGGGAAAGGGCTTATGGCGGCAATCCTCGGACTGGAGAGAGAAAAAGTGAATGACATCTGCGGCTCGTTACAGTCGGGATACGCTGCTGCTGCCAATTACAATTGTCCCGGTCAAATAGTCATCGCGGGCGAAAAAAATGCTGTTGAAGAGGCGATAGATCGCTGCAAGAATGCCGGCGCAAAGAGGGCTGTGGCACTGGCAGTCAGTGTGCCGTCTCATTGCAGGCTGATGAGTGCTGCGTCTGAAAGGCTCGCCGTATTGCTCGATACCGTTCATCTCAAAAAGTCTGTAATACCTTTGGTCAATAATGCGGATGCAGCGTTTCTGAATGATGTTGAGACGATAAAAGCATCACTCATCCGCCAACTCAGCAGCCCGCTTCTGTGGGAGGATTCGATAAAGGAGATCGCAGCTTACGGCGTCGATGTCTTTATCGAAGCAGGACCGGGAAAGGTACTCACCGGTCTTATAAAAAGAATCGTCCCGGAGAAAAAGGTTTTGAATGTTGAGGATACAAAAAGTCTGGAAGCCGCATTATCATTTCTTTCGCATGACATTGTTGAGAATCATAAAAGGGAGTAGATATATGACAATAAAATCTTTTTTGTCCCTGCTGTTTGCATCTATGACATTACTTACGATATGTGCAGGCAAAGGTTACTGTGCAGAAAATATTCACTGGGAGTTGGCAGTGGGACCAGGGCTCAATGTTGACGGCAACCATACCAGTCAGATTCTCATTGCCCCTGCCATATCCCTGCAAAGTCCGAAACAATGGCTGCGGTATCGCATCGAGGGGGACCTTGAACTTATTGACAGCGATGGCCGGATAACCGCTATCATAGGTGCGGCGCCATTTCTCAGATTTTACATGCTGAATGGAGAAAAGAAACCATTCTTCGAAATTGGGGCAGGCGCAAATGTGATCAGCCGCAACAATACCGGGAATAAGAATTCCGGAGGCTCGTTCATCTTCAGCGTTATGGGAGGTGCAGGATATGAATTTACGCTTTATGAAAGACCCGTGGCAGTTTCATGCAGATTCAGGCATATCTCCAACGCTTGTCTCTATCCCCATAATGAAAGCATTAATAACCTGTATTTGCTCTTCTCCATAGGGCTTTGATGCAGGAGCATATCAACCGGTTCATTCGGTATCTTGAGGTGGAGAGAGGGGTATCGGTCCACACGGTGAGGGCATACAGGAAAGACCTTGAGGAATTTTTCGCTTATGCGGCTGCGAAGCCGGAAGACATGGACCTGATCGATATCCGTGGCTTCATTGCCGGACAGATCAATAAGGGCCTCAGCAAAATAACAGTGAGCAGAAGACTTTCGAGCGTCAGATCATTTTTCAAATATCTCCACAGGGAGGGATATATAACGGCGAACCCCGCAAAGCTCGTCTCGAATCCGAAAATCCCGAAGATGCTCCCCCGGTATCTTTCTGTAGACGACGTCTTCTCACTGATCGAAAGACCTGAAGGCATAGGGTTTATAACAGTGAGGGACAGGGCCATCCTTGAGTTGCTCTATTCGAGCGGTCTGAGGGTGAGCGAACTCTCAGGACTCAATGTCGATGATCTCAATATCAGGGAGTCTCTCGTAAAGATCAGAGGGAAGGGGAAAAAAGAACGAATCGTGCCGGTGGGGTCGAAAGCGATCGGCGCCGCTAAATCATATCTGGTGGAACGAATGTTACGCAAGAGCAGGGACAAGGCGCTGTTTCTCAACAGGATGGGAACACGTTTGACAGACAGGGGTGTCAGACGTATAGTAGTAAAATACGCCAGGGCTTCTGCGATGACCGGCCATGTGGGGCCTCATGTATTGCGACACTCGTTTGCAAGCCATCTGCTGCAGGGGGGCGCAGACCTGAGGGTCATACAGGAACTTCTGGGGCACGCATCGCTCTCAACTACGCAGAAGTATACTCATCTGGATATCACGCATTTAATGGATATATACGATAAGGCGCATCCGTTAGCGAATAAAAAGTGAGCGTTTAAAGAAAGGCATTCTATGATCAAAGGAACGACGATACTCTGTGTACGACGCAACAGCAAGGTTGCCATAGGAGGAGACGGCCAGGTTACCATGGGAAGCACGGTACTGAAGCAGAACGCCAGGAAGATAAGAACGATGTATAATGAAAAAGTCATCGCCGGTTTTTCCGGCGCAACGGCTGATGCATTCACCTTATTCGAAAAGTTCGAGGGGAAGCTTGAAGCGTACCGGGGAAACATTACCAGGGCTGCTGTCGAACTCGCAAAAGACTGGCGGACGGACAAGATTTTAAGAAGGCTTGAGGCATTATTAATCATTGCGGATGCGGAGCATTCGTTTATCATTTCGGGAAACGGCGATGTGATCGAACCTGAAGACGGTATTGCGGCAATAGGTTCAGGCGGCCCGTTTGCCCAGGCTGCTGCGCGGGCGCTGATGGACAATACAGACTTTTCAGCAAGGGACATTGTTGATAAGGCAATGAATATTGCGGCCGGCATCTGCATCTACACGAACAACAATATTACTATCGAGGAGCTCCATGGATAACCTTACACCGAGAAAGATCGTCGAAGAACTCGACAAATACATCATAGGACAGCACAAGGCTAAGAAGGCCGTCGCCATTGCCATGAGGAACAGGTGGAGAAGGCAGCAGCTTTCTCCCGAGCTGAAAGACGAGGTCCTTCCGAAAAACATCATCATGATCGGCCCTACGGGCGTCGGCAAGACCGAGATAGCGCGGAGACTTTCACGGCTCGCACATGCGCCATTTGTGAAGGTCGAGGCCTCAAAGTTTACCGAGGTCGGGTATGTGGGTCGTGACGTTGAATCAATGATACGGGACCTTACCGAATTGTCGATCGGCATGGTCAAGTCGGAGCATGTCGAAAAAGTGCAGGAAAAGGCGAAAACACTTGCAGAAGAGAGTCTCCTTGATCTTCTCCTCCCCGCGCCGAGGACGGCCAGGGGAACCGGAACCGAAGAGGAAGAGCGGGAAAAGCACCGGGAAACACGCGAGAGGCTGCGCGCTCAGCTGAAGGAAGGAAAACTCGACAACAGATATGTGGACATCGAGGTGAAGGAAAAGGTCATGCCGTTCGGTGTTGTATCGAATGTCGGACTGGAAGAACTCGAGATCAACCTGAAAGAGATGCTCGGAAATTTTATGCCCGAGAAAGCGAAGAGAAGAAAAGTGAAAGTGCCCGAGGCCATGGCCATCATGGTCCAGGAAGAGGCAAATAAGCTTATTGATTTTGAAAAAGTAACGAAAGAAGCAATCGAACGCGTAGAACAGTCCGGAATCGTATTTGTTGACGAAATCGACAAGATAGCGAGCAGGGGGCATGCGTCTCATGGTCCCGATGTCTCACGCGAAGGCGTTCAGAGAGACCTTCTGCCGATTGTCGAAGGGACAACGGTATCGACAAAGCACGGGCCTGTGAAAACAGATCATGTCCTTTTTATCGCAGCGGGCGCGTTTCATATGACAAAGCCGTCCGACCTCATTCCAGAGCTGCAGGGAAGATTCCCCATTCGGGTTGAGCTTGAAGCGCTCGGAAAGGATGAATTCGTGCGGATACTGACAGAGCCTCACAATGCCCTGATTAAACAGTATACCGCTCTTCTTGCCACAGAGGATGTGACGCTCAATTTTACTGAGGATTCAGTTGATGAAATAGCCGATATCGCAGCCTACGTCAATGAAAAGACGGAAAATATCGGAGCGCGGAGACTGCATACGGTGCTCGAAAAGCTTCTCGAAGATATCTCCTTCGAGGCCCCGGAGAAGAAGAACGGCAAACTCACGGTCGATAAAAAGTATGTGAAAGAGAAGCTGAGCGAGATTGTCAAGGACGAGGACCTCAGTCGTTATATTCTTTAACACAAGAGGTTTTTGCAAAAGTCCTATTCTGGTAGCCGCAGGCTTTAGACTGCGTTTGTACGGCATTAAAAAAAACACGCAAACTAAAGTTTGCGGCTACATGATGCTTGCAGGACTTTTTGCAAGAGCCTCACAAGAATTGAATCAAGACGGGTGACAGGGAGGTATATGGGCATCAAAACGTATCCCTTGTTTTTCCCCCTGCTTTTTGCTTTTTTCTTTCTCGCCTCTTGCGCTTCTTTCGATTCCGAACACTATTCGGAACCCTATGATGATTCCGGTTACGCCATTGCCTCATGGTACGGACGGGAGTTTCATGGAAAGCGGACATCTTCAGGGCAACCATTCAATATGCACGCCTTTACCTGCGCCCATAGAACATACCCGTTCGGCACAAAACTGAAGATCACAAACCTTGCAAACGGAAAGACGGTACATTGTGTGGTAAATGACAGGGGCCCCACTTCGAAAAACAGGGCCATAGACCTCTCTTACGCTGCAGCAAAAAAAATCGGCCTCACAGGAAAAGGATCTGCAAAGGTCAGGATTGAATATTCCGGGAGAGATGCCGGTTCTCCCGAGGATTAAAAAATACAAAATCCAGCCTTCAAAAAATAAAAAAATGTTACCCTCCGTCTTCGTTGAGTGACGGCAGATATGGTAAGATTTTAGATAACATAATTGGAACGAAGGGAGTTGAAAAGCATATGGAGATTAACGGCAAAACAAGGATTACGGGTCTTTTCGGATATCCGGTAGAACACACCTTGTCACCGGCAATGCATAATGCGGCATTCAGGGCGCTCGAACTAAATTACTGTTATGTTCCTTTTCTTGTGCATCCGGATTCCCTCAGCAGCGCAGTCCTTGGAATAAGGGCAATGAACCTGGCAGGCGTCAATGTGACCGTGCCGCATAAAGAACGCGTAATCCCATTCCTCGATGAAGTGAGCGAAGAGGCTTCTTTTATCGGCGCAGTCAATACCATCGTACATTTTCAGGGAAAGCTTTCAGGATATAACACGGATGGGAGAGGCTTCATGCAGTCTCTAACGGAGAAAGGTATTACAGTAGAAGGCAGAGATGTGGTAATCGTCGGCGCAGGCGGCGCTTCAAGGGCGATCAGTTATTATATATGTCAAAAGGCGAACTCTCTATCTCTCTTTGATATCGATGCACAAAGGGTGGGGAAACTCGTCAGTGATTTGAAACAGATAAAGGATGCGGTTTCTGTTCTTGCAGACCTCTCCGGCATCGGCAGATTTCCCATTGTCATTCAGGCAACTCCCCTGGGGTTAAAAGAGGGAGACCCTTTGCCTTTTGATACCGCAAAATTGGGAAAAGATCAGACGGTGTGCGATCTCATCTACAAAAAAACACCTCTTCTCGCGAAGGCTGAGGAGGCAGGATGCGTAACCCTCAATGGCCTCGGCATGCTTTTGTGGCAGGGCGTATTTGCCTTTGAGCTCTGGACAGGGGTAAAACCCGATGTCGCGATCATGCGTAACGCCTTGTTATCATAGGGATAATGAGCTTGTGAACGTTGTCCGGATCATCCGTTCGTTCGACCCATGCCTCGCGTGTGCGGTCCACCTTATCGACCCGCAAATGAATGAAATCAGAAAATGCGTTATCGAATAGCGATAGAGATAAAATGGGAATAATCCCCCCTGACCCTTTTTCAGCAGAGGGGGAAGGTGGGGATTGGTTATTGCATAATGACGGGTCGCTGTCAGATAAGCTCTCACGCGGGGGAGAGGACATCTCTCCTCAAACAACCGTTATTCTCGGCGTCGGAAATGTGCTGCTTTCGGATGAAGGGATCGGCGTGCATGTTGCAAACGAACTTTCGACGATGGAACTCCCTCCGGGGGTATCGGTTGTCGAGGGAGGAACAGACGGCTTCCGCCTTTTAAACATCATAACCGAAGCAGACCGCCTGATCGTTGTCGATGCTGTGAAGGGCGGGGCCGAGCCCGGGTCAATATATCGCTTCAATGTCGATGAGGTAAGGAATGTGCCGTCCGGGTTCAGGACATCTGTCCATCAGGTCGGCATACTCGAAGTGATCGACCTGTCAGGCCTTATCGGCAAGACACCGAAAACAACAGTAATCGGTGTAGAGCCGAAATCCCTTGAAATGAGCCTCGAACTCTCTCCTGAAATCAGAGAAAAAATCCCGAGAATTATCGAGCTTGTTTTCGAAGAGCTGAAGCAGAACTGAATTACTTACTCTTGGTAATTCGCTAAAAAAGGCTCATTCAATCCGTCCCGGACGTGCATAAACTGAGGGTCTCTTAGCGCTATTAGGGGCAGGTCCTGTTTCTTGTGTAATCTCATATTCCCTTAGCTACTTCTCCTTATAACGCACTGCCTCGCCTTCTTTATAGTCCACAATTACGGGTTTGGCTGTGCCCTCTATGGGATTGACTTCATAAATACCGACGGCTTTCTCCTTGCCTTTCACGATCACCTTTTCGAGGCCTTTTGCCTCCATGCGCCAGATCCTTCCCTCATCTATGGCTTCTCGTATCTTGTCCATGGTGAATTCAGTGATGAGGATATGGACATTATATTTTCTGGTCAGGCCCTCAATGCGCGAGGCGAGGTTGACGTGGTCTCCGATAACCGTATAATCCATTTTTCTTCCTTCGGCGCCGATATTGCCTACGAGTACCTCACCGGTATTTATTCCTATCCCAGTGTCGAGGACAATCTTGCCCTCCGAGCGCCATTTCTCCTGGAGTTCTTTCAGTCTTTTCATCATCTCGAGCGCGCATTTGATCGCGCGTTCCGCGTGATCTTCCTGCTTCATCGGCGCGCCCCAGAACGTAAGAATAGCATCACCCATGAATTTGTCGAGCGTTCCTTCCCATTTGAAAATGATATCCGTCATTTCACCCAGATATTCATTAAGGATTGGGACGACCTCTTCGGGAGGATGTGTCTCGGAAAAAGAAGTAAACCCTCTCACATCGGAAAAGAGAATGGTCATCTCTTTTCTCTCTCCTCCGAGTTTTGCCATACCGGGGTTCTTGATCAGCTCGTTAACGACCCGTTCGGTGACATAACTTGAGAACATGGCCCGTATCCTCTTTGCGTATCGTTCTTCAACCGCATGGCTGTAAACAATGCCATACGCAAATATGAGGAGGACGGTGATAACCGGGTAAGCGACATTGATCCAGATACCGCTCCCTGTAAAGAGATAGTAGCTCAGGGCGATGATGAGGATGGTAATGAGGGACGTGATAATAAATGAAACGCTTGCCTTGAACCTCCCGACGGCAAAGGAGAGGAGAAGTCCTGAAATGATGAGGATTATGAGATTCAAAGAGATGGCGGCTTTTCTAAGGAATCTGTTATCAATGATTGAGGCGATGACATTGGCGTGTTTTTCGACTCCCGCCATGACTTCGGAGAAGGGGGTAACCCTAAGGTCATAAATGCCGAGCGCGGTTGCGCCGATCAGCACTATTTTCCCCTGGATGTGCTGCGGATCTATTTTCCCTTCAATAATATCGACGACCGACAATGGTTCGAATGTCTCTGAGGGGCCGTAATAATAAATCAGGTTTCTCCCGTATTCATCTGTTGGCATAAACCGTTTTGATCCCAGCTGTATGCCTTCGGTAGCGTGGAGGACGATCTTCTCATGAGGGATTCCAAGGTATACGGCAGCGGTTTGAAGGTCAAGGGAAGGATAGAGATACCCCTTGTATTCGACTGCCGTCAGCTCCCAACGCAGGACGCCGTCGTCATCAGATCTCATATTAATATGCCCGAGATTCATAGTCTCCTGCATAAGCTCGGGGACAGGCGTAAGAACACCTTTTGCGGCTATTGGAGCATACCTGCGGAAATTTTCCGGATCTTTAAAGGCATGGAAGGCTGAATTTGTCAATGCCTCGTTATATGCAGTGCCTGTTGTTCTATCAAAAAAGAAAACGAGCGGGACCAGCACATTCGAGGCTTCCCTCACGGCTTTTGCCAGTACAGGGTCATGTTCCTCCTTCTCGCTCATAAAGATATCGAAGACGATAAGCTCTGCTCCGGCCGCCGAAAGCTTCATGATGAGTTGGGCGATCGTGTCCCTCCCCCACGGCCATCTCCCGAGCTTCTCGATGCTCTTCTCATCGATCGCGGCGATTACAATCGTATCCGAAGGCTTCGTCGTTCCAACAAGACGAAGCCGGAGGTCGTACATCATCCCTTCAAGTCTTTCGAGCGGGGAAACTTTTTTTGTGATCATAAGGGCCGCCATTATAGCGACAATAAGGAGGCCGATAATGAAGATGACCTTTGATTTTGAAGACCGATCTACTGATAGTATGGACATTGATTCATATGATACCACGACTGGAAATCGTGTTCTACTTCTCCTCTGTATCCGGAGCGCTTTCCGTCCATAAAAATTTGATTATTTATATCCGTTTGATATACAATTTTTACGGGAGGCGCTATGAAAATCAACGTTATCGGATGCTCAGGGGCTGAATTCCCCGGACATAATGCTCCGGCATTTCTCCTGGATGAAGAAATCCTCTTTGATGCGGGGAGCCTTACGAGCACCCTCAATGAAAAGGCGCAGATGAAGATACGCAATATCTTTATCACCCATGCGCACCTTGACCACATACGAAGCATTCCATTCCTTGCCGATAACATCGTTGTAGGAAAAAAGCATACCAAGATTACCCTTTTCAGTATTTCTCCTGTAATCAGGACGATCAAGAAGCATCTCTTCAACAGCGCGGTATGGCCTGATTTCACGATCATCCCGAATCCCGGCGACGCTATCCTCAATCTCGTCGCGCTGAAAGCAGGCGAGCCGGTCATCCTGGACGGCTATACCATTACTCCTCACAAAGTAAACCATACCGTTCCTGCTGTGGGGTATCTGGTAGAAGACATAAAAGGGAAGCGGTTTTTTTACACGGGTGATACAGGCCCTACTGCCGGTACATGGAAAAAGATCAAAAATAATAGGCTCGACTGCCTCATTATCGACGTCTCATTCCCGAACAGTATGGGGGAACTGGCGCTTAAGACAGGTCACCTGACACCGGAACTTCTCCGGAAAGAAATAGGAAGTTTCGATCAGGCGCCCGAACACATCTACATTACCCATCCGAAGCCGCAGTATATCATGACCATCAAAAAGCAGATCGCTGCCCTCAGGATGAAAAACCTCACAATACTGAAAGACGGGGATATTATCAGGGTATAACCAGAGAAGCAGCGGCTACTTTTCTTCGCGCAACAGCAGTTCTATCTCATCTGCAGGTAATGGAGCGCAGAAGATGTTCCCCTGCAATTCATCGCAGTGGAGCGCCCGAACGAATTCCAGCTGCTCATCTCTCTCCACCCCTTCTGCGATTACCTTCATGTTGAGTGAATGTGCAAGCGCGATAACCGCCCGGGCAATGACTTCTTCTGTGCTGTTAACAGATACCGACGATATGAACGGCTCAACAATCTTCAGTTTGCTCGTCGGAAAATATTTGAGATAGGACAGGGAAGAATACCCTGTCCCGAAGTCATCGATCGATATATTTACTCCCATACGGCGCAGAACCTTCAAAGCCTTTATCGTCCGTTCAAGATTCTGGATGAAGATGCTTTCTGTTAATTCAAGTTCGAGGAAAGCCGGTTGAAGGCCGGTTTCCTCCAGGATTTTACTGACAGAGTGTACGATATCATGTTCATGAAAATGGTGCGCTGAAATGTTTACGGCAATACGAACAGGTTTTAGTCCGGACTGCTGCCAGCGAATGTTTTGTCTGCATGCAGTGCGCAGCGCCCACTCACCAAGCGTTACTGATAATCCTGTTTCTTCCATTGACGGTAGGAACCCCTTCGGGTATACCAAATCAACCCCGGGTTTCTGCCAGCGGGCGAGTGCTTCCAATCCTGTTATTTGTCCTGTGGTCAGGTCAATCTGCGGTTGATAATAAAGTATGAATTCGTCCCGTTTGAAAGCGAGCTGCAGGCTGTTTTCGAGCACCATACGATCAAACGCTTTTTCTGTAATCGCGGGAGCGTAGAATTGGTATGAGTTTTTTCTATCTTCCTTTGCGCGCTGCATCGCTGTATAGGCAGCCCTGAGCAGATCTTCCGAGGTATTTTCGTCGTCGGGATAGACGCTGATGCCGATACTGAGCGTTACAATCAATTCGTGTTTTTTTATCACAAATGGCGTTTCCAGGGACCGGAAGATCTTTCGTGCTACAACCGCAGCATCTTCCGGATTTCTGACCTCGGGGAGAAGAATCATGAACTCATCTCTTCCGGGCCTCGCGACAGTATCGCTCTTCCTTACGCAGGACTTGATGCGACCGGCCAGCGACTTCAGCAACTGATTCCCGAATTGTTTCCCGAGCTTATCATTGATCACCTTTAAACGGTTTACGCTGATGAATACAACGGCTAAGGTTTTCTTATTGCGGGAAGCATACGAGAGGGCCTGTGAAATGAGGGCGTAAAAGAGAGTATTATTCGGAAGCCCTGTCAGGGAATCGTAGTTGTTTGTCTTCTCTTTAGAGTTTTTTTGAGCTTTCAATCCGGTCCGCCCTTTGCAAACGCTCTATAATAATAGACATTGAGAGTTACTCTTTTCCCCTGAATGATAGTAGCACAGATATTGCAAACATGCAAAGTGGCTTCACAATAAGGATCGGCGAGTTATGGTATAATTTCTTTGCGATGAATGTAAAAAAATTTGTAAAACCCAATATTTATTCCCTAAGGGCATACCAGGCAAAAGAGATTCCGTGCAGGGTGAAGCTCGACGCGAACGAAAGTCCTTATGGGTTCGCTGATGGCTATAAGGTATTAAAATCCGTAAAAACCAACCGATATCCGGACCCCGAGGCAAAAACGCTGAAGAGACTTCTTGCAAAGGAGTGGGGAATCCGGCCTGCGAATATCCTCCAGGGGAACGGATCAGACGAGCTGATTTATTATCTTATTACTGCCTTTGGTGGCCCTGTTCTCTATCCTGTCCCGACATTTTCCATGTACGGCATCATAGCTCAGGCGCTCGGTGAAAAGGGCATAGGCATCCCCCTTGATACGGATTTCGACCTCGACGGCGACAGGATGGCCAGTGCGATACGGAAGGAAAAACCGAAACTTGTCTTCTTAAGCTCTCCCAACAATCCTACAGGAAACTGTTTTTCCTCAGAAAAGATGTTGAAGATCATCGAATCGACCTCGTCGAAATCACTCGTCGTTGTTGATGAGGCATACCATCCCTTTGCGAGCGAGAAGGGCTTTCTCCCCATGCTCGGTGATTACAGGAACCTCGTTATTATGCGGACATTGAGCAAGATAGGCCTTGCGGGACTGCGGGTAGGTTTTCTGATAGCGTCTGAAGAGATAATCGAGCAGGTAAATAAGGTCAGACTTCCCTTCAATCTCAATGCGCTTTCACAGACAATGGCATCAGAGATCATGAAGCATAAGGCTTTGCTAAGACAACATATCCGGGCTATTGTCAGAGAAAGAGAAAGGGTCTTTGCTGAACTATCGAAGCTCGAAGGCGTTGACCCATATCCGTCAGAGGCGAATTTTATTCTATTCAGGGTGAAAGACGCGGAAAGGGTCTATCAGGGACTCCTTGTAAAAGGGGTTCTCGTGAGGCATATGAAGGGGGTTGTAGAGGGTTGTCTCAGGGTGACGGTAGGAACGCCGGAGGAGAACAGCATATTTCTTAAGGCATTGAAGGTTGTCGTGATAAGTGACAGAAAACGAGTGAAGTGAGGAAAAGGACTATGAGAACAGCCGCGATAGAGCGCAAGACAAAAGAGACCGATATTAAGGCAACGGTTACCCTCGACGGAGAAGGCAGATTTACGGTCAGTACGTCAATCCCGTTCCTCGATCATATGATCTCTCTGATGAGCAAGCACGGGCTTTTCGATATAAAGCTGAAGGCAAGGGGTGATATCGACGTCGATTATCACCATACGGTTGAAGATGTGGGCATAGTCCTCGGCAAGGCGTTCAGACAGGCGCTGGGAGATATGAAAGGCATCCAGCGTTACGGACAGGCATCTGTCCCGATGGATGAAGCGCTCGCCTCGGTAAGTCTCGATATCAGCGGACGACCCTATCTCGTCTATAAAGTCGCATTTCCGAAAAAGAGCAAGATACGGAACTTTGATGCCGATCTCATCGAGGATTTCCTCCAGGCGTTTGCCGGCAACAGCGGGATAACCCTTCACGTTGAATCACCCTACGGCAGAAATACCCATCATATTATAGAAGGAGTATTCAAGGCATTGGGCAGGGCCCTGAGGCAGGCGGTCACGATTGATCCGAGGGTGAAAGGCGTGCCGTCGACGAAGAAATGTATAGGATGAACCCTTTTACTTTTTTGTGCTTATGAAGATCGCAATCACAGGAAAGGGCGGGGTAGGGAAGACGACACTTGCGTCTCTCCTGGCACGACTCTATGCGGAGGAAGGCAGGAGGGTCATTGCCGTTGACGCTGATCCCGATGCAAACCTCGCTTCTGCCTTAGGGGTCCCGAAAGAAGAAGCTGAGAAGATACGACCAATCGCAGAAATGGCCGACCTTATCGAAGAGCGGACAGGCGCAAAGCCCGGCGGTCCGGGCGGTATCTACAAGCTGAACCCGAAGGTCGATGACCTTCCCGAAGGCATAGGGTATCGGCTGGACGGGATTACGCTTCTCACCATGGGAAAACTGAAGGCTGCCGCTGCCGGCTGTTACTGCCCTGAGAATGTTCTTTTGCGAAACCTCCTGAAACATCTTATCGTCGAGAGAAAAGAAGTGGTAATCGTTGATATGGAGGCGGGGATAGAGCATCTCACGAGGGGGACTGCAGAGGCTGTCGATGCGTTTATCGTGGTGGTCGAACCCGGCCAGAGGAGCATACAGACAGCGAAAGCGATATTTACGATGGCGGACCAGCTCAATGTGAAGGATGTTTTTATCGTTGCGAATAAAGTGAGGGGGGCAGATGATCTTCAATTTATACGGAATACCCTCGGAGGAATGGACATCACAGGCACGCTTACTTTTAACGATGCTGTTATGGAGGCGGACATGAAAGGTTCGTCCCCCTATGCCTATTCCCCCGGCACGGTTGCAGAAGTAAGGACAGTGAAAGAGAGGATTGAGAGCATTATGGCGATAAAGCAATGAAGATAGAGAAAATTCTTGCGGGTGTTGATTTCGGGCCTGCTACGGATGCAATCATAGCGTATGCGGCGTCGTTCGCGTCTGCCGCGAATGCATCCGTGCATCTGCTCCATGTGCTTGATTATGTCGTAACCCCGCCGGCATATCTCGCGCCATATATCGATGAAGAGAAACGGATTGCCGAAAGCAATTTTACCGTCCTGAAAAAGGAATTGCAGGAGGCCGGGATAACGACCTGCACAGAGACCGTTATCGGGAGACTCCATGAATCCTTTGCCGCGTTGCTGAAAAAAGCGCATGCCGATATGCTTGTCCTTGGGTTCATGACCCATACGTTCAGGCGCTCCAGTTCGGAAAAACTGATCAAAGGGCTGCAGATTCCGATGCTCGTGGTGAGAGGAGAAAAGGCCATGACTGCGCGGAAAGGCGGGGTGACGATAGCCAGGGTCCTCTGTCCGACGGATTTTTCCGAACAATCCCTGAAAGCATTGAAAACAGCGATGGAGTTATGCGATCTCTTTTCCGCACGGCTTGATGTCCTCCATGTTGTGCATGATTCCGCAATCAAAACGATGAAGATGACTGGTGAGAGGGAGAAAGCGCTGCAGGAACTGCATGAGAGGGCACGGAAAAAACTCGATTCATTCCTCACGGAGAATGCTCCGCGATGCACCGGAATGATAGACGAAGGAGAGCCGTACGAAAAAATCGTTTCGTTTGCGCAGGAGAACCGCATTGATCTTATTGTTACAGGGGCGCGGGGTCTGGGACTGATAGAGGGGATGCTCATCGGAAGTGTAACGGACGCTGTTCTCAAATCGTCGCACTGTCCTGTCCTCGTTCTGCACTGATGATCATCGAAGTTGTCTTTCTCGCCATCGGCCTCATAATGATTCTCATTGCCGCTGAAACGTTTACGAACGGGATCGAGACGTTCGGAAGAAAATTTAATTTTTCGCAGGCTGTTGTGGGAAGTCTGTTCGCCGCAGTCGGCACTGCATTACCGGAGACGATACTCCCGATTGTAGCGATCTTTTTTTATGGCGGCGAGTCAGCGCAGGATATTGGAGTCGGCGCCATACTCGGCGCACCCTTCATGCTTTCGACGCTGGCTTTTTTCCTTGTCGGTCTTACCGTTATCATATCTTCCCTGAAAAAGAGACGCAAATTCGAAATCAACGTCGAGCCCCATTCCACCACAAGGGACCTCATCTTTTTTCTGCCCATGTATGCAATTGCCGTTCTCATGCCTTCTATCGTGGGACGCTCTTTTTCGGTACTTATAGCAGTGTTCCTTGTTGCCGGGTATGTCTTTTACGCTTACAGGACATTCAGAGGGGAAAGTGCGGATATCGAGCATACGGAAGAGATGTATCTCTCGAAAATCTTTAGGAAAATGGGGCTGATCAGTTCTGAACATCCCTCTCTCATGCTGATCTTATTTCAGGTGGGCGGCTCGCTGGCTGTTATGATCATGGGCGCACACACGTTTGTTGAAAGCCTCGAACACGTTTCAGTACGATTCGGGATGAACCCCCTGCTCTTTGCGCTGATTCTCGCGCCTGTGGCAACGGAACTCCCTGAAAAATTTAACAGCGTCACCTGGACATGGAAGGGAAGGGACACGCTGGCAATCGGCAATATAACAGGCGCGATGGTTTTTCAGTCAACCTTCCCGGTCTGCGTCGGTCTGCTGTTTACCGAGTGGAAACTTACGGGTATGGCCCTCTTCTCCGCAGTCATCGCGCTTTTTTCGGCATTCGTCGTTCTTCTGGACATCACATTCAGAAAAAGGATATCCCCATTCACCCTGCTCTTCGGCGGCG
>Ga0209254_10002247_pt1 | contig 17510 bp, 16 predicted proteins | sample FrelakmetDIP11DI_FD_187148 | JGI IMG/M metagenome (GOLD analysis project Ga0209254, IMG submission 187148) | Freshwater lake sediment microbial communities from the University of Notre Dame, USA, for methane emissions studies - DIP11 DI (SPAdes)... | ecosystem: Environmental > Aquatic >... | reverse complement strand
CTCCGGTGCCATCGGCGAACCCGTCGCCGCCAACGCTTTTATGCTGTCGCCGGGACCGGAGAGTTGGCATCCACGGCCGCAGATTTTTTATGAACGCGGCGCCGGTCCGATGTTCGACATGGGTCCGTACTACTTCACGGCGCTCGTGATGCTGCTCGGGCCGGCGCGGCGCATCACCGGTTCGGCGCGCATCACACATGCGCAGCGGACGATCGGCAGCGAGCCGTTGAAAGGGCAGCAGATCAAGGTCGAGGTGCCGACGCACGTCACCAGCGTCATCGATTTTGTTTCCGGACCGGTCGCAACGCTCGTGACGAGTTTCGACGTGCAGGCGTCGCGCTACCGTTTCCTCGAGATCTACGGTACGGAAGGTACGTTGGCGGTACCGGATCCGAATACCTTCGGCGGAGGCGTGCAGATCAAACGTCACCCGCGCGATGAGTGGCATGACGTGCCGTTGACACACGGCAACGCGCAACAGAGCCGCGGTATCGGCCTCGCTGATATGGTGCGCGCCGTGCAGCGTAAGCGGCCGCACCGCGCGTCTGGCGAACTGGCGCTGCACGTACTCGATCTGATGGAGAGTTCGATTCGCGCCTCGGAACTGGGTGCTCACGTGAATCTTGGCACCACCTGCGCCCGACCGGAACCGTTAGCGGCCGGGCTGCCGGACGACACACTGGAGGATTGAATACAGCATGACACTCCGCTACGGCATCATCGGGGGCGGCTTTATCGGCGAATTTCAACTGCGTGCATTGACGAGCGTGCGCGGCGTCGAGGTCGCCGGGTTGTTGTCGCGTTCACCGCCCGAACGGCTTGCGAAATTCGTGCGCGAGAACGGGCTCGGCGCGGGAACGATCTACACGACCATCGCGGAACTGGCGCGCAACGTCGACGTGCTGGCGTTCTTCGGCCCGAATTTCACGCGCGTGTCGGCGCTCGAAGAAGCGGCCAAGGCAGTCGCAACGGGCGCGAAGCTCAAAGGCCTGATCATCGAAAAGCCGCTCGCGCGCAATCTCGCCGAAGCCGATCGCGTGATGGCGCTGGCGCGGCAGATCGGCGCGCCGACCGCGTACTTCGAAAATCAGATTCACATGAAGTCGGTGCAGACGGCACTGCGACAGCTGCGCGGCGTGATCAACGCGATGGGACCGTTGGCGCTGACGCGTGCGGCCGAGGAACACGCCGGGCCGCACAACGCATGGTTCTGGGACCCGACCCAGCAGGGCGGCGGTGTGCTGTCGGACATGGGCTGCCATTCGATCGCGCTGTCGTGGTACGCATTGACACCGCCGGGTAAGCCGCCGACGTTTCTGATTCCGCAGTCGGTCAATGCGCAGGTCGCGTTGTTGAAATGGGGCCTGCCGCGCTATCGCGACGAACTGCGCGCCAAACACGGCATCGACTACACGAAGACGCCGGCCGAGGATTTTGCGACCGGCATCGTGACGTATCTGAATCCGGAAACGGGTCAGCGTGTACAAGGTCAGTTCACCGTATCGTGGATGTACGACAAACAAGGCTTGCGGTTGTTGCTCGACGGACTGGGACCGGGTTATGCACTGGAAGCCAACAGCCTGCGTTCGCCGCTCGAGATATTCATCGGTGATGCGGCTGCGGCGCGCGTTGCCGATGCAGAGCTTGCGCTGGAAAAATCGACCGCGAGCCAGGGGCTGCTCGCGGTGCAGCCGAACGAACCCGATCTATATGGTTATGTCGATGAGAACGCCGATGCGGTGACGGCATTCGAACACGGCCGATCGGGATTGCTCGACTGGGACTACGGCCGCGAGATCGTGCGGCTGACGATGGCTGCGTATCTGTCCGCCGAAGAGGGCCGCACGATCGACCTGACCGACCCGGCGACGCAGCGCAGATTGGCGACCTACGTGCCGGCTATCCAACAGGGTAACGGTGCCGCGCAGCTGCTCGGCGCCGCGCAGCAGCGCCGCTCGTGAACGATCCGGGTCTGTTCGAGACGTTATATACAGCGCGCGCGCTGCGCCGCTTCAAGCCGGATCCGATCCCGGAAGATGTGCTGTTCCAGCTGTTCGATGCGGCGATCCGTGCGCCGTCCGGGCAGAACGCGCAGGACTGGCGCTTCGTGATCATTCGCGATCCTGCCGTGAAGTCGCAGATGCAGCAGTGGTCGCAAGCGCCGTGGCAGCGCTACATCGCGCGTTATTCGGATCGACCCGAAGCGATTGACGAGCTGCCGCGGTCACAGCGGCTGTCGCTGCGCAGCGTCGAGCACCTCGTGCACCATCTTGCGCAATGTCCGGCCGTGATCGCGGTGCTGGGTCTGAAGGGACGGCACGGCACGCCCGGCGGCAGTGCGTTCCCGGCTGTCCAGAATCTGCTGCTTGCGGCACGCGCGTTGGGTTTGGGCGGATCGGTTTTCAACTTTCCGCTGTCCCACGAAGCGGAGCTGCGCGAACTGCTGCGTATTCCCGACACGAATCAGATTTATTGCCTGCTGCCGATCGGCTATCCAACCGATCGCCAGGGACCCGTGCGTCGCAAGCCCGTCGGCGACGTCGTCTATCTCGACACATTTGCGCAGGCGTGGCCGTTCGCGAAGCAGCAGAGCGCCGATGGTTGGCAATCACGTTGGATCAAACGATGAAGATTACGGTGTGGGGCGAAAACGTTCACGAGCGCAGGAATCCGGCCGTGGCGGCGATTTACCCGGACGGCATGCACAACGCCATCGCACGACTGTTGGCGAACGGCCTGCCGGGCAACGAGGTTGTGACCGCAACACTCGAACAACCGGAACACGGGCTCGACGCCGGCCGTCTTGACGCGACCGACGTGTTGTTGTGGTGGGGGCATCTGGCGCATCACAAGGTCGATGATGCCGTCGTCGAACGCATCGCGCAGCGTGTGCTCGACGGCATGGGTCTGATCGTGCTGCATTCGGCGCATCTGTCCAAGATCTTCCGCCGGTTGATGGGCACACGCTGCAATCTGCGCTGGCGCGAAGCGGATGACCGCGAACTGATCTGGACCATTGCCCCGCAACATCCGATCGCGGCCGGTGTGCCACATCCGATCGTGATTCCGCGGCACGAGATGTATGGCGAATATTTCGACATTCCGCCCCCCGACGAAGTCGTCTTCGTCAGCAGCTTCTCGGGCGGGGAGGTGTTTCGCAGCGGCTGCTGTTTCCGGCGTGGCAAGGGTCGCGTGTTTTATTTCAGCCCCGGTCACGAGACTTATCCGATCTATCACGACCCGGTAATTGCGCGGGTGCTGTGCAATGCCGTCGGCTGGGCGGCGCCGTCACCATCGGCGATCGATACCCTCACGTCGCCGAACTCGCCGACCGGCTGGTTCGAGGTCTGATCAGTCGCGCAGTGAGTCGATGAGGGCATGGATATCGCCGCACGGGTAAAGTTTCGCTTAGTCTGACCCCATCGACGACCGCGCCTTGCGCAGTAACAGCAGCAGCGCGCCAAACATCAGACTCGCCGATGCGAAGAACGGCGCACCGGGAAAATGAATGACGGCCGCAGAGCTCGAAAAGTAGCCGAACAACTGAGTCATCGCGAGCGGGCCGACGATTCCGGTGAGGCCCACGACGGCACCCATCGCACCTTGCAGTTCACCTTGGCCCGTTGGGCCGACCTGTCTCGACATGATTGCGCTCAGCGACGGACCGACCAGTCCGCTGAGCGAGGCCAGTACCATGCCGGCATACATGACCCATCCTGACGGCGCGTATGCGTACGCAAAGTGGCCTGCCACGCAGAACAGCAGCCCGAACAGCGCCGATCGATATTCGCCGAAGCGCGGAATCACCCGGCGTACCAGCAATGCCTGCACGAGAATCATCAGAATTCCAGAGAACGCCAACGAATACCCGACCTCGGCGACCGACCAGTCGAAGCGGTACATCGTGTAGAAGTTCCACGTGCTGGGAAGCACCTGGAACGCGAGCTGGTACATCACAACGATGGTGACGAGACCGCTGACGACCGGATAGTGGCGTAGCGCGCGGATCGCGCCGAGCGGATTGGCGCGGCGCCACTCGAAACCTCGACGGTGTTCCTTTGCCAGTGACTCAGGAAGCACGAAGTAGCCGTATACGACATTGGCCAACGACACGGCGGCTGCGAAAAAGAACGGAATGCGTGACCCGTATTCGCCGAGCGTGCCGCCGATCGCCGGGCCAAGAATGAAGCCGAGACCGAATGTTGCGCCGATCAGGCCGAAGTTCTGCGCCCGCTGGTCCGGCGGGCTGATGTCGGCGACATACGCGTTCGCCGTGCCGTAGGCCGCGCTCGCGGCACCGGTGATGACGCGCGCGATGAACAACCACAGCAAACTGGTAGCGAGTCCCATCACGAGCGTATTGACGCCGAGCGCCATCAACGAAACCAGCAACACCGGCCGGCGCCCGAAACGGTCGCTCAAGTTGCCGAGAATCGGCATCGCGATGAAGTTGACGATCGCAAACAGCAGCATCAGCCACCCGCTGTAGCGCGCCGCGGCACTGAGGCCTTCGCCGGTGAGCTCCATGATCAGCGCCGGCATGACCGGGATGATGATGCCGAAACCGATGGTGTCGAGCAGGATCGTGACCAGCAGAAAGTACAACGCGCGACGGTTTACCTGCGGCGCCGAGGTCATGGTGTTGCCGTTGTGTAGCCGGTTCGCGGGCGCGTTCAGCGAACTGCTGTTGGTGCCGGTGAGCTGGTATCGAAGGCCGTGAGCGTAGCCTGCAACAGCGTCACGAGTTCATCGAGCGCCCGTTGTACCGCGCGATTGGTGGCGACCACGCCGGCGTATGGATCACGCTCGGCCGCCGTTTCGGTGATCGAGATCGTCTGGCTCAGCAGGATCGTTCGCCGCGCGACGTCGATCAGATCGAAGCGCATCGTCAGGCGGATCTCGCTCGACGACGGCGTGAACCACTGCGCCAGTTCGAGGATGTTCGAATCCAGGCGCAGCGTTTCATCGACGCCTGCGGCATCGGCGAACACGAATTGAAACAGGCCGCTCTCGGCGAGATGTTGTGTCAGCAGCGGCTTGAGCATGCGCGCCGGTGAATCCGCCCAGGCGTGCTGCGCGAAGTAGTCGATGCGATACGGTTGTTCGACATAGGCCATGCGCGACGAGCCAAACTCCGGCGCGGCGACCGGTATAGAGACGCGTAGTGTCGCGCCGTTCGTAGCTGCCTGTCGCGGTGACCCGGAGTCAGCACGCTCCAGAACATAAGTTGCCACCGGCGGCGCCGCGGGGCGGCCGGCGAGCGCACATCCGGCGAGCACGACGCTGCCCAACAACAGTATCAGGCCGCGCTGCGGACGAGGCCTGCGATTCGCGGTATCCATACGGCTCCTGTTCATTCCCCGGGACCGGGTTTTGCGGCGGCGCGGCCATACAACAGCACGCTCGGGTCGCGATCGAGCGTTTCGCTGATCCGGCGCAGATTGTCGGCGGCGGCGCGTAGATCCTGCGTCGTCGCGGTGACGTCCGGCAGCGTCGAGCCGGTGAATCGCTGCACGTCGGCGCCGCTCGTGCGCGCAGTCTGCTGTAGCGTTGTCGCGGTGTCGTTGATGGTGGCGCCCGCGGCGCGCAGTTGATCAGCCATGTCTGCGAGCGCGCGCGACGATGCGCCGACGTCGTGCATGAGGTCGGGTAGCGCGGTGCTTGCACTCCTGGCATTCGTGGCCGTCGCCTCAGCGTCGGCGATGATACGGTCGAAGCGTTTGGACTGGCGTGCGAGCGCGCCGGTGATCGCTTCGATGTGGGCAAGCGATTTGGCGAAATTCGCGGTGCTATCGTCGTCGAGCACGCGATTGAGCTTGCCGCTCATCTCGATCAGATTGGCGAGTAGATCGGTGATCACCGAGTCCAGCCGCACGAGCAACGATGGGCGACTACGAATGACCGGGTAGTCTTCGTCACCGGTCGCCTTCAACTTCGGCGATTCGCGTGAACCACCGAGCAGGTCGATGGTCGCGAGTCCGGTCAGTCCCTGCATTTCCAGCGTCGCCTCGGTGTCCTGCTTGATCGGCACGCCATGTTCGACCTGGAGCAGCAGTCGAACCCGATTCGGGTTCTTCCTATCGATCGTAATCTCGCGCACCTTACCGACGTTGACACCACGATAGGTCAACGCCGCGTCGGCACTCAGGCCCGAGACCGACTCATTCATGTAGGTCAGGTAGTAGTCGTACTCGCCGGGCGCGCCCCCCGCGCTCAGCCACAGGGTTCCCCAGATCAAGGCGGTCGTCAGCACGACGACGAAGACTCCGGTGCGGATATAGCTTGCCTTTGACGTCATGGTCGGGCAGCCGCCGGAGCACTTGCTCGGCCGCGGCGACCGGCGAAAAATGCGCGCGCCACGTCATGGTCGGATCGTGATACGTCGGCCATGGTGCCTTCGATAACAACGCGGCCGCGCGCCAACAATGCAACCCGGTCGGCGACCTGCCACAACGAATCCATATCGTGCGTCACCGAAACGATCGTCAGCCCGAGCAAACGTTTCAGTTCCAGGACGAGTTCGTCGATCGCATCCGAACTGACCGGGTCGAGCCCGGAAGTCGGTTCGTCGAGAAACAGTATCTCCGGATCAAGTGCCATCGCCCGCGCCAGCGAGGCGCGTTTACGCATGCCGCCGCTGAGTTGGCTCGGGTACTTCATGGCCGCATCGGGTTCGAGCCCGACCAGCGCGATGCGGATTTCGGCCAGCTGTTCGATGGTTCGGTCGCTCAATCGAGTGTGTTCGCGCAGAGGCACGCTGACATTCTCCAGTACGTTCATGTCGCCGAACAGCCCGCCGTTCTGAAACATCATGCCGATACGTTTGCGCAGCGGCAGTGCCCGCGTGTCACTGATATGCGTCGCATCGGTGCCAAACACCTCGATCGCGCCGGCGGTCGGCTGCATCAACATCGCCATCAAACGCAGCAAGGTCGACTTGCCGCTGCCGCTGCCGCCGACGATCGCAAGGATCTCGCCACGTTGTACAGCCAGATCAACACCGTCGAGCACCTGCTTGTCGCCGAAGTGCATCTCGACACCGCGCACGTTCACCAGCGTATTGTCGTTGGATCGTGCATTCATGACTCAGCCACGCTAAATCCCCAGCTGATTGAAGGCGATCGAGAACAGCGCATCGATGACGATGACGAGGAAGATCGATTGCACGACACTGATCGTGGTTTGCCGACCGACACCCTCGGCGCTGCCGAATGCCTGAAAGCCTTGGAAACAACCGACCAGTGCGATGACCAGCGCGAACACCGGCGCTTTGCCGACGCCGGTCAGAAACGAAGTGGCGGAAACCGCTTCCGCCAACCGATCGACGAATGTTGTAGCACTCAGCCCCAGCAGCGAACTCGCCATCACCATGCCGCCGATGAGTCCCATCACGTCCGCATAGACCGTCAGCAGCGGCAGCGCGATCACCAGCGCGATCACTTTTGGTAACACCAGCAGTTCCTGCGGCGAGATGCCGATGCTGCGCAGCGCGTCGATCTCTTCGGTCACCAGCATCGTGCCGATCTGCGCGGTGTAGGCGGAGCCGGTGCGACCGGAAACGATGATGGCGGTGATCAGCGGCGCCAGTTCGCGGACCATCGACAGAGCGACGATGTCGACGATAAAAACATTCGCGCCGTAGTCGCGCAGCACGGTACCGCCCTGGTACGCGATCACGATGCCCAGCAGAAACGCCAGCAGTCCGACGATCGGCAGCGCGTTGACGCCGGCGAGTTGCAGCTCGGTGATCACGCGTTGCCAGCGGATTCGTTTGGGCGCGAGCAACGCCCGAGCGACGGTGGTTGCCGTTTCGCCGATAAAGGCGAGGAAGTTGCCGTAGGCCCGCAGCTGCGCCTCGGACTCGCGGCCGATCTCTTCGAATGCGCCGGGAACCGGCGCTGAGATTGCGGCGCTGGTTGTCGCGCCATTGGCTTCCACCAGTTCGAGCAGCCGTGCCGATGCGTCGTCGACGCCGTCGAGCGCGACTTGTCGGCCGGTCTCGCGCAGTTCGCGGGTGGATCGATACAGCAGCCATGCGCCGACCGTGTCGAACTCGTCGAGCCCGCTGAGATCAAAACGAATCGGACCGGGCGGCCAGACGATGTTCGCCAGCTGACGTTCGACGCCGTTGAGCATTTGTGCGGTCCAACGGCCTGTGCACCGCGCGGTGGATCCCGACAATACAATCTCGGCTCTGTCTTGCATCCGCGCGCGGACTCGTTTTGTTTCGAGGCAACCATGCCGGGGCAGCCGCCCAAGTGCAAGGACGCGAGGCAGCGCAGCGACGGGGTGTTAACCTGTGGCCCTATCCCGGGATGGACAGTTCAGATGTCTCTGCAGCGCAAATTCGCGCGTGTTGTGATGCTCGTATTGACCTGCGTTGTGCTGCCTGTGTCTGGCGCATCGATCAAGCACGGCATGGTTCCGAAGCACCTGGTTGCACGGGTAACACCGTTTCTGGGTGACTATCGAGGCGAGTGGAGTTCGTCGGTCGCGCAGGACGTCTCCGATGGCATCAGCCGCTATAAACTCGACAATCCGGTACTGCGTTTGTCGCTCGATACGACGAATCGATTGCGGGTCCAGTTTTATATCGACCCGGCATCGGCGCGACTCGACGATCAACTCGATCTGCTCGGGTTCGGCTGTCGTTCGAGCGTCGGCGATCTGCTCGAATTCGACATGTCGAAGCCACCGAAGCACCCCACCGCCGAACCGTATCCGGTGTTCGCGGCACGACTCGATTTCGATTGGGGCAACTGTCCAAGTCGGGTCCACGCGGTTCCCTCGAACGATCTGCAACTGTCCCTGCTGGTGGATCCGACCTCGCAGCAGTACATCATCCGGCTGCAGTTGCTGAAACGGGTGCAAGGCGACAGCAAGATCGTCGTTGAGGATCATGGGGTGCAGCGCGTCGTAAAAGTGCGCCCGAAGGCGGCCGATCCAGGCTCGCTGTATGACCCGAAGATGGAGTATTGCGTGTTGAACGAGTTGGGCGAGATCGAGCAGTGTTTCGACCGCGAAACCGAACTGAAGCGTTACATCGTGCCGTTTCCGTTCCCTGGATTCTCGGCGCTGTGGTACACCAAAAACTCGCCGAATCTGAAGGTGATTCCCGGCGTGAAGAAAACCTATCACGAGGCGGTGTTCCATCGTTCGATCGACGCGCCAGCAGCGTCTCGTTAGACCGCGAACGCGCGCAACAATTGCTGCAGGAGGATCAATAGTGACCGATGAGAAGGCGCAACTCGGCAATGATCGACTGCCCGGCCGCGGCCAGACGGTACTCGTTATCGTCGCGCACGCAGACGACCCGGCGTTGTTCTGCGGCGGCACGCTGCGACTACTGGCTGACCGCGGCGCACGCGTCGTGGTGTTGCGCGTCACCGATGACCGCTACGACTCGGTCGGTGCGAGCGTGGCAGAAACGATTGCCACCAATACCAGGCAGCTGCAGAACGCAGCAGCTATTCTCGGCATCGACGAGATCGTAGAACTCGGTTGGGAGACCGATCGGCTCGGGGACGCGAGCGAGGTTGCGTTGCGGGAGCGGTTCATTTATCACGTGCGCCGCCTAAAACCGTATGCGGTGATTTCATTCGATCCTTACGGGGCGTTTCACGAAGATAATCAGGACCACATCAAGGTCGCGCACGCGGTCGATGAGACGTACTGGACCGCGCAATTCGATAAACATCACCCGGAACACTTCACCGAAGGTCTTGCGCCGCACGGTGTGTATGAACGCTGGTATTTTGCGCGACGCCTGGTCGAGGTCACGACGGCGATCGACATTTCCACGACCATCGCGCGCAAAGTCGACGCGGCGCTCGCCCACGACATGATGTTGCGTCATCTCGTCAACCAGCTGCGCCTGCAGGCGCGCACCGCCGGGCACACGATCGATGCGTTGGAGCGGGCACAGCACGGTGAGCTGCGCCCCTTTCTGGAGCCGTTATTGCGTGGCGGCGCACAGCAGACCGGCCGACGTCACGGTCTGCCGACGGCGGAGGAATTCAGAGTGGTGCGCTTCGGCGGGCTCGAACGCGTGTTCGGAATCGGTGAGGGCTAGTCCGATCGGAAGGAGTGTTGTGGATGGGTAGACTCGCGATTACCGGTGGTACGCCGGTGCGCAGTGCGCCGTATCCGAGCTGGCCGCAGTGGGATACGACCGAGCGGCAGCAGTTGCTCGATACACTCGAGTCCGGGCGCTGGTGGGCGACCGAAGGCACCAAGGTGCCGGCATTCGAGGCGGCGTGGGCGAAGTACACGCACACGCGGCATTGCATCGCCGTTACTAACGGCACCCATGCTCTGGAAGTTGCGCTGCTGGGCATCGGCGTGGGCGATGGTGACGAGGTCATCGTCACCGACTACACGTTTTTTGCGTCCGCCTCGGCGGTCGCGTGCGTCAATGCAATCCCGATTCTCGTCGACGTTGATCCGCACACGTTCTGTATCGATCCCGATGCGGTGGAAGCCGCGATAACGCCGCGCACCCGGGCGATCATTGCGGTGCACATCGCCGGGCATCCGGCCGATATCGATCGGCTGACGGCCATCTGCACGCGCCACGGTCTTTTGTTGATCGAGGATTGCGCGCACGCACATGGATCGAGCTGGAACGGCACACCCGTGGGTGGCTTTGGTGCCGCCGGCACCTGGTCATTTCAGCAGTCCAAGTTGATGACGGCCGGAGAAGGGGGCGCGATCATCGCCCAGGATCCGCAGGTCGCCGCGTCGATCCGGTCGTTCGCCGACTGCGGCCGCCGTCCGGGCGAGTGGTTTTACAGCCACTTCGCACTTGGCGGTAACTATCGAATGACCGAGTGGCAGGGCGCGATGCTGCTTGCACAGCTCGCGCGATTTCCGGAACAGCATCGAGTCCGCAATCAGAACGCACTGTACCTGAACGGCGAACTCGCGAAGCTGCCGGGCGTGATTCCGCAGGCGCGCGACCAGCGCACCACCGAGCAGGGCTATTACTGTTATGTCGTGCGAATTGACGAGGCGCGGTTTGGTCTAACCCGCGATGTCATCAAGGCGGCGCTCGCGGCGGAAGGTATTCCGCTGACGGCGAGTTATCCGACGCTGCATACGCTCGATGCATTCACGGCCGCTGACGGATTTGCGCCGCGCCATCGTGGCCGCAGCGGCTGGCCGGAGTATCGATCACTCGAACTGCCGGTGGCGCGTGACACGGCGGCCACGACGCTGTGGTTTAAACATCAGCTCCTGATGGGTACGCGTGACGACGCGGCGTGCCTGGTCGAAGCGCTCGCAAAAATCCATGCTAACGCGGACGAGTTGCGCAACACATGACGCTCGATCTGCCGCTGATTCCAATCGAAGAACGGTCGGTGCACGAGGTGCTTGGCGGCATTGGCCGTTACACCGTGTGCGTCAATGAGCCGCCATGGTCGAGCGTTGCACCGCACGTATTGAAGCCCGCACGGGTAATCGATGCGTGGGTAATGGAGATCGAGCATCTCGAGGGGCTGCTTGCTGCCGAACCGGATTCCGACACCGTCGTCGGTATCGGCGGCGGTTCCGCGCTCGACACGGCGAAGTTCATCGCGTGGAAAACCGGCAAGCGGTTGATTCAGGTGCCATCGATCACGTCGGTTGATGCCGCCTTCACGGATGCGATCGGCGTGCGCAGCGACGGGCGCGTGAAGTACATCGGCAGAATCATGCCGCAGTACGTCGTGCTCGACATCGATCTGGTGCGCACCGCACCGCTGCGCCTCAATCGCTCCGGTGTTGGCGACATTCTGTCGTGCCACACGGGCTTGTGGGATTGGCGGTTTGCGGTTGATCGCAGCCACGGTGTGCCGTGGGATGCCGATGCCGCCGCGCTGGGACGCGCACTGCTCGATGAACTCGACGCGCATGTCGAAGCGATCGCAGCCGTCACGCCGGACGCGGTGCGCTGGCTGGCATCGGCCTATCAACGCATCGGCGCGGCATGCGGCGTACTGCGTCACTCACGCTTCGAAGAGGGTTCCGAGCATTTTCTCGGCTATGCCTACGAACACCGCACCGGCGCGCACCCGATGCATGGCGAACTGATCGCGATGTGTGTGGTTGCGATCAGCGAGCTGCAGGCTAACGACCCCGATTGGGCGCGCGACATCGTCGTGCGCAGCGGGGTCAGGGCGAATCCGGCGGACCTCGGAATCAGCCGCGACGACTTCGTCGGTTCGCTGCTGGCGCTGCCGACGTATGTCGAACGTGAAGGCCTCGACTATTCGGTCGTCAACGCGGCCCCGATCGACGCGGCAACCGCCAACCGCCTGTGGCAAACCGTGTGGGCATTGCCGCGTCAGTAGTCGAGCGACTCGACGGGGAACTGCGGTGGCGCGCCGAGTATGCGTGTCAGTGTTGTTTCGATCGTCGCCGCGTCGTTGTCGAAACACCCGTGCGACGCTTTGATCTGTTTACCCAGCGGACCCGTCGACACCTGCACCGTGTCGACGACGTGCAGGTTCGCATCCGCCGCGTCCCAGAACGCCTGCCAGCGCGGCAACGCCGGGGGCTGCGCGCGGTCGTGCCAATCGTCGTTCAGCTTCGCCTTGAACACATTCGCCAGGCCGAGGATCGGCGTCTTGTGGTCGGCTTCGAGTGCGCGGCTGACGAGGTACAACAACGACTTCTGATACGGCCCGACGGTGTCGTCGAGTTCGCGGCGCGTCGAGAGCAGATGAATGTGGAACACGGATTTCGGCAGAATCGCCGCCTGTACGGCCGGCACGTAATGATTCAACGCGAACGCGACCGTGCAGGCCGGTGCGTACAACGAGCACGATGCGACGCGGAGTTTTTTCGGCGCGAGCAGGTCGAGCAGATGGCCCAGCAGGATCGAGCCCGCCGAATGGCCGACGAGATGGACCTCCACATCGGGCACGTTCGTTTTCAGGCTGTGTAGCGCGGCAGCGATCAGCGCACCGCCGCGGCCGACGTCTGCAGACGCCGCCGCGTTCTGTTTCATCTGACTCCAGATCGGTTTGACGACCGGACTGACGACCACTTCGGTGGTGCGATCGAGTGCCTCCACGACGGTTTCCTTGACGCGATCGATGACGTCCTCGATGCCGCCTTCCGGTCGTGGGACACGCTTCAGCTGATCTTCGATGATGTCGCTCAGCGTTTCGATCGCGCCGGTTTTCCACGTCAGAAACACCGGATAGATGCCGTTCGCGGCGAAATACGGCGCGAGCACACGAATACGTTCGATCGAGCCGCGCTCGTCGTTCAAGCCGCCGTGGGCGTAGATCACCAGACGCTTCGGTTGCGCTTTGCCTTTGAACCAGGCGAATGGTGCGGTGGCGATCAACTCGTGAACGCCGGCCGCGGCATTTTCGTGGGTGACGATGCGGCTGATCACGCGGCCGTCGTTGTCCATCACTATGCTGTGGCGATACGCCTCATCGACGCTCCACGGTGCAACCGCGGGATTCACCCTCGGGCGGTCGACCTTGGGTGCCGTGGTGAATGTGATGCCGGCGGTCTGGGCAAGCAGCACCGGTGGTTGCCCCGTCTTGACGCTCGCCACCGCCCCGACATCGCCCGGTACGCCGAGCGCGCACACCCACGCATCAGTGCCATAGCGCGTCCACTGTGAATACGGCAACGTCGCGAAGCCCTTCAGACCCCAATCGGTATCCCACGAGTTCTGTACGACAAAACCGTGCTCGTTGTAGCCGACCAGCGCGAATGCGTGGCCGCCGAGGCTGTCGGGATCGCTGATCTTGCCGATCATCGGTAACGCGTCGTGACCCTTGATCGTGCGCGCCTTCGATGTCACGTCCCAACCGTCGTGTACATCTGACGAGACATAGATGGCGCCGAGCTGATAGATCGCCGCCTGCATGTCGACGATCGATGCTTTGTTGATGCGGTAATACACCCCGAGCTGGCGTTGTAGTGCATCGGCGTCCCAGCCGGCCTTCGGCTTGATGAAGGTCACCTTGCCGCCGCGGTCTTTATACGGCCACAGCGCCTCCGAACAGACGCCGTGTTTGTTCCAGGCCTTCAGCGCACCGCGACAGCTCGAACCGTCGTAATCTTCGCCCGGCCACTCGTCGTAGAACCGCGCCAGGTGATACAGCATACGTGTGCTGACGCGTTCGACCTTCGCTGTGCGCACGGCTGCATCCTGCGCGCGACGCCAGAACAGATAGTTGACGACACAGGCGAGCCCGAACCCGGTGCATGCACCTTCGTTGCCTTGCGACAGGATCAGGCCGGCGCGGACGTAGGCGGGTAACAGCGTCCGCACAGTGGCGTCGTCGGGGAAGCGTGCCGGTAACGAGACAACCGGAGGGGCGAACTCCCGATCGCGCAGATCGAGCCGGTCGGGGCGTGCATCGAGGCGTTTGCCGAGTGCCTGAACGAATTTTGACGGCATGTCGTGGCGCTCCTTGTGCGGTTGCGATCATAGCGCGCGGTTGGCTGCGCCAAACACGGTCGACGCGCCTCGCGCGCCGGGTACAATGCCGGCCCCATGGATATCGTTCTGCTCGTCAAAGCCCTCGTGCTCGGTGTGGTTGAAGGCCTCACGGAGTTCCTCCCTATCTCATCGACGGGTCATTTGATCCTCGCCGCCGATCTGCTGGATTTCAACGATCAGAAAGGCAAGGTGTTCGAGATCGTGATCCAGACCGGTGCAGTGCTCGCGATCGTGTGGGAATACCGCGCGCGTTTTGCCAGTGTGCTGCTCGGCCTTCGGACCGAACCGCACGCGCGGCAATTCGTCATGAATTTGATCGTCGCGTTCATCCCGGCGGCGTTGCTCGGCCTCGCGTTCGGCAGCCAGATCAAGGAACTGCTTTTCAAACCGGTGCCCGTGGCGATTGCGTTCATCGTCGGCGGGGTGGTCATCCTGTGGGCCGAACGGCGTAAACACGTCGCACACGTGAAGTCGGTCGATGCGATGACGTGGCGCGATGCGCTGAAGGTCGGGATTGCGCAGACGTTTGCATTGATCCCGGGCACGTCGCGTTCCGGTGCCACGATAATCGGCGGCCTGCTGTTCGGTTTGTCGCGGCGCACGGCGACGGAGTTTTCGTTTTTCCTCGCGGTGCCGACGCTGATTCTGGCGGGTGCCTACGACGCGTGGAAAAATCGTGCGCTGTTCGACGTACACGATATCCCGGTGTTCGCCGTCGGCACGATTGCGGCGTTCGTATCCGCGTTCGTCTGCGTGCGCTGGCTGCTGCGCTTCATTGCCACGCACGACTTCACGGTATTCGCCTGGTATCGCATCGTGTTCGGCATCATCGTACTGGTGACGGCGTCGAACGGTTCGGTCACGTGGTCGACATGACCGCCGGCACTGATCTGCGCCGAGAATAAGTCAACGCCTGGCACCGGTGCGGTGTGGCACCGGCGTAGGGGACCCCAGTATCATCGCCGCTCCTCAATTTGAATGAAGGCAGCGACGGGCATGGACATCGCAGGCAGTAAGGCAATCATCGTCGGCGGCGCGTCCGGTATGGCGCTGGCGACCGCGGAAGCATTCGTGGCGAAGGGCGGCAAAGTCGCGATCCTCGATCTCGAGAAGTCGAAAGGTGCGGAAGTGGCCGCGCGTCTGAAAGGTACGTTCCATCCGTGCAACGTGATGGACTACGAAGGCACCGAGAAGGTCATCGGGGAGGCGGTGAAAGCGCTGGGCGGCTTGCACTTCTGCGTCAATACCGCCGGCGGTGCGAGCGCCAAGCGTACGCTCGCGAAAGACGGTGCGATGCATCCGCTCGATGAATTCCGCCGCATCATCGACCTGAACCTGGTCGCGTCATTCAACGTCAACCGCATCGCGGCCAAGCATATGAGCGCGAACGAACCAAACGCCGAGGGCGAGCGCGGCGTGATGATCAACACCGCATCGATCGCGGCGTTCGAAGGTCAGATCGGCCAGGTGGCGTATACGGCGGCGAAGGGCGGTATCGCCGCGATGACGCTGACGATGGCGCGCGACCTCGGTGCAATCGGCATTCGTGTGATGACGATTGCGCCCAGCCTGTTTGCGACCGGCCTCACGGCCGGAATTCCGGCCGAGGGCGAGCTGCAACTGACGAAGGACGCGGCATTTCCGCGCCGCATGGGCAAGCCGCGTGAATTCGCGCTGATGGCGATTGCGATCTTTGAAAATCCGATGCTGAACGGCAGCACGATCCGCGTGGACGGCGGCCAGCGCTTCGCACCGCGCTGATCGCTCTACCCGGCGAAGGGTCGTTAGCGCGACCCCTGACCGTCGTCGATCTTGATGACGGTGCCGGTCACACACTCCGACGACGGCGCTACGAGGTACAGCAGCGTGCTGTCCATCTGCGCCGGATCACCGAGGCGTTTGCGCGGAAACGCCTTCGTGATGTCGCCGATGCGTTGCATCATGCCGTCCATCATCTCCGACTTGAATGCGCCGGGCGCGATGCAGTTGACGTTGATGTTGTAGCGCGCCCATTCCACCGCCAGCGCTTCGGTCATCCGTACGATGCCGGCCTTCGTGATCGAGTACAGCGCCGCGCCGCCGCCCGAGTAGTTGAACGCGCCGATCGACGAAATATTGACCATGCGTCCGGGCAGTTCCTTCGCGATCAGTCGCCGTGCGACTTCGCACGACAGGATGTACGGTCCGCGCAGGTTCGTGTCGAATACCGCATCGATCAGCTCGTTCGACATCTTGTGCGCGCGCTGCGCGTCCGGAATGCCCGCGTTGTTGACGAGGATCGTGACGGTGCCCAGCGCCTTCTCCGCGTCGTCGACGACGGAAATCAGATTGTCGGTATCGGTCATGTCCAGGCGGATCGGCACACAGGTGCCGCCGGATGCGCGAATCTCGGCGGCGAGCTCATCGAGCCGTTCGGTGCGGCGGCCGGTCAGCGCCACCTTTGCGCCGCACTTCGCCAACACAATCGCAAAGCGGCGGCCGAGGCCGGACGTGGTGCCGGTGACGAGGGCGACTTGGCCGGTCAGGTCGACATTAAAGTTGGGCGTCGGAAAGTCGGTCATGTTCAGTGTTCCGGGTTGGTTTGCCGATGATGCCCGATCCGGTCGAGCTTGTCCGGATTGCGCACCGAGTAGATCGTCGTGATCCGTCCGTCCTCGCCTTCGAAGGACAGTGTCGTGAATACGTCGCCGCCGCGGTCGCGAACGACGATGGCCGACGCGTTGTTGAGCCAGCACTCTTCGAATGCCAGGTCATCGGGATTGCGATCCTTCGTCACGCCCATGAAGAAGCGCGCGATCTTGTCGGCGCCGTAGATCGGTCGCAGCGCGGCGAGCGCTTTGCCGCCGCCGTCGGTGACCAGCGTCGCGTCGGGTCTGAAGAGTGCGATCAGTGCGTGTTCGTCCCGTGCCGCGACCGCTTGTTGAAAACGTCGGGCCAGCTCCCGCTGATCGCGCTGCGTGGGCCGGAATCGTTGCCGCTCGTCGGCGACGCGGGTGCGTGCGCGCGACACGAGCTGGCGTACTGCGGCTTCGGATTTACCGAGCGACGTCGCAATGTC
>Ga0209254_10002246_pt1 | contig 17514 bp, 18 predicted proteins | sample FrelakmetDIP11DI_FD_187148 | JGI IMG/M metagenome (GOLD analysis project Ga0209254, IMG submission 187148) | Freshwater lake sediment microbial communities from the University of Notre Dame, USA, for methane emissions studies - DIP11 DI (SPAdes)... | ecosystem: Environmental > Aquatic >... | reverse complement strand
CGAAGCCGGATGGGCGCCGAGGCCTGGAGCCGGGTGCTCGACCATTCAGCACGCCATTCGCTTCAGTGCTTCCCTTTCGACCGGGCGCTGAAAAAAGAAACTGGCCGCACAGAGGCCGGGCTTTACCAAGAAGCCATGGCCGACCTCGTGCGCCGGTGGAAGAAGCAGCTCGAAGGCTTGGCGCTCAGTCCGCATCAGACCCTCTCCTCCAGGATTAAGGCCCGCTGGACGAACTTCATCCTGCCGCAAGCCCAGCCCGACGGCTCGGTCATCTGCCAGAAATTCGGGCTGGACGACTCCCCCGCCCTGGTCCGGGTCGGGCGGGACGGCAGCGAAGACCTCGTCCGGCGCTTCTCGCCCCTCGAGCTCGGCGCAACACGGGCTTCGGCCCGGGCCGGCCTCGTCGCCTGGTGCGAGGCGGAACCGGACCCGCGCTGGGCGAAGCGCGAGTTCGGGGTCATCGTCGTGCTCGACCTCAAAACGGGAAAAGCGAGGCGGCTGACGCGAGGGTCGCGCTATCTCAACGCCGTCCTCTCTCCGGACGGGGGGCGCCTGGCCGCGGTCGAATTCACCGAAGAGGGACGATGCCGGGTCGTCCTGCTGGACGCCCGAACGGGAAAGCGCCTGAGGATCATGCCCAATCCCGACAACGCCGACCTCATGATGCCGGCCTGGGCGGAGGATGGCCGGCGGATGGCGTTGGTCCGGCAGAGCAGACACGGACGGGGATTGATCGTCCTCGATTCCGAGACGGGCGCGTCCGTGACCGGTTTGGCCGACGGCCCCGAGGCGGTGGGCGATCCGGCGCTCGTCGGCCGGTATCTGCTTTTTCGTTCGCCCTATTCCGGGATCGACAACATCCATGCCGTCGACCTCGAGACAGGACGCCGCTGGCAGGTCACTTCGGTCCAGTTCGGCGCGTTCCATCCGGAGATCTCGGTCCAAGGCGATCAGCTGTATTTTTCGGACTATACGGCCGACGGATTCAACCTGGCCGTCATGCCCTTCGACCCGTCCGCCTGGATGAAGCTCGAGGATGTCGAGATTCGAAGGGTCGGCTTCTCCGAGGGCCTGGCCGCCGAAGAACAGGGGGAAAAGACGCTGACCCTCGAGCCCGGCGCAGGACGCCATTTTCCCGTTTCGGACTATTCGCCGTCGGCCCATCTCTTCAACGTCCACAGCTGGGGCCTCATCCCTTCCCCGACCGAGGCCGGCCTGATGTTCATGTCCAACGATATCCTGAACAAGGCCGCGCTTTCAGGGGGCCTGAGCTGGAACTCCAAAGAAGAGACCGTCGGCGTCGGGTTCAGCGCCTCCTATCGGGCCCATTTCCCGGTCATCGAGTTCGAGGCGGATTATGGCGGGAGACGAACGACGCTGGCCGACGAGGAGGGGCAAACCCATTCTCACTCCTGGCGCGAAGCGGCGGTCCGAGCGGGCCTGCTCATTCCGCTCGACCTGTCGCGCGGAGTCTGGAACTCTTCCCTGACCCTCGCGGCGGATGTCTCGCTCGCGAGAGCTTGGGAGTCCGATGACGGAAAAGATCCGGACGGCTGGAGCGGAATGCAATTCCCGCTCAGCTACCGGCTCGATTTCATCCGGACGCATCGGGCCTCCCCCCGGGATTTGAGACCTCCGTTCGGACATTTTCTGACCCTGGCCTATCGCCATACTCCGCTCCAAAGCGGCGAATACGGCGGGGCGCTGTTCGCCGCTTCGGCCGGGGCCTATTTTCCGGGAGCCGGCCGGCACCACAGCTTGAGGCTTTCCGCCGCCTACGAGGAACAAGACCCGCACCCTTGGCGGTTCGAGAGCGAATTCCGGTTTCCCCGCGGCTATGACTTCGTCTGTCATCGACAGCTGGCCCGGATGAGCATCGATTATGCCCTGCCCCTCGCTTACCCGGACCTCGCCCTGGGCCGGTATCTGTATCTCAAACGGCTGTCGCTTAACGTCTACTTCGATCACGCCAGGGGTTCGGACCTTGGCCGGCATCAGGACTATCGATCCGCCGGACTGGATCTCTTGGCCGATGTGAATCTCTTCCGCCTGCCGGTGACGATCAACCTCGGGTTGCGGCTGGTTTACCGCTTCACCGACCGCGTCCTCCGCTTCGAACCCCTCCTCCTCGGCCTCGGGCTTTAAAAGCCTTCTATTTGACAACCGATTCGGCGGCGATTTATCATCGCCGACAATGGGTTTCGAAGAGAATCCATCCCAGATTTCCAAGGGAGGAGAAAAATGAGGCGATTCCTGTTGCTTTCTCTTCTGATCGGCTTGACGATGGCCTTTTCCGGCTGTTCTGCGGCGAAAGAAGAGGCAGCCGCATTTCCCTCGGCCGGATGGCCGACGGCGGGCTGGAGGACTTGCACGCCCGAGGAACAAGGGATCGATTCGGCCAAGCTGGCCGACGGCTTGACGGCCATCCGGGAGCGCGGCCTGAACATCCATAGCCTGCTGATCATCCGCAACGGATGGGTGGTCCTGGACGCTTCTTTTTATCCTTACGACGGTCAGGCCCTTCACGATCAGGCTTCGGTGACCAAGAGCATCATGACCACCCTGATCGCCATATCTGTCGACCAGGGCAAGCTGAAGCTCGATGACCCGGTGCTCTCCTTCTTCCCTGGACGCCGCTCGGCCAACCAAGATGCGGTCAAAGAACGCATCACCGTGCGCCACTTGGCCAGCATGTCGTCGGGGCTGGACTGCACCTCGGCCAACGATGAACAGACCCTGCATGAGATGGAGCGGACCGACGATTTCGTCCAATTCATCCTCGGCCGGAAGATGGTCGCCGAGCCCGGCAGCCGGTTCGTCTACTGCAGCCCCGGTATGCATCTGCTTTCGGCGATCCTCCAAAAAGCCACGGGGATGACCACTTTGGAGTTCGCCCGGAAAAACCTCTTCGAGCCGTTGGGCATCCGGAATGTCATCTGGCCCGCCGACCCGCAGGGCATCAACCACGGCTGGGGCGACATTCGTCTCCATGCACGCGATACCGCCAAGATCGGCTTCCTCTGGCTCAACGGCGGTCAGTGGGAGGGCCGGCAGATCGTATCCAAGTCGTGGGTTGAAGACTCGGTTAAAACTCAGATCAAGACGGGCCGAGACGACGACTACGGGTATGGCTGGTGGATCACCGGCCAGGAAGGCGAATATGCCGCCATCGGACGGGGCGGCCAGCGCATCCAGGTCTGGCCGTCGATCAACGCCATGCTGGTGATGACCGGCGGCGGCGTCGATATAGACGATATCGAACCCTTCCTCGAACCGGCGTTCGCGGATCTGAGCAAGCCTTTGCCGGCCAACCCGGCTGGCCAAGCGCGGTTGGAGGAAGCGTTCGCAGCCATTCGGAAACCCCCGGCGCCCAAACCGGTCGCACCTCTGCCCGCGACCGCGGCCAATATTTCGGGCAAGGCTTTCGACTTCGAGCCGAATCCCCTGGAGATCAAGACGCTCGAGCTCGAGTTCACCGGCCCGGCCGAAGCCGTCCTGAAGATCAAACACGATGACGGCGAGATCACCTCCTGGCCGGTCGGCCTGGACGGGGTCTATCGCTTCTCCACGGGCGAATACGGCCTGCCCCAAGGATTGCGGGGCGAATGGCTGGATGACCGGACCTTCGCCGCCGAGTACGACAACATCGGCAACAACGATCACATCCTGCTCCGAATGCGTTTCGAGGGAGACCTCCTGATCGTGGAAAGCCGTGAAACCGCCCATGAGCTAGGCTTCCGTTTCGAGGGCCGGGCGGCCAAACGGTTGCCTCGCCCATGAGAGGCAAGCCCATGACCATGCGAAAACGCCTGATCCTCGCCTGAGGCGCTCCGCAAAAGAAGATTCTAAGTGCTGGCCTTTGAAGGCAATTACCTTGCTGATGGACTGGGCGGCCCGCATTGCCTGACCATGCCCCTGGTCAGGAAAAGCAGTCGCAATTGACCAATCTCAGGCAAAGCGGTATAAAGAGATTTGCGGGATCATGGAAGCGAGAGTCAAGATGAAGAGAATTGCGGGCACAGCGCTTTTAGCGGCTACCGGCCTCTGCCTGGGCTTTGCCGTCTCCTGCGTCAAGGCCGACTCCAAGACCGTCCTCCTGAACCGTCTGAAACAGGCCTCCAAGCTGGCCACGGTTAAGTTCACTTACAATAAGATCGTATGGGGCGAGAAGGAAAAGCGCCTGTTCATCAAGCTCCGGACCGCGTCCTTCCTGGCCTATTCCAAGATTGAGATCACGGCCGGAATCGACCTGGCCAAGGTCAAGCCATCTCACGTCATTGTCGGCCCGCGGTCCGTCCAGATCACCCTGCCCCCGGTCGAGATCATCACCTATTCCTATCCCTTCCAGAAGATCGAGGTCGACCCGAACTACACCGCCAACCGCTTCCTGAACACCATCCGCGTCGAGGACATGGAGGAGTTCCTGCGGCTGGCCGACGCCGACATCCGGCGCAGCCTGAACCACCTGGGCATCGAGGAACGCGCCCGGACGAATACCCGCGCCCTGCTGACCAAGATCCTGAAGAAATTCAATTTCGAGACGATCGACATCGACTTCGAGTCCCCGGCCAAACCCCTGACCCTTTCGGTCCAATGAGCGGCGAACCCATGAAAGAGATGAAGATCCGGGTCAAGGGAGGCGGGGCAAGAGGAATTCTTCTCTGGGCAGGGATCGCGGCCGCCACCGTCATCCTCGTCCTGGCCGTGCTCAAGGGTGTTTTAGGAATCAGCCTGGCCTTTTTCAAGACGACCCTCAGCCTCAAGCCGACGACGCTTCAGCTCGAGGACATCCAGGACCTGGAGTTCCTGGTGACGGCCGAGTATTTCGGCGAGGTCATCGGAACGGCCCGGGACTACTTCACCCGGCGGACGCTCCCCAGGGCCGAGGGGCTGTGCGTGCGCCTGATCCGGACGTCGGACCCCGCCTCGGAAAAATTCTCAGCCGAGGAACAGGAGATTCTCAACGTCATTCGCGCGGCTCTCATCCAGCGCAGCGGTCCGAGCCCGGCAGTCATGGGCCGGATCAACGACTGGAAGCGGGTGGCGGACATGCTGCGGCTCGAAATGCGGAACGACCGCTTCTCCCCCGCTTTCGCCGAGCTCCTCCTGAAACAGCTCCTGGCCAAGCGCGACATCGCCTACCTCGCCCGCGGCTCGGTCCAGGCCGGCTACGACCTCAAGAACCTCTCCGCCGACGCCTATTTCTACTGCCCCTCGACCCGGACGCTCTTCCTCGGCAGCCGGGTCCAGGTGTTCGGCCGCCAGATCAATCCCTGGTTCATCTACGACCCGGCCTCCGAGGTTTTCGTCAAGGGATTCGAGATCATCTCCCAGAACAACATCGACCTGGAGGACGAGGGCGTGTTCGATTTCTTAAAAGCCATCAAGGACGAATGCCAGAGCCGTCTCGGCGACGACGCCGTGCGGGAAGGGATCGAAACCCAGGCCCGGGAATCCGCTGAGCGGACGCTCGAGAACATGCTGAAAATGCTGAAGAGCGACGTCCAGACGGTCCGGATCCTGTCGGTCGAGGAATTCGAGCGGCAGAAGAGCGTCTGCCCCGATTCGGGCCGGGCGGTCCTGTCCGGCCGCTGATCGGACCGCCCGCCTCGCAACTCGGGCCAGGCCGTCCCGTCCGGCCGCTCGGTTGACTCCCCTCCGGATCCCTCAATATAATCGGACGAAGAGAGGGAGCTCATGGTCCAATACCAAACCGCGTCCCAAGTCGCCTCGGGAGGCGCTAGCCGGAAGCGCTGGCTCGGCCCCCTCATCGCCCTCGTCGCCCTGGCGCTGCTCGGACTCCTCCTCTGGCAGGGCATCCCTCGGCTGTCCGGCCTTCTCCCGGGAAAAGGGATTAAGGGCGAGTTCTTGGCCGCGGAAGCGGTCCCCTCCCCCGACGGCGGCCTCAGGCTTTGGGTCCTGACCGACGGCTCGTTCCATTATATCAATCGTGTCGAAACTCCCGGCCGGATATCCGTCAGTCGGGAGTGCCTGTCCTGCAAGACTTGGCTCTACATCTACGATCCCGCCGGGAGTCAGATCCTCTCCAAATTCAGGACGAGCTACAAAGGCTTGATCATCCACTCCTGGATGGCGTTCATCAGGGGGAGGATTTGGGTGGCCACCGGGCCCTATGAAAAGAACGAATCGAGGATCCTCGTCTACGACGTCGAGCCGGCCGCCCTGAGCCGGCAAACGGCCGACGTCATCGCCCCCCATCCCGAGCTCGCCTCGGGGCTCATCGGCCTCAGGATGGAGCGCGACCCGGACCGGCTCATCCTGGAGACCAGGGACGGCCGCAGCGGCTTGGTCCTGGCCTTGGATAACGAACGGCTCTATCCGAGCGACGTCGAGTTCGAAAAAACGCTGGCAGCCGGCGATCCGGGGACGGCGACGGTCTTCGCTCTGAGCGAGGAGGGCTCCGGCCCGAGAAAGAAACTCTTCCGGGTCACCGGGCCGAGGGATAAGGTCCTCTCCGACTCGCTAGGATTCATGCTGAGGAATCCCGGATCGTTCCCGTCATCATCCCAGACTACGGCCGAGCCGCTCACCCCGGACCGGGTCTACGTCGAGGGACTGATCTTCCACCAGGACGCCGACGGCTGCCTCATTCTGCACCAGAACGCGGCCGGGCCGAGCGCCGACCGCCTGCTGACCTGCGTGAGCTCCGCCGGGACCGAACGATGGACCACCGCCCCTTCCGACCTGTTCAAGGAATTCCGCATGGACACCCTGAAGGACCCGATGTCCCAGATCTTCTTCCTGAAGGACAAGATCAGGGTGACGCGGACGGGGGGGGTGGTCCTGCTCCAGCTCAGGGGCGTGGGAGCGATCGGGTTCGACTTCGGGACCGGACGGAAGCTCTGGGAGATCAAGCTCTAGCCGGAGTCGGGCCTCTCCCTTAGAACAGGTAGCCGACGGTGATCATGAAGGTGTAGTTGTGCATGTCCAGCTCATAGACCATGTCCTGGGCCATGGGAAAGCCAAGCTGGCTGAACTGCGAGGCCTGGACCACGACCCGGTAGCTGTTCGGCCTCAAGGCGAAGGAGAATCGCTGGTCGACGACGATCTTGCCCTTGGCCAGGCTTAAGTCGAACAGGCCGCCGATGATGTAGCTGAGCTCGACGTCGTTCACGTCCCGGCGGATGTCCTCCTGGTTTTTCAAGGTGAAGAACATGCCGGGGACCTCGATATCCACCTCGCTCCACAGCTCGGCCCCCAGGGCCAGGCCCACCGACGGCCCGGTGACGAACGTCAGCCGCAGGGGCTTGCTGACGGCCAGGGACAGCTTGAGCAGGACAGGGACCTCAAGGTAGGTCAGGCCTCTCGACTCTTCGACCTCGACCGAAACACCGGGGAGGCCGACGGGGACGACGACCTTGTACCGGCCGCCCTTGTGAACGTACAAGAGCTCAGGCTGAAGGCTGAGGAAGGCGGTCAGGGGAATCTCGGCCAGCAGGCCGCCGCAAAAACCGCCCAGGGAGAATTTGTCGACCTGGAACTCGCCTTCGTCCTCCTCAGCCCGGAGCTGGCCGCTCGAGTAGCCCAGCTTGACGCCCCACCGGACCGGTGCGGCCGAGGCGACCGCCGCTCCGACCCAGACGAACAGAAGCGCTCCGGCCGAGAATTTGAGGAACAGGCGTCCGCGCAAGTTGCCCATGGATACGATCCTTTGGCTCAGGCCGCGGGCGCTTCCGGTTTCTTCTTCGGAGCCGCCTTGGCATCCGCATGGTGTTCCGCGGATTTTTGAGGCTTGGCGGCTTCCGGCGCCTTTTCGCCCCCAGGCTTCTTCTCAGCCTTCGGCTTTTTCTCTTTGGCTTGGTCCGGGGCTTTCTTGGGCTTCTCGGCTTTGGCCGCTTCCTCTTCCTTGGCCGGGGCCGCGGCCCGGTCGGCCTTGATCTTGGCCAGCTCTTCCGTTCTTTTCTCGTGGCCGGCGATCACCCTGAGCCGTTTGTTCACAGCCCTGAGGTCCGCTTCAAGCCGCCTCACGATCGTGTCCTTGCCGGCCGCGGCCGCTTCGACGCCCTTGCCGGACAGCATAGCCCGGCGGTCTTTCAGCTTGGTCTCGAAATATTCCTTCTGCCGCATCAGCGTCTGTTTCCGTTTCCAGCTCATCTTTTCCTCCTCGCTTTTCTGTGCTGTTGACCCGGCCTTCCCGCGTTCAAGCTGAACCTTGTCTTCTCCGCCGGACAGAAGAAACACAAGCGGGCCCGAGAGGATTCGAACCTCCGACCTTCTGATTCGTAGTCGAAAACTTCGGTTCCTGCTTAGTTATATAATAATCTATCACTTGCATTGATTTCAAGCTGCGTCTTTTTAGGCTTTAATTCTACTTTATTGCCAGGTTTAGGCTTGTTGCCATAAATCTCTCCGAGCTTATCAACTGCCCGCTGCATGAGCTCAGGGGTCGAATGACAATAGCGCATGGTCATTTGAATTGTGCTGTGGCCGGCTATCTTCGAGATCGTCACAAGATCAATCCCGGCCTCTACCATTTTTGAAAGTGCCGTATGCCTGAGATCATGAATCCTGAGCCCTTTGATATTCGCTTTTTTACAGGCCGTTTTAAATGATGTTTTCACGTCCGCTATTGGCTTGCCTGTTTCAGGATTAAAAAAAACGTACTTGCTTTTTCTGGACATAGCACTTAGCGTTTCGATCACTAAATCATTCATCGGGATTTTTCGAGATTTCTTGCTTTTCGCCGTTTCCCATTCAATCAGGATGAACCGCTCCGAATAATTTATGTTCTCCCATTTGAGGCTTAGGATCTCGGTTTTTCTCATCCCGGTATTCAAGGCAATAATGACGAAGGGCCTTAAAATGTCTCGGGCCTCGATCTTTAAGCGCTCCGCCTCATCGTTGTTGAGGACCCCGATTTTATGCTCGGGCTCTGTCAGTTTCTCCCATTCCGAGGTCGGGTCCGTTTTGATCTTGCCCCATCTAACGGCTTTCCGAAACATAGCCCTGAGACAAGACCTTTCCCTGTTGAAAGTCGCCGGCTCCGCATTTTCGCGTCTATGGGCCTTGTATCGGTCCACAAGCTCGGGTGTTATATCTTGGAGCGTTTTTCCCTTGAAGAAAGGCGCAAGGTGATTATTGATTGAATTCTCATGACTCTGAATTGTCTTAGGCCGGCGGCGCTCGGCTTTGGAATACAATTCAATAAAGTCCTTGGCAAAGTCCTCAAAGAGGATAGAGGCTTGAACCGGCACGTTTTCATTTATGCCGTGCTTTTCTCGTTTGAGCTGCTCGAATTTTTCATGCATGGCTTTTTCGGTTTCAGCCTTCGAGAGCCCGGTTATAATCCGGTATCGGGTCGGAACCTTCCGCCCCTTGTAGATGTGGGACCCAAAGAAAAAGTCATAATACCAGCGGCTTTTGTTGTCTTTGTTGACTTTCATGTTGTTTCCCCTTACAACGTCCCTTTTAATCCCTTAAGGGCATATTATAGCCCATTTAGTCCCATAGTCAAGTAAAATAATTGACTCTTGTCTATGTAGGTGGTATCTAATGGGACAATGAAAAAAGAGGGGTATATGACCCGACAGGACGTCATGGAATATCTTCAGATTTCGCGCATGACGCTACACAGGCTCATGAAAAGCCATGCCTTCCCCTATATCAAGCTCGAGAGAAAGGTCCTGTTCAGAAAAGCTGATATTGACAAATTCATGGAATCAAAGCTAGTTAAGTAACACTTGACATAAATAGAAATAAAAATTAATATTTTAATATATTAAACGCCTATTAGAAGGTGGGGGAATGATGAAAAATTTAATATTTTTGTTCTGTTTTACTCTCATTTCAATATTTCTACTTTCAGTTGGCTGTGTTACTATGCCAAAAGAAGAACAAACGGCACAACAAAGTAACCTTACTTTTGCAGTTGTAAAATCTAAAATTATTAAGGGGCAAACAACTCAAGCCGAAATCCTAACGATATTTGGGTCCCCTAATATAGCTACCAAAAACCGAGACAACGATGAGGTCTGGAACTACAGCAGGATGTCGTATAAAGAAGCATCCGGCTCTGAAGGTACCTCCTTTATTTTTTTCGGTAGTACCCATGCCATGTCAACGGCAACAACGGCATCATTTGATCTGATAATAATATTTGATAATAACGATGTCGTTAAAGATTATTCAGTAATTTCTGCAAAGTTTTAATTATGGCGAAGGAGATAGGCATGAAGCGCCTACTTTTATTTTGTGTTATTTGTTTTGTTTTCTTGGCAAGCTGTAATCCTACTCCGCAGTTGTCTCCCATGCAGATTAGGGAAATAACGACTAAGCTATTTGAAGCGGATTACGAAAACACTTACCGAGCTACAATCACTGTACTGCAGGACCAATCCTATACAATAAAAATGACAGATATGAATTCCGGCCTGATCAACGCCACCGTTGACAGAAAAACCTCTGGTGGAAATCAGTTCCTTCAAGCACTGTTATCGGGACATGTCTCAGATAAAGGATCTCTATATGAATTAAGCTGCATGGTTAATAAAATAAGCGATACGTCGACTGAAATTAGATTAAATCTTCATCAATCTCAATATGGACAGTCCTCCCTCCTTAGTGGAACATCTCAGCAGGATTCAAAGCAAATTTACGATCCTAAAGTTTACAAACAGCTTTTTGACCAGATTGAGGTAGAAATTCAAAGACGAATCGCAATAAAAAAGTAACGCCATATTTCGGTCTTTTAAGGTTTCCGCTATATATGCTTAATAAAAAGCCTTCCCCTATATCAAGCTCGAGAGAAAGGTCTTGTTCAGGAAAGCCGATATTGATAAGTTCATGGAATCGAAGTTAGTCAAATAGGTCTTGGCGATATAATCTATCGCTGACTCCGTGGACTAAGGGGGGACTAATGTTAGATTTACTCGCAGCAGCTAATGGCAATATTTCAAATTACACCAGCTATGGAGGAGTTTGGCTATTCATTATTGTATGGATATGTTATGCCAGAAGAAAAAAACCGATAGGCGGTTGGCTTCTCTATTATATTTTCATGCTTTACATGGGACTTGCTATAAATATTATAATGATCATTCCCATTGCCAGATTCTACCTACCAGGCTACTTGGAAACGAACGAATATTTTTTGTTTCTAATAATGACTCTGCCGCAATATATCTCAATTCTTATGCTAATTTTTCTATCATTCAGCATGATTATAGAAGCAAAAAGAGATTGGAAGGTCATCAAGCTCGTACGATTATTTTTATCAATCAATATTGCTTCTTCGCTCGTCAACCTTATTATTGGATTGGCAAGAAATGTTGGATTTGATTATCAAACTACTCTAGCTGCAATTCAGTTTAGCATATGGCTAGCTTACTTTTATTTATCGACACGAGTCCGGTCAGTTTTTAAGGATAAAAACTGGCCTCTCACACTACAATGAGTTTCTTATCCAACCGATGTTCCATCGACAAGGGAAGAGACCATATCCCAAGTTGGGCCTGAAGATAAGTAATGTCCTGTTCAGAAAAGCTGATATTGACAATTTCATGGAATCAAAGCTAGTTAAATGAAAATATTTTTTTGAAATAGGGGGGATATATATGGTCAAAGACATAAAAAATGTTGCTGATTCCCTGGAAGGATTGAAAGAAGAACACAGACTTCAGTATGACTATTTCAAATACGCCACAGTTCTTTCTCTGGGCGTTATTACCGCCATAGTCGCACTTTTCCAAAAAGTAATTAGTAATCCTAAATATCCTCTTCTCATTTATGTTTCATTGGGATGTTTTGCAATTTCAATAATTGGCTCTCTCCTTGCCATGCCAATTATCACTAGCGTTATAGCAAGCATGACAACGTTTCGTTTGGCTCTTTTAGAAAATGATCCAAATAATGCGCTCATGTCTTCTAAAAAGATTGAAAGAATTCTAAAAAGGATTCCCATCTTTGGATACTTGGTAGAATTCAGCTTAATTTTCGGAATAATCCTTTTCCTTGTTTTCCTTGTATTTAATTTAACACCAGAAAAACATTACACACCCTATGTATGGTGAACACTACCCCGGAAGCGGCTGAGTGTTCTTCGATAGCCATGCTAGTCCTCCTCTAGCTCTAACGCATAGCCATATTTTCCCCGTATGTATAAGTTGTAATATTTCCCCTTCGATGGTGCTTGTTTCAATCCTTCCCAAATTTCCTCGGGGACATTTCCGAAAATATATCCTTTTGCCGGATTTCTAGTAAAAAATATCAGCATAACTTTATCTTCTTCATGATATCCAGCTTTATATATAGCAGTGCTCTCCGGGTATATCCAATCTAGCCTTTGGGTTGTTTGATACCAATTTGATGCTATCTCAAAAGAAGTAAATAATGGCCTATTTCTTTCTGTGTCTGTTTCAGTTGAGATCGTCCCGGTTTCCGGCACTGGAGCTTTCTTTTGGCATGCAAATATTAAGCAGAGAGGGACAGCCATAAAAATGACATGATGAAGCTTTCTCATTTCTCCACCCTTTTGTTATTAAGTATATTGCTACAATAAAATCACTTATTTGAATTATATTTGACTAATCGAAGTTTACAATCAGAGCAAATCTCAAATCCATCACGGTATTGAGTTTTGCATCTCGGACAGAAGCTAGTAGTGTCCGCCTCCTTTTCGACAACATCCGCTTCGTTTGCAACAGCTCTAATATTTGGAAATCGTTTATGTGCAGATTTAATAGATCTATTAGCATATAGTTTGGATGATAGCCCTGGAACATAAAAGCAAAGGGGGACTAAGATTATTAAAAAAAATATCGTAAATATTTTGCTCTTGCCAACACTAAATGAGTCTGCAATTCCTCCAATAATACTCGCAGAAATAAAGAACCCTAAAAATCGTGCCTCAAATGCTTTATAAGTCTTGGTCAGCGCTTTTTTTGCATCAATATTGATACTATTCAAACATTCTGGACATTCTCTGGTAAAGTAGATCTCGGCGATTTCGCTATCTGAATATTTTGTATTACAGTGAGGGCATGAATATTGTGTTACCCAGAACATTTATCTACCTCAGTATGGCTATACTGCCTCTTTATAATGCTTGCCTGTATCTTCCAAAGAAATAATCATTTGACCTGGCTCACAATCGACCGGTTGAATTATCCCCTCTTTTTGGTTTCGTTATTCGCTTCAATAACAATTTGTTCAAATATTAGCTTATTGTCAAGCTTCCTCTTCAGTGATAAAAGTCGTAGTCAATTAGCGCTTATTCTTAGAAGCTAGAAATCAAGGAGAGCACTCATCAATCTTAATTAGGGGAAAAGCCCGGCACTTGACCGGCCCATCCCGCCGGCCTCATTAGAGCTCTTCCAAAGACCTCAGCATTTTGTTTGCAAAATCCTCGGCTCGCTTCTCCGAGTCGGCCTACGTCCGGGATCTTCTGAGAAGAGCGTAACTGCTCCGTTGTCATGTTTATTCTTTCCTTAATTCCCGTCACGTTGAGTTCGAGCCGTTTAATTAAAGCTCTCGAGGGGCCAATTTTTCAGGCTTGCCCCCTGGACTAGCAATCCGGAGCCGGATGAACTGCCAAGAAATGATACCCTAGATAGTCTTTGGTCTAGATATTATCAATCGTCTTTGGTCGGGCTTTTTATTTCATAATAATCTGCAATAGTTTCGAGCACGAAAAGCAGATCATCTGATAGCTGTCTTCTTGAAATAAAGAGATTATCTGAAATCTTCCAAGAAACGCCGAGGGTATTATGGGTAGAAGGCCACGCGAATGGATAATCTGTATTCTTATGCCTATCTTCAGCTACGAATTTCGCAAGAGGAATCCGCAATCTAGAAAAACTGTTTTTAGTATCGCTTATTCTTTCTAGAAGGTTTGAATCCGCGATTAAGCCCTTCTGAGACCTCTCCGCAACAGTCCTGATTATTTCGTATCCTCCAAGCACCCACAAATAGGAAAGTGTACAATGTCTCATAAAAAGAAGCGACTTGTCTTGTGCTATGCTCCCGCGATCTTCAGGATTAAGAATACTTCTTTTACTTTCATCTTCTTCAATTAGTTCGATATCTAATCTTCCGAGCATCTGCACTTGAATAGACGCAAATCCCGCTATTTTTTCAGCTCCCTGGGAAGCCTTTGTCCAACGCTCATGCCTGTTCATGTTATGAAATCGAAACTAATATAATAGCCGGCCCCACGTTTATCTTCGATTTTTATTTTTTCTACTGCCGGGGATGCTGAGGGAAACCTTGGATTTGAAGGGATATTTTACAAAGTCTATACTCTCGACTGAGGGGAATCTATAAGAAAAAATCGTCTTGCCCCTATAATTCGTTACTGCAAAATCTCCCTTGTTGATAATGTCCATCCCGATAAGCACGTCTTGGTTTTTAACCTGCCCCTCAATTACCTCAACACTGGAGATTACCACTTTATTCGGAAGCCATATGTTCACAAGATACTTATTGGCCCTCCGCGCGCCCCCGATTCCGTGGACCTCAGCTACGCCAATCGGAACTAGGCTGCATTCCTTAATTACCCTTTCAGTTACAACTGATCCGGTTGCTCCAGTATCCCAGATAGCAACATATTCCTTGCAATCCTGACTAGGGGAAAGTTGCGGGATTTGGCTGATATCATGCGCAGGGGAAATAAGCACCTTATTGCGCAAGACTCTCGCAATACCGGGATACTCAGTCGTGAAGCTAAACGTGGGAATCTGCATCTAGGATGCTAGGCGAATTCCACTCCAGATTGATAAGTCTGCGTATAGATTTCCTTCCCGCTCTCGCACTTCTGAACAAGAAAAGTCCCTAGCTTTACATGCTTCGAGGTTTTTTCCACTGCTTCTAAGATATCGGTATAGGCTCCCAAGATTTTATGGCCTTTAATTACAATATATTTCCCCGCATATTTTTCAGACAGCTCTTTCTGGTGAGCGATGAAATAATCAAATTCTTTTTCAAGCAAGATCATGTTATCCACACCAAGTTTAGCTTCATTATGGCTAAATTCCCTGGCAAAAGCAAGCGGGCCAAGGTTCCGACTTCATGGCCCCGTCCGCAACGTCAGCCAATCTCTCTCTTGCCTTAATTCTCGTCACTTTCGGCAATCAACCCTACTTTTTCGGCCGGATCCGGGCTTGACCATCGGACAAGTCATCCGTAGCCGGCGTTAAACGCTTATATTTGACCTAGGTTGCCCGATCTCCGGCAGGAACGACCAGTTTGACTTTAGATCTTAAAGTTTTCACTCCGGGTCACAAGATGTTTTTGCATCCGCGCCCAAAGCTCTTTATTATCCCGGCTGGAAAATTTTAGTCCGTACTTGAGTTTGAGTTCCGCAACGGAAGCATCATACTCTGCCTTTAGTACCAAGACCGCCTCGCGATCCTTTTCCGCATCGCTGAATTTCATCCCAGGGTTCGCCTTGTTTGCTTCTTTGATCTCGGCCGCTTTCTTGGCCAGGGCCGAGAGACCATCAACGCCCTTCATGAGTTCTGCCACTGCATCATCCTCATTCTTTTTAAATCCGGCCGCGATTGATTCGATTGCAGATAGCCTAGGTGTTGTTGACGGCTCGGGCGTCTCCGGGTTCCGTTCCGTCTTTCTGACCAAATCTCCTTCCGCATTATAAGTCCACTTGATTTGTTCACTCATTTTGATTAATCCTCCAATGTTTCTTTAAGATCATCCGCGCTTATTCTCTTTTCGCGCTGCCTTTGCCGCTGCCCTGTGCATCGCCCGCGTTATGGCCCGGCCAGCAGCGGCCCCTCGTCCATAGCGTTTCCTAAGTGCTTTTTCCTTGGCCGTCGCTTTTCTCATTCTACTCATTACGTATTCCTCCTTAATTTTCCTATTTCTGATATTGCGAAGCGTGAGCGCGTTTCCATCTAGCGTGTTGATTTGTCCCCGCCGCTAGTTTCGCCTCTCTCTCTGCATTTATTGCCCTCTGCTCTTGCGCCGCCCGTTCATTCTTTACTGTCATATTTTCTTCTCCTACTTGAAGTATTGGGGAGCGGAGCCCCCAGGCAGAGCCCAGCCCCCCCAAAAACCGATTTCCCGAAGGGACCATAGGGCGTCATGGAAACCGCACCGGCCCCCTTTTTTTTCAGTACCATCTCTTTTTCTCCGCATCATAAATCCCTTGATAGGCTGTCACCGTTGCCCCCCTTTGAGCTCCGGCCAGGGTGAGAGCGCCGGCAGCCGCGACCGCAACGTCATCATGCCGGCCCGGAAAATGGACGACCAAATCCCGCCCGCCGCTCCGGACTCGCCGGTCAAGGTTTGCTAATTGCCCGATGAGCGCCCTGTTGTCCAAGAGCTCCACCGCCCTTGACGTGACCAGGGGCAAGAGGTCCAGGTACAACTCAGAGGATGACCGGTCGCTAAACTTGACCCGGATCCCGCGGGCCTCAAACGCGTTCCTGACCCACTCCCTGGAAAATCTGTCGCTCGTGACCTCGAGGCAGCGATAAGCCAACATGATCTGCGCAAATTCCGCGACGACCTCATCAGGCTTGAATCCCGGCTTGCGCTCCCTCACCGTGTCCAGGATCTTGACCCGACCTTCCATCTCAGAATGGGCGATCGCTAGGGTGAAGCTGTCCTGGCCGCCGAAGCTCGGATCGATGAACGCCGTATATTCAACCCGCCCAACCGGGGGCAACTCGAAGCGGTCGGGCACGACACAGGCTTGCAGAGACTCGAAGGCCAGGAAGGACTCGATGTCGGCCCTCCACTCGCACAACCACTCGGCGCCCGCAGCCTGGGGGTCCTCGGCCAGAGCCGCCTTAATGATGTCCTGGTCAAGAGTCGGATTCATCACCGCCGAGGGAGCCTTCCAAATGAACGACCGCCCCTCATGCCCAAAGTTTTGCTTATACGAATCGTACAGAATCCCCCGCCGCGCATACGGCGTCCCGATCGAAAGAATCAAACTTTCGGGGATAGTCGCCAACGCCGGCCGCAGCGCCGCATCGGCCGCCTTGCCCAGCCCCTCGCGCTGGCGGTAGGACTCGTACATCCACAGAAAGCGGGTGGGGGTCAGGCAGTAGCTGATGTGCAGCGTCTCCGGAGGCGTGATGACGCCGTGGCAGAAGGCCGACTTATTGCTCAGCACCAGGTCATAGCCGCCGAGGTCGAACTGCTCGAAGGCCAGCGGGTAGAGCGGCAAGTAGCTCTGATGATGGCTGGCCACGCCTGGCAGCCGCTGCATGAAACTGGTGCGAATGTCCCAGGCGGCGTAGCTGGCCGGCATCAGTTTGGGCGCGTAGATGCTGGTGTAGAGCGGCGCGCCGGGGAACATATCGACCAGCGTCTCCAACACATTCTCCGCGCCGCCGATTTGATTGAGCCAGTCATGCACCAGGGCCGTCTTCATAGCCCCCGGATTGTACCCGCAGCCAACGAAATCGGCAAGGACTTGAGTTGTGTGCGCAGCGGGGGCTAACACGAACGATTCAGTTCCCGAAAAACTGGGATCGATGGTATACTCATACGCGAAGTTGTACGAACACGCCATAGCAAGTGTTCATGTTG
>Ga0209254_10002245_pt1 | contig 17515 bp, 19 predicted proteins | sample FrelakmetDIP11DI_FD_187148 | JGI IMG/M metagenome (GOLD analysis project Ga0209254, IMG submission 187148) | Freshwater lake sediment microbial communities from the University of Notre Dame, USA, for methane emissions studies - DIP11 DI (SPAdes)... | ecosystem: Environmental > Aquatic >... | reverse complement strand
CCCACGGCGCGCGAGCGCGACCGCACGATGGGCAACCGGCTTTCGTCCTGGGGCCTCGGCCTGTCGGGCACGATCATCGTGATGGCGCTGATCTACTACGTCGCGCTCGGCGCCAAGACGCTGATCGGGGAGGCGGCGCCTGTGGTGCTCGGGGCGCTGCTGACGGTGCTCTACGTCTACAGCGTCCGCGTCGCGGCCAGACAGCCCGACCTGCCGACCGAGATCGACGTCAAGAACCCGGTGCTGCCGCCGACCTGGCCGACCGTCAAGGCCGGTCTGCATTTCCTGATCCCCGTCGGCGTGCTGATCTGGTGCCTGATGGTCGAGGAGATGTCGCCCGGGCTGTCGGCGTTCTGGGGCGTGACCACGCAGGTGGCTCTGATGGTGACGCAGCGGCCGCTGATCGCGGCGTTCCGCAAGCAGGGCGGCTTCGCGCGCCAGTTCCGCGTCGGCCTGAAGGAAGTGGCCGATGGGTGCAACGACGGCGCGCGCAACATGATCGGCATCGCGGTGGCGACCGGCTGCGCCGGCATCATCGTCGGCGCCATCACGCTGACCGGGCTCGGCCTGCGCATGACCGACTTCGTCGAGTTCGTTTCGGCCGGCAACGTGCTGGCGATGCTGCTGTTCACGGCCTTCGTCTGCCTGGTGCTGGGCATGGGCGTGCCGACCACCGCCAACTACATCCTTGTGGCCACGCTGATGGCGCCGGTGATCGTCGAACTCGGCGCGCAGTCGGGGCTGGTGATCCCGCTGATTGCGGTGCACCTGTTCGTCTTTTACTACGGGATCATGGGCGACATCACGCCGCCGGTAGGGCTGGCCAGCTTCGCCGGCGCGGCGATCGCCAAGGAAGACCCGATCCAGGTCGGCATCCAGGGGTCGGTCTACGCGATCCGCACTGTCGTGCTGCCGTTCATCTGGATCTTCAACCCGGCGCTGCTGCTGATCGACGTGCACGGCTGGGGCGAGGCGCTGCTGGTCGCGGTGGCCTCGACGATCGCCTCGCTGCTGTTCGCCGCAGCGACGATGGCCTGGTTCCGCATCAAGTGCCGCTGGTGGGAGGTCGTGCTACTGCTCATCGCCACCTTCGTCCTGTTCCGGCCCGACTGGTTCGCCGACCACATTGCGCCCGAGTACACCGATGCGCCGGCAGCCAGGTTCTACGAGATCGCCGCCAGGCTCGACGAAGGCGACCGGCTGGTGTTCAAGATCCAGGGCCAGACGCTCGAGGGCGAAGACAGGAGCAAGACGGTCGCGGTCCAGCTGGGACCGAAGGTGGGCGACGGAGCCAACCCGGTTGCCGACGCGCGCAAGCGGCTGGCCGAGGCCGGCATGACGGTCAGCGGCGTGGGCGAAATGCTGCAGGTCGCCAACGTGCGCTTCGGCAGCCGCGCCGCCAAGGCGCGCATCGAACAGGGCTACGACATCGTCGGCGTCAAGTTGCCGACCGGTCGCGTCAACTCGCACTGGTTCTACATCCCGGGCCTGGCGATCGCATTGCTCGTCTGGCTCGTCCAGGGCTGGCGCCAGCGCAAGCGGTCAGGGGGCGCCGCGTAGCGGCGGCGCGGACCACCGAGCACAGGGGGGAGGCAAGCGATGTCGAACCACGTCTACAAGCTGCTGGAGCTCACCGGAACCTCGACCACGGGCGTCGACGACGCGGTCAGGAACGCAATCGAACGCGCCGGCAAGACGGTGCACAACCTGCGCTGGTTCCAGATCGTCGAGGTCCGCGGCGGGATCGATGCCGGCAGGGTGTCGAGCTGGCAGGTGACGATCAAGGTCGGCTTCACGCTCGACGATTGAGCCCTGTTGCCGGCTCGGCGCCCATGTGCGGTTGGCCATCATGATGTCCACCGCCGCGCTGCGCGCGCTCGAGCGCGGCCGTGACGCGTACGGCGGCGGCGCTGCGCAGCGCAAGCTCGCGCAACTCGCGGTGCTGGCTGCGGCTAGGCTGCGAACGGCCGGCGAGGTGCGCCGGCTGCACGAGGCGCTGTGCTTCCTGCGCGCTTACCCGGATGATGCGCGCGTGCTCGCCGCGGTCGAGCGCATGCTCGCGGGCTTCGACCGCCGCGCCGACCTGCATGCCCACCGTGAGGCGCTCGCGCACAGCGGCATCGCCGGCACGACCACCGGGTACCCGTTCTTCTGGCCGACCGCGCGCTGGCTGGCGGGGCGCTGGCCGCGGCAGTTGCGGTTCGACCGCAACGACGCCGAGGCGGAACAGTCGCTCGCCCGGACGCTGCCGTTGCTCGTCACGCCGCTCGAAGCGGCGGCGCTGCGCGAGTCGAAGTGGTTGGGCTATGCGGCGATCGACCGGCTGCGCGCGCGAGGCGAGACGGACGCGGCTTTCCTGGTCGGCCGCGTCGCCGCCCTGGCCGGCGACGACTTCACCCGCGAAGCGTTCTACGACGCGATCAATCCGAGCTGCGAGTTGCCGGCTACCGCCGACACGCCGGCGCGCACGCGCGAGAAGCTCGACCCGGCGCCGCAGGTCTTCCGCGGCGCGCCGCTGCGCCGCGGCCGGCCGGACCTGCGCGCCGCGATGCAGCGCCCGCCGTTGTCGGTGCGCCGGCTGGCGGCGGCCGACGGTGCCCGGCTGGTCGACCTGGCGCGCGGGGCGATGGTCGGCCGCAACCGCGACCTCGACGCGTTCGCCTACGGCAACGCAGGAGACACCTGGCTGGTCGACGACGGCGGCGGGCTGGCCTTCGGGCTGATCGGCATGACGCAGGAGCGGCGCGCGCCGATCGCCGCGATCTACGGTGGTCTCACGCTTTCCAACGGCGTGCCGATCGGTTACATCCAGGCCGACGTCGCCGGGCGCATGGCGGCGCTGTCGTTCAACACCTTCGAGACGTTTCGCGGCGGCGAGGCGGCTTTCACTTTGGCCCGCCTGCTCGCCGCGCTGCGGCACGTCTTCGGCGTCGAGGCTTTCAGCATCGAGCCGTATCAGCTCGGCCAGGGCAACGACGAGGGCATCGCCTCCGGCGCCTGGTGGTTCTACTTCAAGCTCGGCTTCCGGCCGCGGGCCGCCGAGGCGCGTCGACTGGCCGCGGCCGAACAGGCGCGAATGCAACGACGCCCGGCGCATCGTTCTGCCCCGCGGACGCTGCGACAGCTCGCCGCCCATCATCTGTTCTTCGATTTCGATCGGCGTCGTCGCACGCCGCTGCCGCCGCTGGCGGCGCTCGGGCTGCGCGTCGCGCGCCTGCTCGCCGCGCGGCATCGGGACCGCGACGTGGCGCGCACGCAGGTGCAACGCGAGGCGGCCAGCGCCCTCGGGCTGCGCTCGCTGCGCGGACTGAATGCAGACGAGCAGCGTGCCTTCGCCGCTTTCAGCCCGCTGGTGCTGCTCGCCGGTGCCGCGCGTTGGGCGCCGGCTCCGCGCCGGGCACTGCTCGCGCTGATTCGCGCCAAGGCGGCCGACAGCGAGCTCGACTACGCGCAGCAGCTGCGCGCGCATTGGCCGCTGTGCCGGGCGCTGCTCGGGCAGTGATCGGCCGGCGCGCTGCGTCATCGAGGCTGTCGCGACCGAACGCGGTGATCTCAGGGTGGCGGCAGCCACTGCTGCGGCACGATCTCGATTGCCGCGGCCGGCGTGCTCATCCAGACGTGGCCTTCGTGGACCGTCGCCGTCAGCGTCATCGACCGCGCCGCAATCTCCTGCAGGCCGGCGCCGGCTTCGTCGGCCAGCGCCAGCACGCGCAGGTTCGACAGCCGCGCCAGCGCCTCGGCGTTCTGTGCCCACCACGGGTGCGCCTTGCGGCTGCCGTAGGCAAGAACGACCACCTGTCGCGCGCGGCCGCAGGCCTTGCGTACCTCGCGCTCGTCGGGCAGGCCGACGTCGATCCAGAGCTCGATCTCGCCGGTAGGGCCGCGCCGCCAGAGGTCGGGTTCGTCCTCGGTCGACAGCCCCCTGCCGAAGGCGAGCGCGGGACCGGCGAACAGCACGAAGGCCAGCAACCGCACCATCAGCCGCTCCTCCGTTTCCGAAGGATGGCGGGCCAGCGTCAGCAGAAAACTGCCGTAGACGCCGCGATCGATGTCGGACAGCGCCAGTTCACATCGGTAGATCGTCGCGCGCAGCGCCATCGACCGCGCCTGTCAGGCCGCCTTCGCGCTGCGCGCGAAGGATTCGAACCCGGGGCGGCCCGGCGGTCTCATACCGGCAGCACGCGCACCAGCGGCTCGCCGCGCAGCCACGCCGTCAGGCACTCGACCACGCCGGCGGCGAAGCGCTCGAACACCGGCTGGGCGACGAAGCCGAGATGCGGTGTCAGCACGACGTTGGGCATGCGGCGCAGCGGGTGATCGGCCGGCAGCGGCTCCTCGTCGTAGACGTCGAGCGCCGCCATCGCCGGGTGCCCGGCGGCCAGCGCGTGCGCCAGCGCAGCCATGTCGACGAGCGCCGAGCGCGACGTGTTGACCAGCACGGCGTCGCGGCGCATCGACGCCAGCCTGCCGGAGTTCATCAGGTGCCGCGTCTCGGCCGATGGCACCAGATGCAGGCTGACCACCTTCGACGTCGCCAGCAGTTCGTCGAGCGGCACCGCGGTCGCCTGCCTTGCCGCCGCGCGTTCCGCCGTCATGCGCGGGCTCCACGCCACGACCTGCATGCCGAACGCGTTGCCGACGCGCGCCACGCGGCTGCCGATCTCGCCCAGCCCGATCAGTCCCAGCCGCTCGCCGGCCAGCATGGCTCCGAGCGGTCCGGCGTCGCGCCAGTCGCCGTCGCGCATCAGCCGGCAGTGCGCCTCAAGCCGCTTCGCGGCGGCGAGGATCAGCGCCCACGTCAGCTCGCAGGTGGTGTCCTTCGACGGTCCCCACTCGGTATGGCACACGGGGATGCGTCGAGCGGCGAGCGCCGCCGCGTCGAGCGCCGCATTGCGCGAGCCGGTGAAGACGACGAACCGCAGCTGCGGTAACCGGGCAATCAGGGAGGCAGCGAGCGGCGTGCGGTCGCGCATCAGCACGATCGCGTCGGCATGGGCGACGGCGGCGTGCAGCACGTCGCCGCGCAGCGGTTCGTGAAAGACGCGCACCTCGGCGAGCCGGTCGATTCCCGACCAGTCGGCGAGCCGGCGCAGCGCGCGCTCGTAGTCGTCGAGCACGACGATCGTCGGGCGGTCGGCGGTCATGCGCCGTGCCCGGTCGAGCCGGCGTTGTGACTCGTGTTCATCGGTGTGACCATGGGTTCGTTACGACAGACGGCGGCAGCGTAACGCCGGATGAGTCGCGGCCGGCGATGCCGGCCGCTCATCGAGCCACGAGCGCCAGCGCCAGCGGCACCGTCAGCGCCGAAAGCGCGGTGGACAGCACCATGCTGGTGGCCACCGGCCCCTGCAACGCGTCGAACTCGCGCGCCATCAGGTAGACGTTGACGCCGACGGCGAGCGCCGCCAGCAGCACGACCGCCTGCGTTTCCACCGGCGGCAGGCCGAGCAGCCACGCCAGCGCCCACACCACCAGCGGCTGGGCGACGAGCTTGATCGCGGTGATCGCCGCCGCCTCGCGCCAGCCGGAACGGATGCCGTACTCCGCGAGACCCATGCCGAGCACGATCAGCGACAGCGGGATGGCCGACTGGCCGAGCAGCGACAGTGGCGTGCCGAGCAGCGCCGGCAGCGGCAGACCGGTCATGCCGAAGGCGGCGCCGATGAGCACCGAGGCCACCACCGGGTTGGTGAGCACGCCCCGCAACGTGTTGCCGAAGCCGCGCAGCGAAAGCTCGCCGCGCCGTGCCCATTCGACCGACACGGTGACCAGCGTCCACAGCGTCAGCGAATTGAACACGATCACCAAGGCCACCGACGGCATCGCTGTCTCGCCGAGCGTGGCCTTGGCGATCGGCACGCCGAGCAGCACGTTGTTGGCGAAGATGCCGCCGAGCGCAAACACCGACTGCTGCACACCGTTCAGGCCGAACAGCCACAGGCCGACGACGCGGCCGAGCACGAACACGATCAGGCAGCCGCCGAAGAAGGCGATCAGCAACCGCGTGTCGACCGGCGGCAGTTTCGAGAAGTCGCTCATCAGCGAGAACAGCAGCGCCGGCACGGCGACTGCGAAGACGAACTTCGACAGCGCATCGCTGACTGCCCTCGGCCAGCGGCCCGAGGCGGCCAGCAGGTAGCCGGCCAGGATCAGCAGGAACAGCGGCGCGGAGAGTCCGGCGTGATGCAGGAACGTCGACACGGGCTGAGCGGCAATCGGACCGCGTGCAGTGTAGGCGGCGGTCCGGCGGGCGCGCCGGCCGTGTCTGGCCGGTCAGCCCGGTGGCGGTGTGTAGGCAATCACGTTGAGCGCGGCGCCCTGCGGATCGACGATCACCGCAAACCGTCCCACGTTGGGGATGTCCGCCGGGCCGTGCGCGACTTGGCCGCCGAGTTCGACCGCTTTGCGTGCCGTGGCATCGACGTCGCTGACGGTGACGTAGCTGCCCCAGTTGGGCGGCATGCCGCCGGCCTTCGCTTCGGGCGGCATCGCCATCACGCCGCCGACCGACGTCTCGCCCACCTTGACGACGTGATAGTCGAAGCCGGGCATCGGCATCTTCTGCGTCTTCCAGCCGAGCAGCGCCGTGTAGAAGGCAAGCGCGGCCTCGGGATCCGAGGTCATCAGTTCATTCCACGAAAACGCGCCCGGGGTCGTGTAGGCGTCCATGCGGCACTCCTGTCGGGGATTGTTTGAGTCGCCGGCGAGCGGCGGGCTGGGCATCGTAGGAGTCGGCCTTCCGCCAGACAATGCCTTGCACGCGACTGGGTACGATGCCGCCTCGACCATTCACTGCCGGAGCGCCCGATGATTCTCGAACTCGCCGATATCCGCATCCATCGCGGACAGCAGTCCGCCTTCGACGAGGCAATTCGCCGCGGCCTCGACACGGTGATCAGCAAGGCCCGGGGCTTTCGCGGCTACAAGGTCAACCAGGGCATCGAATCGCCTGAGCGGTACCTGCTGATGATCTTCTGGGAAACCCTGGAAAACCACACGGTCGACTTCCGCGGCTCGGCTGCATTTTCCGATTGGCGGGCGATCGTCGGCCCGTTCTTTGCGCAACCGCCGCAGGTCGAGCACTTCACGCTGCTGGCGAAATCGTCGGACCGCTGAACGCCACTCGACGGCCGCCGCGCATGACGCCGGCGCGCGAGCGGGCCGGCGTCGCGACCGGCGGCGGCCCTTGAAGAGCAAGGCGGTTATTGCGGCGCAGCGCGCCGACCTCTGGCGAAATGTGCGCGGGACACCAGCATCCCGTGTTGCCGGCACTATTGCAATCAATTATTTACAGGCGAAAAGCGATGCGTTACTTTAGGATGATGATTCCATTTGCTAAGTCGAACAGATGAGCGTATCGCGCTTGGTCCGGGAATGACCGGTTCCATCGCGCTTCGCCGCCGAGCCTCCGGTTCCTGGGCGTCGCCGAACGCGCAGGCCCCCGATCTTCCGGCCAGCATCGCCCCGGCGTACGCCGGGTCTCAGTCGTCGGCACCGAAGGCGGCCATCGTTGCGCCGGGCACCTTCTTGGAGCAACTGCAGCAGGCGGCCGGCACTCCCGCGGCGTCGCTTGCGCTGCTGGTCGTCGACCTCAGGAAGTTCCACTCGATCAACCAGGCCCACGGCTTCGCGGCCGGGGACCGCTTCCTCGAGATGGTGGGCGAGCGCCTCGCCCGGGGTCTGCGGGCGGAGGATCTCGTGACGCGGCTCGGCGGCGACGAGTTTGCCGTGCTGCTGGCCGACATGTTCGATTCCGCCAGTGCGGTCGTGGCCGCGCGCGACGCCCTTGCCGGCCTGAACGATCCGTTCCTGCTGAGCGACCGGCCACAGTCGATTGCGGCCCACATGGGCATGGCGCTCTGTCCGGCGCACGGCCGCGATGCACGTGCACTGCTGCACGCAGCGCGCGCGGCGTTGCGCAGCGCCAAGCAAGCCGGGCTCGACGTGGTGGTCGCGCAATCCACCGCGCACGACGCGTGGTCGGCGCCGCCGCCACCGCTGTCGTCCATCGATGGCAGCGAGTACGGCATGCCTGGCGCCCGCGAGGTCCGCGATGGCCTGCTGCGCGGCGAGTTCAAGGTCCACTATCAGCCGATCCACAACCTCGGCACCGGGCAGGTGGACACGCTCGAAGCGCTGGTGCGCTGGCGACATCCGACGCGTGGCCTGCTTGCCCCCGCGTCCTTCCTGCCCGCCGCCGAGCGGGCCGGCCTCGCGCACGTCATCAGCGTGCGCGTACTCGACTGCGCGTGCGACGCCCTGCGCCACTGGCGCACGCGGGGCCACGGGCAGCTGCGCGTTGCGGTAAACCTGTCGGCGCACGACTTCCGTCGCGACGACTTCGCCGGAACCGTCGCCGCCACGCTCGAACGCCACCGGCTGCCGCCATCGTCCCTGGAGCTGGAACTCACCGAACACGAGCAACTCGACGACGAGCGCGCCGTCTCCCATGCGTCCGAGCTCGCGCGCCACGGCATCGCGCTGACGATCGACGACTTCGGCGTCAAGTACTCGTCGCTGCGTTACCTGCATCGCCTGCCGGTGCGGGCGCTGAAGGTCGACCGCAGCTTCGTTCAGGACGTCGGCGAATCGGCGGCCAGTCGCTCGATCGTCTCGGCCCTGATCGGCATCGCCGGCAAGATGGGCCTGCGGCTGGTGGCCGAGGGCGTCGAGGACGTCCGCCAGAAGAACGAACTGCGGCGGCTCGGCTGCCACATCATGCAGGGCTTCCTGTTCAGCCCCGCGGTGCCGGCCGACGCCGTGCCGGTCTACCTCGACCGTGCCGCCGCAGCGGCCTGAAGCCCCTGCCGGCAGCGCGGCCGGCGCGCCCTACCCGTTGTCCGAGCCGGCCAAAGCGCGCTAGCGTCGCGCAGACCGCCCGCACGCCGCCGGCGTGCGGCAGCCGGTGCAGCGTCGGCGGCCGGCATCAACATCGGGAAGGAGCGCACCGATGGCAACCCAGTCGAAGTCCGTGGCCAGACCCACCGCTCGCGCCAAGGCCGGCGCTCGTGCCCAGGGCGCGCGCCGCACCGTGCTGCTGGTGGCTACGCGCAAAGGGGCGTGGCTGCTGCACGGGGACGGCGCGCGTCGCGCCTGGCGCATCGACGGGCCGCATTTCCTCGGCCACATCGTCAATCACCTCGTGCTCGACCCGCGCGACGGCCGCACGCTGCTTGCCGCCGCGAAGACCGGGCACCTCGGGCCGACCGTGTTCCGCTCGACCGATCTGGGCCGCACCTGGACGGAGGCCGCCAGGCCGCCGGCGTTCGAAAAGCGTGCCGACGGCAGCGGCCGCAGCGTCGATCACACCTTCTGGCTCACGCCGGCGCACGGCAACGAGCCGGACGTCTGGTACGCCGGCACTTCGCCGCAGGGGCTGTTCCGCTCAGCGGACGGCGGCGTCACGTGGGCGCCGTTCTCGACGATCAACGACGACCCGCAGTACCTGAAGTGGTTCGGCACCGTGCAGGACGGCACGCCCGACGGGCCGAAGCTGCACTCGATCATCGTCGACCCGCGCGATCCGAAGCACCTCTACTTCGGCATGTCGGGCGGCGGCGTGCACGAATCGACCGACGGCGGCGCCACGTTCCGCACGCTGATCGACGGACTCGAGGTGGTCGAAGGGTTTCCGCGCGATGATCCCACGGCGCACGACCCGCACTGCATCCGGATGTGCCCCAGCAGTCCGGACCGGCTGTACCAGCAGAACCACTGCGGCATCTACCGCATCGACCGGCCGTCGAACCACTGGGTGCGCATCGGCGTGCGCATGCCGAAGAAGGTCGGCGACATCGGCTTCACCATGGTCGTGCACCCGGGTGACGCCGACACCGCGTGGGTGCTGCCGATGGACGGACAGACGGTATGGCCGCGCACGAGTCCGGACGGCAAGCCGGCCGTCTACGGCACGCGCAACGCCGGCAAGACCTGGCAGCGACTCGACGCCGGCCTGCCGCGCGAGCAGGCCTGGTGGACGGTCAAGCGGCAGGCCATGTGCGCCGACGCCGGCGATCCGGTCGGCCTGTACTTCGGCACCACCGGCGGCGAGCTGTGGGCCAGCCGCGACGAGGGCGGCCGGTGGAAGTGCATCGCCCGCGGTTTGCCGGAGATCTACGCGGTCGAGTCCGGCGAACTGCGCTAGGAACCGCGGGCGCCGATGAAGGTGCTGATCCCCAGCCCCCTGCGTTCGTACACGGCCGAGCGCAACTGGGTCGAGGCAAGCGGAGCGACGCTCGGCGACGTGCTCGACGACCTCGACCGCCAGTTTCCGGGCATCCGTTTCCGCATGATCGACGAGCAGGAGCGGATGCGCCGGCACATTCGCTTCTTCGTCAATGGCGGGCAGACCTTCGACCTCGCGCAGCCGCTTCAGCCGGCCGACGAGCTGTTCATCGTGCAGGCGTTGAGCGGCGGGTGATCACCGGCAGGATGATGCTCGGCGCGCTGGTCGAGATGCCGATGCGCTACCGCGAAAGCCCCGATCCGCCGCCGCCCGGCGTGGTGACGCCGGGTGCGGAGAACAAGGTGATGCACGGCAGCTTCCGCATCGGCGATTCGGTGCTGATGGCCTTCGAGGATTACCGCGTCCGCGCGCCGGCGCCCAGCGGCTTCTCGCTGTCGATCTCGGTGGCTGACGCCGACGAGGCGAAGCAGCTCTTCGACGCCCTGGCCGACGGCAGGTCGGTGCAGGTGCCGCTCGGCAAGACTTTCTGGTCGCCGTGCTTCGGCATGCTGACCGACCGATGCGGCGTCGGCTGGGTGGTCAACGCGCCGGCCTGAGCGCGCGCCGGCCGTTCACGCGGCGAGCGCCTCCAGACCCACGGTGAGCCGCGGCGGTCCAGGGTTCGCCCGCCAGCCACTCGGCGATCGTCCGCAACTGCGGATGCAGTTCCCGCGCGCAGGCGACACTGCGCGCGGCGCAGTACGCATGCTCGAAGCCGCGCTTGAACTGAAACATGTTGCCGAGGTCGTCGGCGCCGGGAAAGCCCAGCGCGCGGTACTGCGCCGGCGACAGCGCGTCGTGCAGCATCGGCTCGCCAAGCGCGAGGCTCAGTTGCTCGGCCATCTGCGCGCCGGTCAGGTGTTCACCGGCGATGCCGATCGACTTGCCGACGAGTTCCGTGCCGCGCGTGAAGATGCCCAAGGCGCAGTGGCCGATGTCGGCGGCGAGGATTTCCGCGCTCGCCCGCGCCCGCCTTTGCGCCGCCGGCGGGTCCGGCTTGCGGGTGACCGCGCGGACGCGAAAGCGGCGACGTGGATCGGTGAGGATCGCGCCTGCCAGGCCGCCCAAGGCGCGTTCCCGGGCGACTGCTTCGCGCGCTACTTGCCCTGCGCCACGGCGTCGCCCGGCGGCAGCGGCTCGGGCACGCGGTTCCTGATCGCCGGGATCGACTGCAGATAGCTGAAGATCGATTCCAGGTCGGCGTCGGTGAAGTGGTTGTAGACCATGATCGGCATCGGCGGCAGCACCTCGCGGCCGCGGCCCATGTGCCGGCCGGTGCGGATCGTCTCGATGAAGTTGCGCTGCGTCCACTTGCCGAGACCCGTCTCGGGGTCGGGCGTCAGGTTGGCGGTGAAGCTCACCCCCCACGGGCCGGCCCAGGCGGTGTTGGTCGCGGCGAACGCGGCGATCCACGGTCCCTCGGGCTTCGGCGGCGGCGGCACCTTGAAGTCCTGTGGATGGCCCGACAGCGTCCGGGTCATGTCGGGCGCGGGGCCGTTCGGGCCCATCTTCCACGGCGTGTGGCAGTCGTGGCAGCCGGAGGTGGAGACAATGTACTTGCCGCGGGCGATCTTCTCCGCGGTCGTCTGCGCCTGTACCTGAGCGGAAAAGGCGAGCGACAGCGCGGGGACGGAAAGCGGCACGGCAAAGGTCATCGCGGTGCGGATGATCGAGCGGGCGGTCTTGCGTTTCATGGTCGTTTCTCCTCGGTGGTGGGCAGATCGGTCTTGATCCAGCGCTCGATGAGCGCAATTGCTTCGCTGTCCGCGACCTTCACGCCGAGCGGCGGCATGCGGGCCATCGGATTGGCGGTCTTCATGCGCACCGCCAGCACGCTGTCCTCGTCGCTGCCGGCGACGAGGCGTTTCGAGGCGGCGGCATCGTGCGGGCGAAAGCGGCTCGAATGGCCGAGCAGCGACTTCATCGTCCGCTCGGCGCTTTCGCCGGGTGCGGCGGCGTGTTGAAGCAGCGCCAGATCGATCGAGGCGAGCGCGCCGACGTCGTTGTGGCAATGGCCGCAGTTGCCGTGCAGATAGCCGAGCGCGGCGCGCGCGGTGGGCGACTTCGCGGCGACGCGCGGCGGGCTGTCGAGGAGCCGCTGCGGCAGGTTGCGTATCACCCCGCGCTCGGCGAGGCTCCTGAGATCCGCGAACTGCGGCGCCTTCGTGTCAGCGTGCGGCGCGAGCGGATCGCGGTCCGGTGACAGCTGCAGGGCACTGAAGCCGAGCACCGGCGTCGCGCCGCCGTCGTGGCAGGCGAGGCAGTCGAACTGCGCCGGGATCGCGTAGCGCCCGCCGGGCGCCGCGGCCACCGCCAGCACCGTGCCGCGCGGCGGCGCCAGTTCGGCGTCGGTGCCCTGCGCGTTCCACACATAGGTGGCGAAGCGCCAGGAGCCATCGGCGAGCCGCTCGATGTATCGCGTCTCGACCGCGCGCCCGTAGCTGAACTCCTTCCACAGCCTCGTGCCGACCGGGAACTCCCAGGCATCCGGCCGCGCGGCGTCGATCGAGGTGCCCGGCGGCAGCGCGATCCAGCGCCGCTTGCCGGTGCCGTCCGACCACAGCGGGTACTGCGGCGAGAAGGCGATGTGGCCGGCGCGCACGGTCGTCGTGCCGGGCATGAAGAGCCCGGTGTCGCTCAGCCGGTGTGGCAGCTCAGGCGCGCCCGCCGCAGCCGGTGCACCGACCACCGCCGGCGCGGCGCCGATGGCGGCGACGAGCGCGGCGGCGATGATGGCGACTCTCGCCGTCATGGCGGCGCCCCGTTTACGTCGCGGTGAAAGCCGGAACCGGCAGCAGCCGGCCGACACCGGCGCGCAGCCTCGCGATGACGTCGGCCAGCTTCGACTGCGGCCGGGCCGCCGGGACGATCACGCGGGCGAAGCGCTGCGCCTCGAGCAGCACGCGCCCGCCGCGATGCAGGACGACTTCGTCGCCGCCGGCGGCGAAGACGTCGTCGAGGCGGCCGGGCTCGGTCAGCCAGATCGTGCCGAACAGCACCCGAACCTGGGCGCCGGCGGCGGCGTCGAGGCGGAGCAGTTCGCCGCCGTGCAGGTCGATGATGCGTGCCATTTCCGTTCTCCCGCGTTGCTGCCGCAGTCGTTGCGGCATGGCTGTGCAAGTTAGCGAGCGCGGCGAAACGGCGTTCGTAAATGTTGGTTCAGCACTTGCTAAGAATCTGCTAACGAGTCCCGGCGCCGCCGATGCGACGGCTATGGCAACGTTCGACAAGCCAGCCGTCATGGCGACGGTCAGCTTCAGCGTTGCCGAGGATGTCAGGGACGATTTCAACGCGGCCCTCGAGGGGAAGAGCACGAGCGCGGTGATCGCCGAGTTGATGCGCGAAGCGGTCGATCGCGAGGCCCGGTGCCCGCGCAGCCGCGCGGCGATCGGCTGCATCCTTTCGCGTCGTGCGCAGGCGCCACAACACAGCTCCGCCCGCCTGCGGTCTGCGCGGGAGCGGGCCGGGTTTGCTGTCGCGGTCTTGAGCCCTGCTACGTGCTAGCTTGACCGCATGTTGCGCTGGCTCGCCAACCGTCTGCTTCGCCTGCGCACCTGGTGGGCGCTGCGTCTTGGCATCTGGCGCGGCCAGTGGCGGCCCGGGCGCGTCGCCGTCGCCGGCGTGCTCGGTGTCTTCGGACCTTTCAATTCCCATACCTGGCGCTACAGCCTGTATGCACCGCCGGATCTGGACGATGGCGAGGCGGCGCCGCTGGTGGTCGTGCTGCACGGCTGCCGGCAGCGGGCGTTGGGCTTCGCCTTCGCGGCGGGCCTGACCAGGCTTGCGGACCGCGCCCGGCTGCGGCTGCTGTGCCCGCAGCAGCGGCGCTTCGCCAATCCCTACCGCTGCTGGAACTGGTTCCTGCCGCAGGCGCAGCGCGGCGACGGCGAACTGCGCGTGATCCGCGCCATGCTTGACGACGTGGCGGCGCGCGTTCCGCTGCAGACCGGTGCGGTGGCGGCGATCGGGCTGTCGGCCGGCGGCGGCTTGGCAGCGCTGCTCGCGTTTCATCTCGCCGACCGCATCCGCGCCGTGGCAGTGATCGCCGCGCCGCCGCTGCTGGGCAGCCACAACTTGCAGGACCCGCGGGACGTGATGAAGCGCGGGCTGATGCTGCCGCCGGTCACCGCGCTCGAGTTCGGCCTGCGCGCCTGTGCCCCGCTGGCGATCATCCACGGCGCCGACGACGAGGTCGTGCATCCGAGCTGCGCCGAACAGTTGCAGGTGCAGGCGATCGCAGCGCTGAAGCGCGAGAGCATCGAGGTGGAGCCGGCCGAAGCTCCCGCCGCGGCCGCGACCGTGACCGACTTCCGCGGTGGATCGATGCTCCGGCTGCGCCGCATCGACGTGCCGGGGCTGGGCCACGAATGGACCGGCGGCCCCGGCGGCCACGCTTACTGCACGCGCGGCGGGCCGCCGCTGGCGGAACTGTGCGCGGAGTTCTTCCGCGACGCCGGCGTGTTTCGCGCCTGATCGCTGCGCACCGCACCGAGGTTTCCGAGCGTCGCCAGTGCGGTAGCCTCGGCCGGATTCCGCCGCGTTCGAGGAGCAATGCCCTGATGCCAGGTACTCCCATGACCTACGCACCGCTCGGCGCCAGCGGGCTGAAGGCCTCGCGCCTGTGGCTGGGGTCGATGATGTTCGGCGACCGGACTGACGAGGCCGAGGCGGCGCGCATGGTCGAGGCGGCGCGCGAGGCCGGGGTCAACGCCATCGACACCGCCGACACCTATGCCGGCGGCGAATCCGAGCGCCTTGTCGGAAGGCTGATCGCCGCCGATCGCGAGCGATGGGTGCTCGCCACCAAGGCGGCGAATCCGACCAGCGCCAGCCCCAACGACCGCGGCCTGTCGCGGCGGCACCTGCTGCGCGCGGTGGAGGCGAGCCTGCAGCGGCTGGGCACCGACTGGATCGACGTGCTCTACCTGCACCGCGACGACGAGACGACGCCGGTCGAGGAGACGGTGGCCGCGCTGGCCTCGCTGATCGAGCGCGGCCGCATCCACTACTTCGGCGTCTCGAACTTCCGCGCCTGGCGCGTCGCCCTCCTGGTCGAGACCTGTCGCGCGATGGGGGCGCCGCGGCCGATCGTCTGTCAGCCGCCGTACAACGCGATGACCCGGAGCATCGAGGCCGAACTGCTGCCGTGCTGCGCCCACTACGGCCTGGCAGCAGTGGTCTACAGCCCGCTCGCCCGCGGTGTGCTCAGCGGTCAGTACCCACCGGGAGCGGCGCCGCCGGACGGAACGCGGGCATCGCGCGGCGACCGCAGGCTGATGCAGACCGAGTTCCGCGCCGAGTCGCTGGCGCTGGCGCAGCGGCTGGACCAGCACGCGCGCCGGCGCGGGCTGGCGGCGGCGCAACTGGCGCTAGCGTGGGTGTGGAACAACCGCCTCGTGCACGGGTTGATCGGCGGCCCACGGACGACGGCGCAGTGGCAACTCTACCTCGAGGCGATCGACGTCGAGTTCACCGCCGAGGACGAGGAGTTCATCAGCGGGCTCGTGCCCGCCGGCCACGCCTCGACGCCCGGCTACACCGACCCGCTCTATCCGGTGGCCGGGCGCGCCGCGCGTACCACCGGCGCCGCACCCGGGCCGGGCGTCGCCTGAGCGCGGCGGGCTGCTCCGGGGCCACGCCTGCAGGCGCGGCCGGCTGCGCGGGAGCAAGCGCAGCGAGGTGCGCTTGCCTGATTCCGCTTCGCCGCGAGCGCTCGGACGGCGTGCGCCAGCGAGCAGGCCGCCCGATCAGCCGGCCTCGTCCGGCCGCGCGGGGTTCGGGCCGGCCGCGCCCGCGTACCGCTGGTTGACGCCGATCAATCCATGCAATAACGTATACGTTGTAGCATGCAGTGCATCGGCGCAGGATCCGTCGCGATCCCGCCTGCGATGCCAATCGGCCAACCCGCATGCACGACATCGTCTTTCTCGATCGCGCCACCCTGGCGCCGGGTGTGCGCGTGCGCCGCCCTTCCTTCGCCCATCGCTGGACCGAGTACGAGCGCACCGAGGCGTCGCAGGTCGCCGAACGCCTCGCCGGCGCCACCATCGCCATCGACAACAAGGTGCCGCTGCGCCGGGAGGTCATCGAGCACCTGCCCGACCTGCGGCTGGTAGCCATCGCTGCCACCGGCACCGACTGCGTCGACAAGGACTGCTGCCGCGAGCGCGGCATCGTCGTCTGCAACGTCCGCGGCTACGCGGTGCGCACCGTCGCCGAGCACGTCTTCGCGCTGATCCTGGCGCTGCGCCGCAGCCTCATCGCCTATCGCGACGACGTGCGCGAAGGCCGCTGGCAGGCGGCGCGCCAGTTCTGCTTCCACGATCACCCGATCCGCGAGCTGCACGGCGCCGCCCTCGGCATCATCGGCGAGGGCGCGCTCGGGCAGGGCGTGGCCGCCCTCGGCCGCGCCTTCGGCATGCAGGTGATGTTCGCCGCCCACAAGGGCAAGCAGGGTCTCGGCCCGCTGTACACGCCGTTCGAGGAAGTGCTGGAGACGGCCGATGTCATCAGCCTGCACTGCCCGCTGGTGACGGAAACGAAGGCCATGCTCGGCCTGCCGGAGTTCCGCCGCATGAAGCGCCGGCCGATCCTCGTCAACGCCGCCCGCGGCGGCATCGTCGTCGAGGAAGACCTCGAGCGCGCGCTCGACGAAGGTCTGCTCGCCGGCGCCGCTTTCGACGTGGCTACGCCCGAGCCGCCGGCGGCCGACAGCACGATCATGCGGCTCGCCGCAAGGCCCGACTTCATCCTGACGCCGCACATCGCCTGGGCCAGCCTCGAAGCGCAGCAGGCGCTCGTGGACCAGCTGATCGACAGCCTCGAACGCTTCGCGCAGGGTACCCCGGTCAACGTGGTGCAGGGCGCGTTCTGAACCCCTTAGACAACGGAGCCCACCGATGGCGCGCCTCGCGATCCTCACCCTGTTCATGGGCCAGACCCGCAACCGCTTCCTGCAGTACCAGCAACCGCGCACGATCGTCGAGATCCTCGACATGGCCGGCCGCACCGAGGGCTGTGAGGGCGTCGAAGTGCGCTACCCGGGCGACCTCGCCGACGTCCCGGCGGTCAAGGCGGCGCTGGAACGCAACCGGCTCGGCGTGGCGGCGGTGAACTTCGCCTCGGTGCGGCCCGACCGCTGGCTGCGCGGCGCCTGGTCGTCGACGAGCAGCGCCGAGCGGCAGGCGGCGGTCGACGACTTCCGCCGCTGCATCGACGTGGCGGTCGAGATCGGCGCGCCGCGGGCGACCAACTGCCCGCTGAATGACGGCATCGACTACCCGTTCGAGC